>AZIJ01016031.1_pt1 | contig 15486 bp, 17 predicted proteins | sample 359151 | NCBI WGS metagenome assembly AZIJ01 (sample SAMN02429718, study PRJNA222666) | marine sediment metagenome | biome: Sediment sample; isolation source: enrichment culture of sample MGS-ElMAX(UA) from oil contaminated site at the... | place: Egypt: El Max | collected 2013-01-23 | depth 9.22 m m | reverse complement strand
CTCGGCTCTAATCCCAACTGGGGGAAAGCAAGGGGTCACGTCATTCGCGGAAAAGTTGAGGTGAGAATTTAAGTTGAAAATTTATATACTAGTGGGTGATTTTTCGTTTACAAAAATGACAATCTCATAGCCGAGACGATCGCCCGATATGGAGAGTGACCTGCCCCTTTGGAAACTGGACTGTCCAACGTCAGCGCCTATGGCCCAGTAAACTTGCCGCATAATATCAACACTGAGACGAGCCTAATGCTCCGCTAACTTATGCCGAGACTAGTGCCAAATGTTCTGACGACGGACACAGATGACTAGACCTCTCTTTGTCGCAAGACCTATTCTGCCTAACTTGGAGGACTTGAAACCTTATCTGGAGTCCATTTGGGACCGCCGGATATTGACAAACGGCGGCGTTTTTCATGGGGAGTTAGAGAAGGAACTATCACGTTACCTAGGCGCTCCAACTGCAATGCTATTTAACAACGGCACGATCGGCCTCATGGCTGCATTGCGGATGTTCAACCTCCCGCCAGGAAGTGAGGTAATCACGACCCCGCTTACATTTGCAGCAACGGCACACGCTATCTCATGGAATGGCCTGATACCCGTATTTGCAGATATCTGCCCCAACGACCTGACTCTCGATCCTGCTGCCGTTGAACTCGCCATTACAGAAAAAACATCGGCTATTCTTGGCGTACATGTCTATGGCTCGGTTTGCAATCTAGATGCTCTGGAGGAGATTTCCAATCGACATCATTTGCGTCTTATATACGACGCTGCTCATACCTTTGGAACGACCGTATCTGGACGTCCAATCGGCACATTCGGGGATGCATCCGTCTTTTCGTTTCACGCCACAAAACTTTTTCATACTTTCGAAGGGGGCATGATTACCACCAATCGAGTAGAGGACAGAGAGACAATTTCATATCTTCGAAATTTTGGCATCAAAAATGAGGAAGAGGTGGTTGGAATTGGCCTCAATGGAAAGATGAATGAACTTCAGGCTGTGATTGGTTTGCTGACCTTGCCACTTGTTGAAGCGGAGAGAAAATCCCGCCTTGCGCTTCGCAAGAAATATGAGAGTTTTCTGGAAGATTTACCTGGAATTCGATTGCTGGCGGCCCAACCAGGTGTGTGCAACTCGGAACAATATTTCCCGATTCAGATAGATTCCAAGACCTTTGGGCGAACACGTGACGATATCTATGATGGGCTTAAAAAAAGGGACATATTTTCACGCAAATATTTCCACCCCATTTGTACCGACTTTGAACCTTATCGAGACTTTCCAATTCACTCGGCAAGGCCTCAGCCATTTGTTCAAGAAGTTAAGTCCACGGTGCTATGTCTGCCCTTTCATAGCGGTGTTGACGATGGTGATGTTGATGAGATGCAAGACGAATTCCTTCGGGGGTTTTGAAGCCGACGGTAACCACGAGCAGCATTTCCTGAAGACTGCCTAGTGGATAGAATCCAACACTTGGTTCCCTCTTTTGACGGCGCCGATAATTTTGTTTGGGTCGGCGGTCCATGTGAAGGGTTTTGGCTTATCGTTGTGCTCGGCGAGGAAGCGGTTGATGGCCGCCTGGAGGGAGGTCAACGACAGAGTGGAAGACGCCGCGTTTCAGACGACATTTGGTGAGTTTGGCGAAGAAGCCGTCGACGGCATTGAGCCAGGAGCATGATGTCGGGGTGAAGTGGAACGTGAAGCGCGGATCGATCGAACCTGGCCCATACCTTGGCATGTTTGTGCGCGGCATAATTGTCGAGAATGACGTGCACGGCCTTGTCGTCTGGCACACTGGCATTGATCGTGTTCAGAAATTGGATGAACTCCTGATGCCGGTGCTGCTGCATATTGCGCCCGATCACGGTTCCCTCAAGGAGGTTGAGTGCGGCAAACAATGTGGTGGTGCCGTTACGCTTGTAATCATGGGTCATCGTACCAAGCCGCCCCTTTTTGAGCGGCAACCCCGGTTGTGTGCGGTCAAGCGCCTGAATCTGGCTTTTCTCATCGAAGGACAGCACGATGGCGTGGGCTGGTGGATCGACATAAAGCCCAACAACATCATGGAGTTTGTCGGCAAACTTGGGGTCATTCGACAGTTTGAACTGCCGGCAGCAATGCGGTTGCAGCCCATGCGCTTTCCAGATGCGGCGCTCCGCACTGGCGCTGATCGCGCTGGCTGCGGCCATCATATCCGCCGTCCAGTGCGTCGTCTGGCGCGTCAGCCAAGGTCAGCGCCACCACGCGCTCGACCACCTCAGGCCCCAGCCGGGCAATCCGCGAAGGTCGTGTCTTGTCGCGCAGCAGGCCGTCAACACCTTCGGCCATGAAGCGCTCTTGCCGACGCCAGACGCAGGTTTTCGACTTGCCTGTCTGCCGCATGATTGCAGCCGTCCCGACCTCGTCGGCGGGCAACAAAATGATCGAGGCGCACCAGACATGTTTCTGGGCGGTATTGCGATCCCTAACCACACGCTCAAGGCGAAGGCGGTCAGACGAAGAAACTTCAAATATGATCCCTGTGCGCATAACACTGAATCGCACAGCCACACTCAAATGAGAATCCCCAAAAGGACTCTTCTGTCAGACGTTATCCACTAGAAACTCAATAGAACTCACATGTCTATGGATCAGATTTAGTAGAAACTCGGATTAAGCCCATGCATCTAAACAAGACGATGAGATTGATAACAAATGTTGTGGCCTTCGTTGGGCGGAACAAAGAAGAACGCAACAAGATTCGCAGACACCTTATTCAGCGCTGTGTCAAACTTGGCCTAATTGATGAGAAAGCTACACCTGTCATTGGTTTTGACTTCGAAAAGCTGTCCTCTGCATCTTCAGTTCTACAAGACATGAGTTTTCCCAGGGAAGTTCGGGACGCAGAACGCCTTATCGTTGTGATGGTGCCGGAGCACGACACGATAAGCGGCGGGATCTATTCAATGTTTTCAATCGCCAGTCATCTACGCAAAATGAAGAGGGAGCATGGCTACGAAGTCATCGTCATGACGCGACCGCAGGAAGCAGGTCTTACCTATTTTCGAAATACAAATTTCCTGAATTCTGAGAACGTTTATCGGTTTTCCATGTTGCAAAGGTGTTCCAACCTCAAGGAGCTCTATCTTCATATCCCGGAATATACAGCCAGTAACTTCTTCAACGATCTTTCCAAAAAGGACATTGCCTTTTTGCTTAAACTGGACCGACTGAAGATAAATCTTCTCAATCAAAATATTAAGCTTATGCCCGCGCCAGAGGCGTTGGATGACATTCGCGCCCTGGCGAATGACCTCACTCAATCTGTGGCGCATCATTCATATTTTTCTCAGGAAATCGCAGATACTTACAATCTGCCAACCCTGCTCCTCCCGGCGTACACAGATCTTTCTGCATATCCTCAGGCAAGCTATGAGGAAAAGGAGAAATTGATCATCTATTCTCCGGACAATGCCCCGCACAAGAAGGCCTGCCTCAAGAAAATCAAAGAAGAACTACCCGACTTTGAGTTAGTTGAAATCAGGGACATTACCTTCGATCGATTTATGGACCTTGCCACACGGTGCATGTTTTCCATTACCTTCGGCGAGGGCTTTGATGGCTATCTCGCGCAGCCCATACATCAGGGCGGCTTAAGTTTTTCTATCTTTGAGGAAGAGTTTTTCCCCTCCGGGCATTTCCTGGAATATCAGAACATTTTTGCCAGTCCAGAAGAGATGACCGAGGAGATTTGCGCAAGAATGCTATATTTCCAACGCAATCCCGATGAATATAAAAAGCTCAATCGCCAATGGATCGAAGAATATGAAAAGCTTTATTCGTACGATGATTATTGTGCAAAAATTCGAAAACTAGCGATGGGAGAGTTTGAGATTTTTCCTCTTACTACTGAGGAAAAACACGAACCTCGGGACCTGCAAATGAGTTCCTAAGGTCACCTGCATCTGAATCAAACACATCTTCATGGCGCTCAGTGGTCGGGAGCCCCAAGAGATTATGAACAGGAGACTGTGCCGACCTGCCTCAAACCTTAAGGGCCGCGGTGTCTATTTGTTCGCGCCCGCCGAGACATGAATTCGGCAAATCACCTCACGGCGTTGCCAATATCGCTTGGTAAAGCCAAGCCATTTTGCGATAAAATCAATACATAAAGCATCGTTTGAAAATAGTAATCTGTGCCCCGATCAGAAAGACTTTAGAAATGTTAACACTTGCTCAGCGTGGCGTACCCTGTGCCCAGCTCGATCTGAAGTCCGAGAAAGATCTGCATCCAGATATTATTGAAGACGAGTTTTGGTCCATTGTTCCATTGGTTTGGGACTACACCGAGCTATCGATAGCTGTTTTATACAATCTATACTGCGCATCTAAATACGTTATCAACGTTGGCATCGAAGGTGACTTCGTTGAGTGTGGCGTCCATCTGGGTGGTTCCGTGATGATGATGGAACACGTCTTGCTCAATGGAGACAAAAACCCCGACAGACGCATCTTTGCTTTGGACACGTTCTTCGGTTTTGTCGGAAGAAACGAAGAGTTGGACATCGACATCCAGACCGGCCTCCCGGTGTGTATTCCTCAAACTAATGCAGATGATTTTAGCAAGGGAGCGATCGATAATATGATGTCGGTTGGCTTCAGCCGGCTGAACGTCGTTAAGGGAGATGTTCTTCAGAACATACCGACATTGGACGTGAAGAAAATTTCGCTCCTGCGGCTCGACACCGATACCTATGAGACGACAAAGTTCGAATTGGACAACCTTTATGATCGAGTTGTCGTCGGTGGCGTCATAATCATCGATGATTACGGATACACGTTTGGCTGCAAAAAGGCAGTGGATGATTTCATATCATCGAAAAAAGTCATGCTCCAACGGATCAACCGCTTCTGTCGCGCTTGGGTCAAAATTGCGGAATGACAGAAATGGGCACGAGGCCATTTACCTTAGATCCCGTCCTCAAATTACAATACTATTCCTTATGGAGCGCGCGATAATATGGACAACACACAACAAGAGCTTTGGGATAGTTGGTTTGAAGACGGATCATTCACAACGGATTGGTCCAGCCGGGCGTTTAAGGACTGGGATCAACATCTGAGCGGATTACGCGAAAAGCCGATCGAAATTCTTGAAATCGGATCGTGGGAAGGTCGCAGCTCGATCTTCTTTCTCCACTATTTTCCGCGGTCCCACATTGACTGCGTTGATATTTTCTTGCTCGGCAATGAAGACCTCTTCGATGCAAATGTGATGCAGAAATATGGCAATCGCGTTACGAAGCACAAGTCGCGATCAATCCCCTTACTTGACGCTTTTGCTACGCAGGAGAAAAAGTCATTTGATTTGATTTACATCGACGGCGCTCACGAGCGTGACGATGTCATGCTGGATACTCTTCTTGCCTGGAGACTTTTAAGGGTCGGCGGCACGTTGATATGGGATGACTACAACATACTCAATGCGATGCCCGGGATGTTTGGCAAGGATCAAGATCCAAAGCCCGCGATTGACACATTCCTGGCATGGAAAGAGGGAGAGTACGAAATAGTCCATTCCGACTATCAGGTGATCGTTCGCAAGACGAAGCCACACTACGAAACCGAAATAACATTGATGGACCCGAACGCCAAGTCATCTGCTCAAGATGAAATCGCGCCGGTTTCCAGGAAGAAATCGAGGCTGGGCGCCGTGATCGACGCCCTGCTCAACCGGGGTTAGTGGTCGAAATAGTCTGGAAGAAAGTGTTACCCCACCCCGCCGCTCCCATTGGCAGATCAACATGCAACGCGTTGCATGTTGTCCGTTCGCTTCAATGAGGAGGGCGATGACTATCTTTTGCATCCCGTACATTAGGACAATTTGGTTTTGCCTGTCTTAGAGGATGTGGAAGAAGATCCGTGTGCTCACGGTCGTTGACACCTTCACGCGGTTCTCGTCGGCGATCGACGTGCGCTTTAGCTACAAGGGGGCGGATGTGGCCGATACGCTTGAGTGTGCGGCACGACAGGCGGGCCACCCGAAGACAGAGCTGGCTCCGGTTGTCTGAACAGCTTCGCGCTGGAGATAAGTGGTTTTCCTGGTTGGTGCTTTGGGGGTGCAACGCAGGGCGGGCGTAGCCCGACCGGAGTTGCGCGCCCAAAGCGCGGCGACGTCCATGCGGCCGCCCTCTGCGGCAGATGATCGAGGTAAGCCTCGTCCGGGGTTTGCCGGTCAAGGCTGGCGTGTGGGCGTCTGCGATTGTAAAAATCCAGATACCGGTCGATCGAAGCGCGCGCCTCGCCGACACTGGCGTAGGCATTGAGATAGACCTCTTCGTATTTGACCGATTTCCAGATCCGCTCAACAAAAACATTGTCGCGCCAAGAGCCTTTGCCGTCCATGCTGATGGCTATGGCATTGTTCAGCAGCACACCGGTGAAGGCTGCGCTGGTAAACTGGTTTTCCTGATCGGTGATGAAGATGTCCGGCCTGCCGTATTTGGCCAGAGCCTCCTCAACCGCTTCGATGCAGAACGCCGCCTCCATCGTGATCGACAGCCGCCAGGCCAGAACCCGGCGGCTAAACCAGTCGACCACGACAGCGAGATAGACAAAACCGCGATGCCTTCACGATGCAGCATCTCGCGCAACATCCGGCTGCCCATGAAGGGGTATTCCAGATGCAGTTCGTCGATGCGCCGCATGACGCCCAAGTCCCCCGGCCGACACAGGCCGGGGTATGACCCTGCCCCGGCTGACGTTCAGGGCCTTCGCCTGGCGCGTGACGGGCAGATCGTGAGAACGGTCGATCATCGCTTTGCGCTCGGCAACAGTCCCGCCTTGCCGAGCGCGCCTTCCAAAAAATCGTTCTCCAGCGTCAGCTCTCCGATCTTGGCGTGCAGCGCCTTCAAATCCACCGGCGCCGCTTCGCCACCCGGCGCCGCGGAGCCGAACACCCCCGCCGCACCCTCCAGCAACTGAGCTTTACAATGAGGTCCGACCGCACAGTGCGATCGAAAACGAAGTGCCGATCAGGCTTCATCTTCCGGCCGGCAACCCCGGCCAGCCTGCCGTCAGATGAAGCCGGAATTCACCAGCCCGGCCGGTCCAAGGTTGGGGGCAAGTTCAAATCATGCCGTGACTCTAATCCCCGATGGGGAAATTTCAGTGGCAGGTCATATCCACTATAGAGCGCAAAGTTGTTGTGGTCGGAACTCTTATTCTCACTTTTGAGATCCGCCATTCAGAAATTACACAAATAGTAGGTCTGTGAAGGAGGCAGAGCCTTCGCCTAGTTTTTTGTATAGCGTGTCAATTGCCTCTGCAGTTACGGCGTTAAAGCTTCTACTTTCATCAGACAGGTCCGCGAATTTCGAATAGTAGCCAGAGCAAAGAATATCGCAAAGGAGTTGATAGGTATTCAACCGCTTCATTGCATAAGGCCAAAATTCCACGACCAAGGGTGGAGATGTGGAAAGTATTTGGCGGGCGCCCTTGAGGGCGAGCCCTTCGTAGCCTTGGATATCCATAAAAATAAGTGTTGAACTTGCTTCGAAATTTTCAACGAAATTATCCAACGGCTGGATTTGAACCGTTTTCGTCTGCCGTGAGGCCTCTCCCATGGCGTCATCGTCAAACACTATACCGGCGATGCGATAATCGCCTGTATTGCCTTCCCCTATCATCAAATCAACCGAGCCTAGACTCTCTCCGAGAGCCGTGTTGTGGCAAGTGATCCTGTCATCGACTTCGTTTAAAATTGTGTTTGCGCGGAGAATCTTGAAAAGTTTTTTCTCTGGTTCAAATGCCACAGCCCTCTTAACAAAGCCACGCTTGACGGCGGGAATACAGATGGACCCGATGTTCGCACCTATATCCCATATGGTGTCGATGTGTTTGCCCTTCAGTTCTGTAACAAGGGCTAAGGCATCTACAAATTTTGAGAAGTCTAATTCGCCATGCATAAAGAGGGGGTAGCCGACCGCTATATCCCGGGCGACGACAACATAAGTCTCCTGTCCCTGTGCAATCATCAAGTCCTGATCTTCGAAATAGAAGAATCCAGCCTTCGTCTCCTTGTTGACCCGTCTTTTGTCGAAGAGGGACTTCAGTGCTATGCGATCTGCCTTATCTTCCTCGGTCAACACTTTGTGGCCATCCTTATTCGTTGTTACTTAGTGAGGAGATTAGGGTCCGGACCCATTAAGAGGATTCCCAAAGGGCGATTGTAATGATTCATTGTCTTCAGCGAGGAGGCAATGGAGATGTCTGATTTCTTTTGGTTTTCGGATGCGCAATAGGCACGGATCGCGCCGCTTCTGCCGCAAGACACGCGCGGTAAGGAGCGTGTGGATGACCGTCGCGTTCTGAGCGGGATTGTGCATGCGCTCAAACGCGGCGGGCGCTGGCCGATTGTCCGCGCGAAATCTACGGTCCGAAGAAGACGCTCTACAACCGCTTCGTGCGCTGGGCGGAGCGTGGCGTGTGGGAGGGGATTTTCAGCGCGCTGGCGCGCGCGCGGAGGAAGCCCCGGACCGGCTGTTCATCGACAGTTCCTGCATCAAGGTCCACCGCTGCACTGGTGGCGGAAAAGGGGGGGCCTTGGCCCATGGTATCGGCCGCACGAAGGGCGGGCGCAACACCAAGCTCCACGCCATCTGCGACCTCAAAGGCCGGCCTCTCGTCCTCTTGCTGCCCCCGGGAAACGTCCATGACTGCAAGGTCGCGAAAGCGTGCATCGAGGCCGTGCCGCCCTCGGCCGAACTTGTCGCCGACAAGGGCTATGACAGCAAGGCATTGCGGGAATGGCTAGATGAACGCGGAACCACGGCGGTCATCCCGCCGCGCAAGAACCGTAAGGTTCAGTACGACGACGACAAGGCCATCTACAAGCAGCGCAACGTCATCGAGAGCTTGTTCTGCCGCCTCAAGGACTGGCGGCGCATCGCAACCCGCTTCGACCACAACATCAAAAACTTCATGGCCGCTGTCGCCCTTGCCGCCACCGTCATCTGGTGGCTCTAGTGAGTCCGGACCCTAATCCCAACTGGGGAAAGCAAGGGGTCACGTCAATCAGAGTTCAGCTGATTTGGGAATCCAGTTTGTCAACAGAACCTAGCGTCAACAAATGTTATCATGACGCCCAACGACAACTTTCGATCACCAGTCACTATTCAGCATCTAAGGAATCTTTTCGAATGTAAAAACCATCGTGTCCAGAAATGTCCCTTAACACCTGCTTATAGCCGTGTCCTTTGAGCAGTTTCCGAATAGGCTTTTCTTGCAAATCGGTTTTATGTTCGACGCAAATAAACCCGAACTTGTATTCGTCAAACGGCGCTGTCTCCAGAATTTTTAATTCACTACCCTCAGTATCGATAGAAAGTAGATCTATGAACTTGGGCGCCTTGTGCTCTCGAAGCATGTCGCGTAGAGAAATTGTCTGCACTTCATATTGATTTGATAAATCGCGATTCTGAACGAGGGTTGTTTCCAGAACCCCGGATTCAGTCATGTACTGATCATCGGCCATTTCTCCAAAGAGTAATGTTTTGCCGCTCTCCGACCAAACGCAACGGGTCTCAATCGAGCAAGTTCTGTTTTTCCTCAAAGCTTCCTGCCAGTACGGAGAGGGCTCGGACAAAATCCCCTTCCATCCGAATTCTTGTTCTAGCAACAGGCTATTGCTAATAAGCATGCCGTCACAGGCTCCAAATTCGACGAAATATCCATCCCGTTTGCCACGCGCTATCAAAAGAGCCAAAATATCTTGCGAAAATTGAGAGTGGCTAGATTCAATTAAAGAGCAAACCTTGGCGAGGCGCGACTTTGTGTTGCTCCGATGGCTGCCTTTGAACGCTGCGACAAGAGATTGCCACGCGTTCAATGAACGACTTTCGTCATCAAAAGAAGCAACCCGACCGACCACTTTAAAAATACCAAACAGGCGGGATCTTTGCGCTATGCACTGGCGGACAGAAAATGCGTGGCCTTCCGCAATTTCTCTCATTTCTTTTAATTCTTGCTCAATTGCGCTTGTCATTCTTGCTCCATTAGGAAAATTATTCACGATCCATAAATAATATCCGAATAAAATTTAATTTAATGAGCGGCACTGTTTTTGCAGAACATATCGTGGCCTATCTGTCAGCGAAAGATGTCCAAAGACTATTTTTCTAAGCTATTCTTTTGCTTTCATTCTCGGACGCGACGGACGTCTGGCGTCGGGTCACCACCACATTCCTGGTACTGAGTTTCTACCCCACTGTGGTGCCGACGTAACCGCTGATGCCCAGAAACATTCTGGTATGAGGCAAGGCTTTACCGGATAAGGCGCTGAAGCCTTTAAAGATTGACGTTTTGCCCTCTGTTATCTCACTGCTCCGGAACGTACCATCCATCATAGGCTGAAATCCGCTCGTGGATCTGATCGTACCCAGCTGCTTTCATGATCGATCTGACCGCATGTGCCTGAGCCTCTCCGTGTTGTTCCACGCAGATGAAGCCAAAGGTATAGCGATCAAACGGGAACGCGCTTAGCACATCAGACTCTGCGCCCTCCACGTCCATGGACAGGAAGTCGATATGAGCAGGTGCATCATGATCGGTCAGCAGGTCGGCAAGAGAAACGGTTTCGACCTCGTACGTGGCAGTGATCTCCCCCGCTGCCGGGACGTAGAACTTAGACACTTGAGAGCGATCGGGAAAGGACGTCTCATTGAATGTCAACCGATCGCCTGAGCGCCCCCAGACACAGCGCTGGTCAATCTTGGCGGTACGATTTGTTGCCAGACTTTCGTGCCAGTTGCGTCCAGGTTCGGCAAGGATGCCGCGCCATCCGAAGCGCTGTTCCAGTACCAATGTGTTGCTGATCTCTAAACCATCGCAGGCACCGAACTCTACAAAGAACCCATCATCTTTCATTCCGCTTGTAAGTATCGCAAATGCGTCCTGCATGAACTGTGAGCGGCAATCTGGAAGGGCTTCGATCAGGCGACCCACCGCATTCGGATTATCTTTTGCCACCTCGGATGCAAATTTCAGAAATGTGCGCAAGCGCTCGGCATCGGCATCGGTCGGGACGATCACTTCAGGCACGGGTTTGGGTCGTCGAAAAAAATGCATAGCTCGTAATTTCCATCTTTCCGCGCCACATCTGCCTTGATGCGCTGGCGGAATGCGCATCGCGCATAATTTATGGTCTGGATTTATCCCAGCCCGATTCTGATCAAATACTGATTCTAAGCAATCAGCGGCTCAATGGCTATGGGTTCTGCGGCTCTGAAGCCGTGTGTTTGTCGCGATCAAGTCCGGATCAGCCGGGCGTGAATGCCACCCCGAATTATCCTGGCCGCCCCACATAACCGCACCGCCGGCTGGTCTCTGTCGGTTTACCGGCAACCCTCAAATTGCATACCGCGTCCTTCGCGATATAGCGGGCGGTTTTGACCTGCCCCCCCCCCTGGAAACTGGACCGTTTGAAGCTGGAAAATTCTAATTTAGCGTCCTTGGCCGGGCGGAGGATTTTCCATGAAGAAGACGAAGTTCAGCGAACAGCAGATAGCGTTTGTTTTGCGCCAGGTGGAGGAAGGGACGACGGTCAGGGAGGTCTGCCGGAAGGCGGGGATTTCCGAGACGACCTATTACAACTGGCGCAAGAAGTATGGCGGGTTGATGCCATCCGAGATGAAGTGGCTGAAGCAGCTTGAAGAGGAGAACCAGCGGCTGAAAAAGCTGGTGGCGGACCTCTCGCTCGACAAGGAGATGCTTCAGGACCGTCCGGCCTGCAATCGATCCACCGGATCGATTTTTTAACGGCCTCCCGTCCGCCGAAAAATCTGAGGCCTGCCCGGAAGCGGCGGCTGATCGACCATGTTCGATCGGCTGGGCCAGGTCAGTATACGCCGCGCCTGTCAGGCGGTGTCCGTTGACCGGTCGACCTATCACTACCGGTCGAAACGGGACGACCCGGCAGCTCTCAAGCAGCGGATCAGGGAGATCGCGGAGACGCGGGTGCGGTATGGCTACCGCCGCATCCATGTCCTGCTTCAACGGAAAGGATGGCAGGTCAATGCAAAACGTGTCTGTCGGCTCTATCGCGAAATGGGCCTGCACTGAACGCAGTGGAGCCCAACCAGGTCTGGGCAATGGACTTCGTCCACGACCAGCTCTTTGACGGGAAGAAGATCCGTGTGCTCACGGTCGTCGACACTTTTCACACGGTTCTCGCCGGCGATCGATGTGCGCTTTAGCTACAAGGGGTCGGATGTGGCCGATACGCTTTAGCGTGCTGCACGACAGGTGGGTTACCCGAAGACGATCCGTCTGGACAATGACCCGGAGTTTATCTCTCGCGAACTCGATCTGTGGGCCTTCATGCGGGGTGTCACGCTTGACTTCTCACGGCTAGGCAAACCGACGGACAATGCCTTCATCGAAAGCCTCAACGGCAAGTTCCGGGCGGAGTGCCTGAATGCAAACTGGTTCCTGAGCCTCGGCGAAGCGCGATCAAAATGCGAGGCTTGGCGTAGAGACTACAATGAGGTCCGACCGCACAGTGCGATCGGAAACGAAGTGCCGATCAGGCTTCATCTTCCGGCCGGCAACCCCGGCCAGCCTGCCGTCAGATGAAGCCGGAATTTACCAGCCCGGCCGGTCCAAGGTTGGGGGCAAGTTCAAGAGAGGATGCACCCTCAATTTAAGTAATCCTAAGATTAAGTAATCCTGAGATTGGGTCTATACTTTTTTACTGAAGGTGGAATTTTGTCTAGATTGACGTAATCAGGCAGAAGGAACTATCTTTTCATAGGGTCAGACATTCCGATCTTTTCTAACATTTGAGCCCCTTTTATGCGAGCTGCGTTCGATGAATAAAAAATTGCGTGTCCTCCTTTCTGGGCCCGGGCTAATAGGCAGAAAGCATGTAGAATTAATTCAGGCGCACGAAGATTGTGAACTCATTGGGATCGTTGGGCCTGCAACATCAGAAAATCAGGAATTTGCATCCTCAAAAAACGCTAAACTCTATCCAGAGTTTGCCGATGCAATCGGATTGGGGGAGGTAGATGCGTCTATCATAAGCTCCCCCAATGGATTCCATTACGAACAAGCAATGGCTTGTGTTTCTCTAGGGATTCCCACCCTTGTCGAAAAGCCGCTCACTGACAACATCGAGGATGCTGCACGGCTGGTTGAGCAATCCGAGCGGGTGGGCGTGCCTGTGCTTGTGGGACATCATCGGACCTACAGTTCACTTCTCGATATTGCGCTGAAGTTCCTGAGTTCCGATTCTTTCGGTCGCATGGTTGCTCTTCAAGGGTCAGCTCTTTTTTACAAGCCGGAGACATATTTCCAAGATGGGCCGTGGAGGACAACGGCAGGGGGCGGTCCGATCCTGATAAATCTGATTCATGAGATCGGTCTCATGCGCCAATTCGCTGGCGAGATTGTTTCTGTTCAGGCCCTTGAGAGTCATCACATCAGGAAATTCGAGGTCGAGGATACGGTTGCGATTGCTTTTAGATTCAAGGACGGCGCTCTCGGAACTTTCATTTTGTCTGACGCCGCAGCAAGTTCCAAAAGCTGGGAAATGACGAGCGGTGAGAACCCGGCCTATCCGCACTTTCCAGACGAGAATTGCTACCATTTTGCCGGAACAAATGGGTCACTCGATTTCCCGAGTATGAAGGCAAAGTCATATGGGAGTGATGTGACGCCTTCGTGGTGGAACCAGTTTAATGAACATTCAATTCCTATCGAACGCAAAGACCCTCTGCGTCTTCAGCTCGATCACTTTGTAGACGTCGTGCGACATGGCGCCGAGCCCCGCGTCTCCGCACGTGATGGATATCTCAATATGCTGGTAATTGAGGCAATTCACCGTTCCATTGAGACAGGCTCCGTGGTCGATGTCGCTGATACGTATGCGGTTATTTAGACTGGGGTTAGAGCGCTAATGAAAGTACTCCTTTTGGACACCGGCTTTTCCGCAGCCCCGATTTACGACAGTCTGGTCGAAAGCGGACATCAAGTCTGGGTAATGGGTAATCGATTGGGAGATATCATCGCGCGCAAAGCTGGCGACCGCTGGATAAACCGGAATTACAGCAAAATACCCGAGGTTTGCGAAGACATCGAACGGTTGGGTATCGAATACATTGTTCCCGGCTGCACAGACGTATCGCTGGAAACCTGCGTGCAGCTTGGCATGAAGAACCTGGATGATTTTTCTACGAATAACATCCTTTCGAACAAAAAAAAATTTAGATCCATGTGTGCGAATCTGGATATTCCGGCACCGTGCGAGATTTCCCTAGATGAATTGCCTAGAGAAGGTCGTTACATTTGCAAGCCGGTGGATTCCTTCAGTGGGAAGGGCATATCGGTATTTGACGGAAGTGATTATGAAGCTGCGCAAAATTCAATGAAATTGGCTCGAGAGGCGAGCCAAAGTTCCGATGCTCTCATAGAGACCTTTGTCGAAGGTAGGCTGCACAGCTATTCAGCATTTATTGAAGGCCATGTGCCAAGGGACAGTTTTTTCGTCTATGAGGGATCGTCAATTAATCCTTTCGCAGTTGATACGAGCTATGTCGAATACGGGCTGCCAGAGAGCTGCCAGAAGACGCTTGCAAATAGCATTGAAAAGATTGCGCGCGCGCTCAATCTGCGAGATGGATTGGTTCACACTCAGTTTCTCTGGGATGGGGAAAGGCCATGGATCGTCGAGATGTCGCGGCGCTGTCCTGGCGACCTGTATGCTCTTCTGATCGAATACAGCACGGGCTACCAATACGCTGCCAAATATGCGTCCTATTTTCTGGGTGAGAGCTGCGCTGCAACCTCAAGCACCTCGCGATATATTCTGCGTCATACCGTTACGGCAGACCATCGCACGATCTATGGCGGATTGCAGATGTATTCCTCGACACCGATCAAGGCGTTCTATCCCCTTCGCGCGCTTGGTGATGAGCTGGAAGGGGGGCATGCCGGGCGGGCAGGCGTCATTTTTTGCGAATTATCAAATCGTCAGCAACTTGTCGAAGCCACGGACAAATTCCTTAAACGTGAAGCCTATACGGTCAGCTAACGGAAGCACATCAATGCGGGCTGACGGCCCCTATTTTTGGCTGCAGAAGACATGAAAACACTGACGTGACCCCCTGATTTTCTTCCAAGTTCGATTAGAGTCTGGCCCTTATGGAAGGACAGACGATGAGGCGATCGAGGTTTACGGAAGAGCAGATTATCGGGTGCTGAAGGAGGCCGAGGCGGGAGCGAAGACTGCTGATTTGGCCCGGCGACATGGTGTGTCGGACGCGACGATCTACAACTGGAAGTCGAAGTATGGCGGGCTGGAAGTGTCGGAGGCTCGTCGGCTGAAGGAGCTTGAGAGCGAGAACGCCAAGCTCAAACGGCTTTTGGCGGATGCAATGCTGTTCTGGCGTGGTGCGCGGAGATGGGCATGGAGTGGCATTACATTGCCCCCGGCAGACCGA
>AZIJ01017460.1_pt1 | contig 15573 bp, 13 predicted proteins | sample 359151 | NCBI WGS metagenome assembly AZIJ01 (sample SAMN02429718, study PRJNA222666) | marine sediment metagenome | biome: Sediment sample; isolation source: enrichment culture of sample MGS-ElMAX(UA) from oil contaminated site at the... | place: Egypt: El Max | collected 2013-01-23 | depth 9.22 m m | reverse complement strand
AACATCGGTCTAATTTACTGTCCGGGATTAGTTGACCACTACAAGGAGAATCTCTACAAATTTTCGGCGCTTTGTTTTACTGAGGTCAAGAATGAAGAGAGTTCGCACCAATTGTTGATGAATAGTCGACCCACCAGAGCGGCGCTTAAGCTTAAACAAACTCAAGATTCCACGCCCGATGGCTTTATAGCTGATACCTGAATGCTTATAAAAGTCCCTGTCCTCAATGAATACTAATAGTTGCATTAAATTTTTGAGAGAAACCTTATGCCTATCAGTTTCGTAAGTAGCTAGGTTGGCACGATAAATCAGATATTCAATATTTGATGCAACAGGTAGACTGATTAGTTTGCTTACTTGTTGAGTAATTAAGAGTCGCAGATTTTCATGGGTATCTAACAATGACGTTCGAAAGATGAGTGTAAAAATTAAAATCCACAGCGCAGTTAGCAAACCCACTAATGTTAGCGGTTCCACCGAAATCAAATCTAACGGAGCACTTTTAATTAGTATTGCTAATAACAAGAATGAAATACAACTTGAAATAATTAGCAAAATCCAAAAAGGGTAAGCTGCATAAGTAAACCAACCCGGGAACAATTTTATGGATAGTGGCTGATCGGCACCTTCAACTCTCCAGTTAGGTAAAACCAACTGAACCCTTCCGTATGAAAGACCTAACATTCTTCTCAATATCACGATTTTTCGACTAGCAAATGTTATAGCTCTTTGCCTATCGGCAAAGTACTTAATACTTATTAGAGCAAACATCGTAACCACAAGCAGAAGAACGATTGGCGTAGCATAATTTGGCAGCACTGGTGCAAGGTTACTTGATAGTTTTTCCGTGGAGCTTACCGCTAATGAGCCGAGTGTAGCTGATGCAACCAAAGTTATATTTGAAGCATTAAGAAAAACCCGCTCTTCTGATTCAAGAGCTTTAGCTGCGACTTGGTATTCCTCTAGAGCTATATCACGCTCTGAAAAATGGTAGGTAGGGAAGTGCTGCTTCCATACATCTTTTTGATCGTCTCGAATCATTTACTACTCAGATCCTTATTTAATATCGATTGCTCAAAAATGCCTAACATTTTAATAATGAGCATGCGCATATATGTTCGGACACTTACGCTCAAGAAATTTTATAAGAGTTTGATTATACAATCATTCCCTCTCTTTTAGAGCAATAACTCCATGATCAAAATGAGCATGCTCACTATCTACACGGCTTTGCTCGTTATCTACATCACCACATTCTAAGCCCCTCAATCTACAGACTTTTTCTGCTTCTGATTTCTATACATGCGCACGCTTTGTTGATAACGAGCATGCAAACCATACAAACTGCAATACACTGTATATAAACACAGGGGTCAGCAAGAGGGTTGAATCCATGGCTGCCAGTCCGTTTTTAAATCGCATTCGCCGCGAGCTTCGCCTGGGTGGCTATAGCCTGCGCACTGAAAAAACCTACCTGCACTGGGTCAAGCGATTCATTCGCTTTCATCAGCTGCGCCACCCGGCCGACATGGGTGCACCAGAGGTGCGCAGCTTCCTTACCTGGCTGGCCACCGATTGCCATGTTGCCGTTAACACGCAGAAAACTGCACTCAATGCCTTGGCTTTTATGTATCACAAGGTGCTGAACATCGAGCTGGGCGAACTGGATTTTCACCATGCCACTCAATACCGCCGGCTTCCCGTTGTACTTACTCAGGCTGAGGTCGCACTGATATTTAATCATCTGGATGAACGCAACCGGCTGATATTCTCATTGCTCTATGGCAGCGGCCTGAGAATCACTGAATGCCTGCGGCTGAGAGTACAGGATATTGGTTTCAATGACGGCTCTGTTACCGTGCGTAATGGCAAAGGCAAAACCATGCTAAGCCAGCGGCTTCACAACATGCTGCACCAGCAAATAGAGGGCGCCTTGTCGATTCAGCAGGCAGATAACCTGAAAGGTGTTGGTCCTTCTCTGCCCTATGCCATTGGCAAAAAATACCCCAATGCCTATCGCCAGCCCACCTGGATGTTTGTTTTCCCGTCTGTCAGCTTGTGCAAGCATCCCGTTACCGGAGTAATTTGCCGGCATCACCTGCATGACTCTGTGCCACGCAGGGCGCTTAAAGCAGCGGTTCGTCAGGCCGGCATCTGCAACAAGCGCATCAGTTGCCATACCTTTCGCCATTCATTTGCCACGCATCTGCTTGAGAGCGGCCGTGATATCAGAACCGTACAGGAGCTGCTTGGCCACAGCGATGTGCGCACCACTCAGATCTACACCCATGTAATTGGCCAGCATTTTGCCGGTACACACAGCCCACTGGACTTTCGGGCCGGCGGAGAAAAACAGTAACCCGATGCGCTGTTAGTTGAAGGTCACCCACGCTACCGCCGGACCTTGCAGGCGATCATCCTGATTGCGGCTTTGTAAATTTGCGTCCTATTTTGACGTGCTGGAGGGATAATTCAATTGAGACTGTGAAAAAGATGGGGGTAGCTGGTTTCTCTGGGTTCAAGGCGAAGGTGGCGGTTCAGTGCAGTATGTTGTGGACCCCCGCCTTCGCGGGGGTGACGAGATCTGTGGAGGGCCCCCGCAAAAGCAGGGGGATGGGGATTTATTTATCCGCCTGAAAGGTGGTGTAGCTGTTGATCAGGTTGCGGTAGTCGGGAATGTGGTTTGAGAACAGGTTGCCCAGGCCTTCCACGTCGTTGCGCCAGTCGCGGTGCAGTTCGCAGGCCAGGCCGAACCAGGTCATCAGTTGTGCGCCGGCGGCGGCCATTCGGCTCCAGGCGGCGTCCCGGGTCATGGCATTAAAGGTGCCCGAGGCGTCCGTTACCACAAAGACCTCGTAGCCCTCTTCCAGTGCCGACAGCACAGGAAACGCCACACACACCTCGGTGACCACGCCGGCCACAATCAGCTGTTTTTTGCCGGTGGCTTTTACCGCTTTTACAAAGTCTTCGTTGTCCCAGGCGTTTATCTGCCCCGGCCGGGCCAGATAGGGCGCATTCGGGAACATCTCTTTCAGCTCCGGCACCAGCGGGCCATTGGGCCCCTGCTCAAAACTGGTGGTGAGTATGGTGGGCAGCTCAAAATAGTTGGCGCAGTCGGCCAGCGCCAGCACGTTGTTTTTGAACTTGTCCGGGTCTATGTCCCGAACCAGGGATAACAATCCGGTCTGGTGATCCACCAGCAGCACGGCGGCGTTGTTTTTGTCCAGACGTACATAGGGCTTGGTCATGGTGTTCTCCTTCTGAGGGTTCAGCCTGTTCCGGCGCTTAAGTCCTGCAGCGTCTGCCGGGTCTCGGCGCCGGTGTTCATCACCAACATAATAGCCCCGCCCACGGCGGTGCCGGGGGCATGCCATGCTTGCTTAATGGTAACGGCAGGGCTGGGGTTTCCCGCCCAGATGAGAAATAAGTGAGCAGTGAGCCGAATAAAAGGGTTAATCGGCTCATTATCTGAGCCGATTAAGGATGAGTGATTACTCCAGCACCCGCGCCAGCTCGTCCAGTGCGCTGGGGTCGTCGATGGTGGACGGCACCACGTACTGCTCGCCGTCGGCGATCTGGCGGATCACCCGGCGCAGTATTTTGCCGGAGCGGGTTTTGGGCAGCCGATCCACAATAATGGCCCGTTTAAAGCAGGCCACGGCGCCCACCTGGTCGCGCACCAGTTGCAGCAGGGCTTGCTCTATGTTGCCGTTGTGCGAGGCATAGCCGTCTTTCAGCACCACCAGCCCCAGGGGCAGCTGGCCTTTCAGCTCGTCGTGCACGCCCACCACGGCGCATTCGGCCACGGCTTCATGGCTGCCCACAATTTCTTCCATTTCGCCGGTGGAAAGCCGGTGGCCGGCCACGTTGATCACGTCATCCATGCGGCCCATCACAAACAGGTAGCCCTCTTCATTCATATAGCCGCCGTCGCCGGACACATAAAAGCCCGGAAACTGAGCCAGATAGCCGGATTCAAACCGGTCGTGGTTGCGCCACACCGTGGGCAAACAGCCCGGGGGCAGCGGCCGCGCTATGGCAATGTAGCCCTGCTCGCCGGGGGCTTGGGCTTCCCCCAGCTCGTTCAACACAGCCACCTTGTAGCCGGGAACGGGCTTGGTGGCGGAGCCGGGTTTGGTGGCAAAGCGCTCCAGCCCCAATGGGTTGGCGGCAATGGCCCAGCCGGTTTCAGTCTGCCACCAGTGATCCACCACCGGCCGCCGAGTGTGGCTTTGCACCCACTCCAGGGTGGGCGGATCCAGCCGCTCGCCGGCCATAAAGATGGTGGTGAGCTGTTCCATGGGGTAGTGCTTAAGCTGCTCGCCCTGCGGGTCTTCCTTCTTGATGGCGCGAAACGCCGTGGGGGCGGAAAACAACGCCTTTACGCCGTATTCGTCGCATACCCGCCAGAAGGCACCGGGATCCGGGGTTTTCACCGGCTTGCCTTCATACAAAATGGTGGTGCAGCCGTAAATCAGCGGCGCATACACTATGTAGGAATGGCCCACCACCCAGCCCACGTCGGAGGCGGCCCAGAACACATCGCCGGGCTTTACGTTGTAAATGGTGTTCATGCTGTAGTGCAGCGCCACCGCATGGCCGCCGTTGTCGCGCACCACCCCCTTGGGTTTGCCGGTGGTGCCCGAGGTATACAGAATGTAGAGGGGATCCGTGGCCCGCACCGGCACACAGGGGTGAGGCTCAGCGTTTTGCATCAGCGCCGCCCAGTCCTTGTCGCGATCAAAAGGCAGCTCCGCCGGGCACTCCCGGCGCTGAAACACCACCACGTGCTCCGGCTTCCAGCAGCTGTCCATCACCGCCTTGTCCACCAGCGGCTTGTAGGGGATCACCTTGTTCACTTCCACCCCGCAGCTGGCGGTGAGCAGCACTTTGGGCTCGGCATCCTCAATGCGCACCGCCAGCTCGTGGGGCGCAAAACCGCCGAACACCACGGAATGAATCGCCCCCAGGCGGGCACAGGCCAGCATGGCCATGGCGGCCTGGGGGATCATCGGCATGTAAATCACCACCCGGTCACCCTTTTGCACGCCGAGCCCGGCCAGCATGCCGGCCCCCTTGGCCACCTGATCCCGCAGCACCCGGTAGGTGTAGCGGGCCTTTTTGCCGGTCACCGGCGAGTCGTAAATCAGGGCAGTTTGGTCCCCCCTGCCCTGCTCCACATGGTAATCCAGTGCCAGATGGGCGGTGTTCAGCTCGCCGTCGGCAAACCAGCGTTCAATGCCGTGCTCGTCCTTGCTTAATATGGTTTGCGGAAAGGTAAACCAGTCCAGCTGTTCGGCCTGCTGCTTCCAGAAGGTGTCCGGCGAGCTGGCCGCCAAATCAAATGCCTGCTGATAGGTAAACATGGTGTTTGCTCCTGACATTGCTTGTCCTTAAGCGCCGCGGGCGCATGGGGGGTTATGCAAACGGCACGCGCACGGCTCCTTCCATTAAAATGCGCGCGCTGCGGCTCATGGTGACCTTTTCCACCCTCCAGCCCTGCTCGGTGTGGCGGGCTTCGGCCCCCACTTTCAGCGTGCCGGACGGATGACCAAAGGTGACCGAGGTTTTTTCGCCGCCGCCGGCGGCCAGGTTGACCAGGGTGCCGGGCACACAGGCGGCGGCGGCAATGGCCACGGCGGCGGTGCCCATCATGGCGTGGTGCAGCTTGCCCATGGACAGGGCCCGCACCAGCACATCAATGTCGGTTTGCTCCACGGTTTTGCCGCTGGAGGCCACATAGGCCGCCGACCCCGCCACAAAGGCCACCTTGGGGGTGTGCTGGCGGCTGGCTGCCTGTTCCGGTGAGCTGATCAGCCCCATTTTCACGGCGCCAGCAGCGCGAATGCGCTCAAACAGGGCCAGGGTGTCCGCATTGCCGTTAATGTCGCCCTGCAGCTCGGTGCCGCTAAAGCCAATGGCTTCTGCGCTAATAAAAATGGTGGGAATGCCGGCGTTGATGAGCGTGGCTTCCAGGCTGCCCAGGCCGGGCACTTCCAGCCGGTCAATCAGGTTACCGGTGGGGAACATGGCCCCCTCGCCCGGTGCCATAAAATCCACTTGAATTTCCGCGGCGGGAAAGGTCACGCCGTCCAGTTCAAAGTCGCCGGTTTCCTGCACTTCGCCGTTGCGTATCGGCACATGCACCACCAGGGTTTTGCCAATGTTGGCCTGCCATACCCGCACCGCCACCACCCCGTTGTGGGGCATGCGCTCGGGCGGGATAAGGCCCGCATGAATGGCAAAGGGACCAACGGCGGCGGACAGGTTGCCGCAGTTGCCGCTCCAGTCCACCAAGGGCTGGTCAATGGACACCTGGCCGAACAGGTAGTCCACATCGTGATCGGGCTGTTGGCTTTGGGAGACAATCACCGCCTTGCTGGTGCTGGAGGTGGCCCCGCCCATGCCGTCGGTGTGCTTGCCGTAAGGATCCGGGCTGCCGATCACCCGCAGCAATAACTTGTCTCTGGCCTCACCGGGCACTTGCGCCGCCGGCGGCAGATCGGCCAGGTTGAAAAACACCCCCTTGCTGGTGCCGCCACGCATGTAGGTGGCGGGTATTTTCAGCTGGGGCGGGAAATCATTGGTTGCCATGGTTTGTTCCTTTTAACCGGCCAGAAAATCCTGGGCGAAGCGCTGCAGCACGCCGCCGGCGCTGTACACATTCAGCTCGTCGGCGGTGTCCAGCCGGCAGCGCACGGGCACTCGTACCTGCTTGCCATTGGTGTGGGTAACAACCAGGGTCAGCTCGGCACCGGGCTGAATGTGGCCCTGTACGTCATAAAGCTCGGTACCGTCAAGATCCAGGCTGTGGCGGTTGGTACCGGGCATAAACTCCAGCGGCAGCACGCCCATGCCCACCAGGTTGGTGCGGTGAATGCGCTCAAAACCTTCGGCGACAATGGCTTCCACCCCCGCCAGGCGCACCCCCTTGGCGGCCCAGTCCCGGGACGAACCCTGGCCGTAGTCCGCTCCGGCAATGATGATCAGCGGCTGCTTGCGGTTCAGGTAGGTCTCTATCGCTTCCCACATGCGGGTGACCTTGCCGTCCGGCTCTATGCGCGCCAGCGACCCCTGCACCACCTTGCCGTTTTCCCGCACCATTTCGTTAAACAGCTTGGGGTTGGCGAGGGTGGCCCGCTGGGCGGTAAGGTGATCGCCGCGATGGGTGGCGTAGGAGTTAAAGTCCTCTTCCGGCACGCCCATGCGGGCCAGGTATTCCCCTGCCGCGCTGGTGGGCAAAATGGCGTTGGATGGCGACAGATGATCGGTGGTGATGTTGTCCCCCAGAATGGCCAGCGGCCGCATGCCGGTGAGGCTGCATTTTCCGGCCAGGGCCCCTTCCCAGTAGGGCGGGCGGCGAATGTAGGTGCTGTTGGGCCGCCAGTCGTAAAGGGGCCGGGTGCTTTGGGCGGCGTCATTCAGTTTGAACATTTGAATGTACACCTGCTTAAACTGCTCGGGCCGCACGTGTTTTTCCACCACCGCATCGATTTCTTCATCGCTGGGCCAGAGATCCTTCAGGTAAATCGGCTTGCCGTGAGCGTCTGTCCCAAGGGCGTCGCGCTCGATGTCAAAGCGAATGGAGCCTGCCAGGGCATAGGCCACCACCAGCGGCGGCGAGGCCAGAAACGCCTGCCGGGCATAAGGGTGAATGCGACCGTCGAAGTTGCGGTTACCCGAGAGCACCGCCGTGGTGTAGAGATCGCGCTCGATGATCTCTTGCTGAATGCTGGGGTCCAGCGCGCCGCTCATGCCGTTACAGGTGGTGCAGGCATAACCCACAATGCCAAAACCCAGTTGTTCCAGCTCCGCCAGCAGGCCGGCTTCCTCCAGATACAATTTGGCCACCTTGGAGCCGGGCGCGAAGGAGGTTTTCACCCAGGGCCGGCGCGTTAACCCCAATGCATTGGCCTTTTTGGCCAGCAGCCCCGCCGCCACCACGTTGCGGGGGTTGCTGGTGTTGGTGCAGGAGGTAATGGCGGCGATGATCACGGCCCCGTCCGGCAGCTTGCCCGGCTCTTGCTGCCAGGGGCCGGCAATGCCGCGCTCAGTAAGTGCCGAAGTAGGCAGCCGCCGGTGCGGGTTCGACGGCCCTGCCATATTGCGGGTCACAGTGCCGATATCAAATTCCAGCACCCGCTCATACTCGGCGGTGCGCAGGTCATCCGCCCACAGCCCGGTGTGCCGGGCATAGGTTTCCACCAGTTTTACCTGTTCATCGTCGCGGCCGGTGAGCTTGAGATAGTTAATGGTCTGCTGGTCGATGTAGAACAGGCCGGCGGTAGCGCCGTATTCCGGGGTCATGTTGGAAATGGTGGCCCGGTCGCCAATGGTGAGGTGTTGGGTGCCCTCGCCAAAAAACTCCAGCCACGCCGACACCACCCGCTGCTCCCGCAAAAACTCGGTGAGCGCCAGCACCATGTCGGTGGCGGTAATACCGGGCCGGCGGCGACCGGTGAGCTTGACCCCCACTATGTCCGGCAGGCGCATCATGGACGGCCGGCCCAGCATCACGGTTTCGGCTTCCAGCCCGCCCACGCCAATGGCAATCACCCCCAGCGCATCAACATGGGGCGTGTGGCTGTCGGTGCCCACACAGGTGTCGGGAAAGGCCACGCCCTGTTGTACCTGCACCACCGGCGACATTTTCTCGAGGTTTATCTGGTGCATGATGCCGTTGCCGGCAGGGATCACACTCACATTCTCAAAGGCGGTTTTGCACCATTCAATAAAGTGAAAGCGGTCTTGGTTGCGCCTGTCTTCAATGGCACGGTTTTTGTCAAAGGCGTCGGGCTCAAAACCGGCGTGCTCCACCGCCAGCGAGTGGTCCACTATGAGCTGGGTTTGCACCACCGGGTTGACCCGGGCCGGATCCCCACCTTGAGCGGCAATGGCGTCCCGCAGGCCGGCCAGGTCCACCAGTGCGGTTTGGCCCAGAATGTCGTGGCACACCACCCGGGCCGGATACCAGGGAAAGTCGAGATCCCGCCTGCGCTCAATCAGTTGCTTGAGGCTGTCGGTGAGATGCTCGGGCTCGCAGCGGCGCACCAGCTGCTCCGCCAGCACCCGTGAAGCATAGGGCAGCCGTGCATAGGCACCGGGGGCGATGGCGTTGACCGCTTCCCGCGCATCAAAAAATTCAAGGTCCGTGCCCGGCAGCGGCTTGCGGTATTGGCTATTCATGGCACTCCTCACTTGCGCTCATTGATGGGCAGCCAGGCTTGCGGCTCGGGGCCGATGTAGTCGGCGCTGGGGCGAATGATGCGGTTGTTGGCGCGCTGCTCAAACACATGGGCGGCCCAGCCGGTAACCCGGCTCATCACAAAGATGGGGGTAAACAGCTTGGTGGGTATGCCCATAAAGTGATAGGCGGAGGCATGAAAGAAGTCGGCGTTGCAGAACAGGTTTTTCTCCCGCTTCATCACCGCTTCCACCCGCTCGGATACCGCATAGAGATGAGTGTCGCCCACATCTTCAGAGAGTTTTTTCGACCAGGCCTTGATGAGATCATTGCGCGGGTCGGACTCCCGATAAATGGCGTGGCCAAAGCCCATGATCTTTTCCTTGTTGGCCAGCATTTGCAGTATGCCGGCTTCGGCCTCGTCGGGGGTCTGCCAGCGTTCAATCATCTCCATCGCCGCTTCGTTGGCGCCGCCGTGCAGCGGGCCGCGCAGGCTGCCAATGGCGGCGGTAATGCAGGAGTGCAGGTCGGAGAGCGTGGAGGCGCACACCCGGGCGGTAAAGGTGGAGGCGTTGAATTCGTGCTCGGCATAGAGCACCAGGGAGCAGTGCATCACCTTTTTATGCAGCTCGCTTGGCGCCTTGCCGGTGAGCATTTCCAAAAAATAACCGCCGATGCTGTCCTGCTCCGGACAGGTGGTGTCGATGCGCACACCGTCGTGGCTGTAGCAATACCAGTAGCAGATGATGGCCGGCAGCATGGCCAGCAAGGTGTCGGTTTTGTCCCCCTGCTCGGCAAAGTCCCGCTCCTGATCCAGGTTGCCCAGCATGGAGCAGCCGGTACGCATCACATCCATGGGGTGAGCGTCGGCGGGAATTTCCTCCAGCACCCGGCACAGCGCCGGCGGCAGGCCCCGGCGGGCCTTGAGGCTGTGTTTGTAGTCATCCAGCTCGGCCTGGGTGGGCAGCTTGCCCTTCAGCAGCAAATACGCCACTTCCTCAAATTCGGCATGGTGGGCCAGGTCGGTAATGTCATAGCCCCGGTAGGTCAGCCCGGTACCGCTCTTGCCCACGGTGCACAGGGCCGTGGTGCCGGCACTTTGGCCTCGCAGGCCGGCGCCTGCCAGTGGTTTGTCATCCTTTTGCTTGTCGGCTACGGCGATCGCAGTCATGGCACTCTCCTTGTTATGTTTTGGTCGATGAGGGGTCAGTCGCCTTTTTGCTCGTTAAACAGTCGGTCGAGCTTGTTCTCGTAATCGTGGTAACCCAGGTAGTGGTAGAGCTGCTCGCGGGTCTGCATGCTGTCCACCACCTGGCGCTGATGGCCGTCTTGTAGCAGGTGCTGGTACACGTTCAGCGCCGCCTGGTTCATGGCCCGAAAGGCCGACAGCGGATACAGCACCATGCCCACGCCGCACTCGGCCAGTTCGTCGGTGCTGAACAGCGGGGTCTGGCCAAACTCGGTGATGTTGGCGAGGATCGGCACCTTTACCGCCTCGGCAAATTGGCGGTATTGCTCCAGGGTGTTGATGGCCTCGGGGAAGATCATGTCGGCTCCCGCCTCCACACAGGCGATGGCGCGCGCGATGGCGGCATCCATGCCTTCTACCGCCAGCGCATCGGTGCGGGCCATGATCACAAAGTTATCGTCGGTGCGGGCGTCCACCGCCGCTTTCACTCGGTCCACCATTTCACCCTGGCTGACAATGGCCTTGTTGGGCCGGTGGCCGCAGCGCTTTTGCGCCACCTGATCTTCCAGGTGCACGGCGGCAGCGCCGGCGCGCTCCATCTCCTTGATGGTGCGGGCAATGTTAAAGGCCCCGCCAAAGCCGGTGTCGATGTCCACCAGCAGCGGCAGGCCGGAGGCCGCCGTGACCCGGCGCACGTCTTCCAGCACGTCGTTCAGGGTGGTGATGCCCAGATCCGGCAGGCCATAGGAGGCATTGGCAATGCCGCCGCCGGACAGATAAATGGCCTGATGGCCCACCTGCTCCGCCATCATGGCGCAGTAGGCATTAATGGTGCCCACCACCTGCAGCGGCCGGTGGTTTGCCACCGCCTGGCGGAATCGTTTCCCTGGACTCATGACGTTTTCTCCTTGTCTTCGGTGAGTTGTTGTTCAATCAACAGCCGGCTGCGCATGATATGACGGCGCATCAGCAGCTCGGCCAGCTCTTCGTCCCGCTCCCGCAGGGCCGCCAGCAGATGGAAATGCTCGGTCAGCGCCTGTTGCGGCCGGGAATAGGCGCGCTGGGACTGGTGCCGGTACATGCGCAGCAGGTGGTACAGCTCGTCGCACAGCAGGTGGATGAGGGTGTGGTTGCGGCTGGCCTGGATCAGGCGGTAGTGAAAGTCGAAATCCCCCTGCTGGTGGAAATAAGAGGCCCCCTCCACTTCCTCGATATGGGCCTGGTGGGTATTCAAGAGTTGCTGCAGGGCATCCAGCTCTTCCTCGGTAATGTGCCGGCAGGCCAGACGCACCGCCATGCCTTCCAGCGCTTCGCGCACCGCGTAAATTTCCACCAGCCTGGCCCGGCTCAGCGCAATGACCCTGGCTCCCACATGGGGTACCCGCTCAATGAGCCCCAGGGCCTCCACCCGCATCATGGCTTCCCGCAGGGGGCCGCGGCTCACGCCAAAGCGGCGCGCCAGCTCCGGCTCGGAGATCTTGCTGCCGGCGGCAAAGTGCCCTTTGACGATGAGATCCACCAACTGCTCGGTCAGGTTTTCCGACTTGGTCAGCTCCCGTGCCTCGGTTAGCGACAAATCGGTGTTTGGGTGTACTACTGCGTGCTCAGTCATTCAAACTGTCAACAATTTAACGAACATGAAACAAAATTACCACCGAATACGGGGGTCATCAAGGCGATGTGTTGACAATATGGATTAGACTTTGGTCTGAGGCAAAAGTGGGGACTGGGCGATTTGGGAATGGTAATTGGAAGTGTGCCAGCTCATTGCGAGTGGCGTACAGTCGTGCCTGCGGATGGTCACTCCGGCCTTCGCGCCGGAATCCGTATCACAGATACCGGCGTTGTCGGCCATGGGCTCCCGCCTTCGCGGGAGCGGCAAAAAAGAGGGGTTACTGCACCTTTCCCTTCAACAAGGCCTCTATGCTGCCCACGGCGCCGAGTACGCTGCTGGCTTCATAGGGCAGGAAAATACGGTCGCCGTCTTTGCCGATGTCGGGCAGGGTTTTCAGGTATTCCAGCCCCAGCAGGTAGCCTACCACCAGTTGCGGATCCAGCCGGTCGCTGCCGGCGGAGAGCACCTTGTCGATGGCCTGGCGCTGGCCGTCCGCCATGAGGATGGCGGCTTCCCGCTCCCCTTCGGCCACCAGAATGTTGGAGCGTTTTTCCCCCTCGGCCCGGGCAATGGCGGCTTCCCGCTCGCCGCTGGCCTGCAGCACCAGGGCCCGGCGCTCCCGCTCGGCGGCCATTTGCTTGCGCATGGCGTCCTCCACTTCGGCGGGAATATTGATGTCCTGTATTTCCACCCGGGTGACTTTTACGCCCCATTTGTTGCCGGCTTCGTCCATCACGATTTGCAGCTTGTCATTGATTTCCTGCCGGGATTCAAACAGCTTGTCGAGCTCCATTTTGCCCACTTCCGAGCGCAGCGAGGTCTTGGCCAGAATTTCGATGGCCTGAATAAGGTTCTCGGCCTGATACACCGCCCGCTCGGGATCGATCACCTGAAAATACAGGGCGCCGTTGACGGTCACGCTGACGTTGTCGGCGGTGATCACCGACTGGCCGGGAAAATCGAGCACGGTTTCACGCCGGTCGATGCGGGTTTCTTCCTGCACCACGGGTACGTTCTCGCCGCCGATGGCCTGGTAACGGCGCACCTTGATGGAGCGGGGCTTGTCGACAAAGGGAATAATCCAGTTAATGCCGGGGGTGAGGGTTTTCTGGTAACTGCCCAGGCGCTCGATCACCACGGCTTCCGACTGCTGCACTATCATCAGCCCCTTGATCACCAGTGCCAGCACCAGCACGGTAAACACCAGGGCAATAATCAACATCACGTCCATGACAAAATCCCCTTGTTTTTGAAGTTCGGCGGTTTGTGTTATCTCGTTGGAATTAGTCGGGTTGTTTAACAATAGCGGTAATGCCGTCGAAACGAACGATTTCCACTTCGTCCCCTTCCTTCAGCTCGGTGCCGGACTGGGCCCGCACCATAAACAGATCCCCTTCAAGCTTCAGCCGCAGCTCACCGCTATGATGGCGCACCAGTTTTCCGGTTTGATGACGGCTTTCGCCGGCCAGGCCACTTTTGCGGCGGGAAGGCGCATACTGACGAAAGGCCTTTTTCAGCAGCGGCGCCAGCACAGCGGTGGCAATGGCAAAGGTAAACCACTGACCGGTGGCCCCCTCACCGAGCAGCGCCGCGGCCATGGCGCCCAGGGCCGCCAGCCCCATGGCAAAGGCAAAAAAGCCGGTGCCGAGCAGTTCGGCCAGCAATAACACCAGGGCGGCAATCAGCCAGAGATGCCAGGCAAGCACGTGTTTCACCTCAGATGCAAATGGAACAGTGATTACTATAGAGGAGCAGAAGTGAAGCTGGAAGCGCGGGATTGGGGATTGGGGATTGGGGATTGGGGATTGGGGATTGGGGATTATGCGTTCCCACGCTGAGCATGGGAACAAGAAAGAAAATGTCTGCGCCTTACCCCTCACATCACCGGTTTGGCCAGTTTAAACAGCTCAAAGAAGTTGGCCGTGGTCTGCTCGGCCACCTGCTCATAGGGCACGCCCTTGAGCTGGGCCACATACTCGGCCACGGTGCGGGTGTAGGCGGGCTCGTTTTCTTCGCCGCGAAAGGGCACCGGGGCCAGCCAGGGGGAGTCGGTTTCCACCAGCAGCCGCTCCAGCGGCAGTGCCTTGACCACTTCGCGCAAGGCATCGGCGCTGCGAAAGGTGACAATGCCGGAAATGGAAATGTAAAAACCCAGCTCCATGGCGGCTTCGGCCATCTCCAACGATTCGGTAAAGCAGTGCAGCACACCGCCCACCTTGTCGGCGTTGCCCTGGCGCAAAATCTCCAGGGTGTCTTGCTGTGCATTGCGGGTGTGAATGATCAGCGGCTTGTTCAGCTCAACCGCCACGTCCACATGCTGCTCAAAGGAGCGTTTTTGCAGTTCGGCGGTCTCCGGCGCGTAGAAATAATCCAGCCCGGTTTCACCAATGGCCACCACCGCAGGATGATCCGCCAGCCGGCGCAGCAGCGCCGGATCGTTTTGTTCATCATGCTGGTGCAGCGGGTGCACGCCGCAGGACGCAAACACCTGGGGGTAAGGCGCAATCGCCTTCAGCATGTCGGGGAAGGACGACAGCCCCACGCCAATGCACAGCATGTGGTTTACGCCGCGTTGGGCGGCCTTGGCAATGGCCTCGTCCATGGACTTGTGTTTTTTGCCGTAATCGAGTTTGTCGAGGTGGCAATGGGAATCAACCAGCAAAATCGGCTCCAGTAAATCGGTTATTCATGGTTCAGTGTCTGTTGCAGCCGGCGCAGCCACTGGCTCAGCTGCAGGCCGGCATTCATGGGCCTGCCCTGCCCCGGCTGCAACCGGCGACGCAGCGCCAGCAGTTCGTTATTAAGCTCATGCAACGTCATGAAGCCCAGCCGCGCCAATCGTGCGCTTAGGCGGCGACAGTCGTCGAGTTTCAGGGACGCACGCACCCCCAGGGCGGTTTGCAGCGCATCCTGCAGCAATAACTGCACCCACACCAGGTGCACCGGCTGCTCCAGCAGTCCCGCCTGTACCATCGGCAGCTGAGTGGGCGCTTCCCCCAGGCTCACCAGCGCCGTGAGCAACTGCAGCCGTTTGTCGTCGGCGCCCGTGTTCAGGTAGTCCAGGGTCTGCAGCGGCGAGCCCTGGTTGACGCTGAGCGCCGCCGCCGTGGCGGCCACCCCCTGCTCCTTCAGCCAGGCCAGTGCCAGCTGAGTATCCGGCAACGGCACCAGCCACTGCTGGCAGCGACTGATGAGCGTCGGCAGCAGCCGCTCCGGTTGCGACGACACCAGGATCAGCGTGGCCTCGCCCGCCGGCTCTTCCAGGGTTTTCAGCAGGGCATTGGCGGCGGCTTCTGTCATCAGCTCGGCCCGCTCGATAATGGCCACCTTGCCGTGCCCCAGGCGGGCGCTCTCGCTCATGATGCGGCTGAGTTCGCGAATGGCGTCGATGCCGATGCTCCGCCCTTCCCGGCCCACCACCTGCAAGTCGGAATGACTGCCGGCGGCATTGAGCTCGCAGGCATGGCACATGCCGCAAGGGGCATTACTTGTATGTTGGCATAATAAGGCAGTGGCCAGCTTGCCGGCCAGCTCGCGCTTGCCCAGGCCCGCCATGCCCTTGAGCAGCAGGCCGTGGCCCAGGCG
>AZIJ01023199.1_pt1 | contig 15598 bp, 15 predicted proteins | sample 359151 | NCBI WGS metagenome assembly AZIJ01 (sample SAMN02429718, study PRJNA222666) | marine sediment metagenome | biome: Sediment sample; isolation source: enrichment culture of sample MGS-ElMAX(UA) from oil contaminated site at the... | place: Egypt: El Max | collected 2013-01-23 | depth 9.22 m m | reverse complement strand
ATTTCGCCTGCGTGATGGCAGAGGCGGCGGAGAGCACGGCGGCGCCGGCGCGGTCCCGCCGTGCATGGGCCGTATCGACTTCGGCCTGTGTGACGTTGTGCTGCGCGCGCAGCTTGACCTTGCGCTGATATTCGAGTTCCGCCTCGCGCAGTGTTGTCTTTGCTTCGGTGAGGCCCGCCTCGGCGCTTTCGAGATCTGCTTCTTCCGATGTCGTTTCGAGTTTGAAAAGAAGGTCGCCCCTTTTCACAAGGTCGCCGCGTTTCACGGCAACTTTTTCGACGATGCCGCCGCCGATCGGTGCCACGCGCACATAGTTGCCTTCCGCATAGCCATGCCAGGTGTCTTTCGGACTTTCGTCGCAGGCGGTAAACAGAAGTGCGGCCCCGCAGGCGAACAGGAGGGAATGGAGGCGCATCGCTCAGGCCTCCTTGTCAGCGGCAAGGCCGCGCGCGACGAATTCCGCGTGGGCGGTGAAAAAACCATCGGGATCGAAAAGCGGAAGTTCGCCGAATATATTTCTCGCAAGTGTGTTCATGAGAATGGGAAAGATGATTTCCTGTACAGCAGCGTTCACGTTGCAGTTCCGGAACTCGCCGCGCTCAATACCCCGTTCGATAACGCGCGACAGATTGGCAGTGCCGCGCAGGATGATGTGATCGCGATAGAATTCACGGATCTCCGGGAAGTTTGCGGATTCCGCGAGAATGATCTTTGCGAGAGAGGGGAGCGCGGTTCCCGTAGTGATGTCCTTGAGCTTTGCCATCACGAAGTCGAGCAGATCGGCGCTCGAGCCTTCATAGGCGTCGAGTAGTTTCTCGATGCCGTCGAGACGCGGCGTTGCGATATCGCGGGCAATCGCGGTGAAGAGATCCATCTTGCTGTCGAAGTAGAGATAGATCGTCGCCTTGCTGACGCCTGCGGCCTCCGCGACCTCTTCGAGCTTCGTTGCCGCAAATCCCTTTTCGGCGAAAATCTTCAGCCCTGCCGCCATGATCTCGGAGGGCCTTTCTTCTTTTCGCCGCTGGAATTTCTGGTCGGTGGCGGGGGCTGGCATTCGCTGGCCGTCTCTCCGGAAGTAAATAACTGACTGGTCAGTTATTTATAGGGAGCGGTCCTGAGAGCCGTCAACTGTGCGACTGACGAAACGAAAATCCTATATGAATCATATTGTTATAGGGGTCATTCCGGAGCGTGGGCCGGAGCGTGGGCCGGGGTGTGGGTAGGAGCGGGGTCGTGCATATGGCGTTCCCGTTCCGGCGGGAACGGTATAATTGCGCTGCAAAAACGGTGCGTGGAGCGAAAGCTCAGTCTTGGTCCGGGGCGCGTGAAGGCTTGTTTTTCCCCGCGTCCATTTCCTTGCCTTCGAGTTCGCGGCGCCGGCGCTCATCTTCAAGCTTCTTGCGTTTCTTTTCCGCGCCGGTCCGTCCGAATTTTACCCTGTTGGCGGCTGCAAGATCGTCTTTCCGCTTTTTTGCGGTGCGCTTTTCTTCCTCACGCCGGGTTTTCCGGAATGAGGTGAAATTCACTATATTTCCGCGGTCCGAATCCATACCTTGCCTGCCATGTGCCGTTGGCGGTTCGCCGCCCTCGCTTTCGTGCGAGATTAGGCCAAAGGTGGATCGTAGGAAACGGGAATGGAGGTGTGCCGTCCTGCGTCCCGCCTTGCCGAGTTGGAGAGACTGTTGAACTCGATACTGACTTATATTGCCGGGCTGCTTGTCCTTCTGCTTTTTGCGGCGCTGATTGGGCCCAGCCTTGTGGACTGGAATCAGTTTCGCGATGAAATCGAAGCGCAGGCAAGCGAAGCTGCGGGGCGTCCGGTCAGCATTGATGGCGATATCCGTTTTCGTATTCTGCCCGAACCGCATTTCACGCTCGGCAAGATCAAGGTCGGACACAATCCGAATGCGAATTCACTTCCCTCGGATCTCAACTTTGCGACTTTTGCCGAGATTGATGGCGAGGTTGCGCTTGCGCCGCTTCTGAGCGGTGACATTGAGATCACCAGAGTCCGGATCATCGAGCCGGAATTCAATCTCGAAGTGCTGCCGGACGGTTCGGGGAACTGGCGTGGACTTGAAGCAGCCGTGCGCATGCCGGAAGAGGGCATGTTCTCGCTCGCTTCAATCAGTCTCGAAAAAGCGAGTTTTGTTGATGGCACGATCAACTACCGCAATCGTTTAAACGGCCGTAGCTGGAAAGCAGAGGAGGTGGCAGGGGATGTAGTTGCAACATCGCTTCTCGGTCCGCTTCGCTCCGAACTTACGGCGAAGGTCGAGGGTGTGCCGGTAGCGATCCGTTTCCGGCTCGGCAGCTTCGGTGGCCAGAAGGCCTTTCGTGTCACCACTGAAGTCGATGTGCAGGACAGGCCGCTCACGTTCCTCTTCTCCGGTGTTGCCACCGAGTTCTCTCTTGCCGCACGTCTCGACGGCAATGCGCGCATCGAGTTCGGACCGGACGAGGAAAAAGACAGCAGGAACGCTCCGGTCAGGGTCAATGCCGGCATGGTGATTGATGCGCGGCAGGCGACGTTGCGAAACCTTGCAATCGAGATGGCAGGAACGACGCTGGGTGGTATGGCGGAAATAAGATGGGACAGGACGCCGGTCTTCTCTGCAGCGCTTGCCTCGGACAGTTTCACGATCGATCCGTTGCTCGACCGGCTCGATGTCTCGCAGGAGACAAAGAGTGTTTCGCTTCTCGACCGTCTTCTGACGCTGCCCCTGCCTGCCACCCTTGAAGGTGATGCGACTATCGAGACAGCTGTGCTCGGCATGCGCGGCGCCATCATTCGCGATGCCAAACTCGACTTGTCGCTTTCCGGGGGGGCGCTCACCATAGACGCGGCGAGCGCAACGCTTGGCGGGCCGACGAAGGTGAACGCGAAGGGCAAGGTCACGACTGAAGAAGACGGTCTTCGCTTCGAGGGCATGGCGCAGCTCGAAAGCGCCAATTTACAGGGACTGAAAAACTGGATCGCCGATGCGGAAGGCATCAAGCGAGAGGAAGGCGCCTCCGCAGCAGGCAACTTTCCGCTTTCCGCGCAGGCATCACTTGACCTTGTGCCGGGCGAGTATGAATTCTCCGACATTCGCGCCGCCTATACGCGCGCGCTCGAAGATCCGCAACTGCGGGGCAACCTCACCTGGCGAGATCGCGATGACAGGCCCTGGATCGGCGCAAAGCTTGATATTGCCGACTTCAGTTTCGATCCGCTACTTGCTCTCCTTCCCGGTGACAGTGATCCCTTTGCCTTCCTTGATGCGCATGACATTGCCCTGGAGATGAAGGCTGAGAAATTCGGCCTCTATGACCAGATCTACGGCGATGTGGAAACCGATCTTCTGCTTGAAGCGGGCAAGCTTACTGTTTCCCGGCTTGAAGCTGGCGATGCGGCGGGCGCACAGCTCTCCTTTGCCGGCGAGCTAACCGGCGTCACAACGGGCAAGCTGGACGATGTGCGGGGCACCTTCACCGGAACCATCAAGGCAGAGCGATTTGGCGGCCTGCTCGGTGTTGGCGGCATTGAGGTGCCGAATATCGAGGGACCGGTCGATGTCGTGGTGACGGGCTCGTCCGGCGAAGCGGATGACAGCATGTCTCGCGTCGATACGCTGACGCTCAAGGGGGCCGTTCGCGGCAGCCGCGTCGATGGCGTGATGAAGCGTATGCATGAAGGTGATGACGGTATCGACAGGCTGGAGATTATCGGCAATGCCGTGAACGAAGAAGGCAGGGTGCTGTTACAGCAGTTGGGGCTTTCGCCGCGCGAGGAACTGGAAGGGTCCGGCATGGTTTCCGTGCAGCTCAGCGGCGCGGAGGGAAGCTATGAAACGAATTTCCGGGTGAACATCAATGGGACGACGCTGACGGCGCGGGGCAATGTCGATGATCCTTTTGAAGCCCTGAAGTTCGAAGGTCGGGCGGAGATTGCGGCATCGGGCGTCATTCATGCGCTGGGCGCATTCGGCGCTCCCGACGCGCTCGCCAGCTGGATCGGTGATCAGGCGAGAGGCCCCGGCTTTGTTTTCTCCTCCGCAGTGGTCTGGGACAAGGACAGTCTCCAACTCGACGGGTTCGAGAGCGTGGCGGGAAGTTTCCGCCTCTCGGGCGATGCGCAATGGCGCGCGGGCGACGGCGATAAACTTCCGCAACTCACAGGGAAATTCGAAAGCAATGCCATCGATCTCACATCGCTCGTCACGGTGCCTGATGAAGGGGAGGGCCGTTGGCCGGCGCGGGGGCTCGACTGGTCACCGCTCGCCGCTTTCGATGCCGACACGGAGCTGAAAATTGGAAGGCTGACGCTTGGGCCGCTGGGCGCTTCCGACGTCACGAGCCATATTGCCGTCTCGCATGGAGTTCTCACCGCGTCTCCTTTCTCGGGCAATTTCGCGGATGGCCGTCTCTCCGCCGGCGTGCGTATCGAGGGCGGCAACGGTGAGCCGGGTATCGGCCTCACGCTTCTCGTCGAAGAGGCGAGCCTCGGTCAGGCGTTTTCGCAGGCCTTCGGCGCTTCGCCGGGGAGCGGGCGGCTCACCTTCAATGCGCAGCTGCAAGGGCAAGGCCGAAGCTGGCTTGCGCTTGTCTCGTCAGTGAATGGTGTCGGTAAGTTCGAGGTGACGGATGCCACGATCCGGCCATTCGATCTCGCGGCTTTTGGCGAAGGGCTTTCCGAAATTACGTCCATCGAGGCTTTCCCCTCGCTCGTCTCCAGCACGCTTTGGCAGGGTGAGACGGCGGCGAACGATGTCGGCGGCGATTTTGAAATGGAAGACGGCGTGCTGCGTTTTGCGGATGACGCGATCGGGCTTGAGGGTGGCGCAGCGAAGATAACCGCTACCTACGATCTGCCTCGTCTCACTTCGCAAGCGGAGATGACGGTTACGTCCGTACAACCGGAAGGGGCGCCCGCGTTCGATGTTGTTGCGCGCGGACAGGCAGGCAGCATGAAAGTCGAGACAAACATGATTGCGCTTCAGGACTTCGTGGCGAAGCGCATTCTTTCGCATGATCTGGAAGAAACGGACGCCGACGTGCCGGACGAGCTGCGCGAGCTGATGGAGTTGCCGGTGTCGAATGGCGCCAGTCAGCCCGTCACGCCCATGCCCCGGCCTTCGGCCGCGAACTGAGAGATCAGGTCTGCGTATCGCAAGCCGAAGGTCCGCGATTCTTTACCGCTTCCAGCACATAGACGCGAATGGCCGATGAGAGGCTGCCATTCTCGCCGCGGCCCATGTCGATGCGTCGAACGAGTTCATTCACCGACGTTTCCTCGGTACAGGCAAGCTCCTTGAGCGTGTCCCAGAAGGGCCGTTCCAGCGAGATCGAGGTACGATGACCGGCGATGGTCACCGAGCGTTTGATTTCGCCCGTGTTCTTTTCGCCGTTCATACTTGCCTCCGGTTTTATTCCGGCGCGATCATCTTTTCGGGTCGGACGACCGCGTCGAATTCCTCATCCGTCACATAGCCGCCGCCGACGGCTTCCTCGCGGAGAGTGGTGCCGTTCTTGTGCGCCGTCTTGGCGATCTTCGCCGCATTGTCATAGCCGATCTTCGGCGCAAGCGCGGTGACGAGCATCAGCGAACGTTCGAGCGCCGCCTTGATGTTGTCTTCGCGCGGCTCGATGCCGATGACGCAATTATCGGTGAAGCTTATTGCTGCATCCGCCATCAGGCGTACCGATTGCAGAAAATTGTAGGCCATGACCGGATTGTAGACGTTGAGTTCGAAATGGCCCTGGCTGTCGGCGAAGGTGAGCGTCGCGTGATTGCCGAAAATCTGCGCGCAGACCTGCGTCATCGCCTCGCACTGCGTGGGGTTCACCTTGCCCGGCATGATCGACGAACCAGGTTCATTTTCCGGCAGGGAAAGTTCGCCAAGCCCGGAGCGCGGGCCCGAGCCGAGGAAGCGGATGTCGTTCGCAATCTTGAAGAGCGAGGCCGCGACAGTGTTGATCGCGCCGTGGCTGAAGACCATCGCATCATGCGCGGCGAGCGCTTCGAACTTGTTCGGCGCGGTCTTGAAGGGGAGCTTCGTGATTGCGGCAATCTGTTCGGCCACCTTTTCCGCAAATCCCACCGGCGCGTTGAGTCCCGTGCCTACGGCGGTGCCGCCCTGGGCCAGTTCCATCAGCTTCGGCAGCGTCTGCTCGATGCGGGCGATACCATTCTCGACCTGTGCCGTGTAGCCGGAGAATTCCTGGCCGAGTGTCAGCGGCGTTGCGTCCTGCGTATGCGTACGGCCGATCTTGATGATGTGGTTCCAGGCCTGCGCCTTGTCGTTCAGCGCGTTGCGCAGCTTCCGCAGGGCAGGGATCAGGCGATGGTGGATTTCCTCCGCGCAGGCGACATGCATGGCGGTCGGAAAAGTATCGTTCGACGACTGGCTCATGTTGCAGTGGTCGTTCGGATGAACCGGCTTTTTCGAACCCATTTCGCCGCCGAGCATTTCGATGGCGCGGTTCGAGATCACCTCGTTCGCGTTCATGTTCGACTGGGTGCCCGAACCCGTCTGCCAGACTACGAGCGGGAAGTGCTCATTGAGCTTGCCTTCGATGACCTCCTGAGCGGCATCGACGATGGCTTTGCCGATCTTCGGGTCGAGGCGGCCAAGTTCCATATTCGCTTCGGCCGCGGCGCGCTTCACGATGCCGAGCGCGCGCACGATGGGGAGGGGCTGCTTCTCCCAGCCGATCTTGAAGTTGCCGAGACTGCGCTCCGCCTGTGCACCCCAATACTTGTCGGCGGCCACTTCGATGGGGCCGAATGTATCTGTTTCGGTGCGGGTTTTGGTTGTTTTGGTCATGTCAGATCAGGCGCTCCAGCAAGGCTTGCCGCCGTGGGGCCGGCGGAGAAAGTCGATGGGCGCTGATTTAGCATGTGGAGATTGGCGCGCCAAGGCGCAGCGGCCTGCCGCCTATTTCCGGCGGAAAGCGTCGAGGCTCACAACCTCGCCTGCCGTATCGGCGGTGGGCTCTTCGGGGGCCGAGGGCTCGGTCGCGGGCGTTTCAGCCGTCTCGTCGCCCATGCCCTCGACCTGGAACTGAAGGCCGAACTGTACGCTGGGGTCGAAGAAACCCTGTACGGCGGAGAAGGGAATGACGAGGTGCTCGGGCACCTTGTTGAAGGTGAGGTCGACCGAAAAACGCTCCTCGCTGACCTCGAGGTTCCAGAACTGGTGCTGAAGCACGATGGTCATTTCCTCGGGATACTGCGAGCGCAGTTTCTCGGAGATCTCGACGCCGGGTGCCGTCGAACGGAATGAAATATAGAAATGGTGTTCGCCGGGCAGACCTTCGTCGCGTGCAATCTTCAGCGCGCGCCGCACGACGCCTCGCAATGCGTCCTGCGCCAGCATGTCGTATCGCATCAGGTCTTCGGTCACTTCTTGCTCCGTCGGTGGCGAGTCGCTTCACCTGTAACGATTCAATCAGCGTTTGGCTGCGAAATCCAGAGAAGCAAACTGTGAACGTGCCTTTTTAAGGGGGAGATTTTCACCAATGTGGCGGGGGAGACACCCGTCTTTTGGTAGGGCTCCGCTCAAAACGGCACGAAAGGTGAAAAGTGGAGGCTTCTGTTGCCAGGTGCCTCCGAACCCCGCCTTACCCGGCTAAGGGCAAGGGCTTAGATCGAGGTTGTCGCACTGCTTACGCAGCGAGACGTGCCTCAGCATAGTTGTCGTTGGCAACTATAAAACGGCCCGATGACGGCGGAACCATGCCGGGCAAAAAGACTGTCTTTACACCCTCGTCGATCCTGTTTCGCCCCCAGATTCCCTGCCGCGACAGGGGGAAAATGGTGGAGGCGCCGGGTACTGCCCCCGGGTCCGAATGGCTTATTGCACAGCCCGTTTATCGCCATAGTCGAGCGGGAGAACCCGCCGACACTCCTAATATAGGGTAGAAATCGCTTATTTGAAGTGTATTCAGCACTTGCCTCCACAGCAGGTTTCTGACGGAAGAAAGCGGATCGCGCGCCGTGGCGGATAAGAGGGATCGCTCTTCCTGCCGAGGTGGCGGGGCGGGGCGGCATCGCGCTAGACTGAGCCAAGCGAATCTCAGGACAGGCCAATGCAGCAATATCTCGACCTCATGCGCCTTGTGCGCGACACGGGCGTGACGAAGACCGACCGCACGGGGACGGGCACCCGCAGCATTTTCGGCCATCAGATGCGCTTCGATCTGGCGGCGGGCTTTCCGCTCGTCACCACGAAGAAGCTGCACCTCAAATCCATCATCCATGAACTGCTCTGGTTTCTCTCCGGCGACACGAACATCCGTTACCTGAAGGCGAACGGCGTCAGCATCTGGGATGACTGGGCGGATGAGAATGGCGAGCTTGGCCCCGTCTATGGTCATCAGTGGCGCTCCTGGCCCACGCCCGATGGCGAGAAAATCGACCAGATCAAGAACCTTCTCGAGCAGATAAAGTCGAACCCGGATTCGCGCCGTCTCATCGTTTCGGCGTGGAACGTCGCCGATGTCGACAAGATGGCGCTGCCGCCCTGCCACTGCCTGTTCCAGTTCTATGTGGCCGACGGCAAGCTCTCCTGTCAGCTCTATCAGCGCTCCGCGGACATTTTTCTCGGCGTTCCCTTCAATATCGCCTCCTATGCGCTCCTCACCATGATGGTGGCGCAGGTGACCGGGCTCGAAGCGGGCGAGTTCATCCATACCTTTGGCGACGCGCATCTCTATTCCAACCACCTGGAGCAAGCCGACAAGCAGCTCGCGCGCGATCCCAAGCCCTTGCCTGTCATGCGCATCAACCCGGATGTGAAGAGCCTCTTCGACTTCACCTTCGACGATTTCAAACTCGAAGGCTATGAAGCGCATCCGCATATCCCGGCGCCCGTTGCGGTCTGACGGGGCCGCGTGATGAGGCTGCGCCGCCGTCTCCTGCTTTTCGCGCTCGTGATGGTTGTGCTCTTTCTCGCAGCCTTCTCCATGTTCATCATTCTGGTCAGCCTGCGCCCGCTCGATCCTGAAAGCTTGCGCGCGCCTGTCATTACCTCCGAACTCACACCGGGCAGGGTTTCCCTATGACGCTTCATGTTTCCTTCGTCGTCGCCATTGCGGATAACGGTGTCATCGGGCGGGATAATGATCTGCCGTGGCGGCTCTCCGGCGACATGGCCTTTTTCAAGCGCGTCACGATGGGAAAACCTATCATCATGGGGCGCAAGACTTGGGAGTCGCTGCCGCGCAAGCCCTTGCCCGGGCGTCCCAATATTGTGGTGACGCGCGACGCCGCCTATCGCGCGGAGGGCGCCGAAGTCGTAACCTCGGCGGAGGCAGCGCTTGTGCGGGGCCACGAACTTGCGCGCGAACTCGGCGTCGATGAGATTGCCGTCATCGGCGGTGCGCAGCTTTTCGCCGCGACGTTCGATCACGCGACGCGGCTCTACATCACGGAAGTTCATGCCGAGCCGGATGGCGATGTGAGCTTCCCGGCCTTCGATGCCGCACGATGGGTCGAGGTTTCGCGGGAGCGGCATGAAGCAGGCGAGAAGGACAGCGCGCCTTATTCTTTCGTATTGCTGGAACGGCGCTGAAACCCGTTTCCTGCCTGTCGCCCGCCTGTGATTGAGTTTCGCGGCCTGCCGTCCCACAATGCCTGCCTCGACTTCAAATATGCGGCAATGGAGACGGCAGATGGATGTGCGTGCGGCGGTGGCCTTCGAGGCGGGCAAACCCCTCGAAATCGAAACGGTTCAGCTCGACGGCCCGAAGGAAGGCGAGGTGCTGATCGAGGTCAAGGCCACCGGCATCTGTCACACCGACGCCTTCACGCTTTCGGGTGAAGACCCGGAAGGGGCTTTCCCGGCGATTCTCGGCCATGAAGGCGCGGGCGTGGTGGTCGAGGTCGGTCCGGGCGTGAAGTCGCTTGCCGTCGGCGACCATGTGATCCCGCTCTACACGCCGGAATGCCGCGAGTGCAAAAGCTGCACGAGCCACAAGACCAATCTCTGCACCTCCATTCGCGCAACGCAGGGCAAGGGCGTCATGCCGGATGGCACCAGCCGCTTCTCCTACAAGGGCAAGCCGGTGCTGCATTACATGGGGTGTTCCACTTTCGCGAATTACACGGTGCTGCCCGAGATTGCGCTTGCCAAGGTTCGCAAGGACGCCCCCTTCGACAAGATCTGCTACATCGGCTGCGGCGTGACGACGGGCGTCGGCGCGGTGATCTTCACGGCAGGCGTGGAGCCGGGCGCGAATGTCGTCGTCTTCGGCCTTGGCGGCATTGGCCTCAATGTCATTCAGGGCGCGCGTATCGCGGGTGCGGACAAGATCGTCGGTGTCGATATCAATCCCGCGCGTGAAGGGCTCGCCCGCCAGTTCGGCATGACGCATTTCGTGAACCCGAAAGAGATCAAGGGCGACGTGGTCGGCCATATCGTCGAGCTCACGGATGGCGGCGCGGACTACAGCTTCGAATGCATCGGTAATGTAAACACGATGCGTCAGGCGCTCGAATGCTGCCATCGCGGCTGGGGCGAGAGTATCATCATCGGTGTCGCGGGCGCGGGGCAGGAAATCTCGACGCGGCCGTTCCAGCTCGTCACGGGGCGTGTCTGGAAGGGTACGGCTTTCGGCGGCGCGCGCGGCCGCACCGATGTGCCCAAGATTGTCGACTGGTACATGGACGGCAAGATCAACATCGACGATCTCATCACTCACACCATGCCGCTCGAAGACATCAACAAGGGCTTCGACCTCATGCATGAGGGCAAGTCGATACGCTCGGTGGTCGTTTACTGATGACAGTCGAAGTACTTTCCGCGCATCGCTGCTTCGGCGGCACGCTCAGCATCTGCCGTCACCCGGCGGCAGCAACGGGTACGCCGATGCGCTTCTCCGTCTTCATCCCGGAAGGGAAGGGGCCCTTTCCAGCCGTTACCTTTCTTGCCGGGCTCACCTGCACGGAAGAAAACTTCACGACCAAGGCGGGCGCATATGGTTATGCCGCGAAGCTTGGCCTTGCCATTGTTGCGCCGGACACGAGCCCGCGAGGTGAAGGCGTCGCAGATGACGAGGCTTATGATCTGGGGCAAGGGGCAGGCTTCTATATCGATGCGACGGAAAAGCCCTGGGCACCGCATTTCTGCATGGAAACCTATGTGACGCGCGATCTGCCCGCGGCGGTGCGTGACAATTTCAATGTCGATGCGTCACGTCAGAGCATCACGGGTCATTCGATGGGCGGACATGGCGCGCTGACGCTCGCGCTCAAATATCCCAACCACTATCGCTCGGTCTCGGCTTTCGCTCCCATCGTCTCGCCGACGCGCTGCGCTTGGGGCGAAAAGGCGTTCACCGCTTATCTCGGCGATGACCGCTCGGCCTGGGGCGCGCATGATGCTTCCGCGCTGATGGCCAGCGGCAGTGCGATCGGCCATTTCGACGACATCCTTATCGACCAGGGCCTCGCGGACCAGTTTCTCGAAGGGCAGTTGAAGCCTGAGCTCTTCGAGGAAGCCTGCGCCATGCATCGCCAGAGGCTGACGCTGCGCCGGCAGGAGGGTTACGATCACTCCTATTATTTCATTCAGAGTTTCATCGGCGATCATCTGGCGTTCCATGCAGAGCGCCTGAAATGAGCCGTGTCGTCGACGTGGTTGTGGTGGGTGCCGGTGCGGCCGGGCTCGCCGCCGCGTCGCGCGCCTATGAACTCGGTCTGTCCTGCTATCTTCTCGAAGCGAAGGATCGCATCGGCGGACGCACCCATACCGATACCGCAACATTCGGCGTCGCGTGGGACCGGGGTGCGCATTGGCTTCACTCTGCTGACGTCAATCCGCTGACGCGCATCGCCGATGAACTCGCTCACCCTTATCTTGCGCGGCTGCGGCCTTTCGACGGTCACTTTCATCTCGGCGCCGGTTGGGGGTCGGCGGCGGATTGGGAGGCTTATCGCGGCGAGTTCGAGGCGGCAGTGGAACATGCCATCGAGGCCGGTGCGGCGGGACAGGATATTGCCGCGCTCGATGTGATGGACAAGGGATCGCGCTGGGCGCGTATGGTGCATCACATCTTTGCCGCGATTTCCGGCATGCCGCCCTCGGAAATATCGACAGCCGATCTCGCGGCCTATCGCGACACGGAAGTGAACTGGCCGCTCGAGCGCGGTTATGGCGGGCTTATTGCTGCGCGCTATGCCGATCTTCCTGTCGAGCTTTCGACACCCGTTTCCGAGATCGATACGAGCGGCGCGAATATTCTGCTCGAAACGCCGCGTGGCACCGTCCGTGCGCGCAGCCTCATTGTCACCGTCTCGACAAATGTACTGGCGTCGGGGGCGATCCGCTTCACACCAGGTCTTCCCGCGCGGCTCATCTCGGCGCTGGAAGGGGTGCCGACGGGGCACGCAAACAAGGTTGCGTTTCATTTTCGCCGCGATGTTTTCGGTTTGCCGGATACCAGTTATGTGAACTTCATGGACGAGCGCAACCCGGCGCGCCCCGCCTGTTCCTTTCAGGTCCGCCCCTTCTCCACAAATCTTGCGATTGCCTATCTCGGCGGCGACCTTGCAGAGAATCTCGACAGGGCAGGCGAGGCTGAGATGACCGCCTTCGCGCGCGAGGCGCTGGGCGACATGTTCGGCACGGACATATTCAAGGAGCTTGAGGGCACTGCCGCTACGTCATGGACGACAGACCCGCACATGATGGGCGCTTATTCCTGTGCGCGGCCCGGTCATGCGAAAAGCCGCGCCGTGCTGGCGGAACCCGTCAGCGAGCGTTTCTTTCTCGCGGGCGAGGCTGTATCGGCGGACTGGTTCTCGACCGTTCAGGGCGCGCATGTGACGGGCATCGAAGCCGCGGAGAAAGCGGCGGCCTATCTCGCCGGTGCCGTTGCGGCGGTGCGCCAGCGTTGACAGAATAAGACCAACAAGAACAATGAATAAAAACAGGGAGGAAAGAATGGCCGAAATGAAACTGATTGCCGACGGGCTGAAGTTCCCCGAGGGACCGATCGCGATGCCGGACGGCAGCATCGTTCTCGTTGAGATCGCGCGCGGCACGTTGACGCGCGTGACAGCGGAGGGCAAGGTCGAGGTGATTGCCGAACTTGGCGGTGGCCCGAACGGGGCTGCCATCGGTCCTGATGGTGCCTGTTATGTCTGCAACGATGGCGGCTTCGAGTTCCATGAAGTCGATGGCGCGCTCGTTCCCGGCGATGCCCCTGCGGATTATTCCGGCGGTCGCATCGAACGCGTCGATCTCAAGACCGGCGAGTTCAAGGTACTCTACAAGGAGTGCAACGGCATTCCGCTCAATGGGCCGAACGACATCGTCTTCGACAGTCAGGGCGGTTTCTGGTTTACCGATCTTGGCAAGGGACGCGGGCGCACGCAGGATCGCGGTGGGCTGTATTATGCGAAGATCGATGGCTCGATGATCAAGGAAGTCGTCTTCCCGATCACCACGCCGAATGGTGTCGGCCTCTCGCCCGACGAAAAGACAGTCTATGTCTCGGATACGATCCCTGGCCGTCTCTGGGCCTTCGACGTGACAGCGCCCGGTGAGCTTGCGCCTAATCCGGGGCCGCTGCCGGGCCGCTTTGTCGGTTCGGGACCGCAGCTTTGCTTTTTCGACAGTCTCGCGGTCGACTCGGAAGGCAATATCTGTGTCGCGACGATCTTCAATCCGGGCATTACTGTTTTTTCCCCGGATGGCTCCAAGATCACCCATACGCCCACGGATGATTTCATGACGACCAACATCTGTTTCGGCGGCAAGGATTTGAAGACGGCCTATATCACGCTGTCGTCGAGCGGACGTCTCGTCTCGACGGAATGGCCGGTCGCCGGTTTGCCGCTCAACTTCCTGAACAAGTAAAGCGAAACAGCGAATGCGGAGAAGGGCGCGTTCCGGGTGCGGAACGTGCCTTTTTCTATGTGAGAGGATCCCTTCTCGAACTTCTGTAGCAATACGGTGAAGGTTCCCGGCACTGCGGGTGAACGTCTCGTCTTTATCGACGAGGGTGGCAGTTCTTCGCAGAAGCTGCCGGATGTCACCACGGCCGAGGGCAAATATGAGGTCGACGGCAACACCGTCTGCTTCCTCGATGGCGAAGAGCCCTATTGTGTGCCGGCCGCTGAAGTCCGATTCCTTCGCAGGAATGAAAAGACGGCTGATCCTTCGGGGCCGGCCGTTTCAGTTGGGAAGGCGTCAATCCTCGATGGAAATGGACGGCGCTTTTCTTGCGCCCCCACCGGCTGCCCGGTCGAGATGTTCGCCGACGCGCCGCGCGATATCGATGAAGGGTTTTGCCTCATCGCTGTCGGGTGCCGTGGCGACGACGGGTTCGCCACTATCCGATTTCTCGCGGATCGTCATATGCAGCGGGACTTCGCCGAGGAAATCGCAGCCGAGCTTTTCTGCCATGCGCCGCGCGCCGCCTTCGCCGAAGATGTAGGACTTCTCGCCGGAGCCCGGGCTTACGAAATAGGCCATGTTTTCGACGATGCCGAAGACGGGCACATGCGTCTTGTCGAACATGGCAAAGCCCTTGCGCGCATCGATCAGGGCGATCTCCTGCGGGGTCGAGACGACGATGGCGCCCGCGAGCGGCACACGCTGCGCCATGGTGAGCTGTGCATCGCCCGTGCCCGGCGGCATGTCGACCACGAGCACATCGAGCTCGCCCCATTCGACATCGCGCATCATCTGGGTAAGAGCGGATTGCACCATCGGCCCCCGCCAGATCATTGGCGTGTCTTCATCGACGAGATAGCCGATGGACATCGTCCTGATCCCGTATTTCTCCTTCGGCAGAAGTTTCTTGCCGTCCTTGCTTTCGGGTTTTCCGGTCAGGCCCATCATGCGCGGGATGGAAGGGCCGTAAATATCCGCGTCCAGCAGCCCGACGCGCCGTCCGAGCTTCGATAACGCAAGCGCGAGGTTCACTGCTACCGTCGACTTGCCCACGCCCCCCTTGCCACTGGCGACCGCGATGATCGCCTTCACGCCGGGAAGCTGCATTGCACCTTGCGGTGCGCGCTGCTGCTTGTTTCCTTCCGCAGGGCCATGCGTGTGCGCATGTGAATGCCCCTTTGCCGCGGAGGGGGAAGGGGGGCCACGATGGGCGGTCAAAACGGCGGTTACGCTCAGTACGCCTGCCACGCGCTTTACCGCTTCTTCGCAGGCCTTGCGCAATGGCTCCTTCGCGGCCCCCTTTTCAGGATCGACTTCGAGCGAAAAGCCGACATGGCCCTCGCGCACCACGAGCCCTTGTATGAGCCCTGCGCTCACCACATCCTTTCCGCTGTCTTCGTCCAGGACAGTGGAAAGAGCCGCTGTAATGTCGTCCCGGGTTACGCTCGCCATGAATTCTTCCTTCAGATCGGAAAAGGGCGGGCAGCGTCCTGAATAACGATGCGCCCTGAATAACAATGCCGCGTTGCGAGACGTCCGGTTCGCGTTGCGCCTGCCTGATCTCTGTCATATAACCCCGGGTATATGCCTTTCCAACCTGTCTATCACTTCGCAATCAAAGGATTTTTGATGCCCTGGGAGAACAAGAACGGTGGCGGCGGCGGCTGGCAGGGAGGCGGCGGTGGCGGTGGCCGAGGCCCGTGGGGGCAAGG
>AZIJ01006347.1_pt1 | contig 15631 bp, 11 predicted proteins | sample 359151 | NCBI WGS metagenome assembly AZIJ01 (sample SAMN02429718, study PRJNA222666) | marine sediment metagenome | biome: Sediment sample; isolation source: enrichment culture of sample MGS-ElMAX(UA) from oil contaminated site at the... | place: Egypt: El Max | collected 2013-01-23 | depth 9.22 m m | reverse complement strand
CTGGGGGTGACCATGCTGGCGGACTTCTCGGCCCAGGATGTGGCCAGTTTCCAGCAGGCGGCCATGTCGGCCTGGCATGCCATTGCCGAGCGGGCCGGCCCGGACGGCGAAACCATCTACAACACCGTGACCGGCAAGCTGAGCGCGCTGGCCAGCCAGTAAGCGCTGCACACCGGGGCCTGGCCCCGGTGGTGGCTCACCAGGAGGGTGAATTACCATGTCCCTGTTTACCAAAACCGTTGACAGGCTATGCCATGGCCTGTTTCTCGTCGGGGTCGCCGGCGGCATACTGATGACCATCACCGTTTTCGTCAGTACCCTGCTGCGCTACCTGTTTGACCATCCCCTTCATTTTTCCAACGAACTCGCCGGTTTACTGTTTTTTTCCCTGACCTTTCTCACCCTGCCCCATGTGCTCAACAGTGGCCGGCATATTCGCATCGATCTCGTTACCCGCACCCTGTCGGCACGAACGGCGCGGTTGGCGGAGACCCTGGCCGGCCTGGTGCTGATCCTGTTTTCCGCCATCGTCATCTACGAGTCCTGGGATTTCATGGTGTTTTCCCGGGAGATCGGCGCCCGCTCCGATATCAGCGGCTTGCTGCTGTGGCCCTGGATGGCGCTGATGCCGCTGTCGTTCGCCTTGTGCATTCTGGTGCAGTTGCGCCACGGCCTGCGCCACCCGGACGGTAACGTCCATGCCGATAATGAACACTCCGTGGAGGTGGCGTAATGAGCTGGCTTATCCTGAGTTCCGGGCTGCTGTTGCTGCTGGGCGGCGGTGCCTTGTTGGGGGCGTCGCTGGGCCTGGTGGGGCTGATTTTGCTGCACTTTCAGGGCGGCGGCGCTACTTCTCTTGCCATTAATTCGGTGTGGAACCTGCTGACCGGGTTTTCCCTGACGGCGGTGCCGCTGTTTATCTTTCTCGGTGACATTCTGCTGGCGAGCGGGGTGTCGACCCGGGTCTACAACGGCCTGACGCCGCTGTTCCGGCGCATACCGGGCCAGCTGCTGCACACCAACATTGCGGTCTGTACCCTGTTCAGTGCCGTGAGTGGCTCCAGCTCGGCCACGGCGGCGGCCATCGGCTCCATCGGTTATCCGGAGCTCAAGCGACGCGGCTACTCGCCGAGCATGGTGGTGGGCACCCTGGCGGCGGGAGGCACCCTGGGGTTGCTGATCCCGCCCAGCCTGGCGCTGATCATCTACGGCGCCACCCAGCATGTGTCCATCGGCAAGCTGTTTCTGGCGGGCATTCTGCCCGGGCTGATGATCTCCGCTGCCTTTTTTGTCTGGATCATCATTCGCTCACGCATCGGCAGCCGGGTGGTACCGGAAGGCCGCGAGGCCATGGACTGGGCCGAGGTGCGCCGGGGGCTGACCCAGATCTGGCCGTTGCCCATTCTGATCTTCTTTGTGCTGGGCACCATTTACCTGGGCATAGCCACGCCCACGGAAGCAGCCTCGCTCGGGGTGGTGGCCAGCATGGTGCTGGGCTTTAGCTGGGGGGATCTGACCCTGGCCAGGCTGTGGCAGGCGTTCAAGCGCTCTACCATCATGTTCAGTGCCATCGCCTTTATCATGTTGGGCACCGCCATTCTGTCCCAGGCGGTGAGCATGCTGGCGCTGCCCCGGGAAGCGGTGGCGGCCATCTCGAACATCGGCTTTGGCCCCTACGGCATTTTGCTGATGATAGTGCTGGTATACATCGTGCTGGGTTGCTTCTTCGACGGCATTTCCCTGCTGCTGATGACCCTGCCCATTACCTTTCCCATGGTGATGAGCCTGGGGTTCGATCCCATCTGGTTCGGGGTCATTGTCACCCTCTTGATGGAAATCGGCATGATCACGCCGCCGGTGGGGCTCAACCTGTTTGTGCTGACGTCCATCACCCGCAACGAGGTCAACCTTACCGAGGCGGCCTGGGCGTCCTTGCCCTACTGGCTGATCCTGCTGGGGGCGGTGGGCCTGTACACCCTGTTCCCGGGGCTGGTGCTGTGGCTGCCCGGCTTTGGCTGATGAAATGAATGTGGTTATTTGCTTCGAAAAGCCGGCATATTGCCGGCTTTTTCACGTCTTAAGCGCAGTATAGGGATTATTCACTTCAGGTTATCAATCCATTAAAAAAGTGAATTGGATGTTAATAATCAGGCTGGGTACTCTGTAGTTGCCAACGAAGGAAACGGCGTGAAAGAGCCGGGATATTCCACTTTTAATCAGCAAAAAACGGAGAATGACCATGTCAAAGGATTTAATGAGCATGCTGAACCAGGCGTTCGATGAAGCCACTACCCTGTACCAACAAAACGGCTTTCAGCGCCGGGTGGGATTCGGCAAAAAGCCGGCGCTGATCAGCGTCGATCTGGCCAACGCCTGGACTCAACCCGGCAACCCTTTTACCTGCGACAAGATTGATGACGAGATCATTCCCGGCATGCAACGCCTGCTGGAAGCGTTCCGCGCCAAAAACCTGCCGGTGGTGCACGTGACCACCTGCTATCAGGTGAACGATCGCAACAACCCCAACACCGACATGGGCCTGTGGCACAACAAGATCCCGGTGGACTTCTGCGCCCAGGACAACGAAGAGCTGTGGGCCATCGACTCCCGTATTGCGCCCATTGAAGGAGAGCAGGTGCTCATCAAGAAGCACGCCAGCTCCTTTCAAGGGACCTACCTGGCCGGCTTTCTGCGCGCCGCCGGGGTCGACACCGTGCTGGTGACCGGGGTGACCGCTTCCGCCTGTGTGCGCACCACCATCTGTGACGCCATGGCCGAAGGTTTCCGCCCCATCGCGGTGAAGGAATGCATCGGCGACCGCATTCCCGGCGCCGTGGCCTGGAACCTGTTCGACATCGACGCCAAGTTCGGTGACGTGGAAACCGTCGACACCTGTGTGAACTACCTGAACAAGCTCGAGAAACAGTAAGATTCTCACCCACGGCTCGGTGGAAGGCGGAGCCCCATAAAACGCCTTCCACCGGCTCCTTAATGGATTGAAGGAGAAGCAAATGGCACGTATCGGCGTAGATGTAGGCGGTACCAATACCGACCTGATACTGGAAACCACGAACAGGGACTCTATCGGAAGGGGGATATTTGAACACAAGGTGCCCAGCACCACCGAGGATCAGTCCATCGCGGTGATGAAGGGCATACTGGAAATCTGTGACAAGGCCGGGCTCGACAAGCGTGAAATCGACCTGATTGTGCACGGCACCACGGTGGCTACCAACATCTCCATTGAAAAAAACGGCGCCGAGGTGGGCATGCTTACCACCAAGGGCTTTCGGGACATACTGCACATCGGCCGCCACAAGCGCCCGCACAATTTTTCCCTGCACTTCGATGCCCCCTGGCAGTCTTCCCCCCTGGTCAAACGCCGCAACCGCATTCCCATCAATGAACGTATTCTGCCCCCCCACGGCACAGTAGAAACCCCCCTCGATGAGCAGGAAGTGCGCGACGCGGTCGCCACCCTCAAGTCCCGGGGCGTGCAGGCGGTGATCATCGGCTTTCTGTATTCCTTCCTGAACCGGGAGCATGAGCAAAAAGCCAAGGAAATCGTGCAGGAAATGATGCCCGGCGCCTTTGTCTGCTGCTCCAGCGAAGTGGTGGACGTGATGCGCGAGTACGAACGTTTCTCCACCACCGCCATGAACGCCTATGTGGGCCCCAGCACGTCCAGCTACCTGACCCACCTTTCCGATCAGTTGCGTGAAAACGGCATTGATGCCGACTTGCGCATCATGCAGTCCAACGGCGGCGTGGCCACGGTGGAAAGTTGCTGCGAGCGGCCGGTCAATATTCTGATGTCGGGCCCCGCCGGCGGGGTGATTGGCGGCCATCATTTTGCCCAGCTGGACGGCGAGCAGAACATCATCACCGTGGACATCGGCGGCACCTCGGCGGACATTTCCACCCTGTCCGATGGCGGCATCAAGATCATGAACCCGCGGGACTCCTACGTGGCCGGTTACCCGGTGATGGTGCCGATGATCGATCTCATCACCATAGGGGCGGGGGGCGGCTCTATCGCCTACGTCGACGACGCCGGCGGTTTTCAGGTGGGGCCGCGCTCGGCGGGCTCCAATCCCGGCCCGGCCTGTTACAACCGGGGCGGTACCGAGCCCACGGTGACCGACGCCAACATTGTGCTGGGACGGCTGGATCCGGACCGCATGCTGGGGGGTGATCTTAATCTGGATGCGTCGCTGTCGACGCAGGCCATACGGGAAAAGATCGCCGAGCCGCTGGGGCTCAGCGTCAAGGAGGCGGCGCTGGGTATTCTCAAAATCGTCAACAACAACATGGCCCTGGCCATTCGCTCCAACTCGGTGGCCCGGGGCGTGGATCCGCGGGACTTCGTGCTGATGCCCTTTGGCGGCGCCGGTCCGGTACATGGCCCGGCCCTGGCGGCGGAAGTGAACGCCAAGGCGGTATTTGTGCCACCGGCGCCGGGTATTACCGCCGCGGCCGGCCTGCTCACCACCAACCTGCAGTATGAAGCCACCCGCTCCATGCTGTGCGATCTCAACACCATTGCCGATGACCGCCTGGAGCAGTTGCAGCACAACCTGGCGCTGCTGGAAACCGAGATCATTCAGAAGCTCAAGGACGACGGGGTGGAAGCGGAAAACATGGTGCTGACCCGGCTGGCGGAATGCCGCTACTACGGCCAGGGCTTTGAGTTGCGGGCCAGCATTCCTGCCGGCGAGGTCAGCCGCGAGGCCGTGCAGGCGGTGATCCGCGATTTCCACCAGGCCCACGAGGCGGATTACGGTTACTGCTTCCAGGATGCGGTGGTGGAACTGGTGACCCTGAGGGTGATTGGCAACGCCGAGTCCCGCAAGCTGGACTGGCCCGAGTGCGAGGAAGCGGGCCCGGACGATCTGGCCAAGGCCTTCCTGTATGAGCGCACCACCGTGTTTGACGACGGCCAGGAATGCGTGACCCCGCGTTATGACCGCAAGGCCCTCAAGGCCGGACAGACGGTGACGGGGCCGGCGCTGCTGGTACAACGGGATTCCACTTCACTGGTGCCGCCCGGATGGCAGGCCCGGATTTCCCGCCATGGCAATCTGTTTATTTCCAAGGACGCGTAAAGAGGATGAGTGACATGAACCAGACACAGGTCGATCCCATTACCCTGCAGGTCATCAACGGTGCCCTGAAAACCATCGCCGAAGAAATGGGCCACATCCTTTACCGTATGTCCTTTTCTTCCATTATTCGGGAGTCCCAGGATCTGGGGGCGGGGTTGTTTGACACCAACTTTCAGACCATCTGCGAGTCGGAGTCCACGCCCATGCACATCGGCTCCATTCCCGCCTACCTGCGTGGCATCGAGCAGACCCTGCAGGGCGGGGAATGGCATGAAGGGGACGTGGTGATCCACAACCATCCCTATTACGGCTCCAGCCACTCGCCGGATCTGGCGGTGATCATTCCGGTGTTTTACCAGGGCGAGCTGGTGGGTTTTTCCGGCAACACCGCCCACCATATCGACATCGGTGCCGCCACCCCGGGGCTGATTATCGATGTGGGCGATGTGTACGCCGAGGGCATGCTGCTGGCGGGCATCAAGCTCTATGAAAAGGGCGTGCGCAACGAGGCCCTGGCCCAGATGATCACCCAGAACAGCCGGGCCTCCACCCAGTTGCTGCGGGACATCGACGCCCAGGTGGCCTCGGCCCAGCTTGGGGTCAAGCGCTTCAAGGAGCTGCTGGACCGCTACGGCAAGGACACCACCTTTGCCGCCGTGGATCAGCTTATCGACTACTCCGAGAGCATACTGCGCCAGAAAATCCGTGAGGTGCCCAACGGCGAATACCGGGCCGAAGGCTTTCTGGACGACGACGGCCGCAACCGGGAAGAGCGCCTGCCGGTGGTGGTGACGGTGAAGGTGGAGGACGACAGCATCACGGTGGATCTCACAGGCTCGGCGCCCCAGACCCCCACCGCCTACAACGTGCCCTTTGAGGGCTCGTGCAAGGTGGCCGCCTACGCCGCCTTTCGCAAGCTGTTGCTCGACACCCACACCATGGATGTGCCGGTGCCGTCCAACGAGGGATCGTTCCGGCCCATCAAGGTGGTGGCGCCGAAAGGCTCCATTTTTAACCCGGTGTTTCCGGCGGCGGCCGAGGCCCGCTTTACCCAGTGCAACCGCATGATCGATCTCATCATCAAGGCGCTGGCACCGGTCATGCCCGAGCGGGTGATTGCCGGCAGCTCCGCCTCCATCTCCTTTGCCTCCTATTCCGGGGTCAAGGACGACGGCGACTACTGGGTGTTCCTGGAAGTGAACGAGGGCGCCTACGGCGGCCGGCCTCATTCCGACGGTCCCGATTGCATCGACAACCTGATGGCCAATACCCGCAACAACCCCATCGAGGATCTGGGCATGCACCTGCCGATGATCTGCGATCGCTACGAGCTGCGCGACGACGTCATGCCCGGCGCTGGCAAGTACCGGGGCGGCATTGGGGTGGTCAAGGCTCAGCGGGTGCTGACCCCGGGCTTTATCACCCATGAAAGTGAGCGCCATTTCGACGTGCCCTGGGGCGTGTTCGGCGGCACCGACGGCGCCGTGGGCAAGACCGAGATCTACAACCAGGCCGAGCCTGAGCGGGTAACCCAAATGCACTCCAAGTTTTCCGGCCATGCCACTCAGGCCGGCGACGTCATGGCCTATTACTCCCCTTGCGGCGGTGGCTACGGCAACCCGCTTGAGCGCCCGGCGGAGCAGGTGCGGGAAGACGTGCTGGACGACTTCTGTACCCGGGAGCATGCCTTTGAGGTGTACGGCGTGGTGCTGAACGAGGCGCTTGAACTCGACATGATGGCCACCCTGGATCGCCGGGAGCTGCTCGCCCGCGCCGGCTGAAACATAACGTCGTCATTGAGTACAGCTTTGCTCGGGGCGGGTTATCCGCCCCTTTTTTTGTCTGAAATATGACTAAGGACGGTAATATGAACACAAATGAGCAAGTGGTCACGTCGACCGGGGATGTTGCCGGGCAGCATACCAACCATCTGATGGAGTCCTCCATTCTGCCGGTGCGCCATCAGCGCAGAACCATCGGCGCCTGGGGCTTTGTGTGGATCTGGGTGGGGATTGCGGTGATTATCGCCACCTTTCAGCTGGGGGCCAACGGCGTCACCGGCCTGCCCTTGTGGCAGGTGATCCTGACCATACTGATCGCCAACGTGATCCTGGCGTCATTGATGACCCTGACCGCCGACATCGGCACCGAGCACGGACTGTCATTCTCGGTGTACCTGAGGGCGCCGTTCGGGGTGTACGGCACCCACATTCCCTCCATCTTTCGCGGGCTGATTGCGGCGGTCTGGTTCGGTATTCAGACCTACCTGGGGGCGTTGGCGCTGAACGGCATCGTGGAATACCTGACCGGCTTTTCCAGCTGGCCGCTGTGGTACCTGGTGTTCGCCCTGGTGCAGGTGGCCAATACGGCACTGGGCATCAAGTCGGTGGAGCGGCTGGCGGCCATTGCCGCCCCGGCGATCATGGCGATCTCGGTGTGGATGTATTTTACCCTGGATGTGCTGGCCCAGACCCAGGGTATCAATATCTGGACCTTTGTGGGCGAGGCAGATGTTTCCATTCTGACCCTGTTCCTGGCCAATGTGGCGTTCTGGTCGACCCTGGCCATCGACATTCCCAATATTACCCGGTACGTCAAAACCACGCCGGGCGCCCGGGGCTTTGTGGCACGCAACCGCAATATCTTTCTGGCCCAGCTGGTGGCTCTGCCGGTCACCCAGGCCTGGATTGCCCTTATCGGTGCCGTGTCCTTTATTGCCGCCGGCGACTGGAATCCGATCACGGTGATCCAGGGGCAGAGTGAAGGCTTCAGCCTGATCGTACTGCTGGTGCTGGTGATCCTGGCCCAGTGGTCCACCAACAATGCCGCCAACCTGATCCCGGCGTCGCTGGCCTTTGTCAATGCCGGTGCCCCCTACATCAAATATCCGGTGGCGGTGTTTATTGCCGGCGTGGTGGGTACCCTGTCCATGCCCTGGGCGATACTGGATAATCTGTTTGCGTTTTTGTTTTCCTATGGCTCATTTTTGTCGGCCATTGGCGGCATCATGATTGCCGATTATTTCATTTTACGAAACCGGCGGCTGAATGTGCCCGAACTTTATTCCACTCAGGGCCAATTCCGTTATTACAAAGGAGTGAATCCGGCGGGCCTGATTGCCTGGCTGGCGGCCGGCGGGCTGGCGTTTTTCTCCGGCATCTGGGCCTTTGTGGTGGGTCTGTTTGCGGGCATGTTCATTTACTGGCTGCTGATGATCGTCTGGATATTGCGTTATTACCCGCAGAAAGACATTGAAAATAAACAGGGTGAACACTATCTTGGTACCAGCAGCGCCATTAACTGGCACTACAATAAATCCCTGAAGTCATTTCAGCGAGTGCCTTCCGACGAGCAATAAAGACGAAACTCCGTGGTGTATTTTTGGGCAAGGTCTCTTGCCCTTTTTTTATTCTTTCAATTTCATGTTTTATTGATGTTTATATTCAATCAATGACCTGGAAACGGCGTGATAACGTTAACCCTACAATCTCAGAGCGCCCAATACATTGCAGAGGTGAGCAGCATGCGTCGAGTCGTCATTACAGGAATGGGAATAGTTTCAAGCCTTGGCAACAGCCTGGAAGAGGTGGCGTCGTCACTGAAACACGGCTATTCCGGCATCGACATCAACCCGGCCTACCGGGACGCCGGGCTGCGCAGCCATGTGTCGGGCATGCTGGACGCGGACTTCAGCCGCATTAACCGCAAGCACCGGCGCTTTATGGGCGATGCCGCCGCCTATGCCTATCTGGCGATGCAGGACGCCATTGCCGATGCCGGACTGACGCCGGCGCTGGTGTCTCATGTAAAAACCGGTTGCGTGATGGGCTCGGGGGGCGGCTCCAGCCGCGACATCGTGGAAGCCAACCAGCTGCTGGCAAGCGGCGGGGTGAAAAAGGTCGGCCCCTACCGGGTGCCGCGCACCATGACCAGCACGGTGTCGGCCTGTATCGCCAGTTTTTTCAATATTCGCGGCCTTAATTATTCCATCGCCTCGGCCTGCGCCACCAGTGCCCACTGCATTGGCCATGCCTTTGAACAAATTCAGTTCGGCAAGCAGGACATCATTTTTGCCGGCGGCGCCGAGGCGGAAGACGTCAGCCAGAGCTGCATGTTCGACGCCATGGGCGCCTTTTCCACCGGCTACAACGAGAACCCTACCCGGGCCAGCCGGCCCTACGACCAGCACCGGGACGGCTTTGTGATCAGCGGTGGCGCTGGCGTGCTGGTGCTGGAAGAGCGGGAGCACGCCCTAGCCCGGGGGGCGCGCATCTACGGTGAAGTGGTCGGTTACGGCACCTCGTCTGACGGCCAGGACATGGTGTCGCCCTCGGGAGAAGGGGCCCTGCGGGCGATGCAAATGGCGCTGGCAGACTGCAAGCTGCCGGTGGACTACCTCAATACCCACGGCACCAGCACCCAGGCGGGGGATCTGGTGGAGATTGACGCGGCCCGGGATGCCTTTGGCGGCAAGCTGCCGCCGTTCAGCTCCACCAAGGCCCTGAGTGGCCATGCCCTGGGGGCGGCGGGAGCGCACGAGGCCATTTATTGCCTGCTGATGATGCGCGACCGGTTTCTGACGGCCTCGCACCATATCGAGCAGCTGGACGAGGCCCTGAAGGGGTCGCCCATTCTGCTCAATACCCTGATGGATGAGCCGGTGCACTGCGTGATGTCCAACAGCTTTGGCTTTGGTGGCGCCAACGCCAGCCTGGTATTTGCCCGCGCCGACTGAATTCAGGCGGGCAGGGCCTCACCCTGCAGGTGCCGAATAAAGTGGGCGAAGCTGGGGCTGATAAAGGCGCTGTTCCAGGCCGCAATGGTTTCCACCTGGTGCTCAATGCCTTCCAGCGGGATCAGGTGAATGTCTTTGCGCGTAAATTTGCGCACGCACTCGGTGTATACCGAAATGCCCATGTTGGCCGCCACCAGCCCGAAAATGCCGGTGCTGGTGGTGGCCTCCTGCACGATATTGGGTGAAAAGCCCGCCTGCTGGCAGTTCTTGAGAAAGCGGCTGCGAAAGGCCCGCCAGCAATTGTCCGCGCCCAGAATAAACTTTTCATTCCTGAGCTCTTCCAGCCGCAGGCTGCTGCGCTCCGCCAGTGGATGGCGCTGGGGCAGCACCACCAGCAGCCCTTCCACCGCGCAGGGGAGGGTTTCGATACCCGGCATGTTGAGCGGCCCTATCATGAAGCCGGCGTCGATGCTGCAGTCCTGCAGCGCCCGGTGCTGCTCGTGGGAGGGCATGTGGCTCAGCTCGATGGAGATATTGGGGTATTTTTCCTTGAACCGCTCGATGATGTCCGGCAGTACGCCGTTGATGGAAAAATCGTTGTAGGCGATGGAAATATGGCCAATGTCCCCCTGGGAGGCGGCCTGGGCCAGGTGCACGCCCCGCTCCAGCACCCGCAGCACTTCACGGCACTCGGCCAGCAACAGCCGGCCGGCTTCGGTCAGTGCCACCTGGCGGGTGGTGCGGGCCAGCAGCTCCACCCCCACGGATTCTTCCAGCCCCTTGATTAGCCGGCTCAAGGCCGGCTGGGTAATAAACAGGCTGTCCGCCGCCTTCTTGAAATGCAACGACTCGGCCACGGCCATAAAGGCCTTGATATGGCGCAGATCGAATCTGAAGTTCATGCCCATGCTGAAACAGTCCTTGCGTTGGTTTATCGTCCATGACCGCCCTTTTTTCCTGAAAGGGCCATCATGAACATAAAGACTGAACCCAAGGCTGTAAAGAGGGTCGCTCACGCGGCCATACAAAACGGGCGCCTCTCAATGGGCGCCCCTGAAAGGTCAGCTTACCTTGCGTGCCGGCTGACCGGCACGCTGCCGTTGCTGCCACTCGGGATCCAGGCCGATGTCCGCCTCGGACGGCGCCAGCGGCGCCTTGCCCCGGATCAGATCCGCGGCCCGCTCCGCGACCATGATGGTGGGGGCGTTGAGGTTGCCGTTGGGAATGGTGGGGAAGATGGACGAGTCCACCACCCGCAGGCCCGCTATGCCTCGCACTTTGGTTTCGGGGTCCACCACCGCCAGCTCGTCCGTGCCCATTTTGCAGGTACAGGAGGGGTGGTAGGCGCTTTCCACCGCCTGGCGCACAAAGGCATCGATTTGTTCGTCGGTGTGAATGTGTTCACCGGGCTGGATTTCCGCTTCCCGGTAGGGATCCATCGCCGGCTGGTTGATGATCTCCCGGGTCAGCCGCACGCAGGCGCGAAAGCCCTCGCGGTCTTCCTCGTGCTCCAGGTAATTGAAGCGAATGCGCGGCGCCATGCCGGGATCGGCGCTGGCCGCCTTCACGAAGCCCCGGCTTTTCGGCTTGTTGTGGCCGATGTGCACCTGAAAACCATGGCCGTCGAAGGCCTCGCGGCCGTCGTAGCGCATGGCGGCGGGCAGAAAGTGGTACTGCAGATCCGGCCATTCCACCCCGGCTTTCGAGCGGATAAAACCGCAAGACTCGAAGTGGTTGGTGGCGCCCAGGCCGTCTTTTTTCAGCAGCCAGCGGCTGCCGATCAGAAACTTGTTCCAGAGATCCAGCTTGCCGTTGAGGGAAATGGGCTGCTTGCAGCGGAACTGGAAATAGAACTCCAGGTGATCCTGCAGGTTTTCGCCCACCCCGGGCAGCTCGTGCTTCACCTCGATGCCGGCGGTCTCCAGGGTGTCTCTGGCGCCGATGCCGGACAGTTGCAGCAGGTGCGGCGAGCCGACGGAGCCGGCACTGAGAATGACCTCCTTGCTCACCCGCACCTCCTGCACCCGGCCGTTGCGTTCATAGCGCACGCCCACCGCCCGTTTGCCGTCGAGCAGCACTCTGTGTACCAGGGCGTGGGTGACCACGGTCAGGTTGGGGCGGCTCATGGCCGGGCGCAGGTAGGCGTTGGCGGTGGACCAGCGGCGGCCGTTCTTCACCGTCATGTGCATGGGGCCAAAGCCTTCCTGCTGGCGGCCGTTGTAGTCGGCGGTGGGGAAGTAACCGGCTTCCACCCCGGCGTCCACAAAGGCCTGGTACAGGGGGTTTTGCATTCGGTTGCCGTTGTTGACCCCGAGCGGCCCCTGGTCGCCGCGGTAGTCGTCGCCGCCAAAGGCCCAGCTTTCGGCCTTCTTGAAGTAGGGCAGGCAGTGGGCGTAGTCCCAGCCCTCGGCGCCGTGCTGCTGCCATTCGTCAAAGTCGCGGGCGTGACCGCGCACGTAGACCATGCCGTTGATGGAGGAAGAGCCGCCCAGCACCTTGCCGCGCGGGCAGTGCATGCGGCGGTTGTCCAGGAAGGGCTCGGGCTCGGTCTCGAACTGCCAGGCATATTTTTTGGTGTTCATGGGAATGGACAGGGCGGTGGGCATCTGAATGAAGATGCTCTTGTCGCTGCCGCCGGTTTCCAGCAGCAGCACGGTGTGCTGGCCGTCCTCGGTGAGGCGGTTGGCCAGCACGCAGCCGGCGGAGCCCGCGCCCACGATGATATAGTCGAATTGGTTTTGCATTGCGTTACCTCGCGGCCCTTAAAACGGGCTTTCCAGCTTGTTCATACCCACGTACACCGCCTTCAGCTGGGTGTAATGGTTCAGGGTGGCCAGGCCGTTTTCCCGGCCGATGCCGGACAGCTTGTAGCCGCCCACCGGCATTTCGGCAGGGGAGGCGCCGTAGGCGTTGATCCAGCAGATGCCCGCCTGCAGCTGGTGGATCACCCGGTGTGCGCGGCGAATGTTCTGGGTAAAGACGCCGGCGGCCAGGCCGGTGTCGGTGTCGTTGGCGCGCGCCACCACCTCGTCCTCGTGCTCGAAGGTCAGTACCGACATCACCGGGCCGAAGATCTCCTCCCGGCAGATGGTCATGTCGTCTTGGCAGTCGGTGAAAATGGTGGGCGCCACGAAGTAGCCGTTGGGGGCCGAGGCCGGACGCAGGGCTTCGCCGCCGTGGGCCAGGGTGGCGCCTTCTTCCACGCCTTTGCGGATATAGCCCAGCACCTTGTCGTAGTGGGCCTTGGAGATCAGGGCGCCGAAGTTGGTGGCCGGATCCAGCGGATCGCCGGCTTTGATGTTGTTGCGGGTGCGTTCCAGCAGCCGCGCCATAAAGGCCGGGTAGATGTCCTTATGCACAAACACCCGGGTGCCGTTGGTGCAGATTTCGCCCTGGGTGTAGAAGTTACCGAGCATGGCGGCGGAGACGGCATCGTCCAGGTCGGCGTCGTCGAAGATAATGAGCGGCGACTTGCCGCCCAGCTCCATGGTGACGTCCTTGAGGCTGCCGGCGGCGGCGGCCATCACCTTCTTGCCGGTGCCCACCTCGCCGGTGAAGGACACCTTGGCGATGTCCGGGTGGCCGGTCAGCCAGGCGCCCACGGCGCCGTCGCCCTGCACCACGTTGAACACCCCGGCGGGCACCCCGGCCTCGATAAAGATTTCGGCCAGCTTGAGCGCGCCCAGGGGAGTTTCTTCCGAGGGTTTGAAGATCATGGCGTTGCCGCAGGCCAGGGCCGGCGCGGATTTCCAGCAGGCGATCTGCAGCGGATAGTTCCAGGCACCAATGCCGGCGCAAATGCCGAGCGGCTCCCGGCGGGTATAGTAGAAATCGCCCCCGAGGCTCTGCTGATTGCCTTCAATGGAAGGAGCCAGCCCGGCGAAGAACTCGATGCTGTCGGCGCCGGTGACCACGTCCACCACCGAGGCCTCCTGCCAGGGCTTGCCGGTGTCCAGCACCTCAATGCGGGCCAGCTCGTCGTTGCGCTCGCGCAGCAGGGCCACGGCCCGTTGCAGAATGCGGGCCCGCTCCATGCCGGTCATGGCCGACCACTGCGCAAAGCCGCGCCGGGCCGAGTCGATGGCGAGCGCCTTGATGTGCTCGTCGGCCACTTCCACTTCATAGATGACCTCGCCGGTGGCGGGGTTGACCACCTCAAAGGTGTCGCCGGACTGGTTGGCCACATAGCGGCCGTCGACAAAGTTCAGGTGTCGGGTTAATGACATTGGGACACTCCATGCTGCTGTAGCAGATCGGTGATGAATTTCTTGCACAGTTGCTCGCCGTCGCGGAATTCCTGATCCGGAGCCGGGCTGAGCGCACTGCGCAGCCAGAAGCCGTCGATCAAGGCGGCGGTCTGATGGGCGGCAATTTTTGCCTGCTCCGGCCCCAGCAGGGGGCGGAAGGAATAGCGCAGGTTGCTGATCAGCCGCTGGCTGTTCACCTGCTGCAGCCGGGCCAGGCGCGGGTCGTGCATGGCCTGGGCCCAGAAGCTCAGCCACGACTTGGTGGCCGGGCGCGAGCGCTGGAACTCGGTAAAGTTGGCTTCCACAATGCGCATCAGTCGCTGCTCTGGGCTGATGTCGGCGCTGGCGCGGCTGAGCAGTGCCTGCTTCAGCTCGTCCAGCAATTGGCGAACGGTCGCTTCAATCAGCTCCTGTTTGCCGCCGAAGTAATGGCTGATGATGCCCGACGACATGCCGGCCAGCCGGCTGATGCTGTTGATGGTGGTGTTCTGCAGGCCGTATTCGGCCACCGAGGCCAGGGTGGCGTCGATCAGCTGTCTCCTGCGGGTATCCTTGATTCCGGTAATAGGCATAATTTTTTATTAATTGAACGTTCAATAAAAATAAGCTTAAGGACAGATTTTCAAATGATCAAGTGAAATCTGCTGGCGAAGTCAGCAGGGCGGGGAAATAGGCTTTCTTAATGCAACCATTAATTAATACAATTTTAACATGATGCCATTCTGCCCTAGTCTGGCACCGGGAGTGTGGCCCTGTCTGCGGTGCAGTGAGGGGCCATGTCTTGTTTTGGCAAGTGGATGTCTTAATCAGCAATGTTGCAAATGGATTTCGGCAGTCTACTGGGAGCCTGCCGGAGAAGGCGACACGACTTCCCGGCTCGGTACGTTTTGGCCCGGCGCCGAAGCGTCAAACCCGTCAAGCAAGAAGGATGCTGAACATGTGTGCGATACACGGTAACAGGGGTGTGGTTTATACCGGTCCCGGCAAGGTCGAGGTCCAGTCCATCGCCTTTCCCGAGCTGTCTCTGGGCAACAGGGCCTGCCACCACGGGGTGATCCTCAAGGTGGTGTCCACCAATATCTGCGGCAGCGACCAGCACATGGTACGCGGCCGCACCACGGCGCCTTCCGGCCTGGTGCTGGGCCACGAGATCACCGGCCAGATCATTGAATGCGGTCGGGATGTGGAGTTTCTCAAGGTGGGCGACATTGTGTCGGTGCCGTTCAATATTGCCTGCGGCCGCTGCCGCAACTGCAAGGAAGGCAAAACCGGCATCTGCCTGAACGTGAACCCGGCCCGTCCCGGCGCTGCCTACGGCTACGTCGACATGGGCGGCTGGGTCGGTGGCCAGTCCGAATACGTGATGGTGCCCTACGCCGACTTCAACCTGCTGAAGTTCCCGGATCCCAACCAGGCGCTGGAAAAGATTCGCGATCTGACCCTGCTGTCGGACATCTTCCCCACCGGTTTCCACGGCTGCGTGACTGCCGGCGTGGGCCCGGGCTCCACCGTCTACATTGCCGGGGCCGGCCCGGTCGGTCTGG
>AZIJ01002550.1_pt1 | contig 15632 bp, 14 predicted proteins | sample 359151 | NCBI WGS metagenome assembly AZIJ01 (sample SAMN02429718, study PRJNA222666) | marine sediment metagenome | biome: Sediment sample; isolation source: enrichment culture of sample MGS-ElMAX(UA) from oil contaminated site at the... | place: Egypt: El Max | collected 2013-01-23 | depth 9.22 m m | reverse complement strand
CGGCAGCAAGAAACAACAGGGTAGCGGCGGCGCCGGCGGTCAGGGCGGCAGCCAGGAATACCGGATGAAAGGTTCCGGTCAGGGCGGTGGCGGTAACAAGTAAAACCGCGCACCGGATCCTCCGGATAAAAAAAAGAGGGGCTGAAATTCAGCCCCTCTTTTCATTTATGCCTTTACCAGGCCTCGTATGACTCAGGCATCCGCCCGACGCTTGCGCGCCCACAGGCCAGCCAGCGCCAGCAGCACCATGCCCGGCAGTACCGGATCAATCGGCGCTCCCGGAGCACCAACGGTGCAACCGCTACCGTTGCCGATCAGACGGCTTTCGGGTTCGGTTGGCGCTTCCGGTTCGGTCGGAGTCGCCGGAATTGTCGGCTCAGCGACCGCGCTGTTCAGGCCGGTAACCCTCAGAGTGAAGGTACAGTTTGTCGCGGTACCATCGCTCGTACAGGTCGGCCATGAGGAGGCGTCAGCGACACGGATGGATGTGTTGATGTTAACGTTGGCCAGATCTTCAACAGGACCCTGAACGTAGCCGGGAACCCGTACGTACTCTGTTGGCGCACTGTTAATCAACGCGTTCACCTCATCCAGGGTGACAAATGAACCATCGACCAATTGGTACATGCCGTCGTCGCCTTCATCCGCGATCCAGGTGGCGTACAAGGTGGTGTCTGCATTCAAAACTTTAGGAGGATTGTCAACCCAGGTGTCGAATGCCGCAATTTCTATCGCCAAGCCGTCTATCAAGACGTTGAAGCCCGCACCCGTGCCTTCATAATCTGCAACATAAAGCGCTGACGCCTCCAGTGGCGCAAGGGTGATTGCATCTGGGACCAATTGATCAGGGTCGCCCTCATCCAAGGTAGCGACTAACGGCGCTACATCCGACTCGTCGACATCTGGCACCGAGTTGAATAGAAGACTATTTGGATCCCAATTCGCCGCAGTCGTCTCTCCTGTTCCATCACCATCAACATCGACCAGAGCCAATTCGTCGAAATCCTTTCTGTACGTCTTCCAATCCTCCACATCTGTCGAAGGATCATCATAGGCCAGAAGAATGGAATCATTCGCCGGGTTACCATCATGGTCAATAAACCAACCTGTCGGCACACTGGCCAGCGCCAGCCAGTCCCCTCCAGACAAGTCAGAGTATTGGGTAGGTACCACACCATCGGTTTCCAGGACGTCCTGATTCAGAACTGATCCCGCACTCTCGGTAAACTCAGCAATACTCGTGCTGAAAAACGGCAAACCCTCTACCTTGCTGCCGCCAAACAGCCCGCCCGGATACTTGCCAACAGGTCCGATCGAGAGCTTGCCCGAATCGTCTGCCAGGAATCCGAACGACAAACCATCCTCAGCCGAGGAGGCTGTAAATTCGTTACCAACACCAAAACCGGTTTCAAAGCGGAAAGCTTTCAGACCGCCGCCCACGGCGTTCGTGATGTCAGTAAGATTCGAAAACTTGCCGATTACCCTATAGAGCTTGGAGGCATCATCAGCGGATACATCGAATACCAGGTCAATCGCTCCATTGGTTTCTACTGTCTTCAACTTGAAACGCTTGCCCGAATCGCCCGGGGCCTGGCAATTCACCGCCAGATCAGGCTGCGCCATGATACAACCGGCAAACTGGTAAGGAACCTCATCAACGTTTCCGGTGAAAGCCTCGTTGTAGACGGCTATGCCAACACCAATAACACCGCTGTCATTAACCGGATCCAGCCAGCCAAAGCTCGCAGTCCCCACAGTATCGGTATAAACCAGCGTCTTCCCCTCAACCGGCGGAACAGCGAGGTTATCGGTATTTACGTTGTCGATCGTCGCCCCGAACGCGGCCGGAGCCACACCCAGAACTGAACACATAATCGCTGTCGCAAGGGGTTTCCTTGCAAATTTTATAGTTGTCTCTCTCATGGAACTTCCCTTGTAAAAACTGGTTGTCGAGCCTCGCACTCCACCCCAACAATAGGAAGGACCCTACGAATAATCAAATGCGATTTGGGAATAAGGCGGCCAGTGGTTCGACAACTCCGTTTGATCATAGTCAGCGGTAATATCCCGGTTGCCTGCTAACCTTTCAGGTAACTCACAGCAAAGCCTTACGGAGCCCGAGCGACCTGTGCCGGACGAGCGGATCACCACCCCAACAGCAATAACGACGTGCCCTGCCGCTCCGCTGCGGCACCGGGCCGACCTGCGACAATACGTCGCAGCCCTCACGCCAACCCGCGCAAGTCGGAAAGGAGCCGCGCCATGAGTAACAAGGGCAAAGCCACCGCTGACCAAGGGCGCATCGCCGCGGTAAGGGGGAACGTGGTGGACGTCTGTTTCACCGCCGCCCTGCCCTCCCGCAACGCCGAATTGCGAACCGGCAAGGACTGGCACGTGGTGCTGGAGGTGCAGACTCACCTCAATACCACTACCGTGCGCTGCATCGCCATGAACTCCACCCGGCGACTGGCCCGAGGCGAGCCGGTCCGACAGACCGGAGCGGGGCTCAAGGTGCCGGTCGGCCCCTCGCTGCTGGGCCGCATGATCAATGTGTTCGGCAAACCGGTGGATGGCGGCCCGGCCATCGAAACCGCCGAGTACTGGCCCATCCACCGCCCCATGCTGCCACTCGCCGAGCGCACCACCAGTACCGAGATCTTTGAAACCGGTATCAAGGCCATCGATCTGCTCGCGCCCATGGAGCGCGGCGGCAAGTCCGGCATGTTCGGCGGCGCGGGCGTCGGCAAGACGGTGCTGATCAACGAGATGATCAACAACATGGCCGAGCAGTACGAGGGCATCAGCCTGTTCTGCGGCATTGGCGAGCGCATGCGCGAGGCCGAGGACATGTACAGCTCCATGATGGAATCCGGGGTGCTCGAAAAAGCCGTGCTGGTCTATGGCCAGATGAATGAGCCACCAGGCGCCCGGTTCCGGGTCGGCCATGCGGCATTGACCATCGCGGAGCACTTCCGGGATGTGCAGAAGCGGGATGTGCTACTGCTGATCGACAACGTGTTCCGGTTCGTCCAGTCTGGCACCGAGGTGTCTGGCCTGATGGGGCGGATTCCATCCCGGGTGGGCTACCAACCCACCCTGGCCACCGAACTGGCGGCCCTGGAGGAGCGGATCTGCAGCTCACGCAACGGCAGCATTACCTCGGTGCAGGCGGTCTATGTACCCGCGGATGACCTGACCGACCCTTCCGCCACCCATATTTTCTCCCACCTGACCGCTTCCATCGTCCTGTCCCGGAAGCGGGCCAGTCAGGGTTTGTACCCCGCCGTGGATCCGCTGAAAACAGACTCGAAGATGCTGACCCCAACGATCGTCGGCCATCGCCATTATCGGGTGGCCCAGGCGGTGCGCAGCACCCTGGCGGAATACGACGATCTCAAGGACATCATCTCCATGCTCGGAATGGAAGAACTGTCCCGGGAAGACCGGGCCACGGTCAGCAAGGCCCGAAGGCTGGAGCGTTTCCTGACCCAGCCCTTCTTCACCACCGGGCAGTTCACCGGCAAGGGCGGTCGGCTGGTGCCCCTGGAGAAAACCATCGCCGGCTGCGAGCGGATACTGGCCGGCGAGTTCGAACAGGTCAGCGAAAAGGCGCTGTACATGATTGGTGACATCGATGAAGTGGACATCCCGGAGGCCAGCCATGAGTCCTGATCAACCATCGCCCCCGGACTCCATGCGCCTTCGCCTGTTGCTGCCAACGGAAGTGCTGCTGGAGCAGCCCGTCTCCAAAATCATTGCCGAGGCGGAAAACGGCGAGTTCTGCCTGTTACCCAGGCACATCGATTTCGTGGCGGCACTGGTACCGGGCGTCCTTTCCTTCTATACCGTGGAGGGGGAGGAACATTTTGCCGCCGTGGACCGGGGCATCCTGGTGAAGTGCGGGCGCGATGTGTCCATCTCCACGCCCCAGGGCGTCACCGGAACGGACATCACTGAGTTGCAGGCACTGATCGAGGAACGCTTCCTGGAGCTGGACGAACACGAACGCAAGGCCCGCAGCGCCCTCGCCCGCCTCGAAGCCGGCGCCCTGCGACGGTTTCTCGAACTCAGGGAGCAGTTCCATGGCTGACAAACCCCACCGGCCACTGCCAGACAACACCTCCGAAGGCCTGGGGAGCGCCGTTGGACGCCGGGCAAGGCGTAAACAGAAAGCCCGGACAGAAGGTCGCCGATCTGCCTGGTTCGGGCTGGGCATGTTCGGCCTGGTGGGCTGGTCGGTGGCGGTTCCGACCCTGACCGGCATCGCCATCGGAGTCTGGGCCGACCGGCGCTGGCCCGGGGAGGTTTCCTGGACACTGACCCTGCTGATTATCGGCGTAGCACTGGGTTGCCTGAATGCCTGGTACTGGATCAAACAGGAGAGTGAAGATGATTGAAGGAGAAACCCTTGCCGGAGCCATGCTGGGCTACGGGGCCGGTTTTGCATTCGGTTGCCTGCTGGGGAGCGTCTTTCTCTGGGGCCTGTGGCTGACCGTCCGCCGCCTGCCGACCGCTGACCATCCCGCCGTGCTGATGCTCGCCAGCCTGTTGGTCAGGTTTGGTATCACCCTCGCAGGATTCCTGTTGATTGCCCGGGTGGCCGGCTGGGAGCATCTGCTGGTGGCGGCAATCGGTTTCACCCTGCCCCGGCTGCTCATGAAGCACCGGCTTCAGGCCACCCTGGCCGGGGAGGATCCGCAGGCATGACCATCACGCCGGATAGTATTGTCTACTGGCAAGGGGGCGATTTCGCCCTGAACGCGACCATCGTGTTTACCTGGCTGGTGATGGCGCTGCTCACCCTGGGCTCCTGGCTGATTACCCGGGGACTGTCCGAAGACCCAGAGCTGTCGCGCTGGCAGAACCTGCTGGAAGTGCTGGTGGTCGGCATCCGGGACCAGATCGCCCAGGTCAGCCACCAGCAACCGGGGCCCTACCTGCCCTTCGTCGGCACCCTGTTCCTGTTCATCGCCATGGCCAACCTGCTCAATGTGATTCCCGGTTACATGGCTCCCACGGGTTCGCTGTCGACCACCACGGCGCTGGCCATCTGCGTGTTTGTGGCGGTGCCGGTGTTCGGCATTGCCAGCAAGGGTGCCGGGGAGTACCTCCAGCATTACATCAAGCCGACCCCGCTGATGCTGCCGTTCAACGTGATTGGCGAGATTTCCCGCACCGTGGCCCTGGCTGTGCGCCTTTACGGCAACATCATGAGCGGTACGGTGATTGTCGCCATCCTGCTGAGCCTGACGCCCTATTTCTTTCCCGTGGTCATGCAGTTACTGGGGCTGCTCACCGGCATGATCCAGGCCTACATCTTTGCCATTCTCGCCATGGTCTACATCGCTTCGGCCACCTCGGCCCATGAACATGGCGAGTCCGATGAACACCAGCACAACACACCCTCGGAACCCTAAAGGAGTTGCCTATGGACAGTATTTCCCTGATTGGCATGGTGTCGGTTATCACCGCCGGCCTGACCATCGCCATCGGCTCCATTGGGCCCGCGTTCGGGGAAGCCCGCGCCGTGGCCCAGGCCCTGAGTGCCATTGCCCAGCAGCCGGATGAATCCGCCACGATTACCCGCACGCTGTTCGTGGGTCTGGCCATGATCGAGTCAACCGCGATCTACTGCTTTGTGGTGGCGATGATCCTGATCTTCGCCAATCCGTTCTGGGATCACGTAACGGCCGCCGCCGGAGGCTGATCCATGGAGATCAACTGGATCACGGTCTCGGCCCAGGTTGTCAATTTCCTGATCCTGGTCTGGCTGCTCAAGCATTTCCTCTATCAGCCGGTGATCCGGGCCATGGACCGGCGTGATCAGAAAATCCGCAACCGCATGGACGAGGCCGACAGCCGTGAGCAGGAGGCGCTCAGGGAGAAACAAACCTTCCAGCAGAAACTGGCCAGTTTCGAGAAAGAGCGGGAGGAATTGCTGGAAGAAACCCGCCAGGAAGCGAGGCAGACCCGCAGCCAGATGATCGATCAGGCCCGGGAGGAAACCGCCCGCGTCCGAAGCCACTGGATGCGGGAAGTCAGCGAGGAAAAGACGGCATTTATCGACGGGTTGCGGCACCAGTCCCTGGAAGTGGTCGAAACCGTTATCCGGAAGGCCCTGCAGGACCTGGCCGACGAACGCCTTGAGGAACGCATTGCCCATACCTTCATCCGCAAACTGCATGAGCTGGATGAGGAAACCCGCGAAGCCCTGGGACGTTCTTCAGAACCGGCCACCATTGCCACTTCCTTCGAGCTTGATCCGGGCCAGCGAAGCACCCTCACACGATCGATTCACGAACTGGTCGGCGCTGACCTGGCGGTGAACTACACGCGGGCACCGGAGCTGATCTGCGGCATCGAGCTGACCTGCGAAAGCCAACGGATCAGCTGGAACCTGTCCGACTACCTGGAAGAACTTACCGCCAGCATCGAGAAGGCGTTTGAGCCTCTCGAAACCACCGAGCCGGGAGCCTGACGCCATGCTGATGCAGATGCTGGACGACACCATGGCCACCATCCGGACCGTGGCCCGGGACAGCCGGTTCACCCTGCACAGCCAGGAAACGGGGACCGTCCTGCAGGTGGGTGGCGGCATTGCCCGGGTGCGAGGTCTTGCCAGTGTTACCTCGGAGGAGCTGGTGCAGTTTCCCGATGGGGTTCTCGGGGTGGCCATCAACCTGGAGCCGGAGGAAGTTGGCATCATGCTGCTGGGCGACAGCGAAAAGCTCAGTGCCGGCATACGGGTGACCGCAACCGGCCGGGAAACCGATACCCCCGTGGGCGACGGGCTGCTGGGTCGGGTGATTGATGCCACCGGTCGGGTACTGGATGGCGGCAAGCCACTGGAGTTCCATGAACGCCGCCCCATTGAACGGCCGGCACCGGAAATCATCGAGCGGGCGCCGGTGACCACGCCGCTGGAGACCGGGATCAAATCCATCGACGCCCTCATTCCCATTGGCCGGGGGCAGCGGGAACTGATCCTCGGCGACCGGCAAACCGGCAAGACCTCCATTGCCATCGACACCATCATCAACCAGCGTGACAAGGATGTGGTATGCGTCTACTGTGCGGTCGGCCAGCGCGCCACGTCGGTAGCCAAGGTGGTGGAAACCCTCCGCCAGAACAAGGCCATGGAGTACACCGTCGTGGTGGTGGCCTCGGACGACAATTCTCCCGGCCTTCGCTTCATCACACCCTACGCCGCCACCACCATGGCGGAATATTTCATGGAACAGGGCCAGGATGCCCTGATCATCTACGACGATCTGACCCGCCACGCCCGGGCCTACCGCGAGCTGTCACTGCTGCTGCGCAGGCCACCGGGCCGTGAAGCCTATCCGGGCGATATCTTCTACATCCATTCCCGGCTGCTGGAGCGCAGCACACACCTGCGTAGCGAGTTCGGCGGCGGATCGCTGACTGCCTTGCCGGTTATTGAAACCCAGGCCCAGGATATTTCCGCCTACATTCCCACCAACCTTATTTCCATTACCGACGGCCAGGTTTACCTGTCACCGACACTGTTCCAGAAAGGCCTTTTGCCCGCCATCGATGTGGGCAAATCCGTGTCACGGGTTGGCGGAAAAACCCAGCACCCGTCCTTGCGCAGCGTGGCCAGCGACCTGCGCCTGGCCTACTCCCAATTCGAGGAACTGGAAAACTTTGCCCGCTTTTCCACTCGCCTGGACAAGGACACCCGCGCAACCATCGAGCGTGGCCGGCGCGTCCGGGAAGTCCTGAAACAGAGCGAACACCGCCCCCTGCGGGCCTGCGAACAAGCGGTCATTCTCTTTGCGGTAAACGCCGGGATGCTGGATAACCTGCCGGCCGACAAGGTGGCGGAAGCGGAACAGGTCATTCAACAGCATTTGCTGGAGGCTTTGCCGGAGATCTGTGCGCAGATGGACAGCGGCAAAAAACTGGAGGACGAACAGTGGCTGTGGGTCACTGAAGCCATCGAAGCGGCACTGGCAGCATTCACCCCCACTGAGACGGACCAGGCCTGATATGGAATCTCTCGAGCATCTGCAGAATCAGCTGGACAGCCTTGGCGACCTTCGTGGCATCGTCAAGACCATGAAAGCGCTTTCCGCAGCCAACATCCACCAGTATGAACAGGCGGTCAGGGCACTGGCGGGCTACTACCGCACGGTGGAAATGGGGCTGCACGTGGTTCTGAAGGACTTTGATCCCGCGAGCTTTGCAGGAGGATCACCTAAGGCAAACCACCGCCTGGGCGCGGTCGTTTTCGGCTCGGACCACGGACTGTGCGGGCGCTTCAACGAGGACATCGTGGAGTATTCACTACAGCGCATGGACAGCATTCCGGCCGACCGGGACAGCCGCAGGATCCTGGCGGTGGGGGCCCGCGCCGCCGCCAGTCTCGAGCATGCCGGGCAACCTGTTGAGGCAGACTTTTCGGTACCAGGCTCGGCAAGCCAGATTACCAGGATGGTCGGCCAGATCCTTCTGAAGATTGACGAATGGCGGGAACAAGGCGGAGTGCACTATGTGTACCTGTTCTATAACCGCCACTCCAGCATGCAGAGTTATCGGCCCACAGGTATCGAACTGTTACCGGTGAACCTGAGACGCTTTCACCGGCTGGAAGAAGAGCCCTGGCCGTCACGGAGCCTGCCCACCTACACCATGGACCGGCAGGCGCTGTTCAGCCGCCTGCTGGACCAGTACCTTTTCGTGGTTATCTTCCGGGCCTGTGCAGAATCCCAGGCCAGCGAACATGGCGGACGCCTGGCCGCCATGCAGGCCGCTGAGCGCAACCTGGAGGAAAGACTTGGTGACGTAACGATGGATTACCGGCGTGCCAGGCAAACCGTCATTACCTCGGAACTGCTGGACCTTGTCGCCGGATTCGAGGCTATTGAAACCGATGCCGGGCGGTCGCGTTAGCGTGGCGGTGCTTCGGTCGAACCTCTTTCGGTTCAAATCCTTTCAGACTCCGAGATCTGCAAATAAAAAACCCCGCGCGAGGCGGGGTTCTTTATTTGATATGGCGCGGCTGGGAGGATTCGAACCTCCGACCGCCTGGTTCGTAGCCAGGTACTCTATCCAGCTGAGCTACAGCCGCTTGAAACTTTGCATTGTTGGCTAACCAACTTTTTACTGAAATCAAGAGGATTTTGAATAAATGGCGCGGCTGGGAGGATTCGAACCTCCGACCGCCTGGTTCGTAGCCAGGTACTCTATCCAGCTGAGCTACAGCCGCGCATCAAAACTCTCATTTCGGACTTCTTCAGAAGTTGAGTGCTACCTCAACGGTTCTCTGCCTTCCGCAAATGGAAAATGGCGGAGAGGGAGGGATTCGAACCCTCGGTACGATTGCTCGTACGGTTCCTTAGCAGGGAACTGGTTTCAGCCACTCACCCACCTCTCCTTGAGAACGGGGCGTATACTACCATGATTTTTCAGTTTTCATAGGGTTGACAGAGGATTTTTTTCATCTGATTCAACACAAATAAAAAAAACCGTCCGGGTTTCCCTCGAACGGTTTTTTCTTGACCACTCAGCGGTTGCCTTCTTCCGGCTCGTCAGAGTCTTTTTCACTCTGAATGCGCTGATAAATCTCTTCCCGGTGAACAGCAACCTCTTTCGGTGCGTTCACTCCAATCCGTACCTGGTTCCCCTTAACCCCCAGTACGGTGACAGTCACTTCATCACCCACCATCAGGGTTTCGCCAACACGGCGAGTTAAAATCAACATGTCCTTTTACTCCCTTATACAGAGCTAGCTGTTCCGACGAAAAAACATACTTCAGTTTATAGTGGGGACACGCATTGTTCAAAAGGCGCACAATCACTTATACGTAATTGTCGCCCCTCCAGACCAATGAATGCCGTCCTTATGAGGAGACCCGGTTACGCTGGAAGAGTTTCGCGAAATCAGGCCTCGTTCTCGGGCTTCTGGTGCAGTTCAAAAGCACTATGAAGTGCGCGAACCGCAAGCTCAAGATACTTTTCATCAATCACCACGGAAATCTTGATTTCCGAAGTGGAGATCATCTGGATATTGATGCCCTCGTTGGACAGCGCCTCGAACATCTGGGTTGCCACACCGGCGTGGGAACGCATACCGACACCGACGATGCTGACCTTGGCAATCTTGCTGTCACCGCTGACTTCGCGGGCATGAAGCTCGTCCTTCACACGCTCCAGCACCTCGCGGGCACGCTTGAAGTCATTGCGGTGCACGGTAAAGGTGAAGTCCGTGCGGTTATCCGCACCCACGTTCTGGACGATCATGTCGACTTCAATATTAGCCTCACTGACCGGCTTCAGGATACGCAGGGCACTGCCCGGGGTATCCGGCACACCGGAAATCGTCAGCTTGGCTTCGTCGCGGTTAAAAGCGATACCGGAAACAACCGGTTGTTCCATGGCGTTGTCATCCTCAAGAGTGATCAGGGTGCCCTCGCCTTCTGCAAAGCTTGAGAGGACCCTCAGGGGAACATTGTATTTACCTGCAAACTCGACTGACCGGATCTGCAGCACCTTGGATCCAAGGCTTGCCATCTCGATCATTTCTTCAAAGGTGATGCGGTCCAGGCGACGGGCACTGTCAACAACCCGCGGGTCGGTGGTGTACACACCATCCACGTCGGTGTAAATCTGACACTCATCGGCTTTCAGCGCGGCGGCCAGTGCCACAGCGGTGGTGTCGGATCCACCCCGACCCAGGGTTGTGATGTTGCCGTTCTCATCAATGCCCTGGAAGCCGGCGACCACAACAACGCGGCCTGCGCTGAGATCTTCACGCATGCGCTGCTCGTCAATCTGGCGGATGCGGGCCTTGGTATGGCTACTGTCGGTCAGGATTCGGACCTGGGCGCCGGTGTAGGAACGCGCGTCACAACCACGTTTTTGCAATGCCATGGAAAGCAGCGCGATAGTGACCTGCTCGCCCGTGGACACCAGCACATCCATCTCACGGGGCGTCGGCTCTTCCATAATGGCATTGGCCAGGCCAATCAGCCGATTGGTCTCGCCACTCATTGCAGAGACAACCACTACTACATCATGACCTTCCTTGCGGAAGCGGCAGACCTTTGCGGCAACCGCTTCAATCCGGTCGGTGGTACCGACGGATGTACCGCCAAACTTCTGAACCAACAGTGCCATTGTCTTCCCAATACCTGATCAGGGATAAAAGGCGGGGCAGCACGCCCCGCCACTCAAAATCGAAACCGACGGATTATAAACATCCGCCGGCCGGCAAAACAGTTGCTCAAGCGATATTTTTCTCGACCCAGCCCGCAACGCCGGCCAGGGCCTCTGCCAGCTTCGAAGGATCGCTGCCGCCACCCTGGGCCATATCGGGACGACCACCGCCCTTGCCACCAACCTGTTCGGAAAGATGCTTCATCAGGTCACCCGCCTTGATCTTACCGGTGGCGGATTTGGTCACACCAGCAACCAGGGTGACCTTGCCATCTTCGACGCTGGCCAGCACCACCACGCCTTCACCCAGTTTGTTCTTGAGCTGATCGGTGGTATCCATCAGTGCCTTGCGATCGGCACCCTCCAGTTCCGCGGCAACCACTTTCAAGCCGCCAACCTCAACCGCCGAACCTGCCAGGTCGCTGCCGGCAGAGCTGGCCAGTTTTGACTTGAGGGCATCCACGTCCTTTTCCAGCTGACGATTGCGGTCAACCAGCTGCTGAACCTTCTCGACCAGGGACTCCCGGGAACCTTTCACCAGGCGGGCGGCTTCACGCAGGGTGGATTCGGTCTGTTCAACCCATTCCAGGGCGCCCATGCCGGTGACCGCCTCGATCCGGCGCACACCGGAAGAAATACCACTTTCGGAGGTAATGCGGAACAGGCCGATATCGCCGGTGCGGCCCACGTGAGTACCACCACAAAGTTCCACGGAGTAGCGGTCGATGCCCATGCTGAGCACCCTCACCACATCACCGTACTTCTCTCCGAACAATGCCATGGCGCCCTTGGCCTGAGCCTGTTCCATATCGGTGATTTCGGTTTCCACTGCCGTATTGGCAAGGATCTGCTCGTTGACCTGGCGCTCGATTTCCCGCAGTTGCTCCGGCGTAACCGCCTCGAAATGGGAGAAGTCGAATCGCAGCTTGTCCGGATCCACCAGGGAGCCCTTCTGGCTGACGTGCTCACCGAGTACCTTGCGCAGGGCTGCGTGCATCAGGTGAGTCGCCGAGTGGTTCTTCCGGGTCCGCTCGCGGCGGGCGTGATCGATCCGGGCGTCCACTTCCAGGCCGGCAAACAGCTCGCCTTCAAGCACGGTGCCGATATGCAGGTGGTTATCACCTTCCTTGCGGGTATCGGTCACCTGAAAGCGGCCACCGCTCCAGGTCAGCAGCCCGGTATCCCCCACCTGACCGCCAGACTCGGCATAGAACGGGGTACGTGCCAGCACCACAATCGCCTCGTCACCGGCCTGGGCATTGCGTTCCTCGCCATCCACCAGCACGGTGCGGATGGTTTCGTGGCCATCAATATGCTCGTAACCGGTAAACTCGGTCTTGCCCTCGAGATTGAGGCCGCCAGCGTTGTAGTCGATACCGAACTTGCTGGCCGCACGAGCCCGCTCCCGCTGGGCTTCCATGGCCTTTTCATAGCCGTCGTAGTCGAGGGTCAGGCCACGCTCACGGGCAATGTCGTTGGTGAGATCCACCGGAAAGCCATAGGTGTCGTACAGCGTGAATACCGTCTCGCCCGGAATCTCACTGCCCTTGAGCTCCGCAATGTCCTGTTCCAGCAGGCGCAGGCCCTTGTCGAGGGTCTTGGCAAACTGCTCTTCTTCCTGCAACAGCACCTTCTCGATCTGCTTCTGGCTGCTGGCCAGCTGCGGAAAGGCTTCGCCCATCAGCTTCACCAGGGCACCGGTCAGCTTGTAGAAGAACGGCTGGGTAGCACCCAGTTTGTTACCGTGACGGGCCGCACGACGGATGATGCGGCGCAGCACGAACCCGCGCCCCTCATTGGAAGGCATGACACCATCCGCAATCAGGAAGGCACAGGAGCGGATGTGATCGGCCACAACCCGCAGGGACGCTTCGGTGGTGGCAACGCCACCCAGAATGGCGGACGCCTCAGCGAGCAGATCCTGGAACAGGTCGATTTCATAGTTGCTGTGGACGCCCTGCAAGACCGCGGCAATCCGCTCCAGCCCCATGCCGGTATCCACGGACGGCTTGGGCAACTTCAGCATCTCGCCGTCGGCCGTACGGTTGTACTGCATGAATACGACGTTCCAGATCTCGATGTAGCGGTCGCCGTCCTCATCCGGGCTGCCGGGAGGGCCTCCGGCCACATCCGCGCCGTGGTCATAGAAGATTTCGGTACAGGGTCCGCAGGGGCCGGTATCGCCCATCTGCCAGAAGTTGTCGGAAGCGTACCGGCCACCCTTGTTGTCACCGATGCGGACGATACGCTCGGCCGGAACGCCGATTTCCTGGTTCCAGATGTCGTAGGCTTCGTCATCTTCCGCGTACACGGTGACCCAGAGTTTTTCCTGGGGCAGGTTCAGCCACTGCTCGCCGGTCAGGAAGGTCCAGGCGTAGTTGATGGCGTCACGCTTGAAATAGTCACCGAAGCTGAAGTTGCCGAGCATTTCGAAAAAGGTATGGTGACGGGCGGTGTAGCCGACGTTTTCCAGGTCGTTATGCTTGCCACCGGCGCGGACGCATTTCTGGGAACTGGTAGCCCGGGTGTAGTCGCGCTCTTCCCGGCCCAGGAACACGTCCTTGAACTGGTTCATTCCCGCGTTGGTAAACAGCAAGGTTGGATCGTCTGCCGGGACCAGGGAACTGCTCGGAACAATGGTATGGCCCTGCTGTTTAAAATACTCGAGAAACGCCTGTCGCAACTCTGCGGTTTTCATAGCCCTTTGATACCTTTCCAGAAACCCTCGGGAGACTCCGTCGGGTCCGCGATTGAATACGAATACTTACATGCGTGTGCAAATCCGCTACTCTAGCACACGCCGAGAACAGGAAAAACGTGAAACATCACAGGAGACTCCATGCCCCGACGCTTCCACGACGCCGAGGAACTTTTCCCGCCTGCCACCTTTGTCAAACGGGCACTCGCCATCATCTACGACGGCCTCATCAGCATTGCCGTCATGCTGGTGGCAACCTGGGTGTATACGATGATTGCCGGCTGGATTACCGGCTGGGAGCGCTATGAGCAGCTGGCGGAAGCAGGCCAGCTATCGGGGGATCCGGGGCTGACGTTCGTGCTGTTCCTGGTGCTCTACCTGTTCTTTGCCTACTTCTGGACCAGGATCGGCCAGACCCTGGGGATGCAGGTCTGGCGCATCCGCATCGAGAACCTGGATGGCACCTCGGTCAGCTGGAGCCAGGCGCTGCGGCGCTACCTGACGGCGGCGGCCGTGGTTTTCCTGGCCATGCTGGGGGGGTACTACCTGGGCAGCATTACCCTGCTTCTCACCTTGCCCGCCATCGCGGCACTGTTCCTTCCCATCAACGGCCTGTCGCTCACCGACCGGATGTCCGGCAGTATCGTGGTTCAGGTTCCGAAGCAAGCCAGGGCCAAGGGCTGACACGCAGCCTTGAGCGGGCCGCTAACCGGCCCGCCGCATCAGCAGCGCCCCGACCACCGCGTTGATCGCTATCGGCAACACAATCGCCAGTACCGGATTGAACCCGAACACCAGGCTCATGGGCCCGAGCAGGTCCTGCATGTACTTGAACAGCAGGCCTACGATCAGTCCGGTAAACACCCGGAAGCCCATGGTGACCGAGCGTAGCGGCCCGAAAATGAACGAAATGGCCACCAGCACCATGACCGCGGTACCTACCGGCATGAGCACCTTCTTCCAGAACGCCAGCCAGTAGGTGGCCGAACTGAGCCCCTGCTCATCCAGGTAACCGGCGTAGGTGTAAAGCCCCTCGATGGACAGGTTTTCCGGCTTGACGATCAAGACACTGAGCACCTCGGGCGACAACCCGGTGTCCCAGCGCAGGCTGTTGTGGCGCTCGCGGATGGTCTGTTCTTCACTCAGACGGGTCACCAACACATCCTGCAACAGCCAGTGATCGCCCTGGTGGATTGCCCGGCTGGCAAAGGTTGCCGACGCCATCCAGCGATTCTCATCAAAGCGGAACAGGGATACACCATGCATTACCCCGTTGGGCTGGATGGCATTCAGGTGCATGAAAGTATCGCCTTCCCGGTGCCAGACGCCGGAGGCGGATGCGATGTTCTGGCCGGCGCCCTGGGCAACCGCCTTCTGGCTCTGGGCCAGTCGCTCGAACGGCGGCGCCACATATTCACCAATCAGCACGCCCAGCACCACCACCACCAGCGCCGGCTTCATGGCGGACCAGACAATCCGACGGATCGAAACCCCGGCAGCCCGGATCACCGTCAGTTCGGAAGAGCTGGCCATGGCCCCCAGCCCCACCAGGCACCCCATGAACGCACCCAGCGGCAGGTAATCGTAGATCCGCCGCGGCAGGGTCATGAACACATAGGCGAGCGCTTGCAGGGTCTGGTAATCGTTACGGGCGTCGTCCAGTTCCGCGATAAAACCGAAAATCAGATCCAGCGAAAGCACCACCACCATGACCAGGAACATCGCCCCGCCCACGGTCCGCATGACATAGTTA
>AZIJ01018481.1_pt1 | contig 15692 bp, 11 predicted proteins | sample 359151 | NCBI WGS metagenome assembly AZIJ01 (sample SAMN02429718, study PRJNA222666) | marine sediment metagenome | biome: Sediment sample; isolation source: enrichment culture of sample MGS-ElMAX(UA) from oil contaminated site at the... | place: Egypt: El Max | collected 2013-01-23 | depth 9.22 m m | reverse complement strand
GGCAGGTTCGGGCAGCGGCTCGGACGGCGGCAGCGCCGGGGCGGCCGGGGCTTTCTGCTGGCGGTGATGACGACGAAAGCGGATTTCATCGCCCAGCAACGAGATAAAAAAGGCGGCAAAAAAGTCGAGCAGCATCGACAGCGCCGCCACTATGCCAAACTGTACCCGGCTCAGGGGCCAGTTCAGGCCGTCGGCCAGGCTGGTCATCAGCCCCATCAATGAGTCCTGATTGGCCACGGCCACCTGATCCCGCTCCCGGCGCAGCTGGTCCTGCTGCTCCATCAGCGCCTGATTGCGTTGGAGCATACGGGTCATGCCAGTGGCGATACGATCCATCTCGATATAGGCCTGAGCCGCCTGCTCATTGATTTCCATTTCCCGGTCGAGGGCGGCAATGCGATCGTCATAGCCCTGCACCAGGGCAGCCCGGGCCTTGTCTCCCTCCAGCAGGGTATTGGTGGCGGCATTAATGCCACCCACGCTGCCGGCAATCGACAAGGCCGCCAGAATGCCATAAAAACAGAACGCCTTGCCCGCGCCCAGCCGGTCCCGGCGGTTGAGCCGCTCCCCCATCTCGTACCAGATGTAGAACTTGCCCACCTCAAACACCAGGGCCAGGCCACCGAACATCACTTTCATCAGGGGCCCCTGATCCAGGGACAGAAACAGCAGCAGGGAAAACACCATGGACGCGGCGATGGAAGCGCCGGTGATCAGATAAACCACGCACAGGGCAAAGGGCCCCTTGGGAAGACGTTGATACAGCACTGACGGAAACCCATAAACAAAATGAGCGGGCATTATAGGGGCCGCTGATCCTCAGGCAAGTACCGGCCGAGCCCTGTTGCACCTTCCTGCGGGGCCGGCCTTCATCCTCAGGTACAGAGCCGGCCCTGCACCGGCGGCGCCATGAACTATAGTCATTCCAGAAACCGGCCTTCATTTCGTATACGAAAATAAAGTGAAACGGACCTACACCAGTCAGAAAAAGGATGATTTAGAGCATGAATTTAGGTTAATTACGGCCATGACTGGCTTTGCTCTTTTTAACCTCGACAAAAATCGTATACATTAATGCCGTTCACCGGCCTGACTGCAGGCCTCCACCATTCGCAACATCAGGACACTCGCCATGTTTACTGTCGCCACTGTCTTTGCCCCTGACTACCGCCCTACCGATCTGACCGCGCTGCGTCAGGACATTACTCATAACTATGCGGTAGACGAAAATGCCTGGCTGGCCCGGCTGCTGGAGCAATTGCCCGCCTCGGGGCCGGAGCTGGCGCAACTGGAGGAGCAGGCACGCCGCCTAGTGACGCGGGTGCGGGCGGAGAGCGACGGCGGCGACGGCATTGACGCCTTTTTGCAGCAATACAGCCTGGATACCCAGGAAGGCATCATCCTCATGTGCCTGGCCGAGGCCTTGCTGCGCATTCCCGACAGCCATACCGCCGACGAGCTGATCAAGGACAAGCTCTCTGGTGCCGACTGGGCCAGGCATTTTCGCCAAAGCGACTCCACCCTGGTCAATGCCTCCACCTGGGGGCTGATGCTCACCGGGCGCATCGTACGCATGGACAAGAAACTGGACGGCAACCCGGCCAACGTGCTGAGCCGAATGATCAACCGCCTGGGCGAGCCGGTGGTGCGCTCGGCCATGTACGCTGCCATGAAGATCATGGGCAAGCAGTTCGTGCTGGGCCGCACCATTACCGAGGCGCTCAAGGCCAGCCGCAAGTCCCGGGAGCAGGGCTATACCCATTCCTACGACATGCTGGGCGAGGCCGCCATGACCGCCGCCGACGCCGAAAAATACCGGGCCGACTACGCCAGTGCCATCGCCGCCGTGGGCGGGGAAAAACTCAACAACCCGGAGGTGCCCCGCCCGTCCATTTCCATCAAGCTGTCGGCCCTGCACCCCCGCTACGAAGAGGCCAACCGCGAGCGGGTACTCACCGAGCTGTACGCCACCGTGCAGGGCCTGCTGGAAACCGCCCGCAAACTGGATGTGTGCATCACCATCGACGCGGAAGAAATGGACCGGCTGGAGCTGTCTCTCAGTCTGTTTGAAAAGCTGTATCGCAGCGAGGTCAACCGGGGCTGGGGCGGTCTGGGGCTGGTGGTACAGGCCTATTCCAAGCGCGCCCTGCCGGTATTGTGCTGGCTCACCGCCCTGGCCCGGGAGCAAGGGGATGAAATTCCGCTGCGGCTGGTGAAGGGCGCCTACTGGGACAGCGAAATAAAGCACAGCCAGCAGGCCGGCCTCGACGGCTATCCGGTCTATACCCGCAAGGCAGGCACCGATGTGGCCTACCTGGTGTGCGCCCGCTATCTGCTGAGTGCAGCCACCGAGGGGGCCATTTACCCGCAGTTTGCCACCCACAATGCCCACACCGTGGTGGCGGTGCTCAGCATGGCCGGCCAGCGACGTTTTGAATTCCAACGCCTGCACGGTATGGGCGAAGAGCTGTACGATGCGGTGCTGGCGGACAACCCCGGCCTTCACTGCCGCATCTACGCCCCGGTGGGTGCCCACAAGGATCTGTTGCCCTACCTGGTGCGCCGGTTGCTGGAAAACGGTGCCAATACCTCCTTTGTGCACAAGCTGGTGGATCCGGATACCCCCGTCGACGCCCTGATCACCCACCCGGTCACCAGCCTGCGCCACTGCCCCAGCCTGGCCAACGACAAAATCCCTCTGCCCCGCGACATTTTTGCCGACCGCAAAAACTCCGCCGGCATTAACCTGAATATCGACGCGGTGCGTGCGCCCCTGTTCCAGCAACTGGACGCCCTGGCCGGCAAACGCTGGCAGGCCGCGCCCCTGGTGGGCGGCAAGGCGGTAACCGGCGAGCCGCGCCCGGTCATGAGCCCGCAAAACCGGCAGCACCAGGTAGGCACAGTGGTGTTTGCCGACAAGGGCACGGTGGAGCAGGCCATCACTCAGGCCGAAAACGCTTTTAAAGGCTGGCGCGATACGCCGGTGGAAACCCGGGCCCAGGCGCTGGAAAAACTGGCGGACTTGCTCGAAGCGCACAGTGCCGAGTTTATCTCGCTCTGTACCCGAGAGGCGGGCAAGCTGCTGCAGGATGGCATTGACGAGGTGCGCGAGGCGGTGGACTTCTGCCGCTATTATGCCAACGAGGGCCGCCGGCTGATGGGAGAGCCTGCCAAGCTGCCCGGCTACACCGGCGAGCTCAACCTGCTGCAGGCCCAGGGGCGCGGGCCTTTTGTGTGCATCAGCCCGTGGAACTTTCCCCTGGCTATCTTTCTCGGCCAGGTCAGTGCGGCGCTCATCACCGGCAACACCGTGCTGGCCAAGCCCGCCGAACAGACCAGCCTGATCGCCCACCTGGCGGTGACCCTGGCCCACGAGGCCGGCATTCCCGGCGACGTGCTGCAACTGCTGCCCGGCGACGGCGCCATCACGGGGGCGGCACTCACCGGTGATCCGCGCATTGCCGGGGTCTGCTTTACCGGCTCCACCGACACTGCCCGGCTGATCAACCAGACCCTGGCCCAACGCAGTGGTGCCATAGTGCCGCTGATCGCCGAAACCGGTGGCCAGAATGCCATGATAGTGGACTCCACCGCCCTGCCCGAGCAGGTGGTGCGGGATGTGCTACGCGCCGCCTTTCAGAGCGCCGGCCAGCGCTGCTCGGCGTTGCGGGTGCTGTACCTGCAGGACGATATCGCCGACCGGGTGCTGGAGATCCTTGAAGGGGCCATGCAGGAGCTGAGCGTGGCCGATCCGGCGCTGTGGTCCACCGACGTGGGCCCGGTGATCGACGCCGACGCGCAAGCCGGCCTGCAGGCCCACCTGGATGCCATGAAGGCCGCCGGTCGCAAGGTGCTTGCCGAGGCGCCCATGAGCGAGGCCTGCGCCGGCGGCTTTTACCTTCGCCCGACCGCCATTGAAATTGGCAGCATCGGTGAGCTCGACAAGGAGCAATTCGGCCCCATCCTGCATGTGGTACGGTTCAAGGCGAAAGACATCGACCAGGTCATCGACGACATCAATGCCACCGGCTACGGCCTGACCCTGGGCATTCACAGCCGCAACGAGTCGTTCGCTGCCCAGGTGGCCAAGCGCGCCGAGGTGGGCAATGTCTACATCAACCGGGATCAGATTGGCGCCATGGTGGGCGTCCAGCCCTTTGGCGGCCGGGGCCTGTCCGGCACCGGACCCAAGGCCGGCGGCCCCCACTACCTGACCCGCTTTATCACCGAGAAGACCGTCACCAACAACACCACCGCCATCGGCGGCAACGCCACTCTGCTGTCGCTGGGAGAGGGGTAAAAGCCGAACGCGGGAAGGAAACCGCGTCCCTCCGCCACAAGCCGGAGTCCATCGCAGGGTGCACCGGCGCCTGCTGAATGGCTTCCGGCTCGCGGGCCGGAATGACGACATGGAAGTGACACTTCGCACAGCAACACAATGAAAATGAGTATCAAAGGCGCCGAGGCGCCTTTTTTCATGTTCAGCCGTTATAATGGCCGTTTTGCATGCGGGGGAGCGGACAGTGAAAATCTATCTGGTGGGGGGTGCAGTCAGGGACAAACTGCTGGGCCTGACGGTCAAGGAGCGGGACTACCTGGTGGTGGGCGCCGCCCCGGCGCAGTTGCTGGAGCTTGGCTACACCCAGGTGGGCAAGGACTTTCCGGTGTTCCTGCATCCCCGCAGCAAAGAGGAATACGCTCTGGCCCGCACCGAACGCAAGGCCGGCAGCGGCTACACCGGCTTTATCTGCGACTTCGGGCCGGACGTCACCCTGGAAGAAGACCTGCGCCGGCGGGATCTCACCATCAACGCCATTGCCCAGGACGAGGCGGGCGCACTGATCGACCCCTATGGCGGCCAGGCCGACATAGAGGCGCGGGTATTGCGCCATGTGTCCGACGCCTTTGGCGAGGATCCGCTGCGGGTGCTGCGGGTGGCCCGCTTTGCCGCCCGCTTCCACCACCTGGGCTTTACTCTGGCCGAGGAAACTCAGGCCCTGATGGTGAATATGGCCGCCAGCGGCGAGCTGGCCACCCTGACCCCGGAGCGCGTGTGGCGAGAAACCGAAAAGGCATTGGCCAGCGATAATCCCCAGGTCTTTTTTGAGGTACTGCGCGACTGCGGCGCGCTGGCGGTACTGTTTCCGGAAGTGGATGCGCTGTTCGGTGTGCCCGGCCCCAAAAACTGGCACCCGGAGATCGACACCGGCCTGCACACCATGATGGTGCTCAAGCGCGCCGCCGATCTGGGTGCCGGTCTGCCCTGCCGCTTTGCCGCCCTGTGCCACGATCTGGGCAAGGCCCTGACGCCGCCCGACCACTGGCCCAGCCACCACCACCACGGCGAGCTGGGAGTGACCCCCATACGGGCGTTGAGCGAGCGACTGAAGGTACCCACCGAGCACAAGGAGCTGGCGGTACTGATGAGCCGCTGGCACATTTGCCTGCACCGGCTAGCCGAGCCGGCGCCGCAGCAGGCGCATACCGTGCTGGATCTGCTGGATCATACCGATGCCTGGCGCAAACCGGCGCGCTTTGCCGAGCTGCTGCTGTGTGCCCAGGCAGATCTGCAGGGCCGCACCGGCTTTGAACAGCGGCCCTATCCCCAGCGACAACGGTTATGGCAATGGCTGCAGGAACTAAAGCAAATTACCGCCCAACCCTTTGTGGCCCAGGGACTGAAAGGCCCCGCCATTGGCGAGGCCATACGTCAGGCACGGCTTGAGCGGCTGACTCAGCTACTGGCGGAGTAACGTCAACCTCCCCGTGTTCGCGGGGACGACGCTGTATTCAACCCTGACTCAGCACGCCGATCAGTACCGCGCCCAGCGCCAGCCGGTAGAGCACAAAGGGCAAGACCCCCACCCGGCTGAGCAGCTTAAGAAACAGGTGAATGCAGGCCAGGGCACTGGCGAAGGACACCAGCACTCCCAGGCTGACCGCCGGCCAGGACATCACAGCGCCGCTGCCCAGCAGGCCGCTGGCCTGGTGGCTGCCCGCTAGCAGGATCACCGGAATCGACATCAGAAAGGAAAACCGCGCCGCCGCCTGCCGGGTGAGCCCCAGCATCAAGCCGGCGGTAAGGGTAATGCCACTGCGGGAGGTACCGGGGATCAGCGCCAGCGCCTGAGCACAGCCAAGCCAAAGGGCGCCGCGCCAGCCGGTTTGATATTCGTTTTTGCATTGCCGGGCGATGCGGTCCGCCCACCACAACAGCAAACCAAAGACAATGGTGGCGGCGGCAATCACCCAGCCAGAGCGCAGGTAGGCGCCAATCACCTCGTCCAGCAGCAGGCCCGCCACGCAGGCGGGCACCGTGGCCAGTATGATGCCCCAGGCCAGCCGCGACTCGGCACTGTGGCCGCCGCCCCGCAGTGATGCCCACCAGCTCAGCGCCATGGTGTGCACCTCGCGCCGAAAGTAGTACAGCACCGCCAGCAGGCTGCCCAGGTGCACCGCCACGTCAAAGGCCATGCCCTGATCGGGCCAGCCCAGCAGGACCGCCGGCAATATCAGGTGAGCAGAGCTCGAAACAGGTAAAAATTCGGTCAGCCCCTGGATCAGGGCCAGCAGAATGGCATGCACTTCCATGAAGCCGTTCTCTGAAATAATGATGACTTAGAGTATAACGGTTTGGAATGACAATACAGTGACGCTAGCCCTGCAGATTGCGGCTGGCAAAACGTTCGATTTCCACCCCCACCCCGGCCGCATTGGGCACGGCGGCGGGTTTGGTGAGCCGCACCTTCACCGACAGCACCGGGAACTCGGTCAGGATTAGTCGCGCGATGTGCTCGGCCATGGTTTCCACCAGCTCAACGTGGTTCTGCTCGGCATAGGCGGTCACCTTCTGGGACAGGGTCGCATAGTCGAGGGCGCAGCCGATGTCGTCACCCGCCGCCGCGGGTCGGTTGTCATACCCCATTTCCAGATCGAACCGGATCTTCTGGCGAATGCCTTTCTCCCACTCGTAAACGCCTATGGTCGTCAGTACTTCCAGGCCTTGCACAAACACTTTATCCATCGTCTTCGTCTTCTGTTAAGCTGTGGCTGTCTTTGGCGAGCAGGCCGTAAGGCCGGTTCAGCGCGCCATCATAACGGATTGAACCCGGGGTATAAACCGCGAGATGACCGCCCTTACGTTGTTCATGATCATACTGGCCTATCTGGGCGGCTCGGTGTCCAGCGCCGTGCTGATCTCCCGTCTCTATCGCCTGCCCGATCCCCGCACCCATGGCTCCGGTAATCCCGGCGCCACCAATGTGCTGCGCACCGGCAACCGCAGCGCGGCGGTGTGGGTGCTGCTGCTCGACCTGCTCAAGGGAACCCTGCCCGTCTACCTCGGCTGGTTTCTCGGCATCAGCCCACTGTATCTGGCCTTTATCGCCATGGCCGCCTGCCTGGGGCACATGTTCCCGTTATTTTTTCACTTTCGCGGCGGCAAGGGCGTGGCCACGGCGCTGGGCGCCCTGCTGCCGCTGGGCATGGATCTGGCCGGCCTGTTGCTGCTGACCTGGCTGGTCAGCCTGGGACTGTTTGGCTATTCGTCGCTGGCGTCGCTGATCACCGCCCTGTTTGCGCCCGTATTCGTGTACTTTATCAAGCCCGAATACACCCTGGCGGTGGCGCTGTTGTCCTGCCTGATTATTGTGCGTCATCATCGCAATATCAGCCGGCTTTACCACCATGAGGAAACGCCCATCCTCAATCGCTTCAAGCGCAGATGAAGCGCGTGAGGAGTGAAGTGTGAGGGGTGAGGAGTTCACGCTCTGTGTCTCCTTACCACTCACTCCTTACCCCTCACCAACCGGCGATAATTCATCCAGCGGCCAGCGGGGCCGGGCCTGCACCAGCAACGGCTCGGTCTGGCCGGCCTTGAGCCGCTGCAGCCCGGCAAAGGCGATCATGGCGCCGTTGTCGGTGCAGTATTCATTGCGCGGGTAAAACACCTCGCCCTTCAGCCCGGTCATCAAGGCGGCCAGTTGCTCCCGCAACGACACATTGGCACTGACGCCGCCCGCCACCACCAGCCGGTTGAGCCCGGTCTGCTTCAATGCCCGTTCACATTTGATGGCCAGGGTGTCGACCACCGCCTGCTGAAAGGCGTGGGCAATGTCGGCCCGGGTCTGGTCGTCGTCGCCTTCGGCGGCAATGGTGGTGGCGGTGGCGGTCTTCAGCCCGGAGAAGCTGAAGTCCAGCCCGGGCCGGTCGGTCATGGGCCGGGGAAACTTAAAGCGACCGGGCACGCCTTGCTCTGCCAGCTTCGCCAGGCGCGGACCGCCGGGATAATCGAGGCCCATCAGCTTGGCGGTCTTGTCAAAGGCCTCGCCGGCGGCATCGTCGATGGACTCGCCAAGGATCTGATAGCGGCCAATGCCGTCCACCCGCACCAGCAGGGTGTGACCACCGGACACCAGCAGCGCCACAAAGGGAAAGGCCGGCATCCGCTCTTCCAGCATGGGGGCCAGCAGATGCCCTTCCATGTGGTGTACCGCCACCGCCGGCTTGCCCCAGGCAAAGGCCAGGCTGCGACCGATGGTGGCCCCCACCAGCAGCGCGCCCATCAGCCCCGGGCCGGCGGTATAGGCCACACCGTCGATGTCGTCCTGGCTGCAGCCGGCTTCCGCCAGCGCCGCCTCAATCAGCGGAATGGTCTTGCGAATGTGGTCGCGGCTGGCCAGCTCGGGCACCACACCGCCGTAATCGGCATGCAGTTTCACCTGGCTGTACAGCTGATGGGAGAGAATGCCGAGCTTGTCGTCATAGATGGCGATGCCGGTTTCGTCGCAGGAGGTTTCGATGCCTAGTACACGCATGGGAAAATGAATAACACTGTCGAAAAATAGGCAACCATGTTACCCTGCCCGCGCTTTTTTAACCAGTAAAGGGGTGTCGGTCTTTACAGCCATGCCCGGTTAAGAGTAGAATTTCGCACCATTTTATTGTCATACTGGTTGATACAAGCCAGTAAACCGAGGTGAGAGGCACATGCCAGTAATTAAAGTACGTGAAAACGAGCCCTTCGACGTAGCCCTGCGTCGCTTCAAGCGTTCCTGCGAAAAGGCCGGTATCCTGTCTGAAGTACGTCGCCGCGAGCACTACGAAAAGCCGACTACCGAGCGCAAGCGCGCCAAGGCTGCCGCTGTTAAGCGTCACGCCAAGAAGCTGGCTCGCGAAAACGCACGTCGCACTCGTCTGTACTAAGGCGTTGTTGATCTCATGTCTTTGAAAGACCAGCTGTCGGAACAGCAGAAAAATGCCATGCGCGCCAAAGACAAGGCTCGCCTGGGCACCCTGCGCATGCTGATGGCCGAGATCAAGCAAAAAGAGATCGACAGCCGCGAGACCCTGGACGATGACGGCATCATCGCGGTGATCACCAAGATGGTGAAACAGCGCAAAGATGCCGCCAACCAGTTCGAGCAGGCCGGTCGTCAGGAACTGGCCGACAATGAGCGCCAGGAAATCGTGGTGCTGCAGGAGTTCCTGCCGCAACCCCTGACCGAAGACGAGCTGGACGCGTTGCTCACGCAGGCCATCGCCGACACCGGCGCAACTGGCATGCAGGACATGGGCAAGGTGATGGCGGTACTCAAACCGCAGATCCAGGGCCGTGCAGACATGGGCAAGGTCAGCGCCACCATCAAGGCCAAACTGGCCTGATAATCGCCGCTGAACTGCCAACGGGCCGTGCTTCGAGAGAATGCACGGCTTTGTTTTTTGCTTTAGGGTAAATCATGGCTGGCAGAATCCCGCAACAATTTATTGACGACCTCCTCGCCCGCACCGACATTGTCGACTTGATCGATCAGCGGGTACGACTCAAAAAAGCCGGCAAGAACTATCAGGCCTGCTGCCCCTTTCATAACGAAAAAAGCCCGTCCTTTACGGTTAGTCCCGACAAACAGTTCTATCACTGCTTCGGCTGTGGCGCCCACGGCACCGCCCTTGGCTTTCTGATGGAATACGACGGGTTGGAATTTCTCGACGCCATCGACGAAATGGCGGCCATGCACGGCCTCACCGTGCCCCGGGAAAGCACCGGCGGCAGTTCGCCCCAGCAACAGGCGGCAGCCCGGGCCGAACGTCAGGATCTCTACGGCCTGCTGAATGACATCAGTCAGTTTTACCAGCAGCAACTGCGCAGCGCACCGGCAGCCATTGACTACCTCAAGGGCCGGGGCCTGAGCGGCGAGGTGGTAAAGCGCTTTGGCATTGGCTATGTGCCGGATCAGTGGGACAGCGTCAAACGCCGCTTTGGCAAAAACCGCGACACCGAACGCCAGCTGATCGACGGCGGCATGCTGCTGCAAAACGACAACGGCCGGGTTTACGACCGCTTTCGCGATCGCATCATGTTCCCCATTCGGGACCGGCGTGGCCGTACCATCGGCTTTGGCGGCCGGGTGCTGGGCGACGGCACCCCCAAGTACCTGAACTCGCCGGAAACCCCGGTGTTTCACAAGGGGCGCGAGCTGTATGGCCTCTATGAGGTGCGCCAGGCCCACCGCAACCCGGAGCGCATTCTGGTAGTGGAAGGCTACATGGACGTGGTGGCCCTGGCCCAGTTCGGCATCGACTACGCGGTGGCCAGCCTGGGCACCTCCACCACCCCCGATCAGCTGCAGTTGCTGTACCGCACCACCCGCGAGGTGATCTGCTGCTACGACGGCGACCGCGCCGGCCGCGAAGCCGCCTGGCGGGCGCTGGACAACGCCCTGCCGCTGATGCAGGACGGCCGCAGCCTGCGCTTTGTGTTTTTGCCCGACGGCGAAGATCCCGACAGCCTGGTACGCACTCAGGGCAAAGACGCCTTTGAGCACCTGCTGAATAACGCCCAGGACTTTGGCGACTTTCTGTTTGAACGCTTGGCGCAAGACAGCATGGGCGGCGACGCCGGCCAGCACGAGCTGGCCCACAAGGCCGCCGAAGCCATTATGCGGGTGCCCGAGGGCTTTACCCGGGAAGGCCTGGTCACTCAGCTGTCGCGCCAGCTCAACTGGGGCGAGAACGAGCGCCGAGTCAAGGAGCTGTTTGCGCGGCTGAAGCCCGCCGAGGGCGAAAAAAAACCGCCGTCGCGCCCGCAAAAACTCAAGTTAACCCCGCTTCGACGGGCCATTGCCCTTGTGCTACAATATCCGGCTGCCGCGGCCCGGCTGCCGGAAATGCCGGCGCTGGAAGAGCTGTCCGTTCCGGGCATGGAGCTGCTGCTGGCGCTGCTGGTGATGGTGCGCGAACAGCCCGGAATGAGTACCGCCCAGTTGCTGGAACACTGGCGGGGGCATTCAGCGGAGCCCGCGCTGTCGCGCCTGGCCATGGCCGACAACGCCTTTGCCGGTGACCATATCGAGCAGGAACTGCAAGACATCTTCGTGGTGCTGATCAACGACTACCTGGCCCAACGCATTGAGCTGCTGCAACAAAAAAGCCGCAGCCGCGACGGGCTGACACCATCGGAAAAACAGGAATTACTGCTGCTGCTGACAGAAAGCAAGGGCGGCGCGGTCTGATAATTGAAAAACGGGCAAGATGCCCCAAGATTGTAGTAAAGGCCCGAACACGGGTAGAAGGTAAACCAGTGAACGCTGCAGCACGCTCAGCTCAAGGGCGAGGTGTTGGCAAGCTCGGACCAGTTAGCCAGACTGGTCAAAATTTGTTATAATCGGCTACTTGCGCGCCAGAAATGAGTGCCTCTAGTACCCACCCTCTTGCAACATCTAACCGGACGAGTTCTATGGAGCAAACCCCGCAGTCACAGCTTAAGCTTCTCGTTGCCAAAGGTAAAGAACAGGGCTACCTGACCTATGCCGAGGTAAATGATCATCTTCCTCAGGATATTGTCGACTCCGATCAGATCGAAGACATTATCCAGATGATCAACGACATGGGCATTCAGGTGGTGGAAAACGCCCCCGACGCCGATGATCTGATGATGTCGGAAACCACTGCCGACGAAGACGCCGCCGAGGCCGCCGCCCAGGCGCTGGCGTCTGTTGAATCTGAAATTGGCCGCACCACCGACCCGGTGCGCATGTACATGCGCGAAATGGGCACCGTGGAGCTGCTTACCCGCGAAGGCGAAATCGACATCGCCAAGCGCATTGAAGACGGCATCAACCAGGTGCAGAGCTCGGTATCCGAGTACCCGGAAGCCATTACCTCGCTGCTGGATCAGTTCGACCGCTTTGAAGCCGGCGACATCAAGCTGAGCGACATCATCTCCGGCTTTGTGGATCTGGAAGAAGCCGACGACGTGGCGCCCACCGCCACCCACATTGGCTCCGAGCTGAGCGACAAAGACCTCGACGACGAAGACGACGACGAGGATGAAGACGAGGACGACGACGAAGAATCCGACACCGACAATGGTCCGGATCCGGAAGTGGCCCGCGAGAAGTTCGGTCAGCTGCGCACTCAGTATGAAGCCGTAAGAGACACCATCGCCGCCAAGGGCCGCACCTCGGACGAAGCCGCCGAGCAGATCACCGCCCTGGCCGACCTGTTCCGCCAGTTCCGTCTGGTGCCCAAGCAGTTCGACCGCCTGGTGAACAGCATGCGCGACATGATGGAGCGGGTGCGGGTGCAGGAACGCATCATCATGAAGCTGTGCGTTGAGCAGTGCAAAATGCCCAAAAAAACCTTCGTGCAGGCCTTTGCCCATCACGAAAGCGAGCAGGCCTGGTTCAACGCCCAGCTGGCCGCCGGCAAGACCTGGTCTGCCCGGCTGCAGGACGTGTCTGAAGACGTGCTGCGCGCCATTGGCAAGCTCAAGACGGTGGAAGAGGAAACCGGCCTCACCATTTCCCAGATCAAGGACATCAACCGCCGCATGAGCATTGGCGAGGCCAAGGCCCGCCGCGCCAAGAAGGAAATGGTGGAAGCCAACCTGCGTCTGGTGATCTCCATTGCCAAGAAGTACACCAACCGCGGCCTGCAGTTCCTGGATCTGATCCAGGAGGGCAACATTGGCCTGATGAAGGCGGTAGACAAGTTCGAATACCGTCGCGGCTACAAGTTCTCGACCTACGCCACCTGGTGGATCCGTCAGGCCATTACCCGCTCCATTGCGGATCAGGCCCGCACCATCCGTATTCCGGTGCACATGATCGAGACCATCAACAAGCTGAACCGGATTTCCCGCCAGATGCTGCAGGAAATGGGCCGCGAGCCCACGCCGGAAGAGCTGGCTCACCGCATGGCCATGCCGGAAGACAAGATCCGCAAGGTGCTGAAAATCGCCAAGGAGCCGATCTCGATGGAAACTCCCATCGGTGACGACGAAGATTCGCATCTGGGCGATTTTATCGAGGACACCACCCTCTCGCTGCCGGCGGACTCCGCCACCAGCGAGAGCCTGCGCAACGCCACCAAGGACGTGCTGGCCGGCCTCACCGCCCGGGAAGCCAAGGTACTGCGCATGCGCTTTGGTATCGACATGAACACCGACCACACCCTTGAGGAAGTGGGCAAGCAGTTCGACGTTACCCGTGAGCGTATTCGCCAGATTGAAGCCAAGGCCCTGCGCAAACTGCGCCACCCCAGCCGCTCCGAAGTGCTGCGCAGCTTCCTCGACGAGTAAGCACAACCGCACCACAAGGTTCAAAGGGCGCTCCGGCGCCCTTTTTCTTTGCCTACCGCTCAAGTCGGGCAAAGGAATTGCTTCTCCGACACGCCGTGAACACCTCCCTGTGGGCTCCGCTGCGGCATCCCTGCTGCAGAGGGTACGGTGAAGCAGCTCCCTTTGCCCTTCTCTCTGATATCAGCTTGCGTGCCCGCCAACCGCTTAAAAATCAAACGCCTAAGCTCCGCCACGGCTGGACAGGCCCCCGCCCCTTCCCCTATAATCAGCCCACTTTTGGCCCCTTAGCTCAGTTGGTTAGAGCAGTCGACTCATAATCGATTGGTCGCCCGTTCAAGTCGGGCAGGGGCCACCATACAGACACTGAAAAAAGCCAGTTGCAGCAATGCACTGGCTTTTTTTGTGCCTATGTGCCGCTTTACGCACGCCTGAAAAGCTCCCGGGAGACTCAGGGGATACCGCAGCTTCATCCATCGGCCGCCCCAAGGCCCCCTACCCTGCCAAAGTTCCATTTGAATTCCACCCCACCACAGGCACAATAAGACTTCTATCGCAGCCAACGCAAAGAGGCCCGGTCGCCCACAAGATCCGGGCGGTAGCGTGGCTGAAATCAAATAGTTGATGGTTTGTACCGCATATTGACGTGCCTGTGGACATGGTGCGCACTATCAACACGCCGTGCGCGTGTACAACAAATCAGGCTAAAAAATGCTCGTGATATTAATAAGTTACGCCTGAGCCATGTAGATAGTGAGCAAGGAGCTGTAGATACTGCGCATGCGCGTTTTTGCTCATCAAAAAACCCGACTGATGAATGATGATTCATTTATTATCAATAACTTACAAGTTAAACACAAGCTGACCCATGGTAGAAATATGAGCATACTCACTATTATAATGTTATGTGAATCAGATAGTATGGAGTTTAAATGACAATAAATGATAGAAATCGTTTCGCATTTAGCTATACAGGTCACGATGTAAGAGATAAGAAGTTCATATACAAAAATTTCAATAAATCAGCCAGCTATAACTCAAACTTCTCTAACTCTATTTTCAATAGCAGCTCATTTGTAGGCACAAAGTTCAAATTTTGCAGCATGTATGGAGCGATATTTGATAATTGCTTAATTCGTGGCGCATTATTTAGAGGTTGTAATCTTCAATCAGCTACATTTAAAGATTCCCTTATAACTGCATCTGTTTTTGAAAAATCGAAATTTAAAGGCTGCAAGCTTATAAACTGCAAAATTGTTGGCTCAACTAATTTAAAGAAAATAATCCCAGCTGAGAATATCGAAAATACAAAATTTTTCGATCAATACCCGAGCGAAACCAATTTTTCAACTGAACTGCTAAATGTCATCGAACAACTTCGGGAGCATGAATTCATACGCCGTTCAACAGTTTTACATCGTAAAAAAGGAAAGTTAGATACAATTTCATTAAAAACATTAGTTGATGAGTTTAATGAAACATTTCTCATCAAAACTCTACCTTCAGCTGCTGATTTAATAAAAAGTGATTTTCATACCCTCACATACATACAAAGTGTGTTGCGAAAGCTTCAAATGAGTGGTATTTATTAGATCCCCCGGTTCTGTCACCCATGGGGCTCTAAATCTAACGGCTGTTTGCTTGTCTACGGACTGATGCGGGGTTAAGGCATTAATGGTCAATATGTTAGTGGAGGTGTTACCTATGGTAATGGATATGTTAACAATTTCATCTTTTGTTGCGTTAATTTTATACAAAGTGGTTGTGAGTATCAGTCCTGTGTTTGGTGGCGGAATCAATTCTCTCTCGGCATAATCAAAATTCACATAACACAAACTTAATGTGGGACGGTTTTCAATCGCCCCATAAGTAATAGTTACCTCTTAATTAAGTAGCGCGATAAATATAAAGGCTGTTGAAAAATCAGTTCACGTAAAGCCCTTAAAAATCTGGCAGGGGATGAATCATATTACAGGAGAAACACTTGATGTTTAATGGTCTAAGTGCATTTCCCCTTACCCCAATGAATATGAAAGGACCGGACGAAACATCCTTTGTTCGCCTGATCGAACGCCAGGGCAAGATCATGAAAAACCCTTGTGTGGCAAGGCTTTCG
>AZIJ01018260.1_pt1 | contig 15695 bp, 12 predicted proteins | sample 359151 | NCBI WGS metagenome assembly AZIJ01 (sample SAMN02429718, study PRJNA222666) | marine sediment metagenome | biome: Sediment sample; isolation source: enrichment culture of sample MGS-ElMAX(UA) from oil contaminated site at the... | place: Egypt: El Max | collected 2013-01-23 | depth 9.22 m m | reverse complement strand
TCTCTGGGTATGGATATTTATCGTTTCGATTAAATTGATTATTTTATCAACCAACCTAAACTAGGTTTGCTTTAAATAGAGCAAACCTACAAATCTCCTTTATTTATCTTAAACTTACAAATAAATACATTTAACACACTTAATCCATAAATGGATTGCATTTTCTTTTTTTAAGAATGATTTAAGCTTATTACTGTTCATTTTTAACTGTTGTTTTTTAAATATGAAAATTAAATATTTAGTTCTCGCTTTGCTTCCGCTTTCATTAATGGCTTGTCAAACAGTACAAAACGTTAGTGATAACGTAATTAATCAAATTAACACGAATGCTGCGAAAAACTTAACTGAATATAATTGGACATATCAAGGTTCTAAAGCATCTAAACCTTTAGTGCTATCTTTTAGCCAAGATCAAAAACTTTCAATCCAAACTGGCTGTAATAATCAAGGTGGTACGTGGAAAGTTGAAGGCAACAGCATTGTTGTTTCGCCACTTGTATCGACAATGATGGCTTGTGCAGATGACTTAATGCAACAAGAACGCTTATCTTCTGATATTTTCAGCGAGAAAAAAGTACCGTTTGCAATCAGCACTTTAAATGGTGAAGCGATCTTGACTGTAACTGATAGCAAAGGTCAAAAACACGTATTTGCAGGTACTAAAGTGGAAAGTAATAATGTATTAACAAATTACACTTGGTCGTATCAGCCAGCTGAGACAAAACGTCCAATCGTATTGAGCTTCTTGGCAAATGATCACCTTTCTGTAGATACAGGTTGTAACCGCCTAAATACCTCTTGGAAAGTTGAAAATGGTCAAATCATTACTGGTGATGGTGCATCAACATTAATGGCATGTGATCCTGCATTAATGAAACAAGAGCAATTTGCTGGTCAATTATTAACAAAAAGCAAGATTCCTTTTGAAGTGAATACAACTGATTTACACGCACCAAGCATGACACTGACGGATGCAAAAGGTCAAAAATATACTTTTGTTGGTAAAATGACCCCTGAAACTAAATACCAGTCTGAAGGTAAGACTGTTTTCTTGGAAATCGCACCAGAAACTAAATCATGTGTAGGTGTTGCTCCACAAACTTGTATGCAAGTACGTGAAGTAAAATATGATGACAAAGGCATCAAAACTTATGCAGATAAAAACTGGTCATTGTATTACGGCCAAATCGAAGGTTTTGAGCACAATCCAAATCAACGTGTAATCGTTCGTGTTAAACGTTTTGATATTAAAAATCCTGCTGCTGATCAATCTAGCATTGCAGATGTACTAGATATGGTTGTTGAACAAGAAATTGTGAAAAAACCATAATCGTATTCTAGCAATAAAAAATCCGATGCTTTGGCATCGGATTTTTTATGGAAAGCCCTATTTATTAAAAAGGGTTTGAGAGGGATTCTTAATAAATGCCCTGCCCCAATATCGCATCTGCAACTTTCACAAAACCAGCAATGTTCGCACCATCAACATAATTGATTGTGCCATCTTCTTGCGTACCATACTTAACACAGTTTCGATGAATCTCTTTCATAATCGCATGCAAACGCTCATCGACCTGCTCGAAAGACCAACCTAAGCGATTCGCATTTTGAGACATCTCTAAACCAGATGTCGCGACACCGCCTGCATTTGATGCTTTACCTGGTGCATATAAAATCTTCGCCTCAACGAATTTTTCAACGGCTTCAAGTGTAGATGGCATGTTTGCCCCTTCAGCTACACAAATCACACCGTTAGCAAGTAATGCTGCTGCATCTTCACCATTTAATTCATTCTGAGTGGCACATGGCAAAGCAATATCAACAGGAATATGCCACGGTGTTTGTCCTTCGAAATATTCAAAACCGTGTTTCGAAGCAAACTCTGAAATACGCCCACGTTTGACATTTTTCAGCTCCATCACTTCATCTAAAAGCTCTTTACTAAAACCATTTTTCAAATACACAGTGCCATTTGAGTCAGAGAGGGTCACAACTTTTGCACCAAGGAACATCGCTTTTTCTGCTGCGAACTGCGCCACATTTCCTGAGCCAGAAACTGAAACTATTTTACCTACGAAATTATCACCACGCGTTTTCAACATTTCTTCAGCGAAATAAACCGTACCATAACCCGTTGCTTCAGGACGAGCGAGAGAACCACCAAATGAAATACCTTTACCAGTAAACACACACGAGGTGTCATTGCTTAGTTTTTTCATCATGCCCGTCATATAACCGACTTCGCGTCCACCAACACCAATATCTCCTGCTGGAATATCCGTATTTGAACCCAAATGACGATATAACTCGAACATCAATGCTTGGCAAAAACGCATGATCTCAGCTTCAGACTTACCCTTTGGATCAAAGTCAGAACCGCCTTTACCACCACCCATCGGCAAAGTAGTTAACGCATTTTTAAAGGTTTGCTCAAAACCTAAAAATTTTAAAATTGATAAATTCACAGATGGATGAAAACGCATACCACCTTTATATGGGCCAATTGCTGAGTTATATTGCACGCGGAATCCACGATTGACATGGACTTGCCCTCGATCATCCATCCAAGATACGCGGAACTGAATCACTCGTTCGGGTTCAATCAGTCGTTCTAAAAGACCATGTTCAGCATATTTTGGATTTTTCTGTATAAATGGCCACAAGCTTGTCATTACTTCTTCAACAGCTTGTAGAAATTCAGGTTGATGTGGATCTCTTGCTTCAACATAAGCTAAGAAGTCACTTAAACTGCTGTATTTCAACACTCACCCCCGACACAATGATTCATTATGGTGCTAAAAATGCACCAAAAAGAATATCTCACAAATTAAAGATACTTTGCTATTAGGCATGAGTATAATTTTTCTTATCTTTAAAATTTATTTATATTTATCAATAAAATATTTAAATAAATATTCATTATTTATATTATAAATACCAAATTAAAAACTATAAAATTCAAATTAAATTATTAAATAGCACCAAAAACGATCAAAAATAGCACTATTATCAATCAAAAAAGAGGATAAATGACAATTCTAGACTCAATAGCTTGAGGAATTTTACCTAGCATTTTCAAAACAATGCCTCTGTTTTTAATTATGTCTCTGTTTAGCTTTCAAAAGGCTGTCCAAACAATACAACCAATAAACACAGGATTCCAACGCACAGTGAAAACACAAACTTAGCTTTAGATATTCGGAAATGTACCCACATTGAACTCAAACATTGAAAAAAGTAATACAATGCAAAACCTTTAGATGCAAAGCTAATAATTTCAAAAATATCGAATGACCAAACTAAAACAATGCACGCAGCAGCAATGAAAACATAAGCAACTTTTACAGATACTCTTTGTTGCGAGACTTCATTAACTAGCCCCCCATTTCCAGCAAAATCTGCCAATGCAGCACTGAGTTGGCTCGTTATCGCAGCAATAAATAGGAAAATAGGTGCACCCCAAAACACATACTTTGCAATATCAATCACAGATGTATCTGAGATTTCACCACTGAGCGAATGTAATTGAAAAACCAGACTAAACAATAGAATGAAAATGATATAAATGCCTGTACTCAATAACTGCGCATTGCGCATACTTTTCACTCTAATTTCTGCAGAATACTCTTTTCCTAAATAACGACTGGTTTCAAATCCCTGAATCATAATGAGTAAACCCATAATGATTGGAATATGCTTCATATCAAAGCTTGAAGGAACATGACTGGGAGCTTGATGATCTAAATTGAAAATCAATAAGGCACATAGAAAAACAGTAATGATGCTCAACTTAATATTTACAGCAAAAATCTCAATTTTTTCGAGTATTTTAAATCCTCGGAAATAACCAAAGAATGCCATTAGCAGTAGAACCACTGTCGTGATGATCTGTGTTGTTCCTGAAAACTGAATGGAAAAAATTCTGACAATAAATGATGAAAACAAATACAAATAATAAGTGACTGAAAGTACATACGCTGCGGTTAACGCAATGTCGCTTAAACGCTCAATCTGCAATAAATGACGATCTTGTTGAGCCGCCAAGTTCGGCTCAACGTGCTGAATATTCCAACGAATAATTTGCCCAATCGAGTACGCAAATACGCATAAAGTCACCATCACATAAATCGCATAATGACCACTTAAATCATTCAATAAAGGTGCTGCAATCAGAAAACCACTACCAATAATTGATGCCAATGGCGTTACAGTTGCACGCCACACAGGTTTATTTCTTATTTTTGGATGAGACAACACCCATACTATAAGTATGGCTAATACACCCCAAATTATTGTTACGATTGGCATAAAAATCCGCTTTACGGCACTTTAGTATTATTCAACCCCATTCTAATCAAGAAATCTTAAAAGCTGTACAGAAATCAAATTTAATCAACTGAGAAAGTTATCTTGACCCTATGGTTTTTTTTCTTCATCATCGCTGTCGTTTTAACAAGTTGTTGGTTCTATGAACGCCTCTATCGCACTTATTCGTGAAATTGATGCATTACTTCCGCAAACACAATGTGGTTTGTGCGGGCACCGTGATGGATGCTTGCCCTATGCAAAATCGATTGCTGAAGGCGAGGAAGCGAATAAATGTGTGCCTGGTGGACAACCTGTGGCTGATGCATTGGCAACACTTTTAAAACGCCCTGCATTGATCGCTGAACCAAGTGTTTGGGATATTCAATCAGATGGACGTCCGCAGCAAATGAAAGCATTAATCCGTGAAGATGAATGCATTGGCTGTACTAAATGTATTAGTGCCTGCCCTGTTGATGCGATTATTGGTAGTGGCAAGCTCATGCATACCATTTTGACCGACCTGTGTACAGGTTGTGAGCTTTGCATTCCACCATGTCCTGTTGACTGTATTGATCTAGTTGAAGATACAGCTCCTGTTGCTAACGACGAGCAGCGGATCAAAGTACAAGATGATCTCAGACATCGCTACTATGCACATATTCAACGTGAAGAAAAAAGTCGAATTCATCGTAAAGGCCCGATTGTACGTGCTGAAATTGATGCTGCATTTTTTGCGAAATTCTCTCAAGAACTCAATAACGTCCCTGCAATTACCTTGACTGAAAAGGTGGCTGAAACTCCTGCTTTGGATGCAAAGACCACGATTGAGTTAGCAAAACTGCGTACACAGATTAAAAAGTTGGAAAAGCAGCTCAGCGTACGTGTAGATGAGAAAAAACAGCTGCAACTAAGTGAATTACAACAACGCTTAAACGAATTGCTGGAGGGTTAACATGTCAACTAAAAATATGACCAAAAAGCAAATTCAAATCTTTTTTGAACGGTTGCGTGAACAACGACCAAATCCGCAAACTGAATTAAACTATGCATCGCCGTTTGAGTTACTGATTGCAGTGATGCTTTCTGCTCAGGCAACCGATGTCAGTGTCAATAAAGCCACCGATAAGCTGTACCCGATTGCCAATACGGCACAAAGCATTCTCAATTTGGGTGTGGATGGCTTAAAAGAATATATAAAAACCATTGGTTTATATAATTCCAAAGCTGAAAACGTGATTAAAACCTGCCGTATCTTGGTTGAACAGTATCACGGGCAAGTACCTGAAACACGTAAAGAACTTGAAGCATTGCCGGGTGTAGGACGAAAAACTGCCAATGTTGTGCTGAATACCGCATTTGGTCAGCCGACCATGGCAGTGGATACGCATATTTTCCGTGTTGGTAATCGTACAGGTTTAGCAGTAGGAAAAAATGTTCTCGAGGTTGAACATCGTTTAGTTAAAGTGATTCCCAAAGAATTTATTATTGATTCACATCACTGGCTAATCTTGCATGGACGTTATTGTTGTATCGCACGTAAACCAAAATGTGGCGAATGTATTGTCTCAGATGTCTGTAATTGGCCAGATCGTTTTGAATTTGGTGCGGCTAGAATGATTAAAACAAAAAACCTCAGTTAGTCCTGAGGTTTTTTTTGCTGCTGTAACTTAGGATGGAGTTGGCGAGCTTTACCATACTTCTTATTTTCTAATGCTTGCTGTTTTTGCACATGACGCAGCATTTTTTGGCTTTGGTATAATAAAAATAACAGCAAAATAAAACTTAAAATCACCGCGATGATCAATACGATTTTTAACACACCCACATCCTCAATTTACCGCAACATTTGGCGTCATCAATGATTTGACCACCACCCAAACGAGCATTATGACAGATTTTCTTGCTGTGTTGCGTACCATGCATGTACATCACGCTTCTCAATCGCAGTCGCCATCAACTCAGGAAATTGATCAGGCGTACAAGCAAAAGTTGGAATGCCCATATCCGCAAAAATCTGTGCATGTTGCGTGTCATACCACGGCGCGCCATCATCTGACAATGCCAACAGCGCAATCACTTGCACGCCACTCTCGAGCATTTCTGCCACCTGTTTTAACATTTGCTTGGCATCTCCGCCTTCACACAAGTCACTAATCAGAATAAAAATCGTATCTTCTGGACGCGTAATTTTACCACGACAATATTTAATCGCTTTAGCAATATCAGTACCGCCACCCAATTGCGTGCCAAACAGCACATCCACTGGATCTTCCAGCAACGGAGTTAGATCAGCAATTTCGGTATCAAACACAATCATTTGAGTATTGACTGCCCGAATACTCGCCATCACCGCGGCAAACACACTGGAATAAATGACCGAGGGTGCCATTGAACCACTTTGGTCGACACAGAGGACGATATCTTTCAAAGCAGTTTGTTGGCGTGGATGGCCATATAACTCATGCGGAATAATGGTCTGAAATTCTTCTTGCCAATGTTTAAGATTGGCTTGAATGGTACGCTGCCAATTAATATCTTGTACGCGCTTCGGACGACGCGTATGCGCTGAACGATTGATGCTGCCGCGTATCGCTTGTTGTAAGGGTTGTTTTAATCGATTTTCCAACTCCTCCACCAATTGCCGTACCACAATACGGGCGGTTTCTTTGGTTTTTTCTGGCATCAAATGATTCAACGAAATCAGCGTTGAGACCAAACTGATATCCACTTCAACACTTGCCAATAACTCTGGTTCTAACAGCATTTGCTGTAAATTCAAACGTTCTAATGCATCTTTTTGAATGACTTTGACCACAGAGGATGGAAAGTATTGCCGAATATCCCCCAGCCATTGCGCCACTTTGGGACTGGAGCGCCCTAAGCCACCACGCTGAGTCGCTTGCTCTGCTTGATAAAGTTGATTCAAACAGGCTTGCATTTGACTGTCTTGTTCCGACCAACCGACGGGCTGCTGATTGGCACTGGGCACTTGCCCCAAAATTAAACGCCAACGGCGTTCTTGTTCCGCAATATCGGTGGCTAATTCATGATTCATGTCCATTTAACTCTCCACCGCAACAGGGTGTAAATACGCATAAATTTCATCTAAAACCGCTTGTGCACGCGCTACATCCAATGCTGTGGTTTGCGCGACGTGTTCCACCTGTTTCTGTGCCACTTTTTGCACCAGTTGCTGTGCCTCAGCAGGGCTAAAACTGGCTGCCGTTCTGGCTAAAATTGGCAATAATTCAATAAATTGTAATTCTTCTAGTCCAGCCACCCATTGATGTACAATCATCCACAAACTAGGTTCATGAATCAGTAACAGGGCTTGATGCGTTAAAAAGCCTTCAAACCATGCTGCACTGTAATCTGCTGTTTGTCCGACTGACAGCGCACGAGACAAATAGGCTTGGGTTTGTGGGATATCCAACACCTGTTGCTCACGCGCTAAACGTACACAATAACCATGTAAATAGCCTTGCATCTGCTCTTGTTGCAACAATTTCTGCAAGGTCTCTTGCCATAGCTGTAGCAGTTCATCTTGTTGCAGTTGTCCCAATAGCTCATATAAGCTTTGCAGTTGTTGTGCAAACTGTTGTGTGGATTCTGCATTGAGTTGTAGGCAGTAACTCGGCAAACTCAGCATCAAACGAATAGCTAAATGCTCGACCACTTGCTGCAAATGCACTGTGGATAACTGGCGCACGCTACCATAACGTAATGCCGTAATCAGCGGTTTGAGCGTCGCCAAAATCACACTCGGGTCTTGATGCTGCGTGGATAGTTCATCTAACTTGGTTAAGGCAACATCTAAACTTTGATCCAAACCTGACAATAAAATGTGCTCAATCCAACGTGCCACTTGCGCGACATCATCCGATTGTCTGAGTTGATGTTCGACATAGTTTTGACTGGCAAGCGCAATACTATTGCCCCACAATGACATTTCGTTCAAATACAAACTGCTTTCAGGTTGCCAAGACAATTGCCAGACCTCTTTAAAACTGCCCTGACCTGAACCTGTGCCTGCCAAATCTGCCCAAGCCACCCCCAACAAGGTCACACAATGTAAGAATTGACTTTTTTCCAAATCAAAAGCATTGCGCAAATCTAAAGTAATTTCACGATGTGGTGCTTCTAGCTTCAAACGAAAGTGCTTGACCTGCTGCAAAAAATCCTTCTGGATCGGCAATTCAATCAAAGCTTCAGGCACTTGACCTAGTTTCTCATCTTGCAACAGTTTATTAAGTACAGGTTGTGGAATCTCTAAACCATGATTCAGTACCGATTGAATCACTTCAAACAAATCTTCTAAATCAGGAATACGCCGCCCACGCAGTTGCAATAAAGATTGAATCAATTGCACCGCATCAATAATCTGTGCACTTGAGGCATCCTGCCCTGCTTGACGCAAGGCATGAGCAAACTGACTGAGCCAATCAATACTGATTTTTTCTGCATCGACCTGCCCATCAACTGCCTGCAGATAATGCTTCCATAAATGTGCATACCAGCCGACGGCCTGAACCCCTGCGCCATAACCACTGTCCCGACTTAATCGCCCGTGTGTCCATGCAATCCACGCAGATTCGATTTTGGTTTTCGGCAAACCTTTTAGTAATTCTGTATCATCCTTTCGTGTCGCTTTTAAATCATTCAAAACAGGTGCATGCCATGCGCCACAAATCACCACAATATTTTCATAGCTTTGCTTTTCGGCTTGGCGAATAATTTTGCGCATATAGGCTTCACGATACTGCTCGATTCTTGTTGCGGTATCTTGCTCTACTGGGAACTGCTCAGTTTGTTCCGTGATATAGTCACGTAATGCTGCCATGGCATCACTAATAGCAGCAAACATTTGACCTGCATGCGGTTGCTGTTCAACCAAATGTTCCCAAAAACGCTCACTGTCTTGATAACCTGCTTGTTGTGCCAATAATTTAATCGGATCATGACGAATGGCGAACACATTCAGCAATGCATCCTCTGCGATATCGGGTTCAATTTCCTCATCATCTTCCGTGCAGTCATCACCTTCATTTTGCTGGGCATCTAAACCCTGTTGAATTTCAGCTTGCCACTGTTGTTGCAAAGCAAAACGATGCTGCAAAGGCAAATCCATAAATTCTACCGCGACTTGCTGCTGCACGGCGTATTGCAAGGCTTGCCACTCAGGCGAAAACTCAGCAAAAGGATAAAACACCGCCTGTGACCGTACTTCTTTCTGTGCTGGGGTATTCAACAACAACGCCACAGGCGGACGAAAATCGGCATGATGTAACTGTTCAATCAAGGCATTGGCATCAGGTGGCCCTTCAATCAAAATACAATCAGGTTTGATCTGTGCCAAAGCATTACAAACACTACGTGCTGAACCTGGCCCATGATGTCGAATCCCCAAAATGTGCAGCATGATATGATCCTTATTTTAATCAAGCCTTTCTCAACCATCAGAAAGGCGAAGATAAACCGATAATATTGTTATTGAATTATTCTAAATCACGGCAAGCACGGTATAAGTCTTGCCATCCCTCACGCTGCTTCATGACCGTTTCCACATATTCTTTCCATGGCACGACATCTTGCACAGGGTCTTTTAAAATCGCCCCTTGTAAACCTGCTGCCAGATCGTAATCAGTTATATCACCTACACCAAAATGCCCTGCCATTGCCCAACCATGACTCATCACGGAAATGGCTTCAGCAGTCGACAATGTTCCTGTGGTGGTTTTAAGTTTTTGCTTGCCATCTAAGGTTTGCCCATGGCGCAACTCTCTAAAAATCGTCACTAATTTTTGAATTTGTGCGTCCAAAGGTAGAACCTCTGGCAATTGCAAGCTTTTACCCAAAGATTGTACACGTTTCTGCACAATTTCGACTTCCTCAGCAATCGTCGCTGGCGGTGGTAAAATCACAGTATTAAAACGGCGCTTTAAGGCTGAAGACAATTCATTCACACCTTTATCTCGATTATTGGCGGTGGCAATCACGCTAAAGCCTTGCACCGCTTGATATTCCAGTCCCAACTCAGGCACAGGTAAGTTCTTTTCAGACAACAGCGTAATGAGCGTATCTTGTACATCTGCTGGAATACGGGTCAACTCCTCAACACGGGCAATTTTGCCCTCTTGCATAGCACGTAACATGGGACTTTTTACTAAAGCTGCCTCACTTGGCCCTTTAGACAGCAGTTGCGCATAGTTCCAACTATAACGTAATGTATCTTCACTAGTGCCCGCCGTTCCCTGAATCAGTAAATCACTATTGCCCGAAATCGCGGCAGCTAAATGTTCAGACACCCATGATTTTGCGGTGCCTGGCACGCCTAATAATAATAAGGCACGATCTGTGGCTAAGGTCGCCACAGCAATTTCCATCAAACGGCGATTACCAATATATTTGGCTGAAATTTCAGTGCCGTCAGCTAAAGTTGTCCCCAATAAATAATCTACCACAGCTTTCGGTGAAAGTTGCCACTGAGGTGGTTTTGCCAAGCTATCCTGTGCTTTTAATGCGTCTAGCTCATGTGAAAATTGTTGTTCTGCTCTGGCACGTAAAACTTGTTGTGTCATGATCATTGTCCTCATGTATATGACTCAATTATTTATTGTTTAATGCTAAATCAAAGTGTGTTTATATTGATTCAATCGCTCAAGTTGCTTCCACTCCGAAGTCGAAAACAAGCCTTGTAAAGCCTGAATATGGATTGGATAGCCATGCAAAATCAACCACTCTGCTTGTGCTTTTAACGCTGCAAATTGTTTTTGATCTTGCTGCAAATTCAATGCTGCATATGCCTGTTGTAATAAAGCATAGGCATGTGTCGTAAATACTTGATCAAAGTGCAACGCTGGGCTCAGTTGCCAAATGCATTCAAAGTGCAGCCAATCTTTGCTTTGGGCATGGTGTTGCAATTGTTGTCTAATTAATGCCAATCCAATCTCATCTTGATTGAGCAAACTAAAAATCTGCTGCACATACTGACCATGCTGCTTGCATGCAATCTGAGTATCACACCATTGCCCCTGCTGTTGATAAAACCAACGCGCCAAATCACCGCGTTGTTCCCGATAACAGCAATCAATAAAAGTAGCCCAAATCTCTTCTTTTTGTGATTTATGCAAATTCAGCAAAGTATCCCAATCACCCAAAAGAGTGAACCAATACTGCAATGGCAACTGTTTTAAAATTTGCTGTAGATAACGAACACCATGACCACTTTGCATAAATGCTTGATAGGCTTGCTCCACCTGAGCACTTTGATAGGCGGTTTTTAAAATTCGACGACTTTCTTCAACATCTGCATCACCATGAAAAAATCCATAATCGTTCAAAGCATCATCTTGATCTAAGCTGATATGAACATTAATTTTTCTGGTTGTTGCCTCATAACTGAAACATGAATCAATCAGTGCCATCATGTCTGGATACAAGGCATTATCTTGCGCATATAAATAAAAGCTGAGTGCTGCATTTTGTCGTACTGTCGCTGCATTTTGTGGCGCTAAGCTTTTCACACATTGATATAAGTGAGGAAATTTGGTCACGGGCATATGCATTGAGACAACACTCTCAGCATGTCGTTGTAAGCTATTTTTCTGAATGGATTGTGTCCAAAACTCAGCGATATGCTGATTGACAAAATCAGGCAAGTGCGTACATAACAGACTCATCATCCGTGACCAATCGCTACTCCTTAACTTGAGTAAATGCCGAATTAGGGGTGCAGCATCATTGTGCTTTAGATATTTCCATACCCGTTTGACCTCATCAATTCGTGTGGTCACATCACCCTGAAAGGCAAACTGCGGTAAAGTCTGTGCCAATAACACAGAATTGCGACATACCGATAGCACGGGTAGCACCAAATAACGAGGAATGACCTGTTGCTGCTGTCGCGCCCATTTTAAAATTTGATCTAACCAAAGTGCATAATCATATGGAGCTTCTTGTGCCACAATCCATTGCAGTACCTGTAGCAATGACGCATCTAAAGCATTTTCCAGTATCTCAAGTTGCTGCTTCTCGGCCGCAAGACTTTTCTCAACAGCATCAGAAATAGGCATGGCCTGATGCCCTGCTTGTTTCATCAATACCCAATACTGATTGAGTTGCAATAAATCTTGCGATGATTCTATTTGCTCAGGCACATATTTCTTTAATGCTTCGGGTAATTGAATCACTTGTTTAAACTGCTGCCCTAAAGTCAACTTTAAGCGCAATTGTTGCTCAAAAGCATTATAAGATGGGGTTAAAGACATTGAAAATGTTCTCCTTGCCAAATACTGACCAAGGTCAATTGCAGACCATTCCACTCTAGCCCCGCACTAAAGGGTTCTTCTCCAACCAAAAACCATAGCTCTACAAATTGCTTCACTTCGATGGCACACATGTGTTGATTTTGATCGACTAAATAAACACTTTTCTCATGCTTAACCAAACGCAATTGATTCAACCAAAAGAAACGAATAAGTTGTAATGGATTCTGTTTTAAACCATGTGCATAGTGTTGAAAGAGCTGCTCAAAATCAGTTAAACCTTGAGGAGCGATGGTCATCACCTTACCTTGTTGCAAAGTTGCCAATTGTTCTTCTAAACGTATTCGTTGTTGACTGATCACGGGATAAAATTTCGCCGTCACAGACAGTTGCTGTTGCTGGGGTAAGGTCAAGCCAAAAATGGAATAGGGTGGAATTTCAAAGTCGAGCAATAAATAATCACATTGCTTTTGACTATCCCATAACCATTGACGGCGATAACGCCCACGGGTATTGAGTAACTCATGCGTCACTTGCCCCACAGCATGGATATTGATCGTTTGTACGGCAATATGATCCCACGCATCACTGGGTAAATTCACCCCAAACAATTGTTTCATTTCTTCCAGCAACATTGGATCAAGTTGCTGACGGTGTTGCCATAATTGCACCGCCAAACTCAATTTTGCCAACCAAAATGAACATTGTTGCTGCCAATCGGTTTGGTATAGCGCACTGGAAAACTCTTCTAAATAACTAACTAAGCCATTGAGTTGTGCATCGACCAAACGGCTTTGCATATCACGAAACATTTCATGCTGTTGTTGTCGTAATCGTCCTAAACCCATGCTGACAATATCATTCAACCATGTTTGTAAAGTCTCAATACCCGCATCCATTTTTTTCTCACGCGCCAATTGTCGTTTGGCGCGTGCGGCTTCATCAACAGGTTTATCTATTGCTTTTTCTTTTTTTTCAGTGGCTTTACTTTTTTTATCGCGCCATTTTTGTACTCGATCAGGAATGGCTTGATCATCTTGCTGAATACTAAATTTATCCTGATATTCGGTATAGACCATTAGCAACGCTAAGGCATGCTTACATGGGCGTTTAAAACTCGGACAACTGCACTCACATTTCAATTCAGGTAAAAAAATCGCACTTTGATAAGTCGCACTCCCCTGAATTTCCCCCCAAATCCATTGATCAGTAGAACCTGAAATATTATTCCAAGCCTCGAACTTTGCCAGTTTTTTTGCAGATTTTGCCGAACTTGCATCTGGAATAATCTGCTCTACTTGATCGAACTGAATCGTCAACAACATAAGCAACCCTTTAAAATAATTTTTTATTTTCAATATCTTGAAGTATGAGCATCACAAACTATAACGTTTTTTATTTTATCTGCATATATATCAATTATCATAAGCGACAAATTTTGTCGCATAAAGTTACAGCTATAAAAAAACCGCCTTGCTAAATACTTGGCGGTTTCTTTTTACAGTAATAGATTATTTATCTAAAATTGCAAATAAATCTTTTTGAACTTCATCAATCGCACGTAAGCCATTTAACTTATCGTAAGTTGGTGCATTTTCACCAGAAGCAGCACGACCTTGGTAGAATCCAACAAGTTGCTCAGTTTCGCTATGATAAGAACCTAAACGCTTACGGATTGTTTCTTCTTGATCATCAGGACGTTGTACAAGCTCTTCACCAGTCTCGTCATCTTTACCTTCCACTTTTGGTGGATTATAAACGATGTGATATACGCGACCAGATGCTGGATGCTGACGACGACCAGACAAACGTTGAACAATCTCTTCATCAGGAACATCAATTTCAATCACGTGATCAATTGAAATACCAGCTGATTCTAATGCTTCAGCTTGTGGAATCGTACGAGGGAAACCGTCAAAGATACAACCGTTCACGCAGTCTGGTTGAGCAATACGCTCTTTTACCAAACCGATAATTAATTCGTCTGATACTAAACCACCCGACTCCATGACGCTTTTCGCTTTTAAGCCAAGATCAGTACCTTCACGAATTGCAGCACGGAGCATATCACCGGTTGAAATTTGTGGGATATTGTAGCGCTTACAGATCAACTGAGCTTGAGTACCTTTGCCTGCCCCAGGTGGTCCGAGTAAAATAATGCGCATAAAGAACATCCTCATTTAAAAACAATAAATCTTTAATTGAGCAATATCATACAGACTTATTGCCCAACCAACATCAAATTAATTATAAGAAAGCTACAAATAAGTGGATTAAACCTGCAAAAAAGCCAGTTACCCCACCCAATACAATTAAAATCCACTCATCTTCTTGGAACGCTGGTCGTAATAGGTTTTGGAACTCTTTCGGTGTTAGTTCACGGATACGGTCTCTAAACATTTGAAAGATCTTTTGCGCACGACTAGCATTCAAGGCTGGGTCACATACTGGCCCCATAGTAATTTCAATTGAACGATCAATCAAGTCGGTCTTGAGTCTAGCATATTCTCTAGGACCCAATGATAGCTGCAATGATGTTCTAACCAGTGGAGTTTCCATAATTTCATTAATATGGCGCTTGACAATACGGCGGGTTTTATCTTTTTTGCTGCCGTACATCATCTCAGTCATGATCGACTTCAATGTAATTAAGTCCTCTGTCACCACACTCGCAAATACATCAGAAACCTCTTCCTGACGCTTCATAAAAGCGCCTTGTATATTGTAAGTACCGATCTTTAGAACAGGTACAATCCAAGGGAATTTACGGTCTTTGGTTAAGCGGAATATTTGTGGATAACGTATATAATGCGGCTCGATTGGGTTAAATACCATCCAAATTGCAATCCAGTTGGTCAAGAAACCCCAAATCGATGCCCAAAATGGGACAGTCCAATGCCAAGGCACTACAAACCAAACAATCATTTGGAAAACACCAAAGAACATCCCAATCAATGCACTGATATGCCAAATAAAATTAATTTCTTTTTGTCCAACTTTGAGGAACATCCGCACCATCAAACGGCGATCACCTTCCATTTGGCGAACAACCATTTCACGCATATCAACAAGTGACTCGACGTTCATGGTCAGCTCAGTCACAAGTTCTCTTAATGTATTTGG
>AZIJ01009030.1_pt1 | contig 15773 bp, 11 predicted proteins | sample 359151 | NCBI WGS metagenome assembly AZIJ01 (sample SAMN02429718, study PRJNA222666) | marine sediment metagenome | biome: Sediment sample; isolation source: enrichment culture of sample MGS-ElMAX(UA) from oil contaminated site at the... | place: Egypt: El Max | collected 2013-01-23 | depth 9.22 m m | reverse complement strand
CCGGTCTTCAGCGCGCGAAACAGCCGCACGTGTCGCGGCCGGGGGCATCGCGCGCGCCGCGTTAGGTGTGTTGGCCCCCCAGGTGAAAATCGTCGGCTACATGGTTCAAATGGGCCCACACAAGATCAATCGCGACGCGATCGATTTGTCCGAGATCGAAAACAACCCGTTCTGGGTGCCCGATGCCAGCGCGGCACAGGACTGGGCAGAGTATCTGGACGGCTTGCGCAAATCCGGCAATTCCGTTGGCGCTGTTTGCGAAGTCATTGCAGCGGGCGTTCCGGCCGGACTGGGCGCACCGATCTATGGCAAACTGGATACGGATCTGGCCGCTGCGATGATGTCGATCAATGCGGTGAAAGGTGTGGAAATAGGCGAAGGCATGGCCGCTGCTGAACTTACCGGCGAACAGAATGCAGACGAAATCTTTCTGGGGAACGATGGGCAGCCCGTCTTTTCGTCGAACCACGCGGGCGGCATCCTGGGCGGCATTTCTACCGGGCAGGACCTTGTCGTGCGCTTTGCGGTCAAGCCAACGTCGTCGATCCTCAAACCGCGCCAGACCATCACAAAGTCCGGAACCGCGACAGAAATCATCACCAAGGGGCGCCACGATCCCTGCGTTGGCATTCGCGCCGTGCCCGTGGGCGAAGCGATGATGGCCTGCGTGGTGCTGGATCACCTGCTATTGCACCGCGGGCAAGTGGGCGACGGCCCACGCGGCAATATCGGCTAGGCACGGCGCCGCCAAATGGGGCGCCGTGCTTTGGCCCAACCGTCTTTGAACCCGGCATCGAACCCCTGGTCAAACCCTGCTTTGAACCCGAAATCGTGGGCTTGCTTTGCAAGTTCAGCGCGGGCTTTTTCGACGCCTTCCGAGGATGCCAGCTCAATCAAGTGCTGCAGGAATGCTTGCGCTTCGTGTGGGTTTTTCTTGCCGATCGCGGCAGTCAACGCACCATGTCGGGCCTCTAGCTTGACATAGTTTCGAGGCAACGACGCCGTGTTTGACACACAGGCCGTTGCCAATCCCAAGGTGGCCGCGATCTCTGGCAGATCGGCGACATCTGCTTTGGCGGCGCGCTGCAGAACTTGCCCTCGGGCCCACGCGATGCCGCTGGTGGAAAAAGGCGCAAAGCCGATTTCACTATCCGGACCGTGACTTTGCAACACCGGCAGCGCCAGACCAATTCCCGGGCGCGCAATGACCTGCTGCGCATAGAAACACACCGTTGCGTCCCGCGCCAAGTGATCAAGCCCGTGTTCCTTTTGCTGAACCGGTCCGGGTCCGATGTACAGGGCCGGTTCATCGGGCCCGAGGTCGGTTGGATCGCAAACCTCCACCGAAATTGGCAGGTCGGGCAGCTCGGCCCCGGCTGCCACAACGGTCTTGATGGACGGGCAATCCACATCACCGAAATTCGCGTCAGGCACGACAAACAACAGGTCCGCGTTCCGATAAATGATCTCGGGCGGCGCTTCTCGCATGACCGAGCCAAAGGCCACGGATGGATCCGTTGCGCTGTTTTCCAGCGCTTGGCGGGGGTTCGTCCCGTTGATGTCACCGTAAAGAGTGGGCTGGTGAAAAAACAGGCGGCGCTTCAGAATCGGCACCGCTGGGTCATGCGCCCGGTCGAACACTTGGTACGCACAATCCGTGGGCTGAACATAGGCCGCGTGGCGATAGCCGCGCTTTTCGAAATGGTCCGTGAAGCGGCTTTCGTGAAATTGAACCGAGTCTTCATAGCTGGTGATTTCCGGCAAACGGCGCCACCAAGCGGAAAAATCGCCGCTCAGGAGCATTTTGGACCGAACCGATATCCAATGCGAATTGAGGTGATACGGTAGGACCCCGTCCCCGGTAAATGGGTTGGGCGTCAGTTGCCCATGGGCCGAAATCCCCCAAAAATCCACGTCCTGTTGATTGGCCCACTCGAATACGGGGTCGAGAGATTGACGAACAAAAAACGTGTAGTTGGCCAGGGTCAGTTCAGAAATGCTGTTGAACACTGCCGGCGGGATAGTCGCCAACGCAGCCTTGTAGGCCCCTACATCGAACCCCGCGTTTTCACGTTCTTGCACCGTGTCAGCCGCAGACGGCCGCTTGCCAGCGATAGGACCATTGTGCACTAGGTGGATGTGATCAAAGTGGGCGCGCAAATGATCCAAAGTTTGGTGCACATGGGGTTCGATGATGCCTGCCGGATGGTAGGCAAAATAGATCAGATACCGCATCACGCAGCCCGGTCCGCTCGGGATGCCTGCGCCAGTCGCCGGGTCAATTCAGGAATGGACATCGGCGTATCACACGCACCGACAAGGCGCTGCAAAAGTTCGCGCTGACGCGGTTTTGATATGTCGAGCGTGGTGAGGGATGGTTCATCGTTGAACTTCGCACTTGCGCCTGTCCACCGTGCGAAAAATTCGGCACGTGCTGCAGGATCAAACCCGGAAAACGGAGTGGGATCGGTCAGGTCCCGCAACATCTTGGAAAAAAACTGATTAAAGAAGCCGTAGGCGTCCTTTGGCAGGTCAAGCGCACGGATGAATGCAATTGCTTCTGCCCCGAGAGAGACGTTGAAGCGATCATCCGTAGCTTGCGCGCAAGGGGCCAGTTCCAGAAAACCAAGCAATAGGTCCAGACTGGATGAGCCATCCTCGGGATATGTCAGAGTGTTCACGTTTCCCGGGCCGAACGCTTCTTCCCAGAGCGCGACGAGGCCATGGTGGTCAAGACGTTCGCGCGTCGCGCCCGCCCCCAAGAAGGTCTGGAAACTGTGCTTGTATCCACCGCGAACCGCTTGGGCATACATGGATTCGGCCCACCTGTCCTGACGGCGCAAAACCACCAGGATGCGGCAATCGAAACTGGACCTAAGCGCGCCCAAGAACGGCGCTGAAAGGAAGCTATCGTAGCTGAACTGTTCTTCTGAAATCAGCGCCCGTGGAAGACCCGATTCCAGAATATCCTGGGTCAGCCGGGTCAAGACATTGGTGGCGCTGCCGGTTTGCAAAGACGTGCGCATCGCCCAATTTACGTATCGATGCTGCGAGGCAGTGGGATGCGGCGCGCACATTGTCGGTGGATAGCAAATCCCTTGCTCGGCCAACCAAGCCCGATTGCGCATGCAAAAAACCTGAAAGCTGGTCGTGCCGGTTTTGGGCAGGCCGACATGAATATAGAGCGTGGGGCGTGGCATGTCACAGTTTTCCCAAGGGGGGATGAGACCATCAGGGTACCCGCAGCATGGTTACCAAATTCAAAATATTACCAGTGCATCCACGATATCGTCCGCGTTGGAAATTCCGTTGAACGTGATTTGGTGGCCGCCGCCCATGACCAATGAAAAGGTATCGTTCTGGTCATTCCCATAGCTTTCGACCACTTGCATGGCCGACAGTCCGCCACCCCAGATCTCTCCGGACACCATCATGGTGTCCAGGGACACATCGAAATCCTGGATTCGGTCTCTGCCGTCCCCGGCGCGGAAAATGAAAACGTCTTCTCCGGACCCGCCGAACAAGGTATCGTCGCCAGCGCCACCTTCGATCTGATCGTTGCCGAAGTGGCCCACAATACGATCGGCGCCCTGCCCGCCGAAAAGCGTGTCGTCACCGTACCCCCCGGAAAGCGTGTCGTTGCCGTCATCGCCGAACAAAACATCGTCGCCAGCCTGGCCAATGACAATATCCGATCCGGCGCCGCCATAAACGCTATCTGCGTCGTTTCCACCGGTCAAGCGATCATTTCCATCACCGCCGGATATGTAGTCCGCACCTTGCCCGCCGTAGACCTGATCGGCGTCGGCGCCGCTGGACAGCGTATCATTGCCAGCCGCCCCATGGACCGTGTCGCGGCCGTCGCCACTGTCCGCTTCATCTTCGCCGCTGCCCGACGCCAGGAAGTCATCGCCGTCGCCCCCAGATAGCGTGTCATTCCCGTCCAATCCAAAAAGACGATCATGCCCGCCTCCGCCCAAAAGGGTGTTGGGTTCAGCGTTGCCGGCCAACATGTCGTCCCAAGCCGATCCAGACAGGTTTTCGATCCCCAGATAGACGTCGCCCTGAGCAAAGCCGGCCCAACCAAAGCCCAACGACAAAGATGCCAGCACGGGTCCGGGGCTGGCGCCGTAATCTACCAGGTCGGTTCCTTCCGCACCGTTCAGCGTGTCTGACCCAAGGCTACCTATCAGCGTGTCATGCCCGGTCGCACCGATTTGGGTGTCGCCGCCCGACGTGCCGGGAACCGATCGGCCGGCCTCGACAGCCATCAAAGGGGGGCGCGTGACGCTGACGACACTGGTTGCTGCGAAATGGGCCGCGTTCAGAGACGTTCCGTTGGCAGAGGTCACCACGATCAGGTTGTCGCGGTAGCGAAGCTGCGCGCCAGTTGATGTGGACGTGATATCCAACTGGTCCAGACCATAGAACATGTCAAAATCGGACAGGTCCAAGGCATCTATTCCTGCTTCGAAATCAAGAATGCGGTCTATGGCTTCTCCGGCGGTTATGACGAAGACGTCGGCCCCAGTGCCGCCTGTCAGGTGGTCATCGCCGCTTCCGTCGACGATGACATCATCGCCTGCCTGACCGTCAATCGTATCGTTGCCGGCACCGCCCAGGATCAAATCGTCAAATCCGGTACCGCTCAGAGTTTCGCTGGTTGAATTCCCGATTTGCGGGGCAATCAGGGTACCAAGATCGATGCCGTAGTGGCCAATCCCCGCTTCGGTTCCAGAGCTCGCGAACACTTGCAACCCACCACCCAGCGCTACCAGTTCGATGGCTTGCACGTTATTCAATGGAGTTGTCAGGCTGTCTTCGATGCTTGCCATGCCAAGCAAGGTGCCGCCCGGCAGTAGTTCGAAAAGCGATATGCCGTCATCGCCGCCCCCCGCCGCGATGAACGTGCGCCCGTTTATGGTGGTGATGTCGATGTCCTGAACAGCCCCGAAGCGTGTGATCTGATCATCCAGAATGTGGTCGACCGGCCGGATCATCCCGTCGGAATCCACCTGGACGACCGACAGGGACGAGCTGCCCGATCCGGCGATAACCGCATAGGTGTTGCCATCGATTTGGGCCGTGACAAACCCGGTTGGGCTGTCGATCCCCAAACCTTCGCCCGCGCTAATGTACGACAGAGCCGTCAAGGCCCCGTCGGGGTCAACGGCAAAGCTGGTCAGGGTGTTGTCGACGGCATTGAGTGTAAGAAGCAGGGGCGTTCCTGCGACATCGACCTGCGCGATCTGGGGCACTGCGGCGCCTTGATACGTCGTCGTAATGGTCGATTGGCCGACTTGGGCGAAAGTCCCATCGCCCTGGTCGCGCCAGGTGAGGATCGCATCATCCCCCACATGCGCCGTAAAGACGTAGGCATTCGCGCCGCTTTGCCAAGTTGTCATCGCTGTGGGCGAATCGGCCAGGCCAGGGCCTGCGGTCAACACCGACGCCCCTTGGATATCGCCGCCGGATTGGACGCCGTGACCCAACAGACCCGATGCGCTTGGCCCCAGAGGGGCAATATGGGTCGAGCCGGACAATTCGCCGACAAACATTGCATTCGGAGACGCAGTATAGACGCCCGCTCCATAGCTGACTTGATCAACGAAAGTTACGGCAAGCGTGTCGATCTGCCATGCAGTCAGCCCGCCATCGGGCCCCGAAATTGCAAACAGAAAAGCCTGCCCGTCAATCCAGTCTGCTTGCAGGTCGGTGATCCCTGTGTGAAAGGGTTCACCGCCTTCAGACAGTGTTGCAATATATGAGAACGCAGTCACCCTTGTCCCTTTCCCACTCGCACCCCCGTGCGTTGAAAAAAGATTGCCGGAAAGGCTTTAAAAAAGGCCGATCAGAATGTGCCGACAAATGGGCAAATAGGCAAAATTACCAGCAAGCGCTTTGGTTGAGCAGTCAATCAGACGAAAACAATGTCGTCTGACAAGGTCCCCAGGTCAGCCATTCCAACCAACGTCAAGATGTCCGTGCCGAATGCAAAAACGGTATCGCCACCGGCTTGCGTCACATGGGATTCAATAACTTGCACCGCGCTCAGCCCGCCGCCCCACAAATCATCTTCCAGCCGAAGCTGGTCTGCGCCTTGCGTGAAATCTGTGATCAAGTCTTTACCGTCGTTCACGGCGAACACGAACGCATCTGCCGCGCCGCCACCGGTCAATCTGTCATTTCCTTCGCCGCCGTTCAGCGTGTCAGCCCCGGCCCCACCTGCCAGCGTATCGTTCCCGTCACCACCCACCAGGCTGTCCGCACCTTCATCGCCGACCAGACTGTCAGCATGATCACCGCCCGACAAACTGTCGTCTCCGTCCCCGCCGATCAACGTATCTTCGCCATGATCGCCCCGCAGCATGTCATTGCCGATTCCGCCCGAAACCCAGTCTGCGTGCGATCCACCGAACAGGGTGTCGTCGCCGCTGCCTCCGACAATCGTGTCCTCGCCCGGGGCGCCGAAGATGGTGTCATTGTCGCCCCCGCCATCGAGATAGTCGTTCCCGCAGCCACCGTTGATGGAATCGTCTCCGGTTCCGCCCGTTATCGTATCGTTGTCGCCATGGCCGCGAACGATGTCGTCGCCCGCGCCCGCATCGATAGAGTCGTTTCCGGAATGCGCAAAAATCGTATCGTTGCCAGCACCACTATTGATGTCATCGTCCCCCGAGCCGCCACGCACGAAATCGCTGCCCGTCCCGCCAATGATCGTGTCATCGCCCGCATGCCCGTTCAGCGTGTCGGCCCCATCGCCGCCATCAACACTGTCCGCGCCCCCACCTGCGCCGATCTTGTCATCGCCAAGGCCTGCCGAAACGGTATCATCGCCGAGACCACCGTAGATGATATTGTCAGCGTCATTTCCAATAACCTCGTCATGACCAGCGCCAAGGCGGGCGTTTTCAATGACGCTACCGCGCGCAATCGACATTGCCCCCGTAACACCGAAGACATCGGAAATACCTTCCTCTCTCATGTCGATGTTCTGACCGAATGATGAAGACACACCGCTGAAATCCAGCGTATCTATTCCGCCCGTATCGGTAATCGTAAAGGTCACGTTGGCGCCCAGATAAACCGAAGACCGGCGCGCATTTTCGCCGGTCATTTGGCCAAACAGATCACCGAGATACCCCGACACAGTCGCATTATAGCCATAGGTGGTGTCGCCCGGACTCGCGTCGGTCAGAGGCCCGTAGAGGTTCTGGATCGCGACAATATCGGCAAGCATTGGCGTGATGACATAGGCAAAGTCCGCCAGGATCTCGAAATTGTCCGATTGGCTGAAATACGACATGACCGTCGCCTGCCAACTGTCATTTGCATAGTCGTTGTCGACCCCGTAGGTGGCGTCCCCGTTATAATTGCCAGCATGGCCCAAGCCCAACGCATGGCCGATCTCATGGATGTATGTCTGGAACGAATAGCTGTACAAGGACGACCCGTTGGTGGAAATCCAGTCGGTTGATATGTTCACAAGCGCGGATTGGATTTCATCGTAATCGGGACGCCTGAGGGTTGTTGTGGTGGTGTAGGCGCCGGGTTGATCATTCGTGAAACGAATATCGGCTGCGGCAAAGCTGGTCGCCGCCTCAAAATTCAAATCGGTCACGCCAGCCCAGGCTTCGAACGCGGCGATCGCCAAGTTTTGTTCGACAGCAGAAAGCAGCGACACATCATAGGTGAGAACCCGGTCACCTGAGACCGCGAAATAGGTTGGTTTGCCGCCCCAATATGTTTCCGTCAGCTGGGTCGCAATTTCGTCAAGAGTAAAGACCGCATCCGGCGCATAGGACGACACCGATACAGCCAGCTGATAGTCGCCCACGCCGCTGCCATCAAAAGACGTTGCCCGGATGTAATAGGCATCAGTTTGGTCTGGCCGAAATCGAAGGAAACTATCCAATCCATCAAAGTCGTCGTTGCTGGAAATCAGCGCCCCGCCGCTATCGTATACTTCAAGGTAAGGGTCATCGAGCGTCACTCCGGTCAGGGTAATGTCGTAATACTGATCGTGGACCAGACTGAGCGAAATGTAGTCCTGGTCGCCGGCTGACAGGCTGCCTTCAAAGACATCCCCAACCGACATCGACGCGCTGCTGGGGATGGAATCGGACGCATCGCCGGTTTCGGTCACCGTCGCGAACATCGGCTGGGTCACGGGAAAGGCACAGGATTTTTCGAAAGGCAATAATTGCGCGCACAAGGTACACATTCTGTTACTTTCCCGCTTTCGAGTTGTTCAAGAGTTCTGTCGCAAACTGGCGCATCATGGCCGGGGATAAATCCAAATCGACGCTACGGAACGTCAGAACATCGCCCGCGTGCCCCCCGCGGGTGAGCTGCGCGCGGATCATGGACGGCGAGATCGAGATTATCTCAAGCCGCAAATCGTTCGCGCCCGAAGGTGCCTGGCGTTCTATCTCGGCGCAGAGCTGTGCTTGCACGGGTCCATCTGACACCCCGGTGCATGCAGCCGCACCAGCCGCGCAGGCTTGCACAAAAGCACCGGCCCCGATGGACAGCGCCACAACATATGCGTTTTTGGTTTTCACTATTTCCTATCGCCGTCACCGCGACCACCTTGCCCACAATTCATGGCAATTTTTCGTCGCAAACGCATCGAGATTTCGTGCCGGTGGCAAATTTTGCGACATTCCGCGCAGCCCAAACCCGAAAAGGGCACTTTTCGGCCGTGCTTTTTCGCGCTTAACTGCCGTCAATTGCAGGGACACCATGACGAAATTTCTGTTCATTCACCAGAACATGCCGGGCCAATATCGTGAACTTGCACCGTGGCTTTCTGCCCAGGGGCACGAGGTCGTGTTTTTGACGCAAAGGGATCCTGCGCCAAAGATCGAAGGCATTCGGAACGTCATTTACAAGCCGCGCCATAGCGCCGGGAAATCTGCGTATCCCTTGACCCGCTACCTTGAGGACTGTCACGGCGCAGGCCATCAAGTCGCGCTGGAATGCCGGAAACTTGCCGCTGCCGGTTTCACCCCCGATATCGTCTTGGGCCACGTGGGCTGGGGCGAGATGACATTCCTGCGCCAGGTCTGGGCGGATGTGCCGATCATCGGGTACTTTGAATATTATTACCTGTCCGATGGCGGCGTGGTCGGCTTTGACCCCGAATTCCCCCCCAACGAGGGCAGCGAATTCATCATGCACGCACGCAACGGGATAAACTATTCGAACATCGCCACATGCACACGCGGGCAAACCCCGACCCACTGGCAACACCAGACGTTTCCCAAAAACCTGCAAGACAAGATTTATGTCGCGCATGATGGCATACGGACCGACCGCCTTGGCCCCAACCCGGATGTGTCGCTGACGCTGGGCAGGCTGGATAGACCCTTGACCCGGAAAGACGAGGTTTTCACCTTTGTATCGCGCAACATGGAACCCACCCGGGGGTTTCACAAATTCGCGCGCGCCCTGCCGCAAATTCTGGAAAACCGGCCAAACGCGCGCGCCTTGATCGTAGGCGGGAACGGCGTCAGCTATGGCCGTGAAAGCACGGCAGTCGGGGGATATCGCGGGGAAATGGAAGCTGAACTGGGTGACCGGATAGACTGGGACCGGGTGCATTTTCTTGGCCGGCTGCCATATGCTGACTATTTGCGCGTAACGCAGTTGGGTCGATGTGCGATCCACTTGTCCTATCCGTTTGTCCTGTCATGGTCCGTGCTGGAAAGCATGGCAATGGAAGCGCTGATGATCGCATCCGACACTGCCCCGATCCGCGAAGTGATCGAGCACAACAAGACCGGACTTTTGGTCGATTTTCACGATCACGAGGCTTTGGCCGAACAGGTGACCAAGGTGCTTTCCAGGCCAGAGGAATTCGCGCATATCGGACCGGCTGCACGGCGCCACGTCGTTCAACATTACGATTTCCACACGGTCGCTCTTCCCCGCCACGTCACAGAGCTCAATGCGCTTTTGCCCGCGGACAAGAGAATTGAGATCGCCTAACGGGCCGCAAAAAGATTGAAAATGCGCCGCGCGACAGGACGCAGCATGGTACCTGCGCGCGGACTTGACCGCATCAGCGTGCCAAAGGTTCTGACCATCCACTTGCGCAAAGCGACGCGCGGTTTGTTTGATAGCGCGCGGATTTCGCGCTCTTGTTCGACGAAAGAAGGCGACGACAGCCGGCCTGCCAGAGCCTGGTATTTCCATTCAAGCCGCGCATAGTTCATGGCTGCATGCTCGGGCGACATGACTTGCAGCACGTCGTATCCGGCGTCCAAAACGGCATAGGCAATCAGCCTTTCCTGTACATGTGCCAAACCGCCGTCGACATGAAATGGCTCGGCATTGTAATCGGTCCACCGCCACGGATGCGCAAACAACTTCTGCAGCGCTCTTGGTCGAAACCAGAACATCGTTCCAAACGGGGCAAGCGGTGTCAGATCGTCCTTTGGTAGCGAAATATCCAACCTTGCCGCCCATTTCGAAAATGGCTGACGGTTTGCGAACCATCCATGGCCCAAGGTCCCGAAACCGGTGTGCACAGCAGGAGGCATCACCAAGCCAAGACTGGGATTATCAATGAACCGTTCGATAACACGTGCGGCGTACCCGGGGCTGGCGACAAGGTTGGCGAACAGGTGTTCCTTGAAGGCCTGCGCAACCTGCACCGGCATTTGCGGCGTGCGTTTCGAATGGAGCCGCAGGGCAATATCGTAGCGGTCACTCAGCGCAACATCCGCGAACGTGATGAAAAGAGACGACATGTCCCGCCCCCGGTTTTGCTCAACCAAGCGCACATCCGCTGTCAGGTTTCGTGATCGGAGCGTGTCTTCAATCTGTGCCTTGGATGCCATTGATCCTGTGGACACGAACAGGTCGACCGGGCCGGGGATTTTTGCGACGACATCCAATAATTCCCCCGCAGAGTCAGCGTACCAGACGTGCAGGAATACCGCGACACGCGCGCTGCGCGACGGTCGGTAATCTTCGGTTGGCAGGACCGCATAATCCCCCGCCAATACGGATGCTGCGCGCGGTTGGTTTTCTGTGCGCAGCAGTTTCCTGCCCGCACAATGAAGCGCGGGCGCGCGGGTTTTCAGAACCTCCAACGCCACATGGACATTGATTGCCAAGGCGTCAGCAAGACCGGGATCCACATTAAAGATCCGCGAAGAAACACACGGTGATCCGGCCTTTAGAACGCGCGCCGGTTCAAACAGCCCAGGCAACGGAGCGAGACCAGGTGCATCAACGGCAAATCGCAGCGGGGCCCGGGTTGCTTGCAGGTATCTTTGCAAAGAGTGTTCGGCCGCTCTGGGCTGCTGGCCGTCTGCAGGGCCATCCAGAAAAGCTGCCGATGGCCGGGGGGCAAAATCGGGCCCCAGAACAGCAAAGTCCAAGCTGGGCAAAGGCGTTTGGGACCCGTTTGTGACCTGAGCCGGGCCTTGGACATCCAGGATCGGATATGCGGACAGGACGCCGTCCGGGGGACAGTCCTGCACAAGACGCTCTACATTCATAGCACCCAACGCATGCGCCCCGGTCAAAATGACTGCCTGCCCGGTTAAGCGTGCAGGCAGTCCCGATCGGTAGGCAGCGGCCAGCCCCGGCGCATTGATGATGGTGTCAGGCTGAAGAAAATCAGGCAGCGCCGCGATCTGCGGCGCCAGTTTGTCTGTCTCTCCCGCCAGGACCAAGCGATCCGCATGATGTTTGAGTTCCTGAAGCGCGATTGGAACGTGCGGTCCCCAGTCAGATGCCTCTGCAATCGCGTAGATCGCCAGCGTCATGCGGCGATCCTGCCCAGAATGTCGTTCGCTTTTTCACGCACCGCGCCAGATAACCAAAGACCTGCATCCGCATAATAAGGAAAACTATGCGTAGTATTGCGAAATACGGATGCGGACCCAGGATCGCACGTGAAACTATTTCGCAGCTCTTGGCGCACGCGGGTTTCAATGTGGCGCAAGAAAGCGGCGTCTGCTGGTACGGTCAACCGTTTGTGCGCCCCGCGCGCTTCGGCAGATATCAAACGAACAATGTCGGCCCGTTCGCGCGGCGATGTCCGCGCCATGAAGGCTAACCGCAAGGCCGCCGACGGCGTGGCGCTGTGCATATTCAAAAAGCGAAGAAATTCGGTGATTTCCAAAGGTAGCCGTTCATTGGCCGGTCCTGGCTTGGCTTTGACATCTTCCAGATTCAAAACGCGCGTTGCGATATGTTCAAACAGATCCCGGCCACAGGACGACAGATATTCATACGGCACGAGGTGCAATCGCACCTTTGGGTCACGTAGAAATGGGCGCAGGCCGAGCGCCGGGTTCAAAAGGTTTGACGCGTAAGGGTTGGTCAATTCACGCGCAAGTCGCTCTGGCAGGCTTTCCGTTTTTCCGTGTTTGACCTCTTCTGCCCAGTAGGACGCCAGACGTTCCACCGGGTCGCGCAACACGTGAATCAACTCGATCTGGTCGGCATTCACCCCGACGCGCAGCGCATGAAAACGCTCTGGAGACCACGCGCTGAACCCTTCTGACGAAAGCAATAACGACATATTGGGGGCCTGCGCCCATATGCGGTTCAAATGGGCAATCTGGCGCGTTGGATCAGCGCTATGCGCCAGTTCATGATGCGCGCGTGCATCTGGGCCAATACGCGGATAGAGCCAGCCCGAATGACGCAATTGGCGCCGGGTCCGGTGAAGGTTCGACTGCAGGTAGGTTGACCCGGTTTTGTGAGGACCGACATGTACGACAAGCCGCCGGGTCATGCCGCAATCATTTCCGCAGACCAGCCTAGAAGGCGGGACAGACCATCGCGCAATTTCACCTGTGGGCGCCAGTCAAGAACACGTTGTGCTTCAGAAATGTCTGCGCATGCATGGCGAATGTCGCCGGGCCTGAAGCGGCCCGAGATCCGGGCATCTTCCATTGGCTGGCCAGATTTGGCCAGCATCGCTTGCGCCACGGAAAGGATCGTGCTGCGTTCGCCCGACCCGATATCCAGAACAGTTGGCAAATCGCGCGCATGAACCGCGCAAGCCAGCGCGGCCGCCGCATCAGAAACATAGAGAAAATCGCGGGTGATCCCGCCGTCCTCATAGATGTCCAACGACGCTTTTGCGGCAATACGTTGCGCAAAGCAGGATAGAACGCCCGTGTAAGGGTTAGTAAGCGACTGGCTGGGCCCGAAAATATTTTGCAGGCGGAAGGAACAGACCTGGGTTTCAGACCCCCAAAACGCTTGTGTCAGCAGGTGTTCCTGCATGAGCTTGCTAGACGCATAGACCGACACAGGCGATGGCGCCTGCGTGCTTGAGGTAGGCACTGCCGTGAGTGGTCGGCGCTGTTTGTCATAAACCTGAAAATCGCCTGCCTCGAGATCGCGTCGCAGACGCGGCAGCGCCATCGCAGGGCACCCAAAGTCATCGACATACGCGCCTTCGCCATAAACAGCGCGCGTGCTGGCCAACAGCAAGCGCTTCGGGGTCCCTGCGGACCGTAGGGCGTCAATCAGATGGGCCGTGCCATCTACATTGACCTGGCAGTAGAGGGACGGTTGATCATAGCTTTCGCCGGTACCCGTTTCAGCCGCCAGATGCACGACGACATCGGGGCGGGCCAAGGCAACCGCGTCGGTCAATGCGGCAACATCCCGGATATCGCCGAGAAAGACCCGCGCACCGCTTTTTCGAACTCTTGCGATGTTTTCGGTGTTTTTTCGGTGCGCCCGAGGGGACAGGTTGTCGAACACGAATACATCGCATGTCCCGGTCAAGGCCTGCACCAAATGAGAGCCTATGAACCCAGCACCGCCGGTTATGAAAACGCGCGCCGCCTGCATTTCGATTGTCCCTTCTGCGTCAATCGTTGTTGCCCCAAAGATTGCAGAAGAAGGTTAACAGGCGCTAAAACCGGCCCCTATGTGGTGCGTACCCGCGCGGTTTGCACAGCGATAATGCCAACGGTGATGATCACAACCCCGACGATGTCGCGATGGGTCACTTGCTCGCCCAGAATCAACGCTGCGGTTGCAACGCCCAGAAACGGGGTCAGGAAATGAAACACCGCTGCCTTGACGGAACCGATCCGGTTTACCAACCAGAACCAAACAAGCGTTGCCAACAGCCCCGGAACAAGCACGGTATATGAAAACGCGATTATGACGGCCGGGGTGATGTTGAATTCGTAAGTGTCAAAAACCGGCGACGCGATACCCAAAGCAATAGCACCGACAAACATTTGCAATCCCACGACCATAAGCATGTTGCCCTGTGCTGAACTGCCTTGAACGGCCAATGTCGCAATTGCAAGGGCAGCCGCCCCGGCCAGACACAGCGCCAGTCCGATGGGATCTGTACCGCCGCCAATGCGGCCGGACATGATCAGCGCAACGCCGGCAAACCCAAGGAGCAGTCCCAAGATCGACTGCAGACCCAAGGGACGGCGAAAAATGCTCCAGCCAAGAAATGCGACAATCAGGGGCATGCTGGATGCGATGACGGCGGCCAAGGATGCTTCGATGGTCTGCATCGCGAAAAAGTTGAATCCCAGATAGATCGCGTTCTGGCAAAAGCCGAAAATCAACACCGTGCGCCATTGATTGCTCGTCAGGTGCCAGGTTTGGCCCAACGCGCGCGCCAGCAGAACGCCGATGATCCCGGCGATGAAAAACCTGACCGACGACACCGCAAGAGGCGGTGCGTTGGTCACAATGATCCGAGCTGATGTGAAAGCCGAGCTCCACATCGCGGCAAAGGCCAGTCCGGCAAGGAGCGCTCGAAAATCCATTGTTCCTCTTTTCCCGGGGCCGCGCTTCGCTTGCGGCTACGACTGGAGCTACGACGGCGGCAGGCCTAAGTCAAAAAGGCCGCCCCTGACGGGACGGCCTTTTAATCGTGGATTGCAACGGCTCAGCCGTTCACGCTGTCTTTCAGAGCCTTCGCAATGGTCATTTTCACAACCTTGTCAGCAGGCTTCTGGATTTGTTCTCCGGTGGCGGGATTGCGAACCATCCGTTCGGGGCGAGCCCGGCACATGATTTTGCCAACGCCAGGAAGAGTGACGGCGCCGCCGTTCGAAACTTCCTTGGTGATGATTGTCGTAATGGCTTCAAGCGCCGCATTTGCCGATTTCTTATCGGTGTCCATTTCTTCGGCCAGAGCGGCGACGAGCTGGGTTTTAGTCAATGGTTTGGACATTTCTTTCTCCTCGTACCTCCCCCTTGTAATAGGGGATTATGGCGTTGTTGTACGCGAATGTTGCGGTGGCACACAACAATTAGTGTAGGCCTAGGGTCACTTTTCCGCTTATTTTGTTGGGTTTCCGCGAGGTCAGAGGAATGCGGTCTCTTCGAATGAGCGCAATTTCCGGCTGTGGATGCGTTCCAAAGGCATCTCGCGGATTTTTTCCATCGCGCAAATTCCGATGAGCAAATGGCGTGCGACTTGCGTTTTGTAGAAGTCGGATGCCATGCCCGGCAGCTTTAGTTCGCCATGCAACGGTTTGTCAGAAACGCACAAAAGCGTACCGTAGGGCACACGGAAGCGAAACCCGTTTGCAGCGATTGTCGCGCTTTCCATATCCAGCGCAATTGCCCGCGATTGAGACAGGCGCTGAACAGGTCCCGACTGGTCCCGAAGCTCCCAATTGCGATTGTCGATGGTGGCGACCGTGCCGGTGCGCATGATCCGCTTGAGCTCGAACCCCTCCAGCTCGGTCACCTCTTCGACGGCATCTTCCAGGGCGACCTGAATTTCGGCCAGCGCCGGGATCGGCACCCAA
>AZIJ01005763.1_pt1 | contig 15990 bp, 17 predicted proteins | sample 359151 | NCBI WGS metagenome assembly AZIJ01 (sample SAMN02429718, study PRJNA222666) | marine sediment metagenome | biome: Sediment sample; isolation source: enrichment culture of sample MGS-ElMAX(UA) from oil contaminated site at the... | place: Egypt: El Max | collected 2013-01-23 | depth 9.22 m m | reverse complement strand
CAATTGTACCCACGTTTACGTGTGGTTTATTACGTTCAAACTTGGCTTTAGCCATGATGATCTTCCTTTATAAACTGCTCATGAGGGTCGCCCATGAGCACTTGGTTTTTTAACTAAATTTTAGTTGGGTAATATAGTAATCGAAAGATTACTCGTCGTCACCTTTTTTACCGCCAGCTTGGAACTTAGCGATGATGCCTTCAGCCACGTTACGTGGAGTTTCAGCGTATTTAGCGAATTCCATAGAGTAAGTCGCACGACCTTGAGACATAGAACGCATTTGAGTCGCGTAACCAAACATCTCAGCAAGTGGTACTTCAGCTTTAATTGCTTTAGTTCCACCAGGAAGATCGTCCATACCTTGAACCATACCACGACGACGGTTTAAGTCACCCATGATATCGCCCATGTAATCTTCTGGAGTTTCAACTTCAACTTTCATGATTGGTTCAAGAAGGATAGGATCAGCTTTCATAAAACCGTCACGGAAAGCGTATGAACCAGCCATTTTGAACGACAATTCATCAGAGTCGACATCATGGTAAGAACCATCGAAAAGAACTGCTTTAACGCCTACAACTGGGTAACCAGCCAAGACACCGTTCTTCATACGTTCTTGAATACCTTTATCAACCGCACCGAAGAATTCTTTAGGTACTACGCCACCTACAACTTCTTCAGCGAATTCGTATTCTTTACCAGCAGCTTCAACGTCAAGTGGTTCTAAACGAACATATACATGACCGAATTTACCTTTACCACCTGTTTGACGAACGAATTTACCTTCTTGCTCAATAGTTTTCTTGATCGTTTCACGATAAGCAACCATTGGTTTACCGATATTCGCTTCAACACCGAATTCACGCTTCATACGGTCAACGATGATGTCAAGGTGAAGTTCACCCATACCCGCAATAATCGTTTGACCAGATTCTTCATCTGTACGAACGCGGAACGATGGATCTTCTTTAGCCAAACGACCTAAAGCGATAGACATTTTTTCTTGGTCAGCTTTAGTTTTTGGTTCAACAGCCAATGAAATTACTGGCTCTGGGAATTCCATACGTTCAAGTGTAATGATGTTTTTCTCATCACATAATGTATCACCCGTGGTAACGTCTTTAAGACCTACACACGCTGCGATATCACCTGCACGGATTTCATCAAGATCTTGACGCTCGTTCGCGTGCATTTGCACGATACGACCGATACGCTCACGCTTAGATTTAACTGGGTTATAAACCGGATCACCTTGTTTAAGAACACCAGAATAAACACGTACGAATGTTAAGTTACCTACGAATTTGTCGTTCATAATTTTGAACGCAAGTGCAGAGAACGGAACGTCATCAGATGCTTCACGAGTTGCTTTAGTTTCAGCTTTGTCGTCAAGAATACCTTCGATCGCTTTAACTTCAGTAGGTGATGGTAAGAATTCAATTACAGCATCCAACATACGTTGAACACCTTTGTTTTTGAATGCAGAACCACAAAGCATCACTTGAATTTCAGAAGCTAATGTACGAGCACGTAAACCAGCAATGATGTCTTCTTTAGAAAGATCACCTTCTTCTAGGTACTTGTCCATTAATTCTTCAGAAGCTTCAGCAGCAGCTTCAACCATGTTAGTACGCCATTCGTTAGCAGTATCAACTAGGTCAGCAGGAATATCACCGTATTCAAACTTCATACCTTGTGAAGCTTCATCCCAAATGATTGCCTTCATTTCGATAAGGTCAATAACACCTTGGAATGTATCTTCAGCACCGATTGGCACAACGATTGGCACAGGGTTACCGCCCAAACGTGTTTTCATTTGTTCAACAACACGGAAGAAGTTTGCACCAGTACGGTCCATCTTGTTCACGAATGCTAAACGAGGCACTTTATATTTGTTCGCTTGACGCCATACAGTTTCAGACTGAGGCTGTACACCACCAACAGCACAGTAAACCATGCACGCACCGTCAAGAACACGCATAGAACGTTCAACTTCGATTGTGAAGTCAACGTGTCCCGGTGTATCGATTACGTTGATACGGTGTTGTGGGAATTGGTTAGCCATACCAGACCAGAAACAAGTCGTCGCAGCAGAGGTAATTGTAATACCACGCTCTTGCTCTTGTTCCATCCAGTCCATTGTTGCTGCACCGTCGTGTACTTCACCAATTTTGTGAGATACACCTGTGTAGAACAAAATACGTTCAGTTGTAGTTGTTTTACCTGCGTCAATGTGCGCAGAAATACCGATGTTACGGTAACGAGTAATAGGGGTTTGGCGAGCCATGATGTCTACATTCCTAAATGTTATATTTAAAACAGGACGCACCAATTAAATTGATGCGCACGAATATCCAAGCAGGCAACTTAAATACCCGCAAAGCTCCCACTTTGATAAAGAGCAATGTTGAATCGAGCTGCTGTACGCATGAATATTCTCCTGATTAGGGACTGTTTTATCCGCTTAGAAACGGTAGTGAGAGAAGGCTTTGTTGGCTTCAGCCATACGATGCACGTCTTCACGTTTTTTGATCGCTGCACCTTTACCTTCAGCTGCATCAAGCAACTCACCAGCAAGACGTAAAGCCATCGTTTTTTCAGAACGCTTAGCAGCAGCATCTACTAACCAACGCATAGCTAAAGCAGTACGACGGGATGGGCGTACTTCCATAGGTACTTGATAAGTAGCACCACCAACACGGCGTGCTTTTACTTCAACCATAGGACGAACTTTTTCAAGAGTAGTCTCGAAAAATTCAACCGGGTCTACTTTGTTTTTTTCTTGAACACGTTCTAAAGCACCGTAAACGATACCCTCAGCAACAGATTTTTTACCATCTTGCATTACGTGGTTCATGAATTTAGCGATTGTTTGGCTGCTAAATTTTGGATCTGGAAGGATCTCACGAGCAGCGACTACGCGACGTCTTGGCATTTTAATACACCTAATAATATGACACTTCAGGATGATCCAGCAGTTGTACTAAGTGTCGTGTACATGACGCTGGCCTTACTATACGTCGCTTGAATTACAAATCTATGAAGAATTCAAACAAGCGAAACGCTAAAGGGTTGCTTGGGCTAGTTTCCTAGAATTACTTCTTAGGACGTTTAGCACCGTATTTAGAACGTGACTGGTTACGATCTTTCACGCCAGCACAGTCTAAAGAACCACGAACGGTATGGTAACGTACACCTGGTAAGTCTTTAACACGACCACCACGGATAAGAACAACACTGTGCTCTTGTAAGTTATGACCTTCACCACCGATGTAGCTAGATACTTCAAAACCTGAAGTTAAGCGAACACGGCAAACTTTACGCATTGCTGAGTTAGGTTTTTTAGGTGTAGTCGTATATACACGTGTACATACACCACGACGTTGTGGACAAGCCTTCAACGCAGGAACTTTTGATTTTTCAATCAAAGTTGTACGACCCTTACGGATCAACTGATTTGTTGTTGCCATTTGGCAATTCTCCCGTTATTAAACAACCTCAAAAAGAAAAACACCTCTTTTCAAGGGCACATAATTGTAAGTCAAGAAGTAAAAATGGTCAACATTGCGATGCATAGCAAATGCTGACCATTCCTAGAGTTTTGTTAATTTTCAGTATGTATTACACATCCTGAAATAAATTAGCTGTGTTTGTTCGACGCTGGCTCAATATCTATCGTCTTCTGTTCAGTGACAAGTTCTGCTTTTTCAGTCAAAGCTTCTTGCTCTTCTACATCGTTTAAAGCTGACTGTTGCTCGGTATGTTCATGTTCAACTACATGCTTTTCAGCGAGTTGTTCAATCCCTAACTCTACTTCATCAAGCTTAGATTCCTCACTCGTAGATTGGGTTTTTACTTGAACCTCTACCTGAGTGATCACTTCATTCTGAGCATTACTTTGCGGTGCATTGTTTACATTCTCCGCATTTAAAAGTCTTGGACTTGCTTTTTTCAATAAAGCTTCAGCCTTTAAATAAGCCTCTAATGGAGAAATATTTTCATCTGGATGTTCATTTAAATAGAAACGTGCAGCACCAAAAATAGACTGCGATTTATGTCCAACATCCTCTAAAAGCTTCCAACTATAAAAACCACCTAAGGCAGCTCCGGCAACTGGTGTTAACCGTCCTATAACAGAAACTTGTGGAATATGATTGAGCCATCCCCATTTAAATTGCCCTTCTTCATCAACCAACCATTTTTTAATAAGCTCAATGTCATTATTTGAACCCATCAATTGCTGAAATTGCTGTAAGTCATGTGTTTCTAACATTGATTTTAATGCTTTAAGAGCGAGTAATAATGTTTGCTTTTCAGCAACAAGCCCCAAATCAATTTCTTTAAAAACAAAAGCAACAATCTCTTGGTCTGCATCTTCAGATAAGTCAAAGCCATGAGAACGCCCCGTTTGATAGATGGTTCTCAACGCCAAAACAATAGATGCTGGAATATCAACAGCAGCACCCCAGACTCCTGTCGCACCTGTTACCAAACCTTGAGCAGCAGCTAATAATTTATTCTGCTCGATCAATGCTTGACTTAAACGTTGTGAGCGACCTGTATCACGCGTCAACTCAGCGATGTCTTTGACTCCAGCTTCCTCAAGAATTTTCTCAGTTAAAGAGCTATTTGAACTAAACTCATTTAACCATTGGAATAAATAGTCAGAAACTTTTTCACCAAGATCAGGTGAAACAAAGGTCGCTACATTATTTACTCGACCATAATGACGACCCAGTAATTGATGGGACAATTTAGGTAACTGTTGACGAAGCATATGTTGTGGACTTTCATAACTCTCGACCTCAAATGGGCTTTTAAAACGAGCTTTCCCCTCAACAATCTGTGATGCATTCGCAAGTTCAGCACCAGATGTGGTTGGAGCTACTTGAAGTTTTTGTAATTCGGAACTGAGCTTTTTAGCCACTCCAAAGGCTTGTGCAAATAAACCTGAAGTTTGCTTGTTTTTAGATTTTGCCATCAAGAACCTCTGCTCTGTAATCTGTGCATTTCTAGGTAAATACTAGGTTGAATGCAGATTTATCTCAACTTTTATCTGTATTCTTTCATTACGTTTCGTCACAACATCACTTATGTTTACCAATATTTACACAACTGGAAATAGGCATAAAATTTGCCATAAGAAATAAAAAACCTTTCTGCTATCATGGTGTCATTCACTCAAAAGCCATTTTAATCGTTATATTCTCCTGAGTTGTATTCATAGCGATAACTACAAAGGCTTCGTATTACCATAAAAGGGAACTGTAAATGAAACGTGTTGTAATCACTGGTATGGGCATTAACTCATGTATCGGTAACTCTTTAGAAGAGGTTACTCATTCTCTAAAAAATGGAATCTCTGGAACACGTTTTAACCCAACTTATGCAGAACTTAACTTCAAAAGCCATGTAAGTGCTGCAGCAGTACAAGACTTTGACGGTATTGATCGTAAACTTAAGCGCTTTATGGGCGTATGCGCAATGTATGCATACAATGCAGCAATTGCGGCTGTGGAAAATGCAGGCCTTAAACAAGAAGATTTAGCACATAATCCACGTTATGGTATCGCTGGCGGTTCTGGTGGTAACTCAACCGCATCAGTAACTGAAATGGTAAAACTTCTTGAGGAAAAAGGCGCACGTAAAGTCGGCCCTTTCTTCGTTCCGCGTAATATGAGTAATACGATTACTGCAAACGTTGGCGTCGCTTTAAAACTTCAAGGGATCGCGCACTCTATTACCAGTGCATGTGCAACTTCCGCTGATGCTATTGGATACGCTTTTAACCTCATTCAACTTGGTAAGCAAGATTTAATGCTTGCAGGTGGTGGTGAAGAAGATCATTGGTCTCAAAGTTTATTATTTGATGCGATGGGTGCTTTATGCTCTAAGTATAATGACTCTCCTGAAACTGCATCTCGCCCATACTCAGCAGACCGTGATGGGTTTGTGATCGCAGGTGGCGGTGGTTTTGTGGTTTTAGAATCACTAGAACACGCTCAAGCACGTGGCGCAAATATCTTAGCTGAAGTCGTTGCTTATGCAGCGAATAGTGATGGTGCCGATATGGTTGCACCGTCAGGTGAAGGTGCTACACGTTGTATCCTTATGGCATTAGACGAAGCCAAACAACATGGCGTAGAAAAAGTTGATTATGTAAATACACATGGTACTTCTACCCCTGCTGGCGATGTAACTGAGCTAAAAGCAATGGAGAGAGCATTTGGTGAAGGTAAAGTTCCAGCACTAAGCTCAACTAAATCCATGACTGGTCATAGCTTAGGTGCTGCGGGTGTTCAAGAAGCGATTTATTCTGTATTAATGATGCAAAATGACTTTATCGCTCCAAACATCAATGTGACAGAACTTGATGAAGGTGCTCAAGGTTTCGATATTGTACTTGAAAAACGTGATGCAAAACTGAATACTGTGATGAGTAACAGTTTTGGCTTTGGCGGTGTTAACGCTTGCCTTATTTTCAAGAAGTGGGATGCATAATCCCACCTAGGATTATCGATGGATGCACCTTCTGATGCTTTCTTGTGGGTAAAAGCATTACATATTATTGCTGTGGTTTGCTGGTTCGCTGCATTGTTCTACTTACCACGTCTTTTTGTTTATCATGCCATGAGTGAAGATGCATTAAGCCATCAACGCTTTGAAGTGATGGAACGCAAGTTATATCGAGGGATTATGTGGCCATCCATGATTGCCACATTAATCACTGCTCACTTTCTAGTTGATTGGGGTGATGCGACCCGACATTACCATGATGCATTGTGGTTTTATCTCAAAGTTGGCTTGGTTGGCTTACTGGTAATTTACCATCTTGTATGTGGCTATTACCGTAAAAAACTGATTGGTAATGCTCACTACAAATCACATAAGTTTTGGCGCTTCTTTAATGAAATGCCAACACTGATCCTATTTGCAGTGGTCATCCTTGTAGTCGTAAAACCTCAATTTTAAATGAGCGATATCTTCTCGGATGCTGTACTTCACTGATATGCTCGTACAGCATTTTCCACATTCATACTAAATATTATAAATAATTAACACATTTCACTCTCAAAGCTCTTAGCTCAAACTAAGCCATTTTCTTATTTTCTAGTATCTAAAAACTGTCAAATTACTTGAATACCAAAAACCAACTTTCCAACAAATATTCTATTTTAGAATAAAGTACACACTCATTTTTTATATACCAAGTTCTAATGAGCCAACCATTTCAGCAATATTCAAATAGATTAAAGGCTTTGTTTATTTCGAGCTTAATCTTTTATTTGAAAATAGACCAATTTCAATATCGCAGATTGACCACTGGTGAAATCGAAATGGCATGTAAAGTCTTTGGTCATGCTATTAATTATAAAGAAGTCAAAATTTTTAACATCCCATACCTCCCTTGGCAGCCAGAAAACATTTTTATTGCCCCAAATGGAAATCTATTTGTTCATCCCAAATATTTCCGTTCTGACTACTCAAGTTGCTCAACCAACTTACAAGGAATTTTTATTCATGAAATGGCACATATCTTACAGTTTCAGCAACAGACCAATGTCATCCTAAAAGGTGCAATCTTACAATTAGGCTATTATTTGAGTTTAAAAAAATACAATCCCTACCATTATCATTTTACTCAAGGTAAAGCTTTCTCAGACTACAATATTGAACAACAAGGCGACATTGCCCGCGATATTTTTTTAAAAAAGATTCCAAATATTATTCTTGAGAAATAAAAAAGCTCTATAAATTTAATTTACAGAGCTTTTAAGTAAAAGAACTACAGTATGTATTACATAGCAGTACTTTTTGGAGTTTCAGAGTTGAGTTCATGACTATCATCCATTTCAGTCGTAAAATCTACACGCATTGCATCCATAACGATTGTGCTCATACGTCCCGCACCAATTGCTAATCCTAAAGCAATTACAAAATACACAAGCATTAAAGTCATATCACCAACCTCTCTTAAAAAATGCTTATTGAGTAAATAAAACCTAGTTCTCATTCTCACGGAGCATTACTGTTCCTACACGACCAACAGTAATGGCTAAGCCAGATGCAACTGCTAATATTAATAAAATTGACATATATTTCACCTCACCTGTAACTGGATAGTAGATGTAACCTGCTAGCTTAGGCTTGCTGATCGCCATCATTTAAAATAATCGTACCTACACGACCAACAACTACAGCTAAACCAAATGCGATGACTGGAAATAATACAACTGACATAGTGAATACCTCTTTGTTTTTCTGAGTATGTATCGAGACATACTTAATTTAAATCACAGTGTACATATGTTCACATTGATTAGGATAATAGCAGTGCACAAATGTACACTCAAGTGTAGCAAATAGATTCCCGACGAACGGTTAAAAAAGGTACAACCTAATAAAATTATATATTTGAATCATTTATATTTTAGAGAAACCCTAAATTTTCTTAATTTTTCCCAATCAAGATAGAAACCATAAAAAAGAATGATTTCTATGATTTCATTTAGCTGTCATTTCCATATGCGAAATTGACATGAAAAAAAACTTTTTATAGCTATATTAAATTTATTCACAATCATGCACCATAACAACGCAAACATTGAGAAATGTTGCTGTTTTATACACAAAAACCTGTTATTTTTACGCAGAAAAATGTGCATTTAGTATATATTAGTAAACCTGTCATTTTTCTTTAAGATATAGAATGTTTGACACCATGATATACAAGCGTTTTTAAAACTATACTTATATAAATCAAAACCTTGTATGTCAGCACCAGTTAAAACTCAGGATTAGGTTTGAATGAAAAATTTTAAAGTTGCCCTTGCTCAGTTCTCTCCGCATATTGGCAATATTGACGCAAATACTCAAAAGATGGTTGAACAAGCAAATCTAGCGAAACAACAAAAGGCTGATTTGGTCATCTTCCCTGAACTTTCTACCATTGGTTACCCAGCAGAAGATTTATTACTCCGCCCTAATTTACAAAAACGCACCCAAAAAGCGTTCGCCCAATTAAGTGAAGTAAAAGATATTTTAATGGTGTTTGGTTTTGTACACCAAACTGAAGATGGTCATCGCTACAACTCTGCTGCCGTCATGAAAGATGGAGAAATTTTAGGTATTTACAATAAACACAACTTGCCAAACTATAGCGTTTTTGATGAAAAACGTTATTTCCAAGATGGTCATCAGCATTTAATTTTTGAGTATCTTGGACATAAATTTGGCGTACTCATTTGCGAAGATGTGTGGTCACTCAATACAGTTAAACAATTAAGTCAGCTGAATGTAGAAACCGTATTAGTTTTAAATGCATCACCATATGAAGTTGGTAAGCCACAACATCGAGCTCAAACATTAAATGAGCTTGCTAAACAATTAAGTCTTAATGTTATTTACGTTAACCAAATTGGCGGACAAGATGACTTGATTTTTGATGGATCGAGTTTTGTTTGCAATAACAATGGTCAAGCAGCTTTACAAGCACCAAGCTTTAAAGAAGACCTTTATATTGCAGAGTACGATGCAGAACAAAAACAATTTAAAACGTCTGAAACAGCCCCTGCTTTAGAAACTTTCGCTGAAATTTACCAAGCTTTAGTTCTAGCGACGCGTGATTATGTTCAACGCTCTGGATTCCCAGGGGTTATCTTAGGTCTATCTGGCGGTATTGACTCAGCATTAACGCTTGCAATTGCAGTCGATGCGATTGGCGCAGATAAAGTTCAGGCTGTAATGATGCCGTACACTTACACATCACAAATGAGTGTCGAAGATGCAACTGAACAGGCACGCCGCATGGGTGTGACGTTTGGCATCGCCGAAATTCATCCGATTGTAAATAGCTTCATGCAAACGCTTTATCCATTCTTTGGAAATAGCCCAGCTGATGCAACAGAAGAAAACTTACAAGCCCGTACACGCGGCACATTACTGATGGGATTATCAAATAAATTCGGTAATCTTGTGCTCTCTACAGGAAACAAATCTGAAATTTCAGTTGGTTACTGTACTTTATATGGCGATATGGTTGGTGGTTTCTCTGTATTAAAAGATGTCTACAAAACTATCGTGTTTGAATTAGCGAAATATCGCAACACTTTAGACGAAACTCCTGTTATTCCTGAGCGTGTGATTACTCGCCCACCTTCAGCGGAATTACGTCCAGATCAAAAAGACCAAGACTCTTTACCTGCATATGACGTATTAGATGCAATCTTGTATGCATATATTGAAGAAGACCTGAGTCAAGCAGACATTATTGCTAAAGGCTACGAAGCAGAAGTCGTAGAGAAAGTAATTCGTTTGGTTGATCGCAATGAATACAAGCGTCGTCAGGGCGCAATTGGACCACGCATTAGTTCGCGTGCGTTCAGTCGTGAACGACGCTACCCTATCGTCAATGGATGGACAGCGAATGACTGAAAAAATTGTTTCTGAAAAGTCACAATTACTTGCTCAAGCACTTATGCTTGAGCAAGTTGCATTTTATAAAAAACAACTTACAACTGAACTTTCCGCTGAATTTTTTCAGCAGTTTATTCAACTTTTTTTGCAACACGCACCCAATATTCAACTCAACGAAGTTGTCGAACTAGAACAAATTCAAGCGGTCGTAAAACGCTATGCATTTGAAATGCAGTTAGGTGCAGGGCTATTAGAATTTATTGGTGAAATTGCCCAAAGACTGCATGTTTTTTCTTTACAATCATCAGCAGAGTTACAAGACTTATTTTCAGATCAACAGTTTGAAATGTGGTTATCAAAGTTTCTAGAGCTGGAAAATATTCGCCACTATTTGAATCATTTCCTGAGAGAAAGTCCGTCTATTCAGCAACTCTGCCAATATATTGCGACAACAACGTTACAAAACAAATTACCAAAATTATTCTCGCTAGCTGATGAAGAAAAAATTTCTTCTAGTAAATATGAGTGGCAGCAAAAACTAAAAACATTTTCGCACCGTCAGCAACAACGTATCGAACAAAAAATTGAAGATAGTATTGCCCGCTTCATTCAAGAGCAGCTCGTAGATCTCAGCTTACTTTCAAATGATGATTTAGAGACACTTGCTCGAAATGTCTGGGATGATAATAAATCGAAACCACTCTCTGAATACACTAAGCAAGTGACACCGCTTGATGTGGAAGAGTTCTTCGTCATGATCTATGAATATTGGAAAGAACTACGTGAGTCCTCTTACATTCAGGATTTAATCTTGTACGGCGTTAAAGTCTTTTATGATTTCTATAAAGACGAAAGCTTAGCAGATGTTTTCGCTGCAATCGGACTGGAAGAAAGCGATCTGCAAAATGAGGCTGTGCGCTTCTATCCTAAAGTCGTAGCTGCTTTAGATGAACATGGAGTATTAGAGCCTATCATCACGTTAATTTTAAAACCATTCTATGAAAGCCGCCAAACATTAGCGACGATAGAAAAACATCTATAATATATATGCTTAAGCCAAAGTAAACTTTGGCTTATTTTTTATAATAATGCTAGATAAAAAGAAACCACGCAGGAGCGTGGTCTATAAAATGGTGGCTATGACGAGACTTGAACTTGTGACCCCCGCATTATGAGTGCGGTGCTCTAACCAACTGAGCTACATAGCCGTAAACTGTGTGCGCATTATCTAGTGTTCCACCCTACAGGTCAAGCCTATGACATTGAAAATATAGGACATATGAACAGTTTTTATTCTTTTAAATTTCATTTGATCATTTTTCAACTAATTTACAGCTAAATTAAAAATTTAATGAAAATGTCAGAATGATTTGTTAAAAATTCAATCAGAAAAATAAAAAAAGTTGTTTTTAAAAACAGCAGATAAAAAGAGACCACGCAGGAGCGTGGTCTATAAAATGGTGGCTATGACGAGACTTGAACTTGTGACCCCCGCATTATGAGTGCGGTGCTCTAACCAACTGAGCTACATAGCCGAAAACTGTGGGCGCATTATCTTAACTTTCGCTACACACGTCAAGCACAATTTTCAAAAAATCTTAGAAGTGAGCCTATAAGCCGGGTTCTGTCGAGGACGATCATTCCTCTAGGCGTACAATCACTCATACGCTCAAGCGACCTACCCGAATCCAGCACGGGCCGTGCCTCAGGATTCCTATTTGGTCTTGCTTCTGGTGGGGTTTACCTTGCCGTGAACTGTTACCAGACACGCGGTGCGCTCTTACCGCACCCTTTCACCCTTACCTCACGAATGAGGCGGTCTACTCTCTGCTGCACTTGCCGTCGGCTTTCGCCGCCCAGGCGTTACCTGGCACCTTGCCCTATGAAGCCCGGACTTTCCTCCCCTGCTTCAGTCACGGAGACCTCCACAGCAGCGACCGTCCAGCCCACTTCGAGGCGCATCTTATCAAAAATTAAAATTAATTGCTCGCATTTTTTTGTGCCGTGAGCTTTTTATACTTTGCCATCAATTCATCTTGTGACTCCACATGTTGAGGATCAAGAGGAATACAGTCTACTGGGCAAAACAACTGACACTGAGGCTGATCATGATGTCCTACGCACTCTGTACAAAGCGCAGGATTTATTTCATAGATCAGCTCACCCATATAAATAGCTTCATTAGGGCACACAGGCTCACAGACATCACAGTTAATACATTCATCTGTAATATATAATGACACTTTACCAGCCTTGTTGATGCTTACGTTCAAATGCTTCAACCACAATGGCTGGAACAAATTTAGTCACATCACCTTTCAATCGCGCAATTTCTCTTACTAACGTTGATGAAATAAAAGAAAATTGCTCCGATGGAGTTAAAAATACGGATTCAAACTGTGGATCAAGTTGACGGTTCATGTTTGCCAACTGAAACTCATATTCAAAATCAGAAATTGCTCTTAAACCGCGTAATACTGCTGTTGCACGTTGTTCACGAAAGAAATTTACTAACAAACCATCAAAGCCTACAAATTCCACATTAGATAAATGGCTCAATGATGCTTTTGCTAACTCAACACGCTCTTCTAAGCTAAACACTGGATTTTTATGGTGTCCAATCGCAATTGCTACAACAACCTCATCAAACATTTTTGATGCTCTAGCAACCAAATCAACATGACCATTGGTAATTGGATCAAATGTCCCCGGATAAATCACACGTGTTTTAGACATGCGTTGTACTCTGCGTCTATGAGATAAGGTGCATATTTTAACAAAAGTTAAGCATAAACGCTAAATTCCTAAATGATGGAAAAAGATTGCGTTTTACGGCACAATAAGCGCAATTGTGGAAGTTTAAATTATGGCGAAAGCAACAGTAGTAAAAAAACATAATGGTGGCACGATTGCTCAAAATAAAAGAGCGCGCCACGATTACTTTATCGAAGAAAAATTTGAAGCAGGCATGTCCCTCCAAGGTTGGGAAGTAAAGTCTCTACGTGCTGGACGTATGAGCTTGACGGAAAGTTATGTCATTTTTAAAAATGGTGAAGCCTTTTTATTTGGTTCACAAATTCAGCCGTTATTGTCTGCATCAACACATGTGGTTCCAGAAGCAACGCGTACCCGTAAGTTGCTCTTGTCTCGTCGTGAGCTGGAAAAACTATTAGGTGCGGTGAATCAAAAAGGTTATTCGTGCGTACCATTGGCATGTTACTGGAAAGGTCATCTGGTCAAGCTTGAAATTGCACTGGTAAAAGGTAAGCAATTACATGACAAGCGTGCGACCGAAAAAGATCGTGACTGGCAACGTGATAAAGCACGTATGTTGCATAAGTAATAAAAAAACCTCCAACTCATGGAGGTTTCTTTAATCTTCTAACTAAGAAGAATGCTTTAATCTTAATTCAGCCAAATATTTACCAAACTTTCGAGCGGTTTCCAAATCACCTTCTGGCGGCGTAATTTCGACACTGGCATTATCTGACTGAGTCATTAGACCAAGAAAACTCGACATACGGTTAATATCTAGTGGGCTACGCCCTGTCGGCATAAATGGTAAACCTGCCCATAACATGCCATGCTGCATCGCAAACAAATTAATTTGCTGTAATACCGCTAATTTATCACCACTTAAACCACCACCATTGGTAAAGCCTGCCGCAATTTTTCCTTGCCATGTACGCGCTAACCAACGTTTAGATGAGTCTTCCATAAATTGTTTCAATGCAGACGTTAGACTACCCATGTAAGTTGGGCAACCCATCACGATGACATCTGCTTGATCTATTAAATCCCACTGTGGTGCAGCAACAGAGATGAGATGCACATCTGCACCTGCTTGCTCTGCGCCTTGAGCAATATATTGTGCAACTTTTGCCGTATGCCCATAAGGACTATGATAAATCACACAAACTTTGACTTGGGGAGTAATTTGCTCAATAACAGACATGGAAAATTTAAAAACCAATGAATTAGATCAAGTTTAACATTTTTAAACCACTCAAGGCGAATCAGCAATGCAAGATATATTTATCGCATAAAAACAAATGTCGCCATTCGTCCTGTTTTAGGATCACGGCGGTAAGAAAAATAATCTTTATCTTGCTGATAAGAGCACTGATTCCCACCTAAAACAGTTTCCACACCGAAACGATTTAAAATAAATCGTGCAATCGCATATAAATCGGCTTGGTATTTACCTTCAAATTGACCAGCAATAAAAGCACTTTCCAATTCAGGATATTTTTCGCAAAAAGTAGCTTTTACCTCAGCGCCCACTTCAAAACAAGGCTGACTAATCGCCGCACCCAACCATGCCCACGTTGGTTGTGATTGCATTTCAGTCACAGTGTTTTCAATAATACCATTGGCCAAACCACGCCAGCCTGCATGTAGGTTCGCAACCTCTGTCCCTTCAGAATTGCCGAGTACAACGGGAAGACAGTCCGCTGTCATCATCATTAATGCATGACCTTGGCGCTGAGTCACCAGACCATCACCTTCAAGTGCGATAAATGGAATTTGCTCATTGATCGTATGACAAATAGTGCTGTGTGTTTGCGTCATCCACGTTATTTTATCAACACCAAATTCTGATAGCTGATTTAATAAGATCATCCGATGCTGCTGCACACGTTGTGCATCATCATCGACATGTAGTGCCAAATTAAAACCAGCTAAATGATTATCGGATGTTACAATCGTTTGCGCATTTTCAATACGTGTTTGCCCAACGAAAATACCTTTGGGTAAACCTTGTACAAATTCCATAAATATCTCCTGAGCTATATTTTCTACCGTCAACCTCTCCCTTGCGGAACTATAATCGTTCCTCATCTCCTAAAAGGAATGGAAATTTAAAGCACTGCAAGACATTGAATTCATGAAAGTCTCCCTCCTTAAAGGAGGGAAATTTAGAGGATGGTAGAACTTTACTTAATACGCTTCATTTTCACTACGAAGAACTTCAACCAATTGAGTGAAATCATCTGGCCACGGTGCTTCAAACATCATTTCTTCGCCAGTGCGTGGATGTACTAGACCAAGCTTAGCTGCATGTAGTGCTTGACGTTTAAAGCTACGCAGCATATCGGTTAGTTTTTCTGAAGCGCCTGCTGGAAAACGAACGCGATTCACATAAACAGGATCACCAACTAAACCATGACCTAAATAACTAAAATGCACACGAATCTGGTGTGTACGGCCAGTTTCAAGCTGCGCTTGAATACGGGTAAAGTCACGGAAGCGTTCTTTGACATTATAGTGTGTTACCGCATCACGCCCACCCGGTAAAATCGCCATTTTAACGCGATCAACTGGATGACGTTTGATTGGTTCATCAATCGTTCCGCCTGCAATGATATTACCGTAGGCAATCAAATCATAAACGCGATAAACCGTTTTCTTTGCCAATTGTTTACTCAATGAAAATTGAGCTTCCAAGTTTTTAGCAACGACCAATAAGCCACTGGTGTCTTTATCAATACGATGAACAAGTCCAGCTCGTGATAGCTCAGCCAGTTTTGGCGCGTGATAAAGTAAGGCATTTACTAAAGTTCCCGTTGGATT
>AZIJ01019078.1_pt1 | contig 15998 bp, 14 predicted proteins | sample 359151 | NCBI WGS metagenome assembly AZIJ01 (sample SAMN02429718, study PRJNA222666) | marine sediment metagenome | biome: Sediment sample; isolation source: enrichment culture of sample MGS-ElMAX(UA) from oil contaminated site at the... | place: Egypt: El Max | collected 2013-01-23 | depth 9.22 m m | reverse complement strand
GGCCGGGTTGCTGGTCGGCCCCGACGGGGAACTGTGGCGGACGCGGCTGGAAGCCCTGCTGGCCCAGCGGACCCTGCTGCACCCGGAGGTGCTGGCCCTGGTGGAGCAAAGTTTGCGCTAACGGGGTTCCCGTCACATAGGTGCCCTACGGGAAATGGACGCGGGAGTGACGAGGCACAACGCGGGACAGCCAAAACAAAAAGGGGAGCCATCGGCTCCCCTTTCCATTCATTTCATTACCGGTTTCACACAAATCCAAGCCATCTGGGCAGGAACAGCGACAGCTCCGGTACAAAGGTGGTCACCAGCATCACCGGCATGGCCACAAAGGCCATCAATGCCAGGGCGGGTTTCACCGTTTTATGGATCGACACACGCCCGATGCGACAGGCCATGTAGAGGATGGGCGCCACCGGCGGGCTGTTGGCCCCGATCACCACCGAGCAGGCCACGATGGAGGCAAAGTGCACCGGATGAATGCCGGTATCCACCATCAGCGGCAGGAACAGCGGCGCCACCACCACGGTGACCGACACATCATCCATGATCATGCCGGCGACGATCAGGAACAGGTTGACCGCAATCAGGATCAACAACGGGTTCTGAATAAAGGTGCTGACCAGCTCGGTTAAATCCTGAGGAATGCGCTCCGACGCCAGAATGCGCCCGATCATAAAGCTGAACAGCAGGATCAGGATCACGGTGCCGGTGGTTTCCGCCGCCGCCACCACGCTTTTGGCAAAGCTTTTCAGGTTCATGTCACGATAGATGAAAAACCCGATCAGCATGGCCGAAAACGCCGCCACCGCCGCCGCTTCGGTGGGGGTAAAGACGCCGCCATAAATGCCGCCGAGAATGATCACCGGCAGCGACAGCGCCGGAAAGGCCTTGAGGGTGGCCCGGCCCTTGCTCGGCAGTTTTTCCAGGCCGTTGCCGGCGGCGCTGCTTACCTCGTGAAAAAAGCGGCCCACGCCAAACCGGTTGGCGAGGATCAGCCCCACTATCAGCAGAATGGCCGGTCCCACCGAGGCGGCAAAACAGGCTGCCACCGACTGACGGGTCACCACGGCAAACAAAATCATGGTGATCGATGGCGGGATCAGAATGCCCAGCAGCGACGAAATGCCCAGCAGCGCCGAGGAATAACTGCGCGGGTAGCCGCGCTGCTCCAGCGGCCCGATCATGATAGTGCCGATGGAAGCCACGGCGGCGGTGGCGGTGCCGGCAATGGCGCCGAAAATGCCCGAGGCCATGACCATGGAGGCGCCCATGCCGCCCTTGCGTTTGCCGATCATCACCTCGATAAAGTCCACCAGCCGCTTGGCAATGCCGCCACTCTGCATCATGTAGCCGGTCAGCACGAACAGCGGCAGGGCAATCAGGATCACCGAGTCTACCGAGCGGTAGCCCTGCAGCATCAGGGTATTGAGGTTGGCGTCGTACACATACACCAGATAAGCCAGCACGCCGGCAAAGGACCAGGCCACCGGCACGCCGATGATCATCAGCAGCATCAGCAGCCCTACGGCCATCAAACCTTCCATGTCAGTGTTCCTCTTTCAGCTGGCGGGAGCCGCAGCCCACGCCGCACAGGCCGGCAACGGCCTTCAGCAAATCCCGCAGCGAATAACAGCTGCATCCCACCGCCGCCAGCATGATGGACGCCTGGGGCAGCCATAACGGAATGCCCATGCCGGGCGTAGACTGGGGCCGGCGCAGGCCCCAGGCCAGCATGCGGTACGCCAGCACCACAAAAAACAGGCAAATCACAAAGGTGATCAGCGAAACCAGCGCCTTGTGCATCAGCTTGATGCGATCATCGGTGATCTGCAGCTCCACGAAGTCCACCACCAGGTGCTCGTTGCGACGACTGGCGATCAGGGCCCCCAGCATATACAGCCACATGCCAAACAGCATGATCAGCTCCAGCAGGCCGACCACCGACCAGCCGAACACGTAACGCGCCAGCACCAGAAACAACATCAGTCCGACCACCAGCAGGCTGGAGGTGAAGGCGGCCGCTTCCAGCAACCAACCCACCCGCCTGTCCAATTCGGAAAAGAATCTGCCGCCCATGTTTTACACCCTCTGAACGGACCGGCCCGCCGGGAGCCGGTCGTGTTGAAACAGCCTGCCGGTTACAGCTTGGTGGCATTGGCCCGAATGGTGTTCATGATGTCGCTGCCAATTTCCTTGTCCATCAGCGGCCAGACCTGCTCGCGGGCGGCCCGGGCAAACTCGCGCAGTTGCTCGTCGCTGGGCTCGAAATACTTCATGCCCGCTTCCTGGGCCTTCTTGATGTAGTACTCGTCCTGCTCCTTGGCGGCCTTGAACTGCTCGTTCATGATTTCCACCGCCGCTTCCTGCACCACTTTTTGCTGCTCCTCGGTCATGCTTTCCCACACATCCAGGTTCATCGACAACACCCCGGTCATGAAAAAGTGTTTGGTCTGCACGTAGTAGTCGAGGGAGTCACGGAAGTATTCATAGTCCCAGTAGATGACGTTGCCGGCCTCGCCGTCCACCACGCCGGTCTGCAGCGCGGTGTACACTTCGCCCCAGTCGATGGCGGCGGTCTGGTAGCCCAGGGCCTGCATGGTCTGGGGTGCCGGGAACACCGTCATGGTGCGCACCTTCAGCCCTTGTGCATCCTTGATGGTCAGGGCGTATTTGTCGCGGGAGCCGACGCCGTTAAACCCTTCGGGCCAGGGGCCGAAGAACTTGAGGCCGATGTCCTGATAGACGCCGCCGAGCAGGTTGTTGACCCAGCCGCCCGGGCTGTAGGCGTCCAGCGCTTCCTGCCACGACAAGGTCATGTAGGGGGTGTAAATCACGCCAATGCGCTTGTCGTAGGAGGTCATGGGCCAGTTCAGCATGACGTCCACGTCGCCGGCCACGTGCAGGTCGAACACTTCCTGCTGGCCGCCCAGTTCATTCTGGTAGTACACCTTGGTCTCGATATCGCCGCCGGACTTCTGCTCGATAAGCTCCCCCCACTTTTTCAGGGCGTCCCCGGCCGGCGAACCTTGCGTGCCGGAGTCGGTGGCGAGCTTCAGGGTCAGCGCCTGGGCGCTGGTACTGACCAGGCAGGCGGCGGTAATGGCGGAGGCCAGCAGGGTTTTGAGATTGAGTCCGATTGTCTTCATGTGATTACCTTCCCGATATGATGCCGTATTCACGGTGTGCAAAATCCTTTTGCAGAACGCAGGCGGGCGGTATGCAACCCAGGGGGGCGCCGCGCCCGCGCGTCGGCTGCAGGGGCATATCCATACTACGGATGGGTGAATATGCCATTGTCCCGATAGCGACGGCCCTTGCGCCAAATGCGGCGTCGGTGCAGGAACAGCAAAAAGGGAGCCTGACGGCCCCCTTCCCTGGCATGATGATGACCACTGCTTATTCCGGCAGTTTTACCGACAGGGTCTGCCCCTCGGCATTGGCCACAAAGGTGTCGGCGTACCAGTTGACGAAATTCACCACCCCGAACTCGTAGGTGGGTGAATAGGGGCCCGGCTCGTAGGCCATGGAGTTGATGCCGCGCTGGTTTTCCTCGGCCAGGGCCCGGTCCTGGGCATTGGTGGCGTCCCACACCCGGCGCAGTTTTTCCACGTCGTAATCCACACCTTCCACCGCGTCCTTGTGCACCACCCACTTGGTGATCACCTTGGTCTGCTGGGGGCCGACCGGGATCACCTGGAAGGTGATCAGGTGGTCACCCTGGCCGTGGTTCCAGGAGTTGGGCAAATGCAGAATGCGCAGGGAGCCCAGATCCCGGTTCTGTACCCGGCCCAGGGTTTTCTGGCACGCGGCGCTGCCGTCGATGGTCATGGCCACCTTGCCTTCGGCCAGGGGCATGCGCACCATGCGGTTGCGCAGGCCGAACGACACATGCTCATGGGGAATGCCTTCCGCATCCCACTCCGCCGCCTTGCGCGCCACATGGGCCTTGAAGGCATCGGTGGCACGGGGATCGTTGGTGTCGTCCCACTCCAGCAGGGTATTGAGCAGTTCCGGATGGGAGCCGGCGCAGTGGTAGCACTCGCGGTTGTTTTCGATCACCAGCTTCCAGTTGGCGTCTTCCAGGATCTCGGACTGCACCGCCACCTTGGCGTTTTCCAGATCGTAGGGCTCCAGGTAACGGGCCAGCTCGGCGAGGAAGTCGTCAATCTCGGGCGGGTTGTCCGCCAGGCTGATGAAGATGTAACCGCCGGCGGTCTTGGTATGCACCTGCTTCAGCGGGAAGTCGGCCTTGTTAAAGCTCTCACCCATCTCGTTGCCCGCATAGATGAGGTCACCGTCCAGCTCGTAGGTCCACTGGTGATAGGGGCAGACCATTTTGGCGACCTTGCCTTTTTTCGGAATGCAGATACGTGAACCACGATGGCGACAGACGTTGTGGAAGGCCTGAATACCATGCTTGTTACGCACTATGGTAATGGGATTGTTGCCCACGTCCAGGGTCATGAAATTGCCGATCTGGGGAATTTCACAGGTCAGCCCCACGTACAGCCACTCCTTGCAGAAGATTTGCTCCATGTCGGCGGCAAAGACCTCGGGGCTGTTGTAGCAGGCCTGGGGCAGGGAATAGCCGGGCCGGCGCTCACGCAGCAGTTGAACGGTCTCTGCCAGGCTGGTGCCGATAAGGGTGGTGTTGGTCTGCTCCATCTGTCTTGCTTCCTTGTCAGTTGATGAATACCTGAAGTGCCACCGGCAACAACGCCGGGTCACGGTTGTCCTTATTGTCACCAAGGTTATGAAGGGCGGATTGCCTGAAAACGACGCCCGCCACCCTTGTTTCCGACCTGCCCCGCCGGCACGGCCTGAGGCCAGGCCCCACGCGGGGTGAACGGATATGTCGGTGTCGTTTTCAGGCAATTCCGTCGCCCCGTTCTCATCAAGAATGAAGCCACTCAATGACAGCAGGTCATTCACTCAACGCGCCTCGGAGAACTGCGATGAATCAGGACTTCCTATCCCCCATCAATACCCAGACCTGGAGCAATGGCCGCCATCCGGTGCGTTGTGTACGCGTGATCCAGGAAACCTGGGACGTACGCACCTTCTGCTTCAGCGCAGAAAGCCCGCTGCTGTTTTTCTTCAAACCCGGTCAGTTCGTGACCCTGGAGCTGGAGATTGACGAGCAGACAGTGATGCGCAGCTACACCATCGCCTCCTCGCCTTCCGTGCCCTACAGCTTTTCCATTACCGTGAAACGGGTGCCCGGCGGCGTGGTGTCCAACTGGCTGCACGACAACCTGAAAGAAGGCGACGCCCTGGCGGTGCATGGCCCGGTGGGCAATTTCAACTGCATCGATTTTCCCAATGAGAAGGTACTGCTGCTGTCCGGTGGCGTGGGCATCACCCCGGTGATGTCGATGCTGCGCTGGTGGTTCGACACCAATGCCGAGGTGGACATTCAGTTTGTGCACAGTGCCCGCACGCCCAAGGATCTGGTGTTTCACCGCGAGCTGCAGCACATGGACTCGCGGCTGTCCAATATTCAGCTGAGCCTGATCTGCGAACGCACCGACATTGGCGAAACCTGGAGCGGCTACCGGGGCTTTTTGAACAGCGCCATGCTGGCCCAGCTTTCCCCCGACTTTATGGAGCGGGAAGTGTTCTGCTGCGGCCCGGCTCCCTACATGAAGGCGGTGCGCAACCTGCTGCAACAGGCCGGTTTCGACATGGACCACTACCACGAGGAAAGCTTCGGTGCCACCCCGGTGGAAGTGATCGAGGACGTGGAGCTGCTGGCCCAGGAAGCCTCGGATCTGGCGGAGCAGCTGGAGCGCACCGAAGATCGCCTGAGCGTGTCGTTTCTGGAAAGCGATTTGCAGGCCAGCATTCTGCCCGGGGAAACCCTGCACAGCGCCGCCGCCCAGGTGGGTCTGCATATTCCCAAGGCCTGCGGCATGGGCATTTGTGGCACCTGCAAGGTGAAGGTGGCCAAGGGCCGGGTCAATATGGAGCACAACGGCGGCATTACCGATGAAGACATCGCCGACGGCTATGTGCTGAGCTGCTGCAGCGTACCCGAGGAAGATGTGGACGTGGCGTTTTAAGTACGACTGTAAGTACGGCTGTAAGTACGAGGGTAAGTACGGCTGGTCGGTCTGTTGGAAGTAAGGACTTACAGGTCCGCCCGTTTTTGCCTGAGCCGGTATCCTGGCTCAGGCTTTTTTGCGTTGTTGCCACCCTGCCTGCGCGAGGGCGACGAGGGAAGGTGCCAGGGTGCACCCAGAACAGGATGCACTGGTCCTGATCACGGTGTGCCAATGCAGACAACACTGGGGGTTCATCCTTGCTCTGGATGCCCTCCTTCGAGGGCATGACAAACACCGAGGCACGTCTTCACGAACATAACGATATAAAAAGGGCCGCCACAGCGACCCTTGTCGTAAACACCTTTTTCTTCTTCAGCCGGCCCTGACGGACATCTCAGCCCCCTTCCCCAAAGCCCGGCATTGCGCCCGGCGCTGCCACAGCAAGCCGGCCACCAGGGCATAGAGGCCGATCACCACCAGGCCTATCCATTCTATCTTGAGCGGGGTGAACTGAAACAGCAGCACCAGACCGAACATCAGCGTCCAGTTTCCCATCACATAACGCGGCAGGCCCACCCGGTCGGGCTCCAGGTTCAGGTTGGTGGTGTACAGCCGGATCAGGGAGTCGAGCGAGTTGATCACAAAGATAACCCCAACCACCACCATGCCCAGCTTGAGCAGCCCGCCAATGGCAATGGCGTCACTGAAATGCAGATACAGCACCGAGAACCAGATGGCGATGGGAATGGAAGGCACCACCAGCATGGCAATACACAGTTGCCAGGCCGGCAGACCACCGGCAAAGCGGGCCACAAACTGGCCGATCATGATGCTCCAGGAGAACCACCAGAACAGGTAAAAAGCGTGATAATCGGTGATGGGGGTAACAAACTCATGAATATTGGCAAAATACTCGCCAATGCCGGCCACGGTGCCGCCCAGCTCAACGAGGCTGGCCCCCGAATTCCACCCCATAAGGCCAATCAGCGCCACAAACAGCCAGGTGGAGGCCACGCTCAGAAACTTCACATAGCGCACGTCCGAGCTCGACCAGACGGCACACAGCACCACCAGGGCGACCAGACCGTAGCGCAGGGCGGTGGGAATGCCGTCCACGTAATCCGGCAGGTAACTCAGGAACAGATAGCCGGTGAAGGCGCAGGTGCCGATGATCACCAGGTTGTTGATGAACTTGACCAATGGCAGCTCAAACAAACGTACCCTGGGCTCAATCAGCACGAAATAGAAGGTGGTCAGAAAGTAAAAGGCCCACACCAGAAAGCCCCAGAAGCCGAACTCGATGGCCAGCGGGTTGGCAAAGCCGTATTCCGGCTCACTGGCATAAACGGGAAACTCGGTCAGCGGGAACATCACCAGGCCCACGTCCAGGCCCGAGGTAAACAGAATGGCAATAAAGGTAAACAGGGAGGTGGGCATCTCGCCCCGGCAAGGTACCCGGCCGTAACGCAGCAATACCCAGGCCGACGTGGCCAGCGTCAGCACAATAGCAACAGACAACACCATATCCATGGAGAATCCTCTTTTGTTGGTTCCATCAATCAATGCATGCCCAGCGGCATGATAACCCTTCACGCGTTTCTTGCTGGTCTTTGACCCCTTAATTAATTGAACATTCAATTAACATATAACTGTAGAGGCAGGAAAGTATCGGAATATGCCCATTACGACCTGGGGCGTATCTGTATGCGACAGGAGAGGATGAAGTCGGGAAAGTAAGGGGGTTGCGGTCATGTCAGCCGGCAACTACGGGCTCGGTTGACAAGAAAGGGACGGAGGTAGCCTCCGTCCCCTTGGGCGCTGGCTGCTGGCTCAGCCCTGACGGGCTTCGCCTGCCGGCGTGGTACGGTTATAAACGGTTTCGTCCAGCTCGTTTTCGCTCTTGCCGATCAGCACGGACACCATCAGATCACCACACACATTGACGCTGGTGCGGGCCATGTCCAGGATGCGGTCGATGCCGGCCACGATCGCCAGACCTTCCAGCGGCAGCCCCACTGTGGTCAGCACCAATGACAGCATGATAAGGCCCGCGCCGGGCACACCGGCGGTACCGATGGAGCCCAGGGTGGCGGTCATGATGATCAGGACATAATCGGACGCGGCCAGATCAACCCCAAAGGCCTGGGCCACGAACACGGCACAGATCCCCTGGTAGAGGGCGGTGCCGTCCATGTTGATGGTGGCGCCCAGGGGCAGCACAAAGCTGGACACGCCCTGGGATACGCCCATTTCCTCCCGGGCCGCCTTGATGGTGGCCGGCAGGGTGCCGGAGCTGCTGGTGGTGGTGTAGGCCACGGCGGCCGGGTTGATCAGCCCCTTCAGGTAACGCACCGGGTTCAGACGACCCAGAATACTGATCAGGCCGCTGTAAAACACCAGCACATGGAGCAGGGAGCCCACATACACCAGGGCCACCACCTTGATCAGCGGCAGCAGCACCTCCAGGCCATATTTGCCCGCCACCCAGGCCATCAGGCCGAACACGCCGTAAGGGGCCAGCTTCATGATGAGCTCGGTGAGCTTGTACATGCCCTCGGCCAGGCTTTCAAACAGGCGGATGGCCGGCTGCGCCTTCTCGCCACAGAGGGTCAGGGCTATGCCCAGGCCCAGGGCGAACACGATGATTTGCAGTATGTTGCCCGCGGCCATGGCGCCGATGGGGTTCTGGGGGATCAGCGCCAGCAGGGTCTCCACCATGGACGGCGCTTCGTTTGCCGCCACCGGCTCGGTGATGGTCATGTTCATGCCGGAGCCCGGGGTGAACAGCAGCGCCAGCGCCAGACCAATACTGATGGCCACCGCCGTGGTGCCCAGGTAGAGCACCACCGACTTGAGGCCAATGCGCCCCATTTTGCGGGTATCCTGCATGGAGGTCACCCCCACCACCAGGGAGCAAAACACCAGCGGCACGATCAGCATTTTGATCGCGTTGATAAAAAGGGTGCCGATCGGCTTTAACAGCTCGGCGTCCGGGCCCATCAGGGTGCCCGCGATCACGCCCAGTACCATGCCCACCAGAATTTTTTTCCAGAGTGCCAGTCCGCTCCAAAAGCCGGTGCGGCCCTGCTCTGCCATTGTCTGTTCCATCGTCTGTTCCTTGGTGCTTGATGTCGAGGAGTGCAACCGGACGCCACCACAGCCAGGGGCGGTCCGGACCATCGGTATCTGGCGTTCACTCGCCAATTCCTGAGAACAGAAAAGCAAGCACCATGCCAGCTTCGAGAGGAACAATTAAGCAACTGTTTTTTAATTAATTTTTAATAAAAGCCAGCAGGCGCCACAGCAGCAAAGGGGTATAACCAGGGTTATGAAAAGTCGCATCGCGGAATAGATAAATGCTTATCTTTCATGGAGATAGAATGCCACTCCCGGATTATAACCAATAACCCGGGTTATAGGGGTTGTCAGCTCTCGTCGCCGCCGGCCTTTTTCAGCCGCTTGCTCAGCGCCGGCTGGGAAATGCCCAGCAGGCGGGCGGCCAGCGACTGATTGCCCCGAGAGCGGCGCATGGCCTCGGCCACCAGCAGATCCCCCACCTCCGCCAGCCTGGGCAGGGTCTGCATTCCGCGGAAAGGGCCGGGCCCCTCTTCCTCCACCACCGGGGGCGCGGCCTGCTGGCCCAGGGCCTGGCGAAACACCTCCATCGACAGCATTCTCGACTTGTGCCGGCTCATGGCATCGAACGCCAACGCCCGCAGCTCCCGCACGTTGCCGGGAAAGGCATAATTGGCCAGCAGCACCGCCAGCTCAGCGGGCAGGGTGGGCACGGTTTTGCCCAGCTCCGCCGCCGCCTCGGCCAGAAAGTGCTCCAGCAACAGGGGAATGTCGTCCTTGCGCTGGCGCAGCGGCGGAATTTCCACCTGGTGGGTACGCAGCCGGTAGTAGAGATCCTTGCGAAAGCCGCCTTCCTGCTGCTTGCGGGCCAGATCCTGATGGGTGGCCACCACCACCCGGGCACGAAGTCGTTTGGGCCTGTCGCTGCCCAGGGGGTAATACTCCCCTTCCTGCAGCAGCCGCAGCAGCTTGACCTGAGAGGTGAGGCTGAGATCACCGATTTCATCCAGAAACAAAGTGCCGCCCGCGGCCTGCTCTATCATGCCAGCCCTGGCCCGATCGGCCCCGGTAAAGGCACCCTTGTGATGACCGAACAGGGTGTCGGCAAACACATTGTCGTCCAGCCCCGCCACGTTCACGCTGACCACGGGCCCGTCGCGGTTGCCCAGGGTATGAATGGCATGAGCAATCAGCTCCTTGCCCACCCCGCTCTCGCCGCAGATCAACACCGGCTGGCTGCTGGCCGAGATCGCCTCCAGATACTGAAATACCGAGCGCATGCCCTTGTCCTGGGTAATGATGCCGGCGAACACCTCGGGGCGCTCCAGGGTGTCGGTCAGAAAGCGCCGGCGCATTTCCTGGTTTTCCAGCCGCATTTCCTGGCTGGCGATGGCCCGGCGAATACCGCCGATCAGGCGGTCTTCTTCCGTGGTCTTGACGAAATAGTCGTAGGCGCCGAGGCGAATGCAGTTCACCGCCGTTTCCAGCTGGTTCAGCCCGCTGACGATGATCACGGCAATCTCGGGGTATTCTTCTACTATCTGTTGCAGCAGGGCCTCCCCCGACAGATGGGGCATGGTCAAGTCCAGCAGCACCAGCCCGATGGGCTCCCGGGCAATGATGCCCATGACCTCCCGGCTGTCTTCGCAGCGATAAATATGGTTAATGCCGCCCCGCCGCTCCAGGGCGATGCTGAGGCTGCGCAGAAACGGCGCCTCATCGTCCACCAGCAGCACGCCGAAACCGGGATAGAGAGTGTTCTTGATCACGATGGGGTTCCTTTAATCGCGGGAAGGATCAGGGTGGCGCGGGTTCCCCTGCCCGGCTCGGACTCATACTCCAGCCGGCCGCCATGCTCCTGCACGATGCCGGCGGACACCGACAGGCCCAGCCCGATGCCGCCCTGCTCACGCTTGGTGGTAAAAAACGGGTCTTTCAGGCGGGACAGGTTGTGAGGGTCGATGCCGCAGCCCTGATCGATGATGTCGAGGGTCAGTTCGTGGCTGCGGGCCCGGTATCCGGTGATAATGGACAGCCCCTGCTCCGGGCTGGTCAGGGCCTGACAGGCATTGACGATCAGGTTGATCACCACCTGTTCAATGCGCTGGCCGTTGCCCCGAAAGCGCGGCAGATCCGGCTCGCAATGCACCTCCACCCGGTGGCTGGACTGACGAATGGTGTTGTCGACCAGGCGAGTCACCGTGGCCACCAGGACGTTGAGATCCACGGTTTCGGTCAGCTCCGCCGGCCCCTGGCGGGCAAAGTCCCGCAGATCGTCCACAATGCGCCGAATGCGGCCGGCGCTGGCCTGCATGTCGTCGAGCATGGCGGGCAGCTCTTCGCGCATACGGCTGTAGGGCAACCCGGCCAGATAGAAGTCGCCCTGCTGCTCGTAGTGCGCCTCCAGCAGCTCTTCCATGTCCTGAAAGGCATCCTTCAGCACCGGCAGGTTCAGCAGCAGCAGGCTGCTGGGGTTGTTGATTTCGTGGGCCACCCCGGACACCAGTATGCCCAGGGAGGACATTTTGTCGGCCTGGATCAGTTGCTGTTGCTGCAACTGCAGTGCCTCACTGCGCCGGGCCACTTCCCGGGCCAGCATGCGGTTCCAGATAACAATGCCGCCCAGCACCACCAGCAGCACCGCCGACACCAGGGCGGCGGCCAGCCCGATTTTCTTCCAGGGCCAGCCGTCCTGCTCCAGCGGCCCCAGCCACTTGTCGTAAATTTGCTGGTGGCGCCCGGTGTTCTTGAGAATGGCCAGCCCCTCGCTGAACCTCGCCAGCAGGGCCTCGTTGCCTTTCATGACCGCATAGCCATAACGCTGGGGCTGAAAGGGCTGGCCCACCGGCACAATGTTGGACAACTCCAGCTCCCGGCCCAGATACAAGCCCGGCAGGTTGGCCACCAGGGCATAGTCGTGATTGCCCGCCGCCAGCAACCGCAGCCCGGTGGCATGGGTGTCCACCAGCACCAGGCTGGCGCCCACGTCGTTGTGCAACAGCTGATCGTGCATAATGCCGCCCCGCTGCACAATCACCTCCTTGCCGCGCAGGTCGGCCAGCTCAGTGGCCTCCTCCTCGCCCTGGCGGGCAAAAATGGACTGGTGCACGATGGCATGGGAGGGGGAAAAGCGGTAATCACGGCTGCGTTCATCGGAAAAAGTGAGGCCCTGCAACACATCCAGCTCGCCCGCTTCCAGGGCCCGGCGCATGCGGCTCCAGTCGCCCAGGCGGATCTCGACTTCCATGCCCATCACTTCGGCAATGGCGCGGGTCAGCTCCACATTGAAACCGTCGGGCTCACCGTCCTGGTTGATGAATTCATAGGGCGGATAATCGTGATCGCCCCCCACTCGAATGATGGCATCGTCTTGTGGTGCCGCCTGGGCACTATTCAGGGCCAACAACCCCCACAGCAAGACAAGCAACCACAGCCCCGCTTTCCCATGCCGCTTCACGACGAGGGCTCCGCCCGACCATAACTGTGCTCGCACGCCTGCCAGAAGGCTTCGGCGGTGTCGGACAGCGGCCGGCGGCAGCGATAGAGGCAGACATTCAGGGGGCGCTGCCAATCGCGGCCGCCGCAGATCACCAGAAAGCCCTGGCGCAGCTCTTCGCGAATGGCAAAGCTCGGCACCCAGGCGATGCCCATGCCCTGCATGGCCATGACCTTCAGGCTGTCCGCCAGAGAGGACTCAAATGCCTGCTGCAACTGCACCGTGCGCGGCCGGCGGCGCAGCAACTGCGCCACGCAACGACCGAGGAAAATGTTCTCGGGATAGCCCAGATAAGGCAGGGTGGCACCGCCCGCGGCGTCCAGGTCGAACACGGGCTTGCCCTCTTCGTCTGCCCGGCACACCGGCACCAGCTGCTCGGTTTGCAGATCGAACCGGTGAAACTGTGCCGGGGTCAGGGTGGGCTCCTCAAAGGCCAGCAAAAAGTCGCAAATGCCGTTTTTCAGGGCTTGTACGCTGTCATCCACGTTGGCCACCAGTTGACGGGTACTGATCCCCTTCAGCTCCCGGCGAAAGGACTGTAAAAAGGCGGGAAACAGGGACAGCGACAGGGTGTGCGACACGGCAAAATCGAGGCTGTGGCCACCCCGCTGTTTGAGGGAGCGCAAATGGCCGATGCTGTCATCCAGCTGGGTGACCAGGTTACGGGCTGTGATACGAAACAGTTTCCCTTCATCGGTGAGCTGCACCGGTGTGCCGCTTCTGTCGACCAGCTCGCAGCCCAAAGCGGCTTCCAGCGCCCGAATACGCCGGCTGAAGGCGGGCTGGGTCATGTGTCGCTCCCGGGCGGAACGGGAAAAGCTCTGGCTGTGGGCCAGGGAGAGAAAGTCTTCCAGCCACTTTGTTTCTATGTTCATGCCCCCATCCCCGGCTCAACACCCCTGAGTGCGGCCAGCTGCTGACCGATGTTCGCGGCATTATATCATTCGGCGGCGCCGATGCTCGGGGCCATATCACGTCACGCCATGCCAAGCCGGCAGCGGTCATAACAAAGCGGCATGACGACGCCATGCTGTTGATTATCAAAGACCTGCCACCCCCTCATGCCGAACGGACATGGGGTGTACTCAAACGGCATTGTCGGTGCCCGCGCCGGCTGTTTTAGGCTGCGAAAAAACAGCCTGGAGACAGTTTATGAGTTCCCTGATTGGTATTCTTGGCGGCATGGGTCCGCTCGCCACCGTCGACTTTGTGACCAAAATCATTCACCAGACCCCGGCCAGCCGGGATCAGGAACACCTGCCGCTGCTGGTGCACTCGGTGCCGCAAATCCCCGACCGCACCGCCTGCCTGCTGGAAAACAAGGAGTCTCCCCTCGAGGCCCTGCTGAAAGGGCTGAACACCCTGATAAACGCCGGTGCCGGCTGCATTGCCATTCCCTGCAACACCGCCCATTACTGGTATGAGCCGCTGGCCCGGGCGAGCAGCGTGCCCATTTTGCATATTGCCCGCGCTTGCGCCGCCGAATTGGCACGTGAAAAGGTCCGTTCGGTGGGCCTGCTGGCCACCGACGGCACCCTGAAGGCCGGATTTTATGCGCGGGAGCTGGCGGAATGTGGCATTGCCCTGACCACGCCCCGGCCCGAGCTGCAGCGCCGGGTGATGAACGGCATTTATCTGGTCAAGTCCGGCGCCGTTAAACAGGGCGCCCGGGAACTGGATGCCTGCATGGCCAACATGCTGCAACTGGGGGTGGAGCGGGTCATTCTGGGCTGCACCGAAATTCCCTTTGCACTGGACGCCCTGGGCTCGGCCCATGCCCACCTTGGCATGGACGCCACCAAGGCACTGGCAGCCGCCTGTGTGCAGTGGCATCAGCAGCAAACAATTGCAGTGGCGGCGTAATAGCACCGCCTTGTTACCGGCCCGGAGTAATGGCTCCGTTGCGGCGTCGGCCCCGGGCCGACTAGAGCACGGCAATGGCGGCCTTCAGTGGCTGGGCGGCAAACACAATGGCCAGCCGGGCCGCCGTGGGATAGGCGTCGTTGGTGGACTGGCAGAGATTGACGTCGTTTATCTGGGCATGGGCGGACCGCATTTTTCTGGTGGATTATGAGTCGTTCACCGACAACCAGATCACCCAGCCCATATTGCTCCCCACCTTCAAAAGCCGGCTGAGCGGCCTGCGCCTGGGCGCCTCGGCCAGCGGCAAGTGCATTCCCAGCTGCACCCGGGTGGTGCTGGAATACCGGGGCCGGCAGGTGGACATTCGCCGCCCCCTCTCCCTGTGCAGCACCTGCGACGCCGACAGCGGCCAGATCTCCGGCGCCATTCTCAACGCCATCGGCAACGACATGGCCCCCACGAGCACCACTTTCGCGCCAGGCATTATTTCTGACGGCGTGAATTGAACGGGCCAGCATACCAGCGGCCCGCCCTCCTCCGCTTGAGCGGCTAAAAACCCAGCCATTTTGCTGAATACTCGCTCAATTTTCTGGCAGAAACGCCTTCCAGGCGTTGCCTTTTTCTGCCTACGCGACAAAATGGACTCAAACAGGGAAGCCCAGTGTACCTAACACTGCCATATTCTCAATTTAAGATGAGGAGTTAAATATATGTTTCAAAGTGAGATAAGAGAAAGTCAAATAAATGATCTTTTTGAAAAGGTAAGAAACAGAAAATATGGAAAATATCTCCTTAGAATAGTTATTGATAAAGCAAGATCCATATCCAATAAATCTATAGAATTTGAGTTCCCTGTAACCGCCATTGTAGGCCCAAATGGAGGTGGTAAAACCACTATTGCTGGCGCTGCAGCAATATTGTACAAAGAAATAGCCCCAGCCCTTTTTTTTGCGAAAAGTGGAAAGTACGATGCTAGCATGCTGAATTGGAAAATTGAGTACGAAGCAATCGATAAAAGTATCAGGACGAATGACACTGTCAGACGAACAGCGAAGTACCACAATTTAAAATGGGCTCGAAGCACATTAGATCGAGAGGTTTTGATTTTTGGGGTATCAAGGACAGTTCCAGCTGCCGAAAGAAAAGAGTTAAGAAAGTGCGTTTCAAATAACTTTGAAGTGGATGATGCTAGGATTAGCAACTTTTCTCAAGATGTTGCTAAATCAGTTTCTTCCATATTAGATAAGGACGTTTCAGAATACAAAAACATCCAAGTAGATGATAAGGGTAACGTCACTTTACTTTCTGGCACAAACTCTGATGGAGATTTATTCTCGGAGTTCCACTTTGGAGCAGGTGAATCAAGCATTATTAGAATGGTACTTAGTCTAGAGGCTGCAAGCGATAACTCACTCGTAATCATTGAAGAAATAGAAAATGGTCTTCACCCTGTTGCAACTATAAGAATGGTCGAATATCAGGGTGAACGCATGAGTGTTTAGTTTTTCATCACCCCTGAG
>AZIJ01007935.1_pt1 | contig 16033 bp, 14 predicted proteins | sample 359151 | NCBI WGS metagenome assembly AZIJ01 (sample SAMN02429718, study PRJNA222666) | marine sediment metagenome | biome: Sediment sample; isolation source: enrichment culture of sample MGS-ElMAX(UA) from oil contaminated site at the... | place: Egypt: El Max | collected 2013-01-23 | depth 9.22 m m | reverse complement strand
TTGAATTGCGCACCGATCAATGGGGAGCAGTACGAGCAGGTGAAGGTTTACTCATCACAACTCATAGCCAAGCACAAGCTGAGGGAGAACATCTTGATGCCCAACCTGCTAAGCAGCAGTTTGAAGGTAACCAAAGCAATGCCAAGGCCTTGAGTGAAGTGGCGAAGAACCAACAGACGGATGAGATTGAGTCAGTTGAACAGCTAAAAGCTTTTTTTGAATCGCTAGAGTCAAAAATTGCTAAATTTAACAAAGCTGTCCTTTTACTCAATTCTCCTGAAGGTATTGGCCTGAGTAGTAATGAAGATATTCATCTTTCTGCGGATGGGCAGATCAATCAGTTTGCGGGTGATAGTATCAATCTAAGTACGCAGAAAAACCTGATTACACATGCACAAAACAGAATCAGTGTGTTTGCCGCACAGAATGGGATCAAGCAGGTGGCGGCCAAAGGTAAGTTTGAGGTCCAAGCGCAGTCAGATGGAATGGATTTGCTTGCTAAGCAAGGGATTCAGATTATTTCGACAGAAGACCGAATTGAGATTACTAGTTCGAAAGAGATTGTGATTACTGCGGGAGGTTCTCAGATTAAGCTGAATGGTTCAGGGATTTTTCCAACTACAGGTGGAAAGTTTGAGGTGAAGGCCGGGCAGCATTTGTTTATGGGTGGGGCGAAAGTTCAATCAGTTCTTCCGACTTTAAGTAATCTTCCTATTAATAAAGAAAATTATAAATATACGAATAGAATTGATTTATTTGATATATTCAAAGATTCTGAATTTTCTAAAATAAATTACAGGGCTTATCTAAAAGGTCAAAATATATATATGGCAGGAAATTTAGATGAGTATGGTCGTACGGAAAGATTTACCAGTATTGAAGCAAAACAAGAAGAGGTTATCGTTGTAGTAGATGATTCTGATTATCTATGGGAAGTTTTAGATGAAGATGATTATGTAATTGAAAACCAACAACTAGGGGAAAACAATGAAATTTGACTTAAAGTTCGTTGATCGTGTAGGTAATCCTGTTGATGGTTTAAAATATAAGGTTTCAGTTTCTATTGATAAAAGTAAAAAAACTAAAAGAGAGTTAGTTTCTTTTGTTTCTAAAAATGGGCAAGGTAAAGGCGCAACTATAATTGGTACAGAAGAACTTATATTTGAAGTCGTTGATTTTCCTACGCCTTACACGAAATGGACAGAAGTAGGTTATTTCTCCTACAAAAAAAGAATGGATAAAAATGAGAAAAGAACAATTGTGGTTAAAGTTCCTTCAATTCTTATTAATACTAAGACTTTTCCTAAGCAAGAAATGAAAGGGGATTATGAGCGGAAAAAGAAAATGTTAGAAAAGCAATTAGATAGTGCAATATATTTATATCCAAGTGTAATTAAGCATAAAGTTGTACAAGGTGAATCATTGGAAAGTATTGCGAATAAGCACCAAACAACAGTTGCTCAAATTAAAAAGAAAAATAAAATAACTGGAAATCTGATAAAAATTGGTGATCAACTTACTATCAAAGATGATCTTGATGTAAGAAGAGAAGTGCTAGATGCTCAGAAAGTATATAGAAAACATATTAAAGAAAACTTTGAAGTTTCTAAAAATAATTCCAAAGTTATAATTACAGTAAAAGAAGATAAAAAAGGTACACAGCTATTATATGTAAATGTATCTGGAGCAATTGCGGCAGTTATTGGTGTGGGTGCTAGCATTCAAGTTGGTGCGGCGCGAACACCTAAAGGTCAATGGGGGATATTTGTTGCCCCTGGGGTAGCAGGCGTACAAGGAACTACTTCAGTTTCAGTAGAAGGGGGGTATTTATTGAGTGAAGCTAAAAGTTTGAATGACTTAGCAGGTTTCGGATATTCTATGAATGTGAATACTTATGCTTTAGTCGGTGCTTCAACTGTAGTAGCTTCAGGTTTAACTCCAGAAAAAATTTTTGATGGCGATTTTAGTGAGGGTACAACAGTGGGAGGAGGTCTTGAGGCTGGAGTCGGCATGGGAGCTAATATCCAACATAATCTTAGCTATACTTTTGTCATTCCCTTAACAAAATAGGATTCCTTAAAATGAAATTTTTGTTTACTACATTAATATTGGCGATAAGCTTAACAGGTTGTGATGTACAAGCTAATAAAGTTAGTGGGGAAAGCCAAGGTGTTAACCTAGATTTGTCTAAAATTGATAACGTTGTAAAAAGTAAAGACAATAATGAGAAAACAAAATATTTTAATGCTTTATTGGTTGAGGCGGAAAGTAATAATCCTATTGCGCAAAATTTAGTGGGGGTGGTTTTTGAAAATGGATATTTAAATCAAAAGAAGGATATTAAAAAATCAATCTATTGGTATGAGAAGGCAATAAAAAATAATAACGGGGTGGCTGAAAATAATATGGGGAGTTTGTATGCTCATGGTAATGGAGTTAAGCAAGACTATGAGAAAGCTTATAACTACTATAAGAGTGCAATGAGTAAGAATGTACCTGAGGCTATTAATTCAATCGGCTTTATGTATTTTAATGGTTTCTACCTTGAAAAAAATCTAAAAAAAGCATGTGAATATTATGAGAAATCAGCAATTTTAGACTATGGTTTAGGAGCTGCAAATACTGCTAATTGTTATTATGAAGGTTGGGGGGGGATAAAAGATAAGGATAAGTATTTTGATTATTCTCTAAAAGCTGCTGAAAAAAATTATGCACCATCACAATTTAATGTTGCTGTTATGTATAAAAAAGGAGAAGTTGTTGATAAGTCAATTGAAAAATCTGTGTATTGGTATAAAAAAGCAATAGAGAATAGTGAACCTCGTGCTGCTTATAATTTGGCGTCGTTATATGAAAAAGGTGAAGGCGTAAAACAAGATTTTGATCTTGCGTATGCTTATTACACTTTAGCAAAAGAGTTTGGACTGGATGTCGCTCAAAAGAAATTACTGGAACTAGATAGTAAAGTCGTTAAAGAAAATATTCGTATTTTAAAAAATGGAGATAATATACAAATAGCAATAGATGATCCTTCTAGTAAATGGGAAATTATGGATGAAGAAGATTATCTAAAGAAGAATGGTAGATAAAAAATCTATAATGAGTAAGGAATTTATACCAACTCTACATCCACATATTGCCGAATTAAATTATCATCAAGCATATGCACATAATCTAGGAATGCAATATTAAAACTACCGACTGTTTGTGCATGCTCATAAGCAAGTTTACCTGCGATTGCAAAGTGAATATGTGATGCAAGTGCAGCAATTGTAGATGCACTAACAGCCCTATACGCTGCTGTTAATGCACCTAAAGCACAACCTGTTGCTGTGATTTTAGGTTGTAAGTGACAACCACCATTTACCCGAATAACAAGATCTAATTCTTTAGAAATGATGTAATCCGATTCACCCGAAATCGCAATACATTTAGCATGGTTTAATAAGTTCTTTGCTTGTACATATACATCTTGGCTATTTAGCGTACTGTCTACACCTTTGGATTGAATTTGACTGCCAGCCAGCGCACTGATTTCTGAGGCATTTCCGCGAATAATTGTTGGATTAAATTTTAAAAGTTGATCTACAGTTTCACTACGCCACTTCAAAATCGCACCATAACCCACAGGATCAAGTATCCACGGTACTTCATGCTGCTGAGCAGTTTGTGCTGATATTAACATTGCCTGTGTCTGTTCAGTTGTTGGTGTGCCAACATTAATACTGAGTGCGGAACTGATTTTTGTAAAATCTTCCGCTTCAAAAGGATTATCAATCATCGCAGGTGACGCACCGGCGGCAAGTAAAATATTCGCTGCGTAATTACTGGCAACACTATTGGTTATACATTGAACGAGTGGCGATTGTTTTTGTAACGAATGCCAAGCTTCTATGACTTGATCAATAAGTTGTTGTTTCTGTGACATGATAAATCCTGAGCTAACTAACGCGTAAAATAATGGTCTTGATGTTTACATTGACGACAAATCAATGAGACGTAATCTTTAGCATCATAGTCCACAACTAAATCATTCGAACCACAATACATACAACGCTTAACCGAATAAAAATTTAAACGAGGTTCAATTTTACGCCAAGATTTCCAAACAGGTTGAAAGAAAATATTTTCGTCATAACCTAAAAACTTAAATAACAAAACCTCACTCATTTTACTAAAAGGAATGTTGTGTGGTCTTGGCAATGTGCTTGTTTCCCAACGTTCAGCCAAAGCACGTTCACGATATTGTTCAAGTGTCTTTTTCAATAAGTTGGTATTAATAAACTTATCATTTCTCGGCTGCAATGCTTTCTGTTTATAAAGATATTCTAAAGCGGTTTGAATAAGATAATAAATTTGACCAATCGCTAACCCCTCCATCAAACGATAGCAAAAAGCCTGAAACGAACGATTTCCAGCAATTTGAATTCCCCAAGTACGACAGTAGAACTGCATGAATTGCACAATCTCTTGGTAAAGCACCAAGTAGAGTGCATCCTTAACTTCATCTGTAGTTTTAAAGGGAACACCTAAACTTAAATTTTCATAAAACCACTGGCGAAGCTGGTGGGTAATACTAAACAGACTTGGGTCAGCATAGCCATCTAAGCGAACATTTAAATAATAATGTTCAGTTTCAATGCCAGAATCTTGTGGTTTTAAAATACCGACTTTGACGAGGTCTTGAATCAAATGGTTCTGGAATAAGAAATTAGGCGTGAATTCATGATACTTAATGTTTTTCCAATGGATCATTTCATCATGCTGAATGTCCTCACGTGCATAACCATCCAATAGACTCAACAAGAACAGTTTATGTAAAAAACTGAGTTGATTGAGGCTATAGATGATTTCATCTTTTGCTTTGTATTTGCGTTGTTCTTGTAAAAGTGCTTGTTGCGTTTGTTTCTTTCGTTGTGCCGTGCATTGAGTACAATGACAGTTCATGTTGCTATCAGGCTTAAACACACGATGTTCGCAATGGCTGCACTCATGAAATTGAATATCTTGAGTGTATTGTTCAGCTTCAACCCAGTACATTGAAGCTTTGCAGAGAGGACAATGGCTACTTTCATCTAACTGTTTTTGTAGAATCTGTAAATCCATTGAGCAGAGACCTGTTATGCCTAAATAAAAGATTATACATGTTGGCATAAAAGAATGATGCATAGTTTTAGATTGCAAATTAAAAGGTTGAAATTTGATTTAATTTTTTAGATTTTTACTGCCTTCAATTACAGAGAAGAAATATAACTTTGCTAACCCTTGTTCATTTAACTGTTAATTTGTGACTTAGTTAAAATTCTTTTTGATTTTAAATAATTAAATATCTATTGGTCGTGTTGACTGCCGATTGTTGTTGTAATACATATGTATATTAGATGGATCAATTTTGCATTACGGAGCATATTATGCAAAGAAACTCACTCATGAATGGACTCATGGGAGTATCATTTATTTTATTCACTTCTACTAGTTTTGCTGCAACCCCTGAAGGTTTTTGGAAAAGTATTGATGACCGTACTGGTGAGCAGCTTTCAATCATAGAAATTAAGAAAAAACCTGATAATACATATACAGGAACGATTGTTTACCGCTATCCAGTTTTAGGTGGTGGAGCAGTGTTAACCAATTGTGTGAAATGTCCAGAACCATTTAAAAATAAGCCAATCTTAGGTCTCCAAATTGCTTGGGGATTAAAAGAAGATCCTAAAAAGCCAAATCAGTATATTGATGGTCGTGTATTAGAGCCTAAAACAGGCAATATTTATAAAGGTAAAGCACAATTGAGTGCTGATGGGAAACGTATGCGTATGCGTGGGTATATGGGGATTTCAGCATTAGGTCGTACCCAAGTGTGGATTAGAACAGATAGTGCGAATCCTTAAATAAGAACTATTTACAGAGAGGCCTGAACAACGAGTTTAGGCTTTTTTTTGTTTAAAATTATGTACATATGTATATGAAATAAAAATGACGATGTGGTTGTTTTTTGTGCTAAAGAGTAGTTTTGTACGATGTAACTTCCTAAAAAGTGTGATAATTTTCGACCATTAAATTTATAACGATGAATAGCTTACTTTTTAAAGACGGGGGTTAATATGCTAAATCATATGCTCATGAAAGGAATCATGGGACTTTCAATTGCTTTTGCAAGTGCGACGACATTTGCTGCTTCAATCGAAGGCTATTGGAAAAGTATCGAAGAAAGAACAGGTGAACAATTATCAATTGTTGAAATCCGTAAAGGAAATGACGGACGTTTTCATGGAAAGATTGTTTATCGTTACCCAACACGCGGTATCGCGTTAACCAACTGTACGAAATGTGCAGCGCCAAATACAAATAAACCATTGCTAGGCTTAGAGATTCTGTCTGGATTTAGAGAAGATCCAAACAAAGCTGATGCTTATATTGATGGGCGTGTATTAGAAGCTACCAGCGGTCGTGTTTATAAAGGCAAAGCTGTTGTGACTGGTGATGGTAAGCGATTACGTATGCGTGGCTATATGGGCGTATCTGCTTTAGGCCGCACTGTGGTTTGGTTACGAACAGATAGTGCAAATCCGTAATGAGCCTTATAAAAAACCTCGAATCTAAACAAGGTTCGAGGTTTTTTTATTGGATTAAGTCAATCGTTAAACAGGGCATGGTAAGTTTTCGTCCTCCTGACCAATTTTTTTAGCTGCAATTAATGCTTGAACTTTCTTACTTGGTACTTTCTCTTTTCCAAGCGCATCGTAGGTGTTGATTACATTGGTGACTTCTAGTGTTGTTAGACTAATTCCCTCCGCTGATAAAAAAACTGAGATAACGTTATGATCGATGCCTGCAGCGGCAAGATCATGGATTGCTTTAATATTTTCTAGGCGATAAAGATGCGCTTTCAATTCCATAGTCGTAGCCCTCACTTGTTATTTTAAATACCTACATTGGCATATATGTTTAAGCAATAACCGTGCACAAAATGTAAAGCTAACGGAAAAAATGTAAATTAAGCGATGAAATGCAGAGAGGTTTGTCACTTTTATTTATAAAGAGAAAACTATGTTGTAATTTTGTCTAAACGATAAGCCGATTCATCAAATTATATTTGAAAATAGACAATCTCAACCCAATAAAAATTTTAAACGCATGTCGGGTCTTACAGACAGTTTTTATTGGTTGGCGTATGATTTGTGCAGATGTCTGTGATACTCGTGGTTATAACTGTTCAATGCGAGATTTTTAGACCAAACGGCATAATTTATGCTAATAAAAGACGCTTCAAGAAGTCTTGTCGACAAGACCATATACATGAAATCATGAAAGATAAGGAATACTGATGAATATTGCGGCTCAACCTCCTGTTCAAACGGATCAAACCATTTATTTAAAAGACTATCAAAAGCCATCGTTCTTGGTTGAATCAATTAATTTAGATATTCAAGTTTATGATGATCATACAATTGTTGATTCAACACTAGTGATGAAGCGTCAGGCAGCAGGCGCATTAACGCTTTTAGGCCGTGATTTAGAGCTAAAGTCGATTCAACTCAATGGTCAGATGCTTAGTGCAGATCAATACGTTCTAGACAGTGAACAATTGCAGATCACTGATGCACCAGATGAGGTCATTCTTCAAACACAAGTCATTATTCATCCAGAATCAAATACACAACTTGAAGGCTTATATAAAGCGGGCGATTTATTTGTTACGCAAAATGAGCCAGAAGGTTTCCGTAAAATAACTTTCTATCCTGATCGCCCAGATGTACTTTCAGTATTTACTACACGTGTAGAGGCGGATAAAAAATATCCAGTTTTATTGGCCAATGGTAATTTGCTCGAAACAGGTGAGGCAGGTGATGGCCGTCATTTTGCGATTTGGCAAGATCCAACCAAAAAGCCGAGCTATTTATTTGCCTGTGTGATTGGTGATTTGGCGGTATTGAAAGATCGTTATACGACTTCAGAAGGGCGTGACGTTGCATTAGAAATTTATGCCATCGAAAAAGATATTCCAAAATGTCATATTGCTATGGAAGCTTTAAAGCATTCGATGCGTTGGGATGAAGAACACTATGGTCGTCCTTATGATTTGGACAACTATATGATTGTGGCTGTGAGCCAGTTCAATATGGGTGCAATGGAGAATAAAGGTCTAAACATCTTTAATACTTCGTGTGTGCTTGCCGATGAAGAATTCACTACGGATGCCGCGATTATGCGTGTGCAGTCAGTGATTGCACACGAATATTTCCATAACTGGACAGGTAATCGTATTACTTGTCGTGATTGGTTCCAGCTCTGCCTCAAAGAAGGTTTAACGGTTTTCCGTGATCAATCTTTCTCAGAAGATTTGCAGTCAGCCGCAGTACAACGTATTGATGATGTTGCTGTACTTAAATCACATCAATTTCCTGAAGATGCTGGTCCGTTATCACATCCTCCGCGTCCAGATCATTTTGTGGAAATTAATAATTTCTATACTGCGACAGTGTATGAGAAAGGTGCGGAAATTAACCGCATGATGGCGACTTTATTAGGTAAAGAAAAATATCGTAAAGGAACAGATGAATATTTCCTTCGTCATGACGGTCAAGCCGTGACAGTTGAAGATTGGGTTGCGGCACTCAGCGCTGGTTCAGGTGTGGATTTGTCTAACTTCCTCACTTGGTATAATCAGCCAGGTACACCTAAGTTAGAAGCGAAAGGTGAATATGATGCCGCTGCACAAACTTATCGTTTGAGCTTTAAACAAAGTTTAAAGACACATCCAAAATATCCAAATTTAAAAGCTGTTCCGATTCCTGTTGCTTTGGCATTATTCAATGCCAATACAGGTGAGCAATATATATTGCATAGCACTGATTTATTTGTAAATAATGTGAAAGATGGTGTCTATCTGTTTGATACGGATGAGGCAACGATTGAGTTTACAGGCATAACTGAACAGCCTGTTGCCTCATTATTACGTAATTTCTCTGCACCAGTGAATTTGATATTTGATTATTCGAATGATGATTTAGCGTTCTTAATTCAGCATGAAACCAACGGTTTTAACCAATGGCAAGCAACCCAAACGTTATTAGAACGTATTCTATTAGAAGATCATAAAGCAGATACTTATATTCAGGCGATTAAAAATACATTGCCAGATTTAGTGAATAAAGATCCATTACTCGCTTCGCGTCTGTTTGATGTACCAAGTGAAAACTATTTGGGTAGTCGTATTGATCAAGACTATGAGCCAGAAATTGTTCGTGAAAAACGCGAGTCTGTGCTGAATCGTTTAGCGCGTGAATTAGGATCATTCTGGAAAGAAACTTATCTTGCTTTAGATCCAGATCAGCAAAAAGAATTTTCTTTGGCAATGGGTGTTCGTGCGCTAAAAAATATCATGTTGAATATGCTTGCTCGCCAAGGTGATGATGCTGTATTTGAGTTGGCTTATGAACAGTATCAACAGACTGGTAATATGTCTGAACGTTTAGGTGCTTTACGTGTATTAGTTTGGAATGATGCACCACAAGCACAGGCGGCTTTAGATGATTTTTATAATCGTTTCAAAGATGAAGCCTTGTCATTAGATCAATGGTTTATGATTCAAGCTTCAAATCCATGCGCAACAGCAGAGACCATTGAATATCTAACCAAACACGTTGATTATGATCTAGGTACACCGAACCGTATTCGTTCAGTTAGCGGTGGTTTAGCGGCGAATCCTGTGAATACGTGGAGTTATGGCGTTGATCATTTCGTTCAGCTTGCTGCATATTTAGATGAGAAAAACCCGATTTTAGGATCTCGTTTGCTACAAGTGCTTTCACGTTGGTACACACTGATTGAGCCGCAACGTACTCAAGTTCAACAAGCCTTAAAAGCATTACAGCCAAAGGTGAAGTCGAAAAATGTATCTGAAACATTAAACTCATTATTGAGTATCTAATCTGATTTAAGCTTTTTGTTAGCCACAGTCGTTTACGGTTGTGGCTATTCTTTTTTATTGAATATGGAATTTTTCCCACTAAAAAATCATAAAAATAAAAATGGGATATTTTAGGAATAATCACAGATGGCTTTGAGTGTATTTGATCTTTTTAAGATTGGTGTTGGTCCTTCAAGTTCTCATACCGTTGCACCCATGCGAGCCGCGTATCGATTCATTCAGGTGTTGAAAGAGCGTGGTGATTTACAGAAAATTGAGCAAGTTAAAATTTTCTTATACGGTTCCTTATCTTCTACAGGGGTCGGACATGGTACAGATAAGGCAACAATATTAGGTCTCATGGGTAATGAGCCTGAAACGATTGATATTGCAAAAAGTCGATTGACCCTAGATCAAGCTTTAGTGACTAAAAAACTAAAAGTTGATGGTACAAAACTGATTGATTTTGATGCTGACCGAGATATTACTTTTATCGATGAGGCCTTAGCTTATCATCCAAATGCGATGAAAATTGTCGCCTATGACAAACATGAACAAGAGGTTTATGCCAATACCTATTATTCAATTGGTGGTGGTTTTGTTTTAGATGAAAGTCATGTCAATCATGGCAGTTTCATTGAAGACAACACGCAAATTCCTTATCCATTTCAAACGGCCAAAGAGTTATTAGCGCTGTGTAAAAAGTATAATTGCAGTATTAGTCATTTGATGTTGGAAAATGAGAAAAGCTGGCGAACTGAAGATGAAATACGCACTAAAATTCTCGAAATTTGGCAGGCAATGCAGACCTGTATCCAAAGCGGATTAGAGCATGAGGGAGTTTTAGAGGGAGGGCTAAATGTAAAACGTCGAGCTAAAAATATTCATCAACGGTTGTTAAGAAAAGAAAATCAAAATTTGATTGAGACGACCTTTAATGCAATGGAGTGGGTCAACTTATTTGCCCTCGCAGTTAATGAAGAAAATGCTGCAGGTGGTCGAGTGGTAACAGCACCAACCAATGGTGCAGCAGGGATTATTCCAGCAGTTTTATCCTATTATGTAAATTTTTCAAAAGATGAGTCAGAAGATACCATCGTAAAATTCTTTTTAAGCGCAGCAGCAGTTGGAATTTTATGTAAATTGAATGCTTCTATTTCTGGTGCAGAAGTTGGATGTCAGGGTGAGGTTGGTTCAGCATGTGCAATGGCTTCGGCTGGTTTAGCAGAAATTTTAAATGGTACACCTGAGCAAATTGAACATGCTGCTGAAATTGGTCTAGAGCATAATTTAGGCTTAACGTGCGATCCTATAGGTGGTTTGGTACAAGTGCCGTGTATTGAGCGAAATGCAATTGCTGCGGTAAAAGCGATTAATGCAGCGCAAATGGCATTACATGGCGATGGCGAACATCATGTGTCTTTGGATAAAGTGATACAAACCATGAAAGAAACAGGTAAAGACATGTCAGATAAATATAAAGAAACCTCCAAAGGTGGTTTAGCCGTCAACTCGATTGAATGTTAAACCTTTGCCAAATTAAGCATTAAAGATAAATGAATTTTTTACAGAAAGGATGGTGCAGATCATCCTTTTTTATTTGACAATGATTATTGTCATAAATAGTATGAAATCGATTCGAATATTATGGATGACTAAAATGGAAATAAAAAAAATCACATTACCTACCCGCCAAATAGAAGTAGAAGTGTACGCACCTAAAGAAACTTCTGAATCAGTTCCTTCAATTTTATTGCTACACGAGTTATTTGGTATTCTTGATGTTTATCGTGAGGATGCTCAAGATTTAGCTGATCGTGGCTATCTCGTTTATGTACCTAATTTGTTTGATGGTGGTGCAGTCAAATATTGTATTCGTGCGATGGTGAGTAAAGCAGGACGTAGAAATGCTGCTGATAGTGGAGTAAATCAAGAGATTCATGTTTTATTGGATGCGTTGAAATCCGATCCACGCTCAAATGGGCGTTTAGGCATGTTGGGACAATGTTTAACAGGTGGCTATGTGATTCAAATGGCCAAACGTGAAGATATGTTAGCTCCTGTGGTTTATCATCATTCTTTAGGGATTGAGGGCGTTGGTGTACCAAAAAAAGAATCCTTAGATGATATTCGAGTTTTGCAAGGACATTGGGCGAATGTCGATCCATTTTGTCCAAAATCGAAACGAGAAAAGTTGATTCAGCAATTAGGCGATCGAGTTGAAGCCTATACCTATAATATGCCGCATGGTTTCAGAAGTGTAAGCCGAGGCATGCCTGAGGCCAAAGTCGTATGGCAACGTACAGTTGATTTTTTTGATCGAGAGTTAAAACAAAATACTGTATAAATGATATGCTTAGCCGTTATTATGTATAAATATTTATTCATTTATAGAAATAAAATGAGAGGGGCTAATGTCATATAAATATGAGTATGCAGGTTTCTGGATACGAGTGGGTGCAGCAATTATTGATTCGATTATCGTGGCAGTCGCTCTAATACCAATTATGATGATTATTGCACCTAATGTGAGTAATAATTTTTCGGGTTGGACTTGGGCTGATTGGCTAGGTCAAATTCTCAGTGCTATTTTTTATATCTTTTGTTGGATTAAATTTGCGGGAACACCTGGTAAACGTTTATTACGTTTAAAAGTATTGGATGAGCAAACAGGAAATAATGTTACTGTTGGGCAAGGAATTATTCGCTATATTGGTTATATTCCAGCCACTTTAGTTTTATTTATAGGTTTGATCTGGGTCGCTTTTGATCCTAAAAAACAGGGTTGGCATGACAAAATGGCTAAGACAGTTGTGGTAAAAGAGCTTTAGAAAGTTGTTTAATCAAATTTAAAATCGTCCTCCGTGGCGATTTTTTTATTTCTAGATCATTAAAAAATAGATTGAGAAGCATTGTCTCATAAATGGTATATAAGTCTTTTCGTGTTTCAAATAGAATAAAATCAAATTGATAAAAATGAGAACAGTATGAGTTCAGAGGCACACTCAATCAGTTTAATTGCGCCTGTAGTTTTATTAGCTGCGGCTGTTATCGCCGTACCCATTTTTAAGCGTATTGGATTAGGGTCCGTATTAGGATATTTAATTGCAGGCCTTATCATTGGCCCATTTGGTTTTGCTTTTTTTCATGATTCTACTTCGATTTTACATATTGCGGAACTTGGTATCGTGATGTATCTATTTGTGATTGGCTTAGAAATGCAACCGTCACATTTATGGAGTCTTAGACGTGAAATCTTTGGTTTAGGCACATTACAGATTGTTGCTTGTGCTTTGGCTTTAACAGGTGTCGGCTTACTCTTTGGTTTTCAACGGCAAGTTGCATTTATTGGGGCGGCTGGTTTCGTTTTAACCTCAACTGCAATTGTGATGCAGCTATTGGGTGATCGTGGTGATATTGCACAACCGCATGGACAAAAAGTTGTTGCAATACTTTTATTCGAAGATTTGTTGATTGTTCCGTTATTGGCGATTGTTGCATTCATGGCACCAAATCATGTGGTCGAAACTACATCAGCGCGCTTAGAAAATATTGGGATTGGTTTAATTGCCATTGCAGGTTTAATCGCTGCGGGTTATTGGCTACTGAATCCACTATTCAGACTCTTGGCAGCAGCTAAAGCGCGGGAGGTGATGACAGCCGCGGCACTTTTAGTCGTATTAGGTGCAGCATTGTTAATGCAGGTCAGTGGTTTGTCGATGGCGATGGGTGCTTTCCTTGCAGGTGTGTTGTTATCAGAGTCAACCTTTAGACATCAGATTGAAGCAGATATTGAGCCATTCAGAGGCATTTTATTAGGACTATTTTTCCTTGGTGTGGGGATGTCTTTAGATTTATCTGTGGTACAACAGAACTGGCAGCTGATCGTAAGTGGCGTTTTGGCTATGATGTTTGCCAAAGCCTTGATGATTTATGTTGTTGCACGTATGACCAAAAGTTCGCATACAGAAGCTTTAGATCGAGCTTTATTGATGGCGCAGGGTGGTGAGTTCGCTTTTGTACTTTTTGCCGCGGCTGTGAGTGCTCAGGTGATTGATAATACAGTTAAGTCAAATTTGACAGCAATTGTGGTTTTATCAATGGTGCTAACACCGATTCTTGGTGTGGTATTTAAACGATTTACCCAAACTAAAAACGAAATTTCGCTGGAAAATGTCAATGTTGCTGAGGGACTTAGTGGCCGTATTTTGTTGATTGGCTTTGGTCGTTTCGGGCAGGTAGCTAGTCAGTTATTATTGGCCAGAGGTGTTGATGTCACCATTATCGATAATGACATTGATATGATCCAAAACGCAGAAAAGTTTGGTTTTAAAATCTATTATGGTGACGGATGTCGTTTAGATATTTTACATGCGTCAGGTGCTTCAACAGCTGAAGCAATTGTTGTCTGTGTCGATAGCAAGGAAACAACTAATCGTATCGTTGAACTGGTTACACATGAATTTCCTTTAGTAAAGCTATTAGTTCGCTCATATGATCGTGAACATTCTTTGCATTTGGTAAAACAAAAAGTGGATTATATGATTCGTGAGACCTTTGAATCCGCAATCAAATTTGGTGGCGTGATTTTGGAGCATCTTGGTGTTGATGAAGATGAAGTCAAACGGATTAGTGATGAAATTCGTGAGCGGGATGAAGAGCGTTTTGAGACAGAAATTGCCGCAGATGATGTTTATGCGGGAGTAGGTTTACAATATTCACATAGTCATCCTCGCCCAACTTCACCTTTATTACGCCCAAAACAAGTTGGTCGTATCTTAAATGATGAAGAGGCTCAGAAGGATTTGGAAGGTAAATAAAACGTATTCTCTAAATAAGCCTTAATCTCTAAGGCTTATTTTTTGCTTTAAATCTAAATAAGATCAGTACGAAAATTCCAAGCAATAATCCCCAAAATGCTGAGCCAATTCCCCAAAATTGAATGCCAGAAGCACTGCATAGGAAGGTGAGTAAAGCTGCTTCACGTTCTTCGACATTTGAAAATGCGACTGCTACGTTGTGGCTAATTGTTGCAAATAAGGCAATTCCTGCAAGTGCGACAATAAAAATTTGTGGGAACGACATCAGTAGGCTGACTAGAGTCGCGGCAAAAAGCCCCATTAAAATATAAAACAAACCACAACTAATCCCTGCGATATAACGCTTGCTTGGATCAGGATGTACTTGGTCATCTAAACTTACTGCAGCGCTGATAGCTGCTAAATTAACGGAAAAACAGCCAAAAGGAGCAAAAACAGTGTGTGCAATACCCGTCCAACCAACAAGTTGATTCACATGTGGTTGATAACCATAACTTTGAATCATTGCAATACCTGGTAAATTTTGTGAAGTCATATTGATTACAAACAACGGTAAGGCAAGTCCAAGAATGGCAGACCAAGAAAATGAAGGTTGCATCCACACAGGTTGTGTCAAAGACCATGTGATTGCATGAAGTTCAAAATCAATGAATAGAGGGCAAATGATAGCCCCTAAAATAACAGTAAGAACAATACTGTAACGAGGGAATAAACGTTTAGATACGAGATAGATTACTAACATACTTAGAATAAAACCAAGCTGAGTTTCTAAACTGCTGAAAATTTGTATTCCAAATTTTAATAAAATACCCGCTAGCATTGCACAGGTCAGGCTTTGGGGGATATGAGCCAATAATTTTTGGAAAATACCTGAAAAACCAACCACAGCAATTGCAATCCCACAAATAAGGAAAGCACCAATTGCTTCGTATAAATCGTAATGTCCTGTAGATGCAATAATCAAGGCAATACCTGGCGTTGACCATGCGGTTGCAACAGGATACTTATATTTCCAAGATAAAATTAATCCAGATAGACCAATTGCAAGCCCAAGCGCCCAAAACCAAGAATTAATTTGAGCAGTATTTGCACCCAAAGATTGGGCGCCTTGGATTACCAGTACGGCTGAGACACTAATTCCGATAAGAAAAGTAATAAAGCCAGCAAAAACCGCGGGAATCGAGAAATCTTGGAGGAGACGTTGCATCTATGCATCTAAACTTGATTAAAATTTGTTGAAAAGTATATCGTTAATTATCAATTAATCGAAGTATTTAGGCGATTGAATAAACTGATCAAATTT
>AZIJ01023200.1_pt1 | contig 16184 bp, 14 predicted proteins | sample 359151 | NCBI WGS metagenome assembly AZIJ01 (sample SAMN02429718, study PRJNA222666) | marine sediment metagenome | biome: Sediment sample; isolation source: enrichment culture of sample MGS-ElMAX(UA) from oil contaminated site at the... | place: Egypt: El Max | collected 2013-01-23 | depth 9.22 m m | reverse complement strand
GCCGGCCTGCTGTGGTGGTTGTCGCCGCCACTCACGGTCTGGGCCGGCTGGAGTCTGGGGCAGAGCGGGCTGCACCTGCTGGGTTATATCGGTGCCGGCGCGCTTTGTTACGGCGTGTTGCTGCTGGGGCTGGGGGTGCGGCCTCGGCATTTGCGCGCCGCCGAGGGCTGAATCGCGGCCTTGCCGAACAAGGGCTGATCCCGAGGGCCGGCTGAGGTATAATCCGCCGATTTGCAGGGGCCGGCAACAGGACTTATGGAGCTAATTCGCGGCATTCACAACATCAAGGCGTGGCATCGCGGCTGCGTGTTGTCCATTGGCAACTTCGATGGCGTACACCTGGGACACCAGGCGGTGCTGCGCGGTCTGGTGGAGCGCGCGCGCCGTCTGAACGTCCCCGCCTGCGTCATGGTGTTTGAGCCGCAGCCCCAGGAGTTGTTTGCCGGTAGCGACGCGCCGCCCCGGCTGACCCGGCTGCGGGAAAAATACGCCCAGCTGGCCCGGCTTGGTATCGACCGGCTGCTGTGCGTGCGCTTTACGCCTGAGTTTGCCGCCCGAAGCCCGGACGACTTTATTCGCGGCCTGCTGGTCGACAAACTGGGGGTGCGCTTTCTGGTGGTGGGCGACGATTTTCGTTTTGGCCGCAACCGGGGCGGGGACTTCCACCTGCTGACCCAGGCCGGACGGGCCTTTGATTTTGAGGTGGTCAGCACCCAAAGCTGGCGTATGGAAAACCGTCGGGTCAGCAGCACCCTGATCCGCAAGGCCCTGGCGGAAGACCGGCTGAACGATGCCGCCCGCATGCTGGGCCGTCCCTTCAGCCTGTGCGGCCGTGTGGCCCATGGCGCCAAGCTGGGCCGTACCATTGGCTTTCCCACCGCCAACGTGGCGCTCAAGCGCCGGGTCATTCCGGTGGCGGGCGTGTACGCGGTCGAACTGAAGCTTGGGACGCAGTGTTACCCCGGTGTCGCCAATATCGGCCACAAGCCCACGGTGAACGGCACCCAGGCGCTGCTGGAAGTGCACCTGTTCGATTTTGCCGGTGATCTCTACGGCAAGCAGGTGGAAGTGGCGTTGTGCCACAAGCTGCGGAATGAACAAAAATTCGCTTCCTTTGCGCTGTTGAAGGAGCAGATTCAACGCGATGCCGCCAGTGCCCGACGATGGTTCGGGCTGGCGGTGTCAGAACCGAACGGAATGTAGGATCCATGAGCGACTATAAACACACCCTGAATTTGCCCGAAACGGAGTTTCCCATGCGTGGCAACCTGGCTCAGCGCGAGCCCGGCATGCTGCAGCGCTGGTTTGATGAAGATCTCTACGGTGCCGTGCGTCGTGCCAAGGCCGGCAAGAAGCCGTTTATTCTTCACGACGGCCCTCCCTACGCCAACGGCAGCATTCACATCGGTCACTCGGTCAACAAGATCCTGAAAGACATTATCGTCAAGTCCAAGGGCCTGCTGGGGTACGACTCCCCCTACATTCCGGGCTGGGACTGCCACGGCCTGCCCATTGAACTCAAGGTGGAAGGCAAGGTCGGCAAGCCCGGCGTCAAGGTGTCTGCCGCCGAGTTCCGCGAAGCCTGCCGCGCCTATGCCAAGGAGCAGATTGAAGCCCAGAAAGCCGACTTCATTCGTCTGGGCGTGCTCGGGGACTGGGACAACCCCTACCTGACCATGAACTTCGATACCGAGGCCAACATCATTCGCGCCCTCGGTAAAATCATCGACAAGGGCCACCTGCACAAGGGCTCCAAGCCGGTGCACTGGTGTACCGACTGCGGCTCGGCGCTGGCCGAGGCCGAGGTGGAATACGAAGACAAGCGCTCGCCGGCCATCGATGTGCGCTTTCGGGCCGCCGACGAGGCCGCCGTGGTCGCCAGCTTTGACTGTGCCGAGGGTCACAGCGGCCAGGGCCCGGTGTCCGTGGTGATCTGGACCACCACCCCCTGGACCCTGCCGGCCAACCGGGCGGTGGCGTTGCACGCCGAGCTCAACTACGCCCTGGTGCAGGTGGAAGGCGACCATCCCGAGCGGCTGATTGTGGCCGCCGATCTGGTCAAGGACGTGATGGACCGCGCCGGCATCAGTCACTACCACAACCTGGGTTACTGCCAGGGCGCCGCCCTTGAGCTGAAGCGCTTTCACCATCCCTTCTACGACTTTGACGTGCCGGCCATTCTGGGTGATCACGTGACCACCGACTCCGGCACCGGCGCCGTACACACCGCTCCCGGCCACGGCCAGGAAGACTTCGCGGTGGGTCAGCACTACGGCCTGGAAGTGGCCAACCCGGTGGGCGGCAACGGCGTCTACCTGCCGGACACCGAGCTGTTTGCCGGCCAGCACGTATTCAAGGCCAACGATGCCGTGGTGGAAGTACTCAAGGAGCGCGGCGCCCTGCTGCATCATGAGGCCTTCACCCACTCTTACCCGCACTGCTGGCGCCACAAGACGCCGATCATCTTTCGGGCCACCCCCCAGTGGTTCATCAGCATGGATCAGGCTGGTCTGCGCGGCCAGGCGCTGTCCGAAATCAAGAAGGTGCAGTGGGTGCCCGAGTGGGGGCAGAACCGTATTGAGTCCATGGTGGAGAACCGCCCGGACTGGTGTATCTCCCGCCAGCGTACCTGGGGTGTGCCCATTGCCCTGTTTGTGCACAAAGACACCCAGGAGCTGCACCCCCGCGCCACCGAGCTGATGGAAGCCGTGGCCCAGCGGGTGGAAAAAGCCGGCATTCAGGCCTGGTGGGATCTGGACCCCGCCGAGCTGCTGGGCGAGGAAGCCGACCAGTATGAAAAGGTGCTCGACACCCTGGACGTGTGGTTCGACTCCGGCTCCACTCACGCCTCCGTGGTGGACGTGCGCCCCGAGTTTCAGGGCCACCCTGCCGACATGTATCTGGAAGGCTCGGATCAGCACCGGGGCTGGTTTATGTCGTCGCTGATGATCTCCACCGCCATGAAGGGCCATGCGCCCTACCGCCAGGTGCTGACCCACGGCTTTACCGTGGACGGCCAGGGCCGCAAGATGTCCAAGTCCATCGGCAACGTGGTCAGCCCCCAGGAAGTGATGAACAAGCTGGGCGCCGACATTCTGCGTCTGTGGGTGGCGAGCACCGACTATTCCGGCGAAATGACCGTCTCCGACGAGATCCTCAAGCGCAGCGCCGATGCCTACCGCCGCATTCGCAATACCGCCCGTTTCCTGCTGGCCAACCTGAGCGGCTTTAACCCGCAAACCGACATGGTGGCGCCGGAAGACATGGTGGTGATCGACCGCTGGGCGGTGGGCCGTGCCCAGGCCATTCAACAGGAGATCACCCAGGCTTATGACGAGTACAACTTCCACTCGGTGACCCAGAAGCTGATGCAGTTCTGCTCCATCGAGATGGGCTCTTTCTACCTGGATGTGATCAAGGACCGCCAGTACACCGCCAAGGCCGACAGCCAGGCGCGCCGCTCCTGCCAGACCGCGCTGTATCACATTGTGGAAGCCCTGGTACGCTGGATGGCGCCGATCATGAGCTTTACCGCCGATGAGATCTGGGCTCTGCTGCCCGGCGAGTGTGAGCGCTTTGTGTTTACCGAGGAGTTTTACGACGGCCTGTTCGGCCTGGCCGAGGGTGAACCGCTGAGCGATGCCTACTGGGCCGAGCTGCTCAAGGTGCGTCAGGCGGTGAACAAGGCACTGGAAAGCGCCCGCAGCAACAAGGTCATTGGCGGCGCCCTGGAGGCCGACATCACCCTGTATGCCAACGACGACCTGGCTGCCAAGCTGGCGCAGCTGGGTGACGAGCTGCGTTTCGTGATGCTGACCTCAAAGGTCACATTGGCTCCTCTGGCCGACGCCACTGACGCCGCCGATACCGAGCTGGCCGGTCTCAAGGTGAGCGTGGCCAAGAGCGAGGCCGAGAAGTGCGGCCGCTGCTGGCACCATGTGGACGACGTGGGCGCCCATGAAGGCCACGACGGCATTTGTGGCCGCTGCGTGTCCAACGTGGCCGGAGACGGCGAAGTTCGCCGGTTTGCCTGATGGGCGCTGTGCTCAATACCGGCCTGCGCTGGTGGTGGCTGGCGCTGGTGGCCATTGTGCTGGATCAGCTGAGCAAATGGCTGACCGTGACTTACCTGGATTACGGTTACCCGGGGGTGGAAATTGCCCCCTTCTTTAACCTGGTGCATGTCTACAATCCGGGGGCGGCGTTCAGTTTTCTGGCGGATCAGGGCGGCTGGCAGCGCTGGTTTTTTGCCGGCCTGGCCTGTGCCGTGACCGTGCTGCTCAGTGTCTGGATGTACAAGGCACCCAGAAGCGCCCGCTGGCTGCCGGCAGCCTATGCGCTGATCATCGGTGGCGCCATCGGCAACGTGATTGACCGGTTGCTGCTGGGTCACGTGGTCGACTTTCTCGACTTCTACGTGGGCAACTGGCACTGGCCAGCGTTCAACCTGGCCGACAGCTTTATTTTTGTTGGCGCCGCCATGATCATTATCGACAGCTTTAAAAAGGACAGTCCCCAATGAGCAACATCATCGGCCCTCACAGCACAGTGCTGTTTCACTTCACCATCAAGCTGGAAGACGGCTCGGTGGCCGACAGCACTCAGGTGCACGGCAAGCCCGCCAAACTGCAGATGGGGGACGGCAGCCTGACCGAGAACTTCGAGTCCTGCCTGCTGGGCCTGGCAAGTGGCGCGAAAAAGGTGTTTGAGCTGACCCCGGACGATGCCTTTGGCCCGATTAACCCGGACAATATTCATCATATGGAGCGCAGCCGCTTTGGGGCCGAACTGGAGCTGGAAGAGGGGGCGATCCTGTCCTTTACCCAGCCCAACGGCGCCGAGATCCCCGGCATTATTCGCGGTGTGGCCGGCGATTCGGTCACCGTGGACTTCAACCATCCTCTGGCCGGCCACAATGTCACCTTTGAGGTGGAGATCCTGGCCGTCGATGACGAAAACGGAGCCTGATCATGGAAATCCTGCTCGCCAATCCCCGCGGTTTTTGTGCCGGGGTGGACAGGGCCATCAGCATAGTGCAGAGCGCCCTGGAAAAATTCGGGGCACCCATTTATGTACGCCACGAAGTGGTGCACAACCGCTATGTGGTTAACAAGCTGAAGGACGCGGGGGCCGTGTTCGTGGATGAGCTGGATCAGGTGCCCGATGATAACATCGTGATCTTTTCCGCTCATGGCGTGTCCAAGGCGGTGCGGGAAGAGGCCAAGAACCGGGGGCTCAAGGTATTTGACGCCACCTGCCCGCTGGTGACCAAGGTGCACATGGAAGTGCACCGGGCCAGCCGCAAGGGCATCGAGACCATTCTGATCGGCCATGCCGGCCATCCGGAAGTGGAAGGCACCATGGGCCAGTATGAAAGCACCGAAGGCGGCATGTATCTGGTGGAAAATCCGGCGGATGTGGCGGCCCTTGAGGTCAAGCAGCCCGACAATCTCACCTTCGTGACCCAGACCACATTGAGTGTGGATGAAACTTCCGATGTGATTGACGCCCTGCGCGCGCGTTTCCCGACCATTGAAGGGCCGCGCAAGGACGACATCTGCTACGCCACCCAGAACCGGCAGGATGCGGTGCGGGAACTGGCCGCCAAGGTGGATCTGATGCTGGTGGTGGGCTCGCGCAACTCCTCCAACTCCAACCGGCTGCGGGAGCTGGCCGAGAAAATCGGTACCGAGGCGCACCTCATCGACTGTGTGGAGATGATCGAGCCGGTCTGGCTGGAAGGGGCGGCTCGAATCGGCGTAACCGCCGGTGCCTCGGCTCCGGAGGTACTGGTGCAGGAAGTGATTTCCCACCTGCAAGCCCTAGGGGGCAGCACAGTGGTGGAGCATCCGGGGCGGGAGGAAAACATCGTGTTCGAGGTGCCCGCCGAGCTCAAGGTCAAACAGGTATCCTGACCCAACCGCCCCGAGGGGCGGTTTTTTATTGCCGGTAGATTATTGCCAGCAGCTTGCCGGTGCCTTGCTGCCGCCTCGGGTAAGGGTTAGCGGACTGCAGGCAGTGGCCCCTTCCTTGTCGTTCAGCTGGCCGCCCTTGGCGGTGGCGGACAGGGTGTAATCGCTGCCGGAAATTGCCGCCTCAAAGGTATAGTGGTCGGTGCTGACAGGGCTTATCAGGTTTACCGCAGCACTGGTATAGCTCGGGTTTGAGATGCGCCAGTCTTCCTGGGCCAGCTGCATTTTGTACAGGGTTTGTATGGCCTCGATGCGTTTGCTTTTTTGCAGGTAAGCGGAGTAGGAGGGGTAGGCGACCGTAGCCAGAATCGCCACTATGGCGATCACTATCATCAGCTCTATCAGGGTGAAACCGGTACTCTTTTGCATCCAGAACATCCTTGTCTAAACGCCGAATATGAACCATATCTTAGCCACTGCAATGGCCTTTGTCGCCGCATCTGTCTTCAGGGAGGAAGCCAATGAAAAAGCGTCAGGCCGGGCTGACTCTGATTGAACTGCTGATTGGCCTGGTGGTGATGACGGTGCTGACCAGCCTGGCGGTGCCCGGCTTTCAGAGTCTGCGCGAGCAATACACGGTGCGCAGCGCCGGCATGGCGGTATATGCGGATCTGCAACTGGCCCGCAGCGAGGCCATCAAGCGCAACCGGGAAGTGACGGTGTGTTTTACCAACTCTGGCACTGCAGACTGGAGTTATGCATTACACGATTCGGCGGATTGCTCCGGGGATATTATCGAAACGGTCAGTAGCCAGAGCTACCCGTCCATGATGCTGACTGCCTCCTATTCCCCAGGTCGACTCACCTTTGGCCCAAGGCGAAGCAGTCTCTCCAGTGGCAATGTGCAGCTTTCTAACGGCCACCATATGATGAAGCTTGTTACTTCCAATACCGGCCGGATAAGAACCTGCTCTGTTGATGGCCTGATAGGGGTGCCTTCATGCTCTTCGTGATTAAGCGTCAGCGGGGCATGAGCCTGGTAGAAATGCTGGTGTCGCTGGTGGCTGGTTTGCTGGTGGTGGCTGGAGCCCTGTCATTATTTTCTTCGGTGATCGTGTCCGGTAATACCACCCTGATGCTGTCGCGGCTTAATCAGGATGTGCAAGCGGTCACCGATATCATGGTGCGGGATATTCAGCGGGCGGGTTATCACCCCAGTGCCGCTCAGGGCATGAATGGCGATGCATCTTCGGCATCCGCTGCGGAAGCAATGGTGTTTTCCACTACCGAGGACTTATATGCCTCCAATGGCAGCACTCCGGACTGCATTCGTATCAAATACTGGGACGATGGAGAGGTGGTGAAGGCTTACCGTTATGACGCTACTGACAAAGAACTACAGTGCCGAAGTACGAGCAGCGGAGGAAAGTGTGATGCCTCCAATGATAAAACCACCAGCATCTCTACTTTATGCAATAACAACAGTTATTGGCTCAGGTTTATGGCCGAAGATGAAATCTCGGTCGACGATTTACGTTTTGAGCTGGTGTCGGGCAGCAGTGCTACCGGCATGCGCAGCATAAGGCTCAGCCTGAGTGCCTCCCATATTCACCGGCCGGCGTTATCGGTAAGCCTGCAGCGGGAGATAAAACTGAGAAATGATGGCTACTAACAAAGGCGGTGGTTTCGCCACCCTGACCATTACTCTGGTGCTGGTCTCCATGCTGGTGGCGGTGTCGGTATTTATCGGCAAGGTGCTGATTGCCGACAAACGCATCACCCTCAACGAAATCGAGTACCGGGTGGCCCTGGCGGCGGCGGAAAAGGGCATTGCCGAGGCCATGGCGCAGCTCAAGGTAAACCCGGCGGCGTCTGGCGTATCGGGCTCACTGAGCACGTCGGCGGCAACGGCCAGTTATACGGTTACCATGACCCAGGGAGTGCCCATTTCCAGTGCCTGGCAGCTGGAGTCGGTGGCCTCTCTGCCAAACGGTGGCGGCACCACGGTCAGCGTGCAGGTGGTAGAACGCAGCATACTGAACCCCGCCAATGCCGGGCCGGCAGCGCCCTTGGTGGTTGGCGGAACCAGCACGGGGATCAGTGGTAATATGACGGTCGTGGCCAACCCCAATGGCGGTGGCCCGGGTGTGCCGGTATCGGTCTGGTCTGGCGATAATATTTCAGGCGGGGGTAGCATGCAGACCTGTCACCTGGAAGATTACAACGGCTCTGATTGCGCGAATACGCTCAGCATCAAAAGTGGTGGGACAGTCATTTTTGACTCGGATGTGGTGGATAAAGATCCGGATTTCCCAAGCGATCTGCTCGGTCATGTATTTGGCTACGGTACCGATGAATGGGACAAGCTGGAGGCCATGGCTACCGCCATTGTATCGAGCTGTAGTGATATCGGTTCGTCCGGTTTTTATATTGTGGATGGGGCAGGGGAGTGTGATATTGACCAAATTGTCAGCTCAGCCCAAAGCCCGGTGATCGCCTTGGTCAAGGATGCCAATATCAAGGCTAATGGCGGCAATCAATTTTATGGGTTGTTGTTTTCTTATGATTCCAACCCCTCCGATACAACTAAATACAAAGTAGACCTTACCGGTAATGCCAAGATATTTGGTGCCATTACTACCAATCATGGTGGTGATAATCTTAACGGTACCTTTGATGCAGTGTACGACCAGCAGGTTATCTGCAACCTGAGACATTGCAATGGTCACACTGGCGGAAGTGCTGTCAGTCCTTTTGTCAGGCTGATGATCGTCCCCGGCAGTTGGAAAGACTGGTAACAGGAGACGCCATGAAACGGCAATACGGATTTGGCCTGATTGAAGTCATGCTCGCCTTTATTATTGTGGCGGCCACCGCCGGTACCCTGCTGCAGCTAAACAAGACCTACCTGGAATACAGCCGCGACGGCCGCAGCCGGGAGGTGGCCATGCGCCTGGCGGAGTCCAAACTGGACGAACTGCGCCGCTTTCAGAGCCGCACCGGCTTTGATGCTATGGCCAGCGGTAGTGACAGCGTCAGCCTGGATAATATCGACTATGGCCGTAGCTGGACGGTGACACCTTATGCCTGGAACAGCGCCAGTTCGGCCTGGGCCACGCCGCCTCCTGCCAATGTCGAAATCGGCAAGAAGGAAGTGGCCGTCACCGTAACCTGGACTGACGCTGGTGACGCCCAGAGCTTTTCCCTGGATTCGGTCATTTCCCCCAACATGCCTGCCAGCGGTGGTCCCTTTGGCACCAGTGGTAAAAATAATATTCACCCCGGAAAGGGCGGGCCCAAGGTGATCCATGATCCCGGAGCGGCGCCTAATGTGATGTCCATTGAGTTGGCGCAAGGCCTGAGCATGGAAACCAGTCGCTCTCTGCCGGAAGTCAGTAAAAAAGGTGAAAGCACGCGAGTGGAATTCAGCACGATAAGCTACGACAGCAGCAATATCACTCAGCAACGTCGGGACCAGGTCACGGTATCCTGTTTATGTACCTTACAAAGCGTTGCCGAGGGCAGGCTGCCGGCGCAATGGGAACTGAACGAACCAATGGGCGATTACAAGGCCGGCATATTGGCAGAAAAAAGTACCGGTATATCCGCAGATAAAGACCAGGATGTGCTCTGTTCAAAGTGCTGTGCCAATCATTTTGACGGGCCTGAAAATGAATTCAATCAATGGTATGACGTGGCTAAGTTAAAAAGTCATGGCCATTATACCAATGGCACTGCATTGGCTTCCATCGGCAGTAGCTATCTGGAAGCCTGTCGTATGATCCGCATTAATGGTCATTTTGAAACGGTCAGTGACTGGAATCTGGTGGCCTTTAATATTTTTGATGCCAGTTTGCTGCTGAATGGTGATATGGCGAACGCCTATCGGAGTTATGTTGAGCAGGTTGCGGTTGAATATATTCGCTCTCAAGTCAAGAAAGGCAGTAACTACGATGTGAGTGCTTATTATCAACCTCCTTCTTTTGCCAGCCATCTGAATGCCAAAGGTATTTCCCCCGGCACAACCAATGTCACCATGGATGTGGGTTTGAAACAACTGATGGCAAGGGGGGTCTATGTTGACATCATTTCTGATGATGATCGGGATTACCTGCTGAAGGAAGTAATGGATAACAATGCCGACGTCATATTGACTGAGGAGCAAGTTAGCCGCCTGTTGACGCTAGTTCCCATGAATGAAGTTAATTTAACTCTGTTGGCCAAGTGGGAAAGGAGTAGCGGTGATACCTCACTTACCGTGACCAATGAGCCAGTCAAAACCATTACCGATGCTAATGCGGGTTATTACGGCGTGTACAGTCGAGGGATGGCCGAAGCAAAGGCGCCGGGGGTGACCGGCAGGATCAGTGCCAGCATTAAACGCAGCAATAGTGGCATGACCTCTGCTGATGCCATCTCGCCGCTAGAAACTGAAACCTGGTTTATAAAAAGTAACTATCTGGATATTACCGTGAACAGCAGCACCAAGGCCTCTATAACCGGCGAGATGCACTGTGTTCGCTATATCCCACCAGTAAACGCGAATGGCTCATGGAAGGAAGAAGCCTGTAGCCTGGATGGCGTGATAGTGAAAATAGGTACTGACACCTGTGGGCAGCTCAACAAGACGCAGGGAAACAAGAGTACCATCTACTACGACTGTAAGGTGGAGCCCGGCACCACGGCGACATTGTCGTCAACGGTACCGGAGGACTATGAAATTTATTTTCCAAGCGGCGGTAACTGGTCGGTGGATGTGCCCACAGGCGCCACCAGCCTGGATGGTGGCTGCCTGATCGTGACCCAGGGTAGACCTGTCGATAAAACGCCAACCTGTAAAAAGCCCTGAGTCACCGGGGACCTGACAAGCCCCCCGTCTTTCATTACTATGGCGATTATTGCCTTTTGACCTACAGACAGACCATGCCTTCACACCTTACCTTGGCGCTGGCCCAGCTCAACCCGACCGTCGGCGCCATTGAAGCCAATACCCAACTGATGCTGGCCGCCGCCACCGATGCCACTGAGCAAGGCGCCGAGCTGGTGCTGTTTCCCGAGCTGGCGGTCACCGGCTACCCGCCCGAAGATTTGCTGTATCGCGACGATCTGCATCGGCGGGTTGCCAGCGCCCTGAATGAACTGGCCGCCGCCAGCCAGAACATTGCCCTGGTGGTGGGTCACCCCTGGCGTGACGAAGACGGCAAGCTGTACAATGCCGCGTCCTTCTTTTACCAGGGCGAACTAAAGGGCCGCTATTTCAAGCAGCTACTACCCAACTACGGCGTGTTTGACGAAAAGCGCTACTTCACCGCCGGCACCGAACCTTGTGTGATTGAATTCAAAGGGCACCGTTTGGGGCTGCTTATCTGCGAAGACGTGTGGGAGCCGGCGCCCATGGCTGGCCTGAAAGCCGCTGGTGCCGATCTGGTGCTGAGCCTCAACGCCTCGCCTTACCACAGAGGCAAGGCCTGGATCCGTAAGGATCTGCTGGCCCAGCGCAGCCGCGACAACGGCCTGCCGCTGGTGTACCTCAACCTGGTCGGTGGTCAGGACGAGCTGGTGTTCGATGGTCGCTCCAAGGTATTTAACGCCGAGGGCGAACTCACTCAGAGCCTGTCCGCCTTTGCCGACGAGCTGGCATTGGTGCACTTTGAACAGGGCGCGCCCGTGCCGGGTACCATTCAGCCCGTGCTGGAGCCTCTGGCCGAGGTGTATCAGGCATTGGTGCTGGCCACTCGGGATTACGTTAACAAAAACGGCTTTAACGGCGCCGTGCTGGGGCTCTCCGGCGGTATCGACTCGGCCCTGACCCTGGCCATTGCGGTGGATGCCCTGGGCAAGGATAAAGTGCAGGCGGTGATGATGCCGTTTCGTTATACCGCCTCCATCAGCGTGGAAGATGCCAGAGAGGAAGCCGAACGGTTGGGGGTGGAGTTCGATATCGTCTCCATCGAGCCCATGTTCGACGCCTTTATGGGCCAGCTGGCGCCCCTGTTTGCCGGCACCGAGCGGGACACCACCGAGGAAAACTTGCAGGCCCGCTCCCGGGGCGTGCTGCTGATGGCCATCTCCAACAAGCGTCGCCGGCTGGTGCTGACCACCGGCAACAAGAGTGAAGTGGCGGTGGGCTACTGCACCCTGTACGGCGACATGGTGGGCGGCTTTGCGCCCATCAAGGATGTGCCCAAAACCCTGGTGTTTGAGCTGTCCCGCTATCGTAATACCCTTGGCTATGTGATCCCCCAGCGGGTCATTGACCGGCCGCCGTCGGCGGAGCTGGCACCGGATCAGCTCGACCAGGACAGCCTGCCGCCCTATGATGTGCTCGACGCCATTCTTGAAGGCTATGTGGAGCAGGACAAATCCCTGGAGGATCTGCTGGCTGCCGGTTTTGATGAAGCCGATGTGCGCCGGGTGATCAAGCTGGTGGACATCAACGAATACAAGCGCCGCCAGAGCGCCGTGGGGCCGCGGATAACGGCGCGCAACTTCGGCAAGGACAGGCGTTACCCCATTACCTCGGGATTTGGCAAAACAAACTGGTAAGGAGCCACCGATGAAAAAAATTGAAGCCATCATCAAGCCCTTCAAGCTGGACGACGTGCGCGAGGCCCTGGCTGAGCGTGGTATCACCGGCATGACGGTATCGGAAGTAAAAGGATTCGGTCGTCAGAAGGGCCACACCGAGCTCTATCGCGGCGCCGAATACATGGTGGATTTCCTGCCCAAGGTGAAACTGGAGCTGGTGGTGCAGGACGAGCTGGTGGAAGCCTGCATCGAAGCCATTGAAACCACGGCCCGCACCGGCAAAATCGGCGACGGCAAGATTTTTGTGCTCGACGTGGGCCAGGTGATCCGCATTCGTACCGGCGAACAGAACGAAGAAGCTGTGTAAACTGCGGGGATTAGGGAGCAGGGAATAGTGACTGGGGACCAAGTCCCGAATCCCTAATCCCCAGTCCCTGGTTTTAACCGCCCGGTTTTTTTGCCACAATGATTGATTGAACTTGAATTAAGGAAGTATTCCCATGCCACTGCTGGACAGTTTCACCGTAGATCATACCCGCATGGAAGCCCCGGCGGTGCGGGTTGCCAAAACCATGGCTACCCCCCACAACGACACCATTACCGTGTTTGACCTGCGGTTTTGCCTGCCCAACCAGGAGATCCTGTCCGAAAAGGGCATTCATACCCTGGAGCACCTGTTTGCGGGCTTTATGCGCAACCACCTCAATGGTAACGGCGTCGAGATCATCGACATTTCGCCCATGGGCTGTCGTACCGGTTTTTACATGAGCCTGGTGGGCGCCCCCGACGAGCAGCGGGTGGCCGCGGCCTGGAAGGCGGCGATGGAAGACGTACTCAAGGTGGAAAACCAGTCCCAGATCCCCGAACTCAACGAATACCAGTGCGGCACTTACGTGATGCACTCCCTGGAGGAAGCCCAGGCCATTGCCCGCAACATTCTGGAGCGGGGCATCGGTATCAACAGCAACCAGAGCCTGGCGCTGCCGGAAGAAATGCTGAAAACCCTGTAATGCCCGGCGGCTTCCCTCATTATCAACACGCTCAGCCTGAGCGTGTTGTCACTTGTTATTCTTACACTGTTGGTATAGATAATTTATCACAGTGCTCAAACGGACCCTTATATGTCACAACAGCAAGATCCTTTCCAACAGCGGGAAGCCGAAAAATACGACAACCCCATTCCCAGCCGGGAATTCATTCTTGAGCACCTCAAGCAACGCGGCACCCCGGCCAACCGGGACGAACTTTTTGCCGAGCTGGATCTGGCCGGCGAGGAGCAGGAAGAAGCCCTGCGCCGCCGGCTGCGCGCCATGGAGCGCGACGGCCAGCTGGTGTTTACCCGCAACAAATGTTATGCCCTGCCCGACAAGCTGAACCTGATCAAGGGCCAGGTGATCGGCCACCGGGACGGCTTTGGCTTCGTGCGCCCGGAAGACGGCGGCGACGACCTTTTTCTTGCCCAGCGCGAGATGGATGCGGTCATGCACGGCGACTACGTGCTGGTACAACCCCTGCGCTTTGACGCCCGCGGCCGGCGTGAAGCCCGCCTGGTTCGGGTACTGGAATCCCGTAATCTGGATGTGGTGGGCCGCTATTTTGTGGAAAACGGTGTCAGCTACGTGGTTCCGGATGATACTCGTATCGCCCAGGACATTCTGATCCCCCAGGGGGAAACCATGGGCGCGCGCATGGGCCAGGTGGTGGTGATCACCATCACCCAGCGGCCCACCAAGCGCATGACCGGCATCGGCAAGGTCATCGAGGTGCTGGGGGAAACCATGGATCCGGGCATGGAGATCCAGATTGCCCTGCGCAGCCATGACATTCCCCACGTCTGGCCGGAAGAGGTCAAGCAGCAGGTTGCCAAGCTCTCCGAGCAAGTGCCGGAAGAAGCCAAGCAGGGCCGCAAGGATCTGCGGGAGCTGCCGCTGGTCACCATCGACGGGGAAGACGCCCGTGACTTTGACGACGCCGTGTTCTGTCAGCCCAAGCGTTCCGGCGGCTGGCGGCTGTGGGTGGCCATTGCCGATGTGTCTTATTATGTGCGTCCGAACTCGGCGCTGGATGCCGAAGCCTATCAGCGCGGCAACTCGGTGTATTTCCCCGAGCAGGTGATCCCCATGCTGCCCGAGGTGCTGTCCAACGGCCTATGTTCGCTCAACCCGCAGGTGGATCGCCTGTGCATGGTGGCGGAAATGACCATCTCAGCCACCGGCAAGCTGTCCGGCTTCAAGTTCTACGAGGCGGTAATGAACTCCCATGCCCGTCTCACCTACACCAAGGTGGCGGCCATACTGGAAGGGGACGAAGTGCTGCGTGAGCGCTATGCGCCGCTGGTGCCGCACCTGGAAGAGCTCAATCAGCTGTATCAGGCCATGAAAGAGGCCCGGCATCAGCGCGGTGCGGTGGAGTTCGAAACCGAGGAAACCCGGTTCGTGTTCAATCCCCAGCGGAAGATCGAGCGCATTGTGCCGCTGGTGCGCAACGACGCCCACAAGATCATCGAAGAATGCATGATAATGGCTAACGTGGCCGCTGCCCGCTTTATTGAAAAGCAGGAAGCCCACGCCCTGTTCCGGGTGCACGACAAACCGGGTGAAGAGAAACTCACCGGCTTTCGCAGCTTCCTCGGCGAGCTCGGGCTGGAACTGAAAGGCGGGCTGGAGCCGGAGCCGGCGGATTATGCCCTGCTCGCCGAGCAGATCAAGGACAGGCCCGATGCGGAACTGATCCAGACCATGTTGCTGCGCTCCATGAAGCAGGCGGTCTACCAGGCCGACAACATGGGTCACTTCGGCCTGGCGCTGAAGTCCTACGCTCACTTCACCTCGCCCATTCGCCGCTACCCGGATCTGGTGCTGCACCGCGCCATCAAGGCCCAGCTGGCCAAAATGCACGGCGGCGAGCGCAGCACCACCGGCGGTGTGCCCTACCAGTATGATCAGGTGGCCCCCATGGGCGAGCATTGCTCGATGACCGAGCGCCGGGCCGACGATGCCACCCGCGATGTGGCCGACTGGCTCAAGTGCGAATATATGCTTGATCATGTGGGCAGCGAGTTTGGCGGCACCATTGCCAACGTCACCGGCTTTGGCTTCTTCGTGCGCCTCGACGAGTTCCACATCGACGGCCTGGTACACATCTCCAACCTGCAGAACGACTACTACCAGTTCGATCCGGCCCGCCAGCAGCTGATTGGCGAGAATTTCCGCCGCCGCTATCGCCTGGGCGACAAGGTCAAGGTCAAGGTGATGGCGGTGAACCTGGACGAGCGCAAGATCGACTTCGAGCTGGCGGAAGACGCCCCCAAAGGCGACTTCGACGGCGGCAAGGGGGCCAAAAACCTGAAATCGCGCAAACGTGCCAAGCCCACCGGCGGCAAGGGCGGCGACAAGGGTGAAAAAGGCGAGAAGAGCGACAAGCCCCGTTCCCGTAACCGCAGCCGCAAGCGCCGCTGATTAAAACCCGGGACTGGGGACTAGGGAGCAGGGACTGGTGAAAGCACCTAATCCCTAATCCCTAATCCCTAGTCCCTAATCCCCCGAGAAATCAAATGAGTAGTGAACTGATCTTCGGCATTCACGCCCTGAACGCCGCCCTGGAAAGTCACCCCGAAAACATTCTGGAAGTCTGGCTGCTCAAGGGCCGGGACGACGCCCGGCTGCAGCAACTGCAGGACCGGCTGCAGCAGGTGGGCGTGCGCGCTCAACTGGCCGGCCGCCAGACCCTGGATGGCAAAGCCGG
>AZIJ01023201.1_pt1 | contig 16349 bp, 10 predicted proteins | sample 359151 | NCBI WGS metagenome assembly AZIJ01 (sample SAMN02429718, study PRJNA222666) | marine sediment metagenome | biome: Sediment sample; isolation source: enrichment culture of sample MGS-ElMAX(UA) from oil contaminated site at the... | place: Egypt: El Max | collected 2013-01-23 | depth 9.22 m m | reverse complement strand
AGTGAGCCAATGACTCACTCATCAACACAGGCCGAATATACGGATGCAGTTAATCCTGGCTGCCAAAACACGGAAACCCCACTGGCGAAAAGCGAGGTGTCCATATATGGCATTTTCGAGCGTTACATGGAGGTACTTGAAGCGTGCCGGTGGAGTGCAACCGCACTGTTGCTTCGCATGACGATCGTGCGGCTTCCGGCCTGTTTTTTCCCGTCATTCTATCCTTTAAACCGGAATCAAGTATACTGTGCCGGCGTATTAAAGAATCAAACAGTTAAAGGAATCTACCACGTGAATCCTATCGTTAAGACCTTCCAGTACGGTCAGCATACCGTTACCCTTGAAACCGGCGTGATTGCCCGTCAGGCCACTGCCGCCGTGATGGCCAGCATCGACGACACTTCCGTGCTGGTGAGTGTGGTCGGCAAGCGCGAAGCGGACGAAAGCCGCGACTTCTTTCCGCTGACCGTCAACTACCAGGAGCGTACCTACGCCGCCGGCCGTATTCCCGGCAGCTTCTTCAAGCGTGAAGGCCGCCCTACCGAAGGCGAAACACTGACCGCGCGTCTGATTGACCGTCCCATTCGTCCGCTGTTTCCCGATGGATTCAAAAACGAAGTGCAGGTGATTGCCACCGTCATGTCCGCCAATCCGGAAATTGCCCCGGACATCATTTCCATGCTGGGCACCTCCGCCGCCCTGGCCATCTCCGGCATTCCCTTTGCCGGCCCCATCGGCGCCGCCCGGGTGGGTTACATGAACGGTGAATACGTGCTGAACCCCAGCATCAGCGAGCTGAAAGACAGCCAGCTGGACCTGGTGGTGGCCGGTACCGCCGGTGCCGTATTGATGGTGGAATCCGAAGCCTCGGTACTGCCTGAAGAGGTCATGCTGGGCGCCGTCATGTATGGTCACGAGCAGCTGCAGACCGCTGTGAATGCCATCAATGAATTTGCCGCCGAAGTGGGTACCCAGCCCTGGGACTGGCAGCCCAAGGCCGAAAACGAAGCCCTGAAAGCCAAGGTAGCCGAGCTGGCCTCTGCCGAGCTGGGCGAAGCCTACCGCATTACCGACAAGACCGCCCGCCGCGACGCCATCAGCGACATCAAGGCCAAGGTTCAGGCTGCCGTGCTGGAGCAGTCGCCGGAAGCGGAAATCAAGGAAATTCAGGAACTGCTGGGCAAGCTGGAAAAAACCATCGTCCGTGGCCGCGTGGTACGCGGTGAACCGCGCATCGACGGCCGTGAGCCCGACATGATCCGCGCCCTGAACGTGGCCACCGGCCTGCTGCCCCGTGCCCACGGCTCCGCCCTGTTCACCCGCGGCGAAACCCAGGCCCTGGTGGCCGCCACCCTGGGCACCGAGCGTGATGCTCAGCTGATTGACGAGCTGACCGGTGAGCGCGCCAACCGCTTTATGCTGCACTACAACTTCCCTCCCTACTGTGTGGGTGAGACCGGCATGGTCGGCAGCCCCAAGCGCCGGGAAATCGGTCACGGCCGTCTGGCCAAGCGCGGCGTGGCAGCGGTGATGCCGAGCCAGGAAGAATTCCCGTACACCGTACGGGTGGTGTCCGAAATCACCGAGTCCAACGGCTCTTCCTCCATGGCCTCCGTGTGCGGCACTTCGCTGGCACTGATGGACGCCGGTGTGCCCATCAAGGCCTCCGTGGCCGGTATCGCCATGGGTCTGGTGAAGGAAGCAGAAGGCTTTGTGGTGCTGTCCGACATTCTGGGTGACGAAGATCACCTGGGCGACATGGACTTCAAGGTGGCCGGTACCAGCGAGGGCGTGACCGCCCTGCAGATGGACATCAAGATCGAAGGCATCACCAAAGAAATCATGGAAGTGGCCCTGAAGCAGGCCCGCAACGCCCGTCTGCACATTCTGAAGGTGATGGACGAAGCCCTGCAGGCGCCCCGTGCCGACATTTCCGATTTCGCGCCGCGCATTCACACCATCAAGATCAACCCCGAGAAGATCCGTGATGTCATTGGCAAGGGCGGCGCCACCATTCGCGCCCTGACCGAAGAAACCGGCACCACCATCGAGCTGGACGACGATGGCACCGTGAAAATCGCCGCCGTGGACGGTGAAGCCGCCAAACTGGCTATTCGTCGCATCGAGCAGCTGACCGCGGAAGTGGAAAGCGGCACCATTTATGAAGGTCAGGTGGTGCGTCTGGCCGACTTCGGCGCCTTCGTCAACATTCTGCCCGGCAAGGACGGTCTGGTGCACATCTCCCAGATCACCGAAGAGCGGGTGAAGAATGTGTCCGATCACCTGAAAGTGGGTGACACCGTCAAGGTCAAGGTACTGGAAGTGGACCGTCAGGGCCGCATTCGCCTGTCCATCAAGGAAGCCAACAAGCCGGAAGAGGCCGAGACCCCTGCCGCCGTTGAGGCCACCGAAGAGGTCAAGGCCGACAGCGCCGAATAAGCCAGTCGCGTGATGCCAAAAGCCGGAGCATGTTCTCCGGCTTTTTTTATTTTAACTCCTCACTCCTCACTCCTCACTCCTCACACCTCACGTCTCACCAACAACACTTGCCAAGCCAGGCCCGGCTTTGCACAATGAAGCCACTTTCAGCTAAAGGAACCCACACTCATGGAGCTGGCGGATTACCGACGGGAATACCTGCAGGGTGGCCTGCGCCGCAACGACCTGCCCGAGACCCCCCTTGCCTTGTTTGAAACCTGGATGCAGCAGGCCATTGCCGCCAGTCTGCCTGACCCCACCGCCATGGTGGTGGCCACGGTGGATGAGCAGGGCCAGCCTTATCAGCGCATTGTGCTGCTCAAGCAGGTGGATGAGCGGGGTTTTGTGTTTTACACCAACATGGGCAGCCGCAAGGCCGCCCACCTCAGCCACAATCCTCGGGTCAGTCTGCTGTTTCCCTGGCATCCGCTGGAGCGTCAGGTACATGTGACCGGTCAGGTGGAAAAACTGTCTGCCACCGAGGTGATGAAGTATTTCGCCAGTCGTCCAAAGGACAGCCAGATCGGCGCCTGGGTGTCGAAGCAGTCTTCGCGCATTTCGGCCCGTGGCCTGCTGGAAGCCAAGTTTCTGGAAATGAAACAGAAGTTCGCCAGTGGCGAGGTGCCCCTGCCCAGCTTCTGGGGTGGATTCCGCGTCAGGGTCGACTCGGTGGAATTCTGGCAGGGCGGCGCCAACCGGCTGCACGACCGTTTTCTTTATCAGCGCGAGAATGATGGCTGGAGCATTTCCCGCCTGGCGCCCTGAGTGCAACGCGAGCCGGGAGGCCAGCATGCTGATTTGCAGAACCGAACGTCCCGGTGACGGCGACGACATCGACGAGGTGGTGTTTGCCGCCTTTAACCGGCCCGACGAGGCGGATCTGGTGCTGGCCCTGCGGGAGCAGGGGGCCATCAGCGTTAGTCAGGTGGCGGAGTATGAGGGGGCCATTATCGGCCACCTGGCCATGAGCCCGGTGCTGATCAACGGTGAAGACATCGGCTGGCTGGGGCTGGCGCCGGTGAGTGTGTGGCCCGACTGCCAGAATCAGGGGGTGGGCTCGGAGATGATCCGCGAGGCCATTCAGGCCGCTCATGACTTTGACTGGGCCGGCATCGTCGTGCTGGGCAATCCGGCCTATTACCGGCGCTTTGGGTTTCGCCCGGCCCGTGAGCTGGGGCTGACCTGCCCCTATCCCGAGGCCGGCGATGCCTTTATGGCGCTGGCGCTGAAGCCGCCGGCCCCCACTGGCCGGGTAACCTACCACGCGGCGTTTGACGCCCTCTGAGCCGGCGTTTGTCTGTCATTATGCCTGCTACGCAGGCATAATAAGCCGCTATTCTTGAAGCATTATGCCCCTGTTGCGAGTTTCCCCATGCACAGCCCTCTTAAACTGGATATCGACCATTTTCTGGCTCACGACTGGCAGCGCCGGCCGCGTTTGTTCAAGGCGGCCCTGCCAGACTTTGACGATCCCTTAAGTCCCGACGAGCTGGCCGGCCTGGCGCTGGAAGCCCACATCGAATCGCGCCGAGTGTGGCGGGAGCAGGGGCACTGGCAGGCGGAAACCGGACCGTTTGAGTCTTACGATCACCTGGGTGAGTCCGACTGGACCCTGCTGGTGCAGGCGGTCAACCAGTGGCACCCGGGGGTGCAGGACCTGGCCGACCTGTTCCGGTTTATTCCCGGCTGGCGCTTTGATGACGTCATGGTGAGCTTTTCCACGCCGGGGGGCGGTGTCGGCCCCCATATCGATCAGTACGGGGTCTTTATCATTCAGGGCGCCGGCAGCCGCCGCTGGCGGGTAGGGGAGCGCCAAAGCCTGCGCGAATTCGCCGCTCACGGCGCCCTGCGCCACTGCGACGATTTCGAGGCGGTGATTGATGAAGTATTGCAACCCGGCGACATGATCTACATTCCTCCCGGTTGCCCCCACGAAGGCTACGCCGAGACCCCGGCACTGAATTATTCCATCGGCTTTCGCGCTCCCGATGCCAAGGACTTGTTCTCCAGCTTTGCCGATCACCTGCTGGCCCACGTCGACCGCACCCGTCGGTTTGACGATGCCGGCATGGCCGCCACCCAGGCCCATGGACGGCTCGATGACAGCGTGATGAGCCAGGTGAAAACCCTGATGCGTGAGCTGCTGGACGACGACGCCCGGTTGAACGACTGGTTTGGCGAAATGATCTCGGAAGCCAAACACGATCTCGACCTGGAAGCCGCCGAGCCCGCCTACAGCCTGGAAGAGCTGGTGTTGCGCCTGGATCACGGCGACCATCTCTACCGCCTGGGCGGTGTGCGCTGTTTTTACCACCAGGGCAGCGAGGAGGTGTTTTATCTGGATGGCGATCGCCATCAGCTGGCCGAGCCCGATGCCGACGCCATCGCCCTGCTGTGCGATCAGGCCCGTATCTGCGGCCCGGAAGTGGCCTGCCTGAAAGAGCCCCGCAACCTGCTCGACTGCCTGCTGCCCCTGGTGAATCAGGGCTACTGGTACTTTGAGGAAGACGAGTAAGTGATGGCGCTGTATTTCGTACTGGAATCCCCGGCTCGCCCGGAAAACGTCGGCGCCGCCGCCCGCGCCATGAAAACCATGGGCTTTGAACACCTGCGGCTGATCAACAGCAAAGTGCATGAGCAGGAGCAGGCCCGGTGGGTGGCCCACGGCGCTCAGGAAATACTGGCCCAGGCCGAATATTTTCCCACCCTGGCCGAGGGCCTGGCCGACATGGATCTGGTGATCGCCACCACAGCTCGGCGGCGGGGGCGCTACCAGCACTACCTGACGCCCCGGGAAGCGGTGGCCCAGATAAACAACAAGGCGGTGCAACGGGTGGCGGTGCTGTTTGGTTGCGAGGAGTCGGGCCTGAGCAACGAGCACCTGGCTCAAGCGGATATCATCAGCTATCTGCCGCTCAAGGTGAGCTATCCGTCTCTGAACCTGGGCCAGGCCATCATGCTTTATGCCTGGGAGCTCAGCCAGGGACTGGCGCCGGAAAATGAACAAAAAAACGACGTTCGGCAGGAAAATGCCCAACTCCGTGTGTTGCAGCAAAAAACAGAACAACTGCTGGGAACGATTGGAGTTTCGCAGCAGGAAAAACTGGCAGAGTGGGTAAAGGACCGGCTGCCTGTGCTAGAGCAGCGGGATCTGAACCTGCTGCACCTGCTTTGCAAGGACCTTGAGCGGGCGCTCAAATCCCGGGAGTGAAGTTGACAAGCCAGCGGCCCCGGGTTATTGCTATGCCATTCGTTGTTACAGGTTGTACGTCATGCTGCTGTCTACCCGCACCACCACCATTATTATTACCGGCACCACCATGGGTGGCACCGGGGCGGGCTGATGCGCTGACGACAAACAGAATTTGAATCGAAAAGCCCGTGTCCCAAGCCGATACGGGCTTTTTTTGTTTTACACAGGGAGTAATGAATGCGAGTCCTGAAATTTGGCGGTACGTCGCTGGCCAACGCCGAGCGCTTTGATACCGTGGCCGACATCGTGGTCAACAACCAGCGCCAGTCCCAGGTGGCCCTGGTGCTGTCGGCCCCGGCGCGGGTTACCAATCATCTGGTGGCGGTGGTGGAGCAGACCATTCGTGGCCTGGAGGCGGCGCCGGTGCTGAAGGAGATCGAGCAGATCTTTCACGGCATTATCGACGGACTCAAGGGCAAATATGCCGGGCTCGACGAGGCGGCTCTTAAGGTCACGGTGGAGCGGGAGCTGAACCAGCTGACCCGGCTGCTGCAGGGCGTGAGCCTGCTGCAACAGTGCCCCGACAACATTCAGGCCCGTATTCTGAGCCGGGGCGAGGCGCTGTCCATCGCCACCATGGCGGAGCTGCTGCGTGCCCGGGGCGAGCAGGTGGAAGTGATCTCTCCCCAGGAAATGTTGCTGGGCGAGGGCAGTGTGCTGGAAGCCCAGGTGAATATTGAGGTGTCCCGCCAGCGCTTTGCCGACAAGGGCCTGCGTGACGACTGCGTCTATCTGATGCCCGGCTTTACCGCCGGCAACGAGCAGGGCGAAACCGTCATTCTCGGCCGCAACGGCTCCGACTATTCCGCCGCCGTACTGGCCGCCTGTGTGGGCGCCGAGTGCTGCGAGATCTGGACCGACGTGGACGGCGTGTACAACTGTGACCCGCGCCTGGTGCCCGATGCCAAGCTGCTGCGCCAGCTGTCCTACAAGGAGGCCATGGAGCTGTCCTATTTCGGTGCCAAGGTACTGCACCCGAAAACCATCGCGCCCATCGCCCAGTTCCATATTCCCTGTCTGATCAAAAACACCGGCAATCCCCAGGGGGAAGGATCGCTCATCGGCCCCGAGTGCAGCGACGACGATCTGCAGGTGAAGGGCATCTCCGATCTGGCCGGCATGACCATGATCAACATCTCGGGCCCGGGCATGAAGGGCATGGTGGGCATGGCCGGCCGGCTGTTCTCCTGCATTTCCCGCGCCGGTGCCAGCATCGTGCTGATCACCCAAAGCTCGTCGGAATACAGCGTCAGCTTCTGTATTCACACCTTTGACAAACAAAAGGTGCAGAAGGCCATCGCCAGCGAATTTGCCCTGGAATTCAAGAACAACCTGCTGGAGCCGCTGGAGCTTATCGACGATCTGGCCATCATCTCCCTGGTGGGGGATCGCATGCGCACCGCCCGAGGCGTGTCGGCTCGCTTCTTCAACTCCCTGGCGGAAGCCTCCATCAATATCGTGGCCATCGCTCAAGGGTCCAGCGAGCGCTCCATCTCGGCGGTGATCCGCAAGGAAAAGGTGACCGAAGCCATCAAGGCCTGTCACCAGAATTTCTTCTCCAGCCGCCAGTTCATCGACGTGTTCCTGGTGGGCTGCGGTGGTGTGGGGGGAGCCCTGCTGGAGCAGATCCGCCGCCAGCAGCCGGTGCTGGAAGCCCAAGACATCGGCATTCGCGTGGTGGGCATCGCCAACTCCCGCAAAATGCTGCTGGATAAAAACGGTATCAACCTCACTGACTGGCGCGATCACCTGGCCCAGGCCCAGGAAAGCTTCAGCCTGGAGCGGGTGACCCGCCTGGTGGAGGACAGCCACCTGATCAACCCCGTACTGGTGGACTGCACCACCAGCGAGCAGATTGCCGATCAGTACGCCGACTTTCTGGCCGCCGGTTTCCACGTGGTCACCCCCAACAAGAAGGCCAACACCGCCAGCCTGGATTACTACCGCGAGCTGCGCCGCTCGGCCCGCTCCACCCGCCGCAAGTTTCTGTATGAAACCAACGTGGGCGCCGGCCTGCCGGTAATCGAGAACCTGCAGAATCTTATTCGCGCCGGCGACCAGCTCAAGGCCTTTGGCGGCATTCTGTCCGGCTCCCTGTCTTACATCTTTGGCAAGCTGGACGAGGGCATGAGCTTTGCTGAGGCCACCCGCATTGCCCGGGAAAACGGCTTTACCGAGCCGGATCCCCGGGACGATCTCAACGGTATGGACGTGGCCCGCAAGCTGCTGATCCTGGCCCGGGAGGCGGGCATGGAGCTGAATCTCGACGACATTGAGGTGGAGCAGGCGCTGCCGCCGGGGTTTGACGCCAGCGGCGACATCGAATCTTTTATGGCCCGCCTGCCACAAGCGGACGCCTGGTTTGCCCAGAAGGCCGCCGAGGCGGGTGAGGGCCGCGTGCTGCGTTATGTGGGCGCCATCGAAAATGGCCAATGCAAGGTTGCCATTCGGGCCGTTGACGGGGATGATCCCCTGTTCAAGGTCAAGGACGGCGAAAACGCCCTGGCGTTTTACACCCAGTATTACCAGCCCATTCCGCTGGTGCTGCGCGGCTACGGCGCTGGTGCCGATGTGACCGCCGCCGGTGTGTTTGCCGACCTGTTGCGCACCCATAACTGGAAGCAGGAGATTTAAATGAGTGTTGTAGCCTATGCGCCGGCCTCTACCGCCAACGTCAGTGTTGGGTTTGATGTACTGGGGGCCGCGCTGGCCCCGCTGGATGGCACGCTGCTGGGGGATCGGGTGCTGGTGGAGAATGCCAGCGGTGAGTTCAGCCTGACCAACGCCGGCCCCTATGCCCACAAGCTGCCGGCCGACCATACCCAGAACATCGTTTACGACTGCTGGCTGGCCTATGAACGGGCCCTGGAGAAAAAGGGCCTGGCGCGCAAGCCGCTGGCCATGACCCTGGAGAAAAACCTGCCGGTGGGCTCGGGGCTGGGCTCCAGCGCCACCAGCATCGTCGCCGCCTTTGTGGCGCTGAATGCCTTTTATGACAACGCCATGAGCGAGCATGAGCTGATGCTGCTGATGGGCGAGTTGGAAGGCCAGATCTCCGGCTCCATCCACTACGACAACGTGGCGCCTTGCCATCTGGGCGGCATGCAGCTGGTGCTGGATGAAGCCGGCGTGGTCAGCCAGACCCTGCCGTCCTTCGATGAATGGTACTGGGTGGTGTGCTATCCGGGTATTGCGGTGTCCACCTCCGCCGCCCGGGAAATTCTGCCGGCCCAGTACCGCCGCCAGGACTGCCTGGAATACGGCCGCCGGCTAGCGGGCTTCGTGCATGCCAGCCATACCGGCCAGGAAAAACTGGCCGCTGCCATGCTGAAAGACGTGATTGCCGAGCCCTACCGCGCCCAGCTCATTCCCGGCTTCAAGGAAGTGCGCGAGCACGCCGCCGCCATGGGCGCATTGGCCACCGGCATTTCCGGCAGCGGCCCCACCGTGTTCACGGTGATGAAGGATCTGCATCAGGCAGAAAAACTGCAGGCCTGGCTGGCCGACCACTTTATTCAGAATCAGGATGGCTTTTGCCACATTTGCAAACTCGACGCCGAAGGCGCGCGAGTCACAGGAACCAAGCTATGAAGTTGTACAACATCAAGGATAACGCCGAGACCATCAATTTTGCCGGGGCCGTCAAGCAGGGCCTGGGCCGCGGCCAGGGCCTGTTCTTTCCGGAGCAGTTAAGCCCGCTGGCCAATGTGGACGCCCTGCTGGAGCTGCCGCTGGTGCCGCGCTCCGTGGCCATTCTGCAGCACCTGATCGGGGATGAAATTCCTGCTGATACCCTCACCGCCATGGTGGAGCACGCCTTTACCTTCCCGGCGCCGCTGGTGAAGGTGGACGAGCACACTTATGCCCTGGAGCTGTTCCACGGCCCGACCCTGGCGTTCAAGGACTTCGGCGGCCGCTTTATGGCTCAGTGCCTGGCCACCCTGCGCAGCGACGGCAAGATCACCATTCTCACCGCCACCTCCGGCGACACCGGTGCCGCCGTGGCCCACGCCTTCTACGGCCTGCCCAATATCGACGTGGTGATCCTGTATCCGGAAGGCAAAATCAGCCCGCTGCAGGAAAAGCTGTTTACCACCCTGGGCGGCAATATTCGCACCTTTGCAGTAAAGGGCGACTTCGATGCCTGTCAGGCCCTGGTCAAGCAGGCCTTTGACGACGAAGAGCTGAAGGCCGCGGTAGGCCTGAACTCCGCCAACTCCATCAACATCAGCCGGCTGCTGGCCCAGGTGTGTTATTACTTTGAAGCCGTGGCCGAGCTGCCCGCCGAGCAGCGCCACAAGGCGGTGATCAGTGTGCCGTCCGGCAACTTCGGCAACCTCACTGCCGGCCTGATTGCCAAGGCCATCGGCCTGCCGGTGAAGCGCTTTGTGGCCGCCACCAACGCCAACGACACCGTGCCGCGCTACCTGGACAGCGGCAACTGGGCCCCCCACGACACTGTTGCTACCCTGTCCAACGCCATGGACGTGAGCCGGCCCAACAACTGGCCGCGGGTGGAAGAGCTGTGCCGGGTCAAGGGCTGGAGCCTGTCCGACATCGCCTCCGGTGCGCTCAACGACGAGCAGACCAAGGACGCGCTCAAGCGGCTGTTTGCCAAGGGCTACCTGTGCGAGCCCCACGGCGCCATCGCCTGGGATCTGCTCAACAAGGAGCGGGGCAAGGACGAGGTGGGCATTTTCCTGTGCACCGCCCATCCGGCCAAGTTCAAGGAAAGCGTGGATGCCATTCTCGAGCAGGACATTGCACTGCCGGGGCCGCTGGCCAAGCACGGCGCCATGGCGTCTCTGTCCGAGACCATTCCCGCCGACTTTGCCGTGCTCAAGGCGAAAATGATGGGCTGAGGCGAACGCCTTTTCCCTTGACGATGCCGGGCTTGTCCCGGCATTTTTTTGCCATTCCTCACTTCCCGTCTCAATTCCCCCTGTTCTTTGTAAGCGATCTCTCAAGCCGCGCGTGGAAAAGGCGCTTTTACTCTGTGGTTTTTAGGTCATCTTTTTTGCAAGTGCATGAATATAAATAGCTTAATCTATTTGTTCAAAACCTGACCAGGACAGATTGCTTTGATCCTGCGTTGTTCCGTTCAGGGGGAAAGGTATAGTTAACCCCAACAGCAAGGCAGGCTGGCTTGCCAGGAAGGCAAGAAGCAGGAAGGCTGACAGGATGCCCGGCAGTGACGCCGGAACAGGGACAGGAAAAACAGTGCGGGCATGAATGCCGGCAGCCAGGAACGGCAAGGACCCGGTCGGGAAGACCAAGCGGAAAGGCTCAGGAAGGCCAAGGGATACCTTCAGGAAGAAGCGGTTGGCAGCAGGAAGGCGGCCATTCACGGATGATGCAGGGATGACCCCGAGGGAAGCGGGAAGGGGAAGACTCGGTTTGAGTCGGGTCAGGGAATGCAGGGAGCAATCTGGTTCAGGAACGAGCCGACGACATCAAAAGGGGCAGCCAGCGGCTGCCCCTTTTCTATTGCGTTTTTAACACACCGTCATATTGGTACTGAATCGAGTTCAGCATGACGAGACCCGGTATCTTGCTGCAGAAGAGCACAGGCCCTGCCGGCTTACATGGCCGGTGGCTGCACATCCAGTTCGTCGACAAACCGCTCCACGCTGAGCTCTGCCTGCTTGATCTCGTCAAACAGGGCAATATGGCAGATGGCATCGCCTTCGTTCACCAAGGGCATGGTCAGGCTGCCGATCACGATGCCGCTGCGGGGCGCGATGATGTCGCGGACTTCCGCGCCGAGGGGGGCGCTGATGGTGCCCAGGCAATCGCCCTTGCGAATGCGCTCCCCGAGCCGCACCTGCAAGTGCAGCAGGCCGTCGTGCTCGGCCCGAATCCAGGTGCTGGTACGGGCGATAATGGGCTCGGCCACGGATTTGGTACTGCCGGCCTTGAGCATGCCGAGGCCGCGCATGACCCTGAGCACACCGCGCACGCCGGCCTTGATCGGCAGGGCGTCAAAGCGCAATGCCTCGCCGGCTTCGTACAGGATCACCGGTACCCCCTGGGCCTCGGCCACCGCCCTGAGCGAGCCGTCGCGAATGCTGGCATCAAGAATGATGGGAGCGCCAAAGCTTTCCGCCATTTGCCGGGTGACCGGGCAGTCGAGCTGGGCCCGGATCTGGGGCAGGTTGGCCCTGTGAATAGCACCGGTGTGCAGGTCGATAATGTGGCTGCACTTACTGACGATTTCATTGACGAAAAAATGGGCCACCCGGGCCCCCAGCGAGCCTTTTTCCGAGCCGGGAAAGCAGCGGTTGAGATCGCGCCGGTCCGGCAGGTAGCGGGACTTGTGAATAAAACCGAACACGTTCACCACGGGCACCGCCACCAGGGTGCCTTTCAGCCGGGCCGGATTGATCTTGCTGAGCACCTGATTGACCACCTCAATGCCGTTGAGTTCGTCGCCATGAATGGCGGCGCACAACAGCAATACCGGTCCCGGGTGCTTGCCGTGCACCACTTCCACCGGCACCGTCAGAGGTGACTGGGTATACAGCTGGGCCAGGGCCAGTTGCATGATCTGGCGCCGGCCGGGCGGTACCCGCTGGCCGGCGAGCTCAAAGGGCGCCCTCATCAGCCACGCTCCCGGTGGCGGGGTTTACGATGGGCGTGTTTTTCAATGTGCGCAATGATGAGATCCGCCACGTCCTTGTCGGTGGCCTTTTCGATGCCTTCCAGCCCGGGGGACGAGTTGACCTCCATCACCAGCGGACCACGCTTTGAGCGCAGCAGGTCCACGCCGGCTACCTGCAGCCCCATGGCTTTGGCCGAGGCAATGGCGGTTCTGCGCTCTTCGGGGGTAATGCGGACCAGCCTGGCTTCACCGCCCCGGTGCAGGTTGGAGCGAAACTCACCCTCCTGGGCCTGGCGCTTCATGGCGGCAATCACCCTATCCCCCAGCACAAAGCAGCGAATGTCGGCGCCGCCGGCTTCTTCGATGAATTCCTGCACCATGATATTGGCCTTGAGTCCCATAAAGGCCTCCAGCACGCTTTCCGCCGCCTTGCGGGTTTCCGCCAGCACCACGCCAATCCCCTGGGTCCCTTCCAGCAGCTTGATCACCAGGGGGGCGCCGCCCACCATGCGAATGAGATCGGGCACGTCGTCGGGCTTGTTGGCAAAACCGGTGATCGGCATGCCCACGCCGTGGCCCGACAGCACCTGCAGCGAGCGCAGCTTGTCCCGGGAGCGACTGATGGCGGCGGAATGGTTGAGGGTGTAGCAGCCCATCATTTCGAACTGGCGCAGCACGGCGGTGCCGTAAAAGGTCACGGAGGCACCGATGCGGGGAATAATGGCGTCGAAGTGCTCCAGATCCTGACCTTTATAGTGAATGGACGGCTTGTTGTCGTTGATGTTCATGTAACAACGCAGGGCGTCGATAATGCTGACCTCGTGGCCCCGGGCCTCGGCGGCTTCGCGCAGACGGCGGGTGGAGTACAATGAGGGATTACGGGAAAGAATGGCAATTTTCATGGGGACTGGCGGTTCTCTTCGGTTGCTGGGCTCGGGGCCAAATTCGGCCCACTATCTACGCGATTATGACCACCGGCGCCAGCGAGAAAAACCGCGGCTGGCCTGAAAATATTTTTCGTTGACCGGTCGCCGGACACCACGCGCACCGGCGTTTTTTGCCCGGACTCAAACCATGAACCATAATGTAGTCCCAATTTGTTGATATCCCAAACAATCTAATCCGGGTGCCCACCCGGGAAACACGAGGAGGAGCCATGTCTTCCGATTCGAACAAGGGTGTCATAACCCGCCTGAGTGCAGGCGGACAGTCATACCATTATTACTCCCTGCACCAGGCCGGGGGCGACGCCTTCCTGGAGCGGTTGCCCAAGTCCCTCAAGGTGCTGACCGAAAACCTGTTGCGCCACGGTGCCGATAGCGGGGATGTACAGGCCATGGCCGACTGGTTGCAGGCCGGCCACAGCGAGCAGGAGATCGCCTTTCGGCCGGTGCGGGTGCTGATGCAGGACTTTACCGGGGTGCCGGCGGTGGTGGACTTGGCTGCCATGCGCGAGGCGGTCGGGCGTCTGGGCGGCGAGGTGGAAAAGGTCAACCCCCAGTCGGCGGTGGATCTGGTGATTGACCACTCGGTGATGGTGGATGAATTTGCCTCCGAACGGGCCTTTGCCGCCAACGTGGATATGGAAATGGCCCGCAACGGCGAGCGCTATGCCTTTTTGCGCTGGGGCCAGCAGACCTTTGACAACTTTCGCGTGGTGCCGCCCGGCACCGGTATCTGCCACCAGGTCAACCTGGAGTACCTGGGCCAGACGGTATGGCAGCAGGAGACCGACGACGGCACGCTGGCCTGCCCCGATACGCTGGTGGGCACCGACTCCCACACCACCATGATCAACGCCCTTGGAGTATTGGGCTGGGGCGTGGGGGGGATTGAGGCGGAAGCCGCCATGCTCGGCCAGCCGGTATCCATGCGCATTCCCGAGGTGGTAGGGGTCCGGCTGACCGGGGCCCTGCGAGAGGGCATGACCGCCACCGATCTGGTGCTGACCGTGACCGAGATGCTGCGCAACCAGGGGGTCGTGGGCAAGTTTGTGGAATTCTTTGGCGATGGCCTGGCCAACCTGCCCCTGGCGGATCGGGCCACCATTGCCAACATGGCGCCGGAATACGGGGCCACCTGCGGTTTCTTCCCGGTGGATGAGGAAACCCTGCGCTACTTGCGCCTGACCGGCCGCAGCGAGCAGCATATCGAGCTGGTAGAGGCCTACAGCAAAGCCCAGGGGCTGTGGCGCCATCCCGGCGACGAGCCGGTGTTTACCGATATTCTGGAGCTTGATCTTGGCAAGGTCGAGGCCTGCCTGGCCGGCCCCAAGCGCCCTCAGGACAGAGTGGCGCTCGGCCGGGTACCCCAGGCCTTTGAACTGGCGCACAGCCAGTCGGTCAGTGCCGATGCTGAAAGCCGGCTGGAAGGCGAGGGAGGCCAGACGGCGGTGGGCTGTGAAAAGGTGCAGCATGGCACGCCCTTCACCCTCAATGGCACCACCCATCATTTGCGAGACGGGGCCGTGGTCATTGCCGCCATCACCTCCTGCACCAATACCTCCAACCCCAGCGTGCTGATGGCCGCCGGCCTGATGGCCAAAGCCGCGGTGGAGAAGGGCCTGGCCCGGGCGCCCTGGGTCAAAAGCTCGCTGGCGCCGGGCTCCCGGGTGGTCACCGACTACCTTCAGCAGGCCGGCCTGATGCCGGCACTGGAGCAACTGGGCTTTCACCTGGTGGGGTATGGCTGTACCACCTGTATCGGCAACTCGGGGCCGCTGCCCGAGCCCATTGAAGGCGCCATTCGCAAGGATGATCTCACCGTGGCCTCGGTGCTGTCGGGCAACCGCAACTTCGAGGGCCGCATTCATCCTCTGGTGAAGACCAACTGGCTGGCCTCGCCGCCCCTGGTGGTGGCCTATGCCCTGGCCGGCAACATGCACGTGGATCTCACCAAAGACCCGCTGGGTACCGATCAAAACGGCAAGCCGGTGTACCTGAAAGACATCTGGCCGTCACAACAGGCGGTGGCCGAGGCGGTGGAGCAAGTGAAAACCGACATGTTCAGCCGGGAGTATGCCGAGGTGTTTGACGGCGATGAGCGCTGGCGAGCCATTGACGTGACCGGTAGCGCCACCTTTGACTGGCAGGACGACTCTTCCTACATTCGCCATCCGCCCTTTTTCAGCGATATGGAGGCTGAGCCCGAGCCGGTGGCCGACATTGAATCGGCCCGCATGCTGGCGCTGCTGGGGGACTCGGTGACCACGGATCACATTTCGCCGGCGGGCAGCATCAAGGCCGACAGCCCGGCGGGCAAATACCTGCAGTCACTGGGCATCAGGCGGGCCGACTTCAACTCCTACGGCTCCCGGCGGGGCAACCACGAGGTAATGATGCGCGGCACCTTTGCCAATATTCGCATTCGCAACCTGATGCTGGACGGGGTGGAAGGCGGCGAAACCCGTCATTATCCCAGTGGCGAGCAACTGTCCATTTATGACGCGGCCATGCGTTATCAGGATGAAGGCGTGCCATTGGTGGTGGTGGCCGGCAAGGAGTACGGCACCGGCTCAAGCCGGGACTGGGCCGCCAAGGGCACCCGGCTGCTGGGCGTGCGCGCGGTCATTGCCCGCTCTTATGAGCGCATTCACCGCTCCAACCTGATCGGCATGGGGGTGTTGCCGCTGGAGTTCACCGGCAATGACAGCGCCGACAGCCTGGGGCTGAAGGGGGACGAGCAGTTGTCCGTGCGCGGATTGGGCAAGCTGCAACCCGGGTGCAAACTGACCCTGGTCATCAGCACCGCCGATGGCCAGGCGCGGAATGTCGAGGTATTGTGCCGCATCGACACCCAGGACGAGCTCACCTACTACCGTCACGGCGGCATACTGCACTATGTGATCCGCAATATGCTGTAGGTCCGCACGGCTCAATGATGAAGCGCAGGCGGCTCGCCTGCGCTTCAAAAACGTCTTACGTCTTACGCTTCCAGCGTGGCTAGGATGACCTGATCCGGCGCAAAGCAGGCCAGGGCCCGCTCGCCGCAGGCGGGGACCGGCTCGTGCACCGGGCG
>AZIJ01014755.1_pt1 | contig 16426 bp, 13 predicted proteins | sample 359151 | NCBI WGS metagenome assembly AZIJ01 (sample SAMN02429718, study PRJNA222666) | marine sediment metagenome | biome: Sediment sample; isolation source: enrichment culture of sample MGS-ElMAX(UA) from oil contaminated site at the... | place: Egypt: El Max | collected 2013-01-23 | depth 9.22 m m | reverse complement strand
CAGCGACGGCGACGGATACGGGCGGTTCCATCCGCCAGCCTGCCGCCTTCACGGGCACTGTGGGCCTCAAGCCGACATATGGGCGCTGCTCGCGCTGGGGCATCGTGGCTTTTGCCTCGTCGCTCGATCAGGCAGGGCCTATCACGCGGGATGTGCGCGATGCGGCGATCATGCTGGGCTCGATGGCCGGACATGACGAGAAGGACACGACGAGCGTCGACCGGCCGGTGCCGGATTACGAGGCGGGGCTTTCGCGAGGCATCAAGGGGCTCAATGTCGGTATTCCGAAGGAATATCGCGTCGAGGGTATGCCGAAGGAGATCGACGAGCTCTGGACGCGCGGCATCGAGTGGCTGAAGGCCGCAGGCGCCAATGTGAAAGAGGTGAGCCTGCCGCACACGAAATATGCGCTGCCGACCTATTACATCGTTGCGCCGGCGGAATGCTCGTCCAACCTCGCTCGCTATGATGGCGTGCGCTACGGATTGCGCGTCGATGGCAAGGACATCACGAGCATGTATGAGAACACCCGCGCCGAAGGTTTCGGCGCGGAAGTGAAGCGCCGCGTCCTGATGGGCACCTATGTGCTGTCGGCAGGCTATTACGACGCCTATTACCTGAAGGCGCAGAAGGTGCGGACGCTGATCGCGCGCGATTTTCAGGAAGCCTTCTCGGAGGTCGATGTGCTGCTGACGCCGACGGCGCCGTCGGCCGCGTTCGGTATCGGCGAGAAGAGCGACGATCCCTTGTCGATGTATCTGAACGACGTTTTCACGGTGACGGTGAACCTTGCGGGACTTCCGGGCATTTCGGTGCCGGCCGGGCTTTCGGCGGAAGGGCTGCCGCTCGGGTTGCAGCTTATCGGGCGGACCTTTGACGAGGAAACGCTGCTGCGCGCCGCGTTTGCCATCGAAGAGGCGGCGGGTTTCACGGCGGAAGCCGAAGCATGGTGGAGGGCGTGACCATGGCCGAGACAATGGTGAGCGATTTCGAACGCACGATGAAGGTGCGCGAACCGCGCAAGGAAGACCTGATTCAGGGACAGACGGGCGATTGGGAGATCATTCTCGGCCTTGAGGTGCACGCGCAGGTTTCCTCGAAAGCCAAGCTTTTTTCCGGCGCTTCGACCAAATTCGGTGCGGAACAGAACAGCCAGGTGAGCTTCGTCGACGCGGCGATGCCGGGAATGCTGCCGGTCATCAACCGGTTCTGCGTGGAGCAGGCGGTGCGCACGGGGCTCGGTCTCAAGGCGCAGATCAATCTGCGTTCGGTTTTCGACCGCAAGAACTACTTTTATCCCGATCTGCCGCAGGGCTACCAGATATCGCAGTTCAAGCACCCGATCGTGGGTGAGGGCGAAGTTATTCTCGATATGCCGGACGGGCGGACGGTCAATGTCGGTATCGAGCGGCTTCATCTCGAACAGGATGCGGGCAAGAGCCTGCATGACCAGCATCCGGCGATGAGTTTCGTCGATCTCAATCGTTCGGGCGTTGCATTGATGGAGATTGTTTCGAAGCCGGACATGCGCTCGGCGGAAGAGGCGCGCGCTTACGTTACGAAGCTGCGCACGATCCTGCGTTATCTCGGCACCTGCGACGGAAACATGGAAGAGGGTTCTCTGCGCGCGGATGTTAACGTTTCGGTGCGGAAAGTCGGCGCGCCCCTTGGCACACGCTGCGAAATCAAGAATGTGAACTCAATCCGCTTCATCGGTCAGGCGATCGAACATGAAGCACGCAGGCAGATCGAAATCCTCGAAGACGGTGGCACGATCGACCAGGAAACCCGGCTTTTTGATCCGAAGACTGGTGAAACGCGTTCCATGCGTTCCAAGGAAGAGGCGCATGACTACCGCTACTTCCCCGATCCCGACCTTCTGCCGCTCGAATTCACGCAAGACTGGGTGAACGAGATTGCCGCGTCGTTGCCGGAACTGCCGGACGACAAGAAGGCGCGTCTCATCTCCGAATACGGGCTTTCACCCTATGACGCGACCGTTCTGGTCGGTGAAGGCGCGCGTGCGGACTACTTCGAGGAGGTAGCGAAGGGACGCGATGCGAAGCTCGCAGCGAATTGGGTGACGGGCGAATTGTTCGGCGCACTGAACCGCGAAGGGCACTCGATAGAGGAGACTCCAGTGTCCTCGAAACAGCTTGGAGAACTCATCGATCTGATCTCCAACGGTACGATCTCGGGACGAATCGCGAAGCAGGTTTTTGATTCGATGTACAAAACGGGTCGTGACCCGGCCAAAATTGTCGAAGAGGAAGGCCTGCAGCAGGTAACGGATTCCGGGGCTATCGAAGCGGCGATCGACGCCGTCATCGCAGCCAACCCCGATAAAGTCGAGCAAACGAAAGTCAAGCCTCAACTTGCGGGCTGGTTTGTCGGCCAAGTCATGAAATCCACGTCTGGCAAGGCAAATCCGAGTGTCGTCAACGAAATTCTCGCGAAGAAACTCGGTCTATCATCCGACGACTGACGAAAATTTCCGACTCCTGAATGAACCGTTTGGTAACCACTTTCCCCGGAGAGTGGCGCGAACACGCGTGCACAAATCTGTTGCATTGTGTTGCCGAGCGCTTTTTACGCGCTCATATTGTTGTGGCGCGCCTGAGGGGTACGAGGGCGCTAGCAGTGTGTGCGTTGCGAGTACATGGATTGTCGCCAAACGAAACGGCACATCAGGAGCTAGAGAAACATGGCTACCACCACCAAGACCAAAGCTAAGCCGAAGGCCGCTGCGGCCAAAAAACCTGCAGCCAAGAAAAAGCCGGCTGCGAAGAAAAAGCCGGCCGCAAAGAAGAAGCCGGCTGCGAAGACGACCGCAGCGAAGAAGGCCCCCGCGAAGCGGAAGCCTGTAGCGAAGAAGCCTGCGGCGAAGAAGACGACAGCGAAGAAGCCTGCAGCGAAGAAGACGACGGCGAAGAAGCCTGCCGTCAAGAAAGCTGTCGCGAAGAAGGCACCTGCGAAGCGCAAGCCCGCAGCGAAGAAACCTGCCGTCCGCAAGACAGCGGCGAAGAAGGCACCTGCGAAGCGCAAGCCCGCAGCCAAGAAGACGACGGCCCGGAAGCCCGCCGCCCGCAAGACGACGGCACGCAAACCCGTCGCTCGCAAAACCACCGCGCGCAAGACCACCGCTCGGAAGACGACTGCCCGCAAGACCACGGCCCGGAAGACGACTGCCCGCAAGACCACGGCCCGGAAGACGACCGCCCGCAAGACTGCGGTTCGGAAAGCGCCGGTCCGCAAGGCTGCGGTTCGCAAGCCTGCCGCCAAGAAGGCACCTGCGAAGCGGAAGCCTGCTGCGAAGCGTAAGCCCGCAGCGCGCAAGAAGGCGGCTTAAGCTACCGATATGAGCGATACGCGCCGGACAAAACCCGCCAAGGCGGCGGCGAAACGCTCCTCAGCAAGGCGAAGTCCCGCTTCCGGGCGGGGCAACGCCAAGCCGATCGAACTCTATTACTGGCCAACGCCAAACGGCTGGAAGATTTCGATCATGCTTGAGGAGTGCGGCCTGCCTTACGAGTTGAAGCCGGTGAATATCGGTGTTGGAGATCAGTTCAAGCGATCCTTTTTGAAGATCGCGCCGAACAACAGGATGCCAGCCATCGTGGATCCGAAGGGTCCGGGGGGGAAACCGATTTCGATATTCGAGTCGGGGGCTATCCTTCAATATCTCGGCCGCAAAACGGGGAAGTTCTATCCCGCAAGCGAGCGTTCGAGAATTGAGGTCGACCAATGGCTGTTCTGGCAGATGGCTGGGCTTGGCCCCATGGCGGGCCAAGCCCATCACTTCCGCCAGTACGCTCAGAACAAGATCCCCTATGCGATCAAGCGGTATACCGACGAGGTGAACCGGCTCTATGGCGTGATGAACAAGCGCCTGAAGGACCGCGACTATCTCGCCGGCCGTTACTCGATCGCCGACATGGCCTGCTGGGGCTGGATCGTACCCTATAAGAACCAGGGTCAGCGGCTTGACGATTTCCCATTCCTGAAAGACTGGTTCGAGCGGGTCGAGGCCCGTCCGGCCGTCCAGAGGGGATTTGCTCTCGGTCGCGAATTGCGCCGGGGCACCATCGGGGACAAATCCAAAGAGGCCGAACAGGCACGCAAAGTGCTGTTCGGACAACGCGCACAAAAGCAGGGGCGGGGCTGAACAGCTCATCCTCTTATGTTAAGCTCACAGCGTCTCCGGGAAACTGGAGGCGCTGTTTGCCTTTGGCGCTTTGTTTGCGCCGAACCGGAGAGCGATCCCTATGCGCCCAGTTCACGCTTTCTTTCTCGCCACAGCCGCTGTGACAATTTTCGTCTTGCCTGCTCAGGCCGAGATGGTGACGGCAACGGGCAGCCTGATCAAGAAGGATACTTACGGAACCGAAGAAGCCTGGGGGCGGACACTGAAGCTGCCGGAAGGCGGGAAAGTCGTGCGCGTAATGGACGGGACTTACGGATTCTCGATCCTCAATGCGAAGGGGGATGCGATTGCGGATTTCCTGCTGCCGCAGGATGCGGTCGGTCTCGAACTTGCGCCTGGCGAATACAAGCTCTCGCCTTATGTCTGCGCGCAGCATCGCCATCATCACGTTGAAGTGACCGTCGAGTACTGACGAAACCACAACGCCGCGGCCAGGCGGGCTCGACCTCGCTATCTTTCATTCCCATATGCGCTCGACCGGAAAGACGCGGAGTGCGGGGAGGAACCTTGTATTTCGCATATGCGAAAGGCGGAATGCGGTGATCGATCTCTACACATGGACAACACCAAACGGACGCAAAGTCTCCATCATGCTTGAGGAGGCCGGCCTTCCTTACGAAGTTCACGCCATCAATATCGGCAAGGGCGAACAATTCGCACCGGCGTTCCTGAAGATCAGTCCCAACAATCGCATTCCCGCAATGGTTGACCGCGATGCGGATAGCGGACCCGTGGCGGTTTTCGAGTCCGGTGCGATCCTTATCTATCTCGCGGAAAAAACAGGCAAGTTCCTTGCGCCGAAGGGTGAGCAGCGCGCAAAGACGCTGGAATGGCTGATGTGGCAGATGGGCGGTGTGGGGCCGATGCTCGGGCAGGCGAACCATTTCATCAATACGGCGCCGGAAAAAATCCCTTACGCCATGGACCGCTATATCGGCGAAGCGGCACGGCTCATCAAGGTGCTGGACAAGCGGCTCGGTGAAGCGAACTACATGGCTGGCGATTATTCCATCGCCGATATGGCCACCTATCCCTGGATCAGCATCGCCTTCGATCTGATCAGGCAGGCCAAGCCCGATGTGGTGGGCGAGGGCGCGAATGTGAAGCGCTGGCTCGATACCGTGGGCGCGCGCCCGGCGGTTCAGCGGGGTATGGCTGTCCCCGAAGTGTGACCTGAGAGACATCAAAAGCAGATTTCATCATGCTCGCTCACCTATATCGGCATGGTGAGCGGGCCGTTAACCATTTTTTTAGTGCAGCAATGGAGAGTTGAAACCAGGGACGGAGAGGGGCTCCGTTCACGGAACAACGGGCTTGAAGCCTCGAATTCGAGGAGACAGCACATGGCTCGCATGCAACTCGAGCAAGTCGAGAAGAGCGAGCTTGCCGCGGAAGGCGGCAAGTGCGACGCGCTTTATAATCTCGGGCTGATGTATTCGACAGGTCATGGTGTGGAGGTCGATCTCGTGACCGCACACAAATGGTTCAACCTTGCTGCGATGAAGGGCAGCAACGAGGCGCGGATGTGCCGGTCGGAACTCGCGGCGGAAATGAGCGCGGCGGAGATTGCCGAGGCGCAGCGCCAGGCGCGCGAATGGCTGACACACCAGTAAGCCATTGTTTTAAATTGTAAATTCCATGTTTTCGGGGCCTCGGCCTTGGGGCGTGGATGCACCATCGCGGGATGCGCAAAGACGGTGACATGCCGTCGCGCTCCGCTTATCTTCCGGCCACCGGGAAGCCTCTCGCATGCCGCCTTATTGTCGGCGGCTTTGCTGCTTCCACAATTTTCGCATTCCCCCAGGAGTGGCCATGACCGATGCTTCGCCGCAAGCCGACAAGAATCCCGTCGAAGACCTGATCGATCTGCTCGACCTTGAGCGGATCGAGATGAATCTCTTTCGGGGGCACAGCCCCGATGTGAGCTGGCAGCGCGTGTTCGGCGGACAGGTGATCGGGCAGGCGCTTGTTGCGGCCTACAGAACGGTGGAAAACAGGGTCTGCCATTCGTTGCACGCCTATTTCATCCGGCCCGGCGACCCGAAGATCCCTATTGTCTATGAGGTGGACCGCTCACGGGATGGCAAGAGCTTTAGCACGCGCCGGGTCGTCGCGATCCAGCACGGCAAGCAGATATTCAATCTGGCCGCCTCGTTCCAGGTGGAGGAGGAGGGGTTTGAGCATCAGGCCACGATGCCTGATGTGCCGCAGCCTGAAGACCTGCCGAAAGAGAGTGAATTGCGCAAGGCGATCGAGGACAAGCTGCCTGAAGCGATCGGTGTTCATTTCGCGCGTCCGCGCCCCATCGAAATCCGCCCGGTCAATCCGCAGGACTATATCGATCCAGCGCCGGTCGAGCCGGTGCAACATGTCTGGTTCCGGGCGTGCAAGGGCGTGGGCGATGATATTCCGCTTAGCCAGTGCGTTCTCGCCTATGCGTCCGACATGACGCTGCTCGACACCAGCGTTCGTCCGCATGGCGTGAGCTGGGTGAGCGGCAAGCTGCAATCGGCGAGCCTCGACCATGCCATGTGGTTCCACGGACCGTTCCGGACGGACGACTGGCTTCTCTATACGCAAGACAGCCCCAGTGCTTCCGGCGCGCGCGGTTTCAACCGGGGCAGCATCTACACGAGGGATGGAAAGCTCGTCGCGTCGGTGGCGCAGGAAGGGCTGATCCGCTACCGGGGCGGCGAAAAAGGCTGAAGGCCGGGAGAGAAGCTGAAGTCCCCCGGCAGATCAAAGACAATTGGCCTTGATGCGGCCGATAATCTTGGGCATACACGGGGAGCTGGAGAGGTGGCCGAGTGGCTGAAGGCGGCGGTTTGCTAAACCGTTGTACAGTGTAAAGCTGTACCGTGGGTTCGAATCCCATCCTCTCCGCCATATTTTCAATCTAACATATTGATATTATTGATAAATCAGATTCGTCTTTGGTGTGGATTATCAATACGATTATCAAATTTAATCGGGCTTGGCATTTCCGAAGTCTCGCTTGGTTATTCCTTTTTGGTGACGCCAGACGCCGGTGGTAGCGTTGTAAACGGGCGAGCCACATTGGATCGGCGCGAGAAATGGGAATGCTGCTTGGCTTGCCCGCCCATGTCGATCTCGTTTTGTCGCTCCCGCCGTTGCGTCTTCGTACCAAATATTGTCAAATTCGGGGCAATGCTTGTTTTTTTGGGGGGGGGATATGAAGACTTTTCTAAAGTGGGGCGCTTTCATTTTTGCGGGCCTTTTCGTGTTGGCCATGATTGGGGCCGCGCTTCAAAGTCCAGAAGAAAAAGCCGCTCTTGCGGCGGCTCGTGAACAAAAACGTATAGAAAGTCAGCAAGCAGAAGCTCAGGCAATAGCCGAGATGCCGACCATTACCGCCCAAGTGTTGGCATCGGCCTATGAAGAAAACACTGTTGCTGCTGACGCTCGTTTCAAAGGAAAGCGTTTTAAAGTCACCGGCGTTGTGGATAGCATCAATACTGATTTCTTGGGCACCCCCTACCTAACTCTGCGTGGCGGCGTAAATCAGTTTATGGAACCCCAGTTCTCTTTTAGTAAGTCGGATTCGGAGAAACTGGCGACCCTGCGGAAGGGAGCCCGCGTCACCTTGATTTGCACCGGCAGTGGAGATGTAGCCAAGACTCCAATGTCAAAAGGATGCAGTCTTTTGTGAGCATCATGTTGATGGCAAATCGGCATCGACATTCACATCGAAGGGGCTCCCGTTTTATCGCCCCTTGATCGCCTCCAGATAAATCCGTGCCGCCTCTTCCGGCGACATATCATCGCTGATTGTCCGCACTACGCCAGCGCCCGGCGTTTCATCTTTCACCCGATTGACGTAAAAGCCCGCCGCTTGCCCTCTTGAGCGTTCCGCCGCGACTGCCGGGCCATACTGCCCATCCTTTAATGCAGCATCGCGGATCGCAGCGAGCGCGTCGAAATGGGCCTCAAGTGTCATCTGTGCCTCTGCGACGGCTGGCGCGCGAAGTTCCTGCAAACGGGCCGCAATCTTGCCGTTGTCCAATAAGTCCTTTGCTTTGCGGTGGACCGTCTCGGCTTTCATTCCGCTGGCGTCATAGGATTGTCTGTACGCGTCACTTGCATTTCCCCATTTCAAATAGGCGATGCAAAAAGCTTCCTGTTTGGCCGTGAGTGTCATTCTAGAGGTTCCAATGGTTCAAGTTCCAGCTTCCGAAATCGTTCCGAATTTGTCCGAAAATTCCGAATCTTGCGTTTCCTGCTTGTCCGAAACTTCCGAAATGCCTAAAGGCATCGGAATTCGGCACGGAAATCGGAGCGGTCGCTCATTCGTCCGCTATCGAATAACTGCCGCCGTCGAAAGAGATTAACCCGGTCTCCAGAAGACTTTGTTTCGCCTCGCCAAACCGCTTCGCGTCAACGCCGCATTCGCGACGTAGCGTCGCTTCGTCGATTTCGTCCTCGCCCGATTCTAAAATCAGCCGTCGCAACGTATCGAGGACCGCGCGCTGATTTTTCCCCGTTGGTTGGATTTTCTTTGGCGATGGTGTGTCGCGCAAAGCCAGCACGGCGGAACTAATCGAATCGCCACCTTTGTCTGTGCCAATCGTGACCGTCTCAAGCGCAAAATGAATTGGCGCGAACGGCTCTGCGTCTTTGGCTTTCGTACACGTCAGCCGAATGCCGTCCGTTTGGGGCGCGACAAGAATTTCGCAATCGATCGCGGCTCGTAGTGCCGACGAACCGCGTGCGCGTTGCTTCTCTGCGTGGCCGGAATGGTGTACTGCGATCAACGTTGCATCGTAGCCTGTACGAAGTTTATCGCACGCCGCCACGAACGCGCCCATGTCGGTTGCCGAATTTTCGTCTAGCCCTACCATCGCGCGGGCGACTGTGTCGACGACGATAAATTGCGGGCGCTGCGGCATCTTGTCGATTTCGCGGATTGCGTCGTATAAGGCGTTTGTGTCTCCCATCGCGATTGCGTTTCGCGAGATATGGACCGGCGCGCTATCTAACGGAACGCCGCGACGCATCGCCCACGCCCTAAAGCGGCGCGTGATTCCCTGATATCCCTCGCCCGCGATGTATACGACCGCGCCTTTTGATACGCTTCTGCCGTGCCAGTCTTGGCCGGTGGCGATGCTCGCGGCCAGGTCGATTGCAACGAAACTTTTTCCAACTCCGGGCGCGCCGAAGATCATGCCGAACGCATTGCGCTCAATTATGTCGCGAACTGTCCAGTCGATTCGGTCCGGCATTGCGAGCAGTTCGCCAATGCTCGCGAAAAGTTGGCTTCGTCCCTTCGGCACCAGCGCCTCAGCAACATCGTGCCCGGCGCAAGCCATATCGTTAAAGTCTGTCGGCACAACTGGGAAAACAACATCGCATCGCGCTATGTCCGCCGCTGCGGTTGCCTTCGCGCGTCCGGGGTTGCCTTCGGTGTTTACATCATCGTCGCCCGCAACAATGAGCCGTGCTTGCGGGTGCGCCGCTTTTGCGGCCTGCGTCACGTCTATGAGGTTTCCGGCATTGAACGCGATATAGACCGTTGCGCCCGTGGCTTCCGCGATTGTCGCGCCAGTCGCGAAGCCCTCGCATACATACACGTCTTTATTGCCGTTGGGTTCGTCAGTACCAGGAATAACGTAGTAACAACCGCGAGTTTTTCCGCCGGTCATAAACCGCTTCTTGTCCGGCCAGATATATTGCAGGCTGACAATGCCGCCAGCATCGCATACCGGGATAATAAGCGCATCGCCCTTGATCCGCGCGCCGTGCGGCTTGATTCGCTTCGCGTCTAGATATGGATGCGACGTTGCGAGTTGCAGTGCTTCCCATTCCGCTTGCGCCATTGTCGCGGTTTCGGCATGTAGCCGCGCCTGCGCTTCCTCGCGCAGCCTCTTGGCCTCTTCTATATGGCCGGACAGGGCGGTGCGCTCTTCGTGCGACATGCTTTCGGCGCGCTTGCTAACCCATGTCTCCCGTGCCCCCGTGCGCCAGTCGCCATAGACGCCAACGCCAATATTGCCGCCGGGATTGAAGGTGTCGGGGAACTCGTAATAGACCGCCCAGCCCGCATCGCCGTGCGGCTTGTCGCCGGGTGCCGGAAACCGGCTAATATCTGTCCGGCTCAAGAACGTCGGTGGGAGATAGCCGCATTCGCGCAAGTGATCCACGAAAGCCGCGCGCGGATCGGTCATTGTGACGTATGCTGATTTTCTTGGAGGCTCAGCTTTGAAGCCGCCGGGGAAGGCTGTTGCGAGGGATACCATTACGCGCACGCCTCGCGGCTTTCGATCCAGTCGGATATCTCAGATGCCCGCCACCCGACGGCGCGAACACCAAGTTTAACGGGACGCGGAAATCTTTTGTTGCGCACCGCCGCATAGATAGTCGACCGGCTCAGGCCGGTGGCGTCGCGCACTTCGGGAAGTCGTAGAATCGAGTTTTCTATCATATCGTCCGCCTTCGGATGTTGTTGACCGCTATCGATCACTATCATTGTCTCAAACCGACTAGGCATGTTCGATCAACATCCGTATGCGGATTAAAAGGCGCCGTCTAAGTCATTGATTTTAAACAACCACTCCCCATCTATTTGTGGTGGACAGAGCTTATTTTCCGTATCGATGTCACATTTTCTCGCCTTGAAGGGCTAAGTTTGCAGTGCATTGACCACTCATCCATAAGACGGCGGCGCTTTTCGAGAAGGTCGCCGCGCCGGTAAGCGGCTTCCACCTTGTTGCTCACAACATGCGCCAGCGCCATTTCGCTCACTTCGGAGGCGAAGGCGGTTTGTTCCGATGCCCAGTCGCGAAAAGACGAACGGAAGCCATGCGCCGTTATGACTTCGCCGTCTTTGTTTGTGTAGCCCTTGCCGCCTGCTGCCAGACTGGCCTTGTGCATCCGGCGGATGAGCGCGGTCATTGCCATATCCGAAAGACCCTTGCGCGGTTTTGTGCTTGGGAAAATGAAGTCGCTTTCTCTTGTTTCGGTAAGCCCTTTCAAAATGGCAATCGCCCTGTCTGAGAGGGGCACGGTGTGCGGGCGTCCGGCCTTCATGTTCTCAGCCGGAACGGTCCATAGTTTCGCCTCCAAGTCGATTTCGCTCCACTTCGCCAAGCGGACAGGCTTTGACCGGCTGGCCGTCAGGATCGCAAATTCCAAAGCGCGGGCGCTCGCTCCCTGTTGCGTCCGCAAGTCGGCCATGAAGGCTGCGACTTCGCCATAGGGGAGGGCTGGGAAATGCTTTTCGGTGGCGAGCTTGGCGCGACGCGGGAGGGAATGGGCCAGATTGCCTTTCCAGCGGGCCGGATTGTCGCCTTCCCGATACTTATTGGCCGTAGCCCAGTCGAGAACGCTTTCAATGCGCCCCCGGACACGCGAGGCCGTCTCTCGCTTGGTTTCCCAAATCGGCTTAATGACCCGGAGAACATGGCCGGGCTCAATGCCGCGCACGTCGCGATTGCCCAAGATCGGCTTCGCATAGGTTCTCAGAGTGCTTTCCCATTGGTCCGCATGTTTTTCGTTTCGCCATGCCGATTTATGAGTTTCGATGTAAGCCTTGGCGGCTTCCCAGAATGTGATTGTATCGGCTTGAGCGGCCTTTCTGGCGCGCTTGTGCTCTATGGGGTCCATTCCCGCCAAAAGAAGCTTGCGGGCCTCTAGCGCCGCTTGGCGGGCCTCTGCCAGCGTTACAGCGTCTACAGGCCCCAGTCCCATCCCGCGCGCTTTGCCATTGCTCATGTAGCGAAAAACCCATGAGCGCGCCCCTTGGCGGTTAACCTGCAAATAGAGGTTGTTGCCGTCGCCATAGAGGCCGGGTGCCGTTTTGCTCGCAACCGTCCGGGCCGTCAGCCTGTTTGCCTTGCGCACCATGAGCCCGCCTCGCCTTTTCTGCCGATCAATTTCAATTTATCAAATTGATTATCAAATATGGGCCGGATTTTGGCAATGCCTATCGGACGTTCTAGGACAAGAAACAGGAAAAACGACTGATATATATGGACCCATTTAACCTACCGGGATCGCGTTGGAAGTCAGTTCTAAAGACATCCTCTCCGCCATTTGCCCCCGCGAAAGCGTTCTCCCTATCCGGCTGCGGCCGGATTTTCTCGTTGTTTTAGAGGGTTATGCGGGCGGGGCTCTTCACCTTGCCCGGCGCGTGGCGGCTAAAATTGGTCTCTCAGGGCCGATATTCTCTGAACCTGTTGACTGCGCTGGTTTGGTGAATTGTGTGCAAGCTACTGATTTATAAGAGAAAATCTGCAACGCAACCTGAACACTTCGATGCCGGTGGCGACACCGGAAAAGCGACTCGTCTCAAATGCTCTCAAGCCAAGATGCGCTCCAGACGCAGTTTCCGGCGTTCCCAATCAGGCATCACTTGCGTGAGGAGTTGGAAGAAGGCAGCACCGTGATGAGGCTCGGCCACATGGCAGAGCTCATGGGTGATCACGTAGTCGATGGCGTCGACAGGGGCCTGTACGAGGCGGCGGTTCAGCAGCAGGCGTCCGGCCGGCGACATGGATCCCCACCTCTGCCGGGTCTGGCGTACGATGAGCCCCTTTGGTCGGAACGCCTCGGGATCCGGGAAAAGACGGAGACAAAGTTCGATCCGCTCCGGAAACTTGATGTGGGCCCGGTCCCTGTACCATGCCTCAACCAGTTCGCGTGTCACCTCCGGCCTGGTCGGCCGATGAGTCTGCACGACGATGAAGCCGCGGATCAGCTTCACGCTTTCCTGTACATGCGGGACGACCTTCAGCCGGTATTGACGTCCGAGGTAGAGGTGGGTCTCCCCGGCGACGAACCTGCGCGCCGGCGTCCGTGGCAGAAACTGGGAGAAATACCGTTGCTGCCTTGTCACCCATGCCGCGCGCTTTCGCAGCTTGGCTTCGATGGCCTCCAACGTTGCGTCCACCGGGGCCGCGATCACCACCGACGCATCCGGTTCGACAGCGATCTCCAGTGTCTTTCTCGGGCGCCGGACGATTTCGTATCGGATCTCGTGCTGGCCGTACCGCAGGGAGTGCATCTCTCGCATCATGCCGCGAACCGGGCTCGGGCAAGGTCCATGATCTTCTGTTCGAGATCGTCGAGCACCTCTATGGGCAATTCGATGCCCTTCCCATCGCGCAGAACGTCGAAGAAGTAGTCATCGATCGCATTCTGCAGATTGTTCTGGGCAACTTCGTTCGACCAGATGTCGACAATCAGGTGTGCCTTGATGATGTCGATGATTTGCTGAGCGATCGCCGCGGCATCGTCACCCGTGACAGTCTCATTGCCCTTGGTCCTGAGCCGACCGTCCAGGATCCCGAAGAACGCCTGCGCATCCTCATCGCCCCGGATGCTCTCCGGAACATCCCGGCCCCGATCCTTGCGGGCCACCTTGCTCGCGAGGTCCACGACGCTGTTCAGGTATTCTCGTTCGGACAACCGTTTCTCTCGATAGGCACGAATGGTCTCTTCGAGCAGTTCGGAGAATTGTTTGTAGAACGTCGGATCCTCATCCATCTTCTCGGTGATGGTCCGGCGGGTGGCGCTGGCGATGCGGTCGGCCTTGGAGGCTTCGGAAACCCCCGTTTCCTCGACGACGGCCTTCAGCGCGGCGGGGTCGTTGATGTTGACCATCTCGATGATGGTCTCCGCCGGCATCGCCACCACGTGGTCATCAAGCAGTTTCTGGATCTTCGGCTCGAACTCGCGGACATCGACCGTCTCCTGGTAGCGGAGCTGGACTGAGCGCTTGAGTTCGGAGAACTGTTTCCAGTCCCGCTTCAGGGCATCGACCGTGGCGTCGTCGAAGACATCGAACAGCTTGTCGGACGAGAGCGAGATGTGCAGGCACCGGCTGAACGCCTTGAGGCGCGCGTAGAACTCGTGGCGCAGTGCCTCGTCAGCGAGGTGCTGCTCGAACTGCTCCATGTCCTTCTTGTTCTTCACCGGCTTGAAGATGTCCCAGAGCTGGTCGTGCAGCTGCGGGAGCTTGCGAATCTCCTCGCGGACGTCATGCACCGTCCCTGCGAGGTCCGCGGCCTCGTAACCTTCGAAGGCGCTATAGGTCGTCAGGGCGCTGTCCAACTCGCCCAGCAGCCCCTCGTAATCGATGATGAAACCGAATTGCTTCTCTGTTCCGCCGTCCTCGTAAAGACGGTTCACGCGCGCAATCGCCTGCAGGAGATTGTGTTCCTTCAGGGATTTGCAGAGGTAAAGCACCGTGTTCCGGGGTGCGTCGAAGCCGGTGAGAAGCTTGGACACGACGATCAGGATCTCCGGATCGCCGGAGCCTTTGAAGGCATCGATGATTTGGCGGTTGTACTCCTCCTCGGTCTTGTACCGCGCCATCATCTTCGACCAGAAGCGACGCACGAGGTCCTTGGATTCCTGGTCGACCTCCTCGTTGCCCTCGTTCTCGTCCGGCGGCGAAATGACGATCGCGCTCGAGACGTGGCCGATCTCGTCCAACACCTCTTTGAATCGAACTGCTGCCGCTTTCGACGGGGCCACGAGCTGTGCCTTGAAGCCGGTCCCCTGCCAATGCTGGCGATAGTGCTCGGAGATGTCGAACGCCTTGGCTCGGATGGCCTGGTCGGTCTTGGCCAGTGCATCGATCCGAGAGAACTTGCGCTTGAGGTCGGCCTTCTGGCTGTCTGTCAACCCCTCGCTGATCTTGTCGAACCAGCGGTCGATCACGGCGCCCGAGACCTGCTGCTCGACAAGCCGTCCTTCGTATAGCAGCGGAACGACGGCACCGTCGGCAACCGCCTCGTCGATGGCGTAGCGGTGGATCAGCCGCCCGAAGGTCGAAAGCGTGTTCTTCTCCTTCTTCAGCAGGGGCGTGCCGGTGAAGCCGAGGTAGCAGGCCTTGGGCAGGAGGCGCCGCATCTTGGCGGCGAACTGGCTGTGGCCGCCGTAGCGACCGGTCTGCGTCCTGTGGCTCTCGTCGACCAGCACGAAGATGTTCCAATCCTCGTCCACCAGCTTGCTGTTCCTCAGCGCCGTGTCGAACTTGTTGATGATTGTCGTGACCAGCGGAGCCTTGTTCTGGACAAGCTCCAGCAGATGCGCCCCGCTCGTCGCTCGGACGGGTTCCAGATCGCAGGACTTGAAAGTGTCCTTGATCTGCCTGTCGAGATCATCGCGGTCCGTGACGATGATGATCCGCGGATTCTCGATGCTTGGTTCCAAGGCGAGCGCGCGCCCCAGCATCACCATTGTCAGCGACTTGCCCGAGCCTTGAGTATGCCAGATCACGCCGCCCTTGCGGGAGCCATCCGGATTGTGTTGTTTGACCGTCTCGATGGCACGCCGAATTCCAAAGAATTGCTGGTGCCGGGCGATCTTGCGAACGCCGCCGTCGAACACGGTGAAACGACGAACGAGGTCCAGCAGTCTTTCGGGACGGCACAGTGAAAAAATCGTGCGATCCTGAACCGTGACGGCGCGGTTGCCCTCGGCTGCCATCGCGTCGAAATAGGCGCGCGCACCCGCGAAATCGCCAGAGAAGATGGCATCCTTCTCCGCCGCGGTGAGAACGCGATTGGCGAAGGGCGCAATATCCTCGTCGGTGTCTTCCTCGTCGCGCCAGGTCTGCCAGAACTTCCGCGGCGTCCCAACGGTCGCATAACGCGCTTCGTTGCGGTTCATACCGATCAGCAGCTGAGCGAAGTGGAAGAGCTGCGGGATATTGTCCTCGTTCTGGTAACCAATCAGCTGGCTGTCTGCCTTCTTCAGGCTCTCGGTTGGCCGCTTGTTCTCGATTACCAGAAACGGAATGCCGTTCACGAAGGCGACGATGTCACAGCGCCTGGTCTGGCTCGATGCCGTCCTCTCGACCGAGAATTCGGCAGTGACGTGAAAGACGTTGTTCTCCGGCCGCTCCCAATCGATGTAGCGGAACGAATAGCTCTTTGAATCGCCGTCGATGGACTTCGTGATGGTCGTGCCGAGGATCAGCGTGTCGTAGATGTCCTGGTTCGTCCCCCGCAGCCCCTTGAGCCGGTCCGGCGTGGGCTTGAGCCGCCGCATCGCCTCATGCGCGTCCTCGAGGTCGAAGGCGTATTCGTGGCCGCGATGCGTAAAGCGATTGAGGCGCATGAGCTGCTCGGCGAGGATATCGTCGAGCACCACATTCCGCAGCCGCCCGCCGCGCAGACGCAGCGCCTCCTCCTGGCTGAGAGGGGTGAACCCGAGCGCCACCAGCAGCTGGAGCGCCGGGACCTGGGACTGGTGCTT
>AZIJ01016188.1_pt1 | contig 16582 bp, 18 predicted proteins | sample 359151 | NCBI WGS metagenome assembly AZIJ01 (sample SAMN02429718, study PRJNA222666) | marine sediment metagenome | biome: Sediment sample; isolation source: enrichment culture of sample MGS-ElMAX(UA) from oil contaminated site at the... | place: Egypt: El Max | collected 2013-01-23 | depth 9.22 m m | reverse complement strand
CACCATGTCAAGGTGGTGCTCTAACCAACTGAGCTAAGAACGCATCGTGCCCTGAGGCGCTGCGTATACTAGCCAAGGGGCGGGGGCTGGGCAAGCCTTTTTTCTTCCGCAACAACCGGATGGAGAACTATTGTTCAGCCCGGTGAAAGATTGCACCGGCGCAGGAATTTCTGCCAGGCGCTGGCGTGATCCAGTGTTAGCTGGCGGTAGCGGGTATAAATCTGGCTGTTGAGGCCGGAAGCATACCATTGCCGGTATTCGGCCATGATGTCGTGGCGTTCCGGCGGTGGCGTTAGACTTTGCTTCAGTAGGGGGGCGAGGCGCACAAAATGGCGGTCCAGCTCGCCCAGCCGGGCCTGAATGTCCTGAATGTAATAGTGCTCCATGGCGTTGCGCAGCCGTTCGGCATCGGCCTTGCCCGCCGGTCCGCAGTCGAATTGCTCCAGTCTGCCGAGAAAGCCGATGCTTTGCTTCAGGTAATGGGCCGCGCTGTGCAGGGAATAGTACAGCTCGCCCAGGTAGTCGTTGTTATAGAGGCCACCCAAGCGGTTGTTGAAGGCGGTGCTGTCGAGCCTGTCGAGCTGCGGCGTTCCCCCGGCCTGCTGGCGAAGGCTGGCAAACAGGGAAAAGGCGTTGAGGGTGGCCTGAAAGCCGCGGTGGTCGTCGGCCACCGGGCGTTGGCGCGGCGTCAGGGCGGCACGAATTTCCGGCTCAGCCACCATCATGTTCCAGTGATAACCGGGCAGCAAGGGGGCTTTTTGTTGCTCAAGCTCCTGCAGCCAGGTCTGCAATTCCTTATCACCGCTCTGGCTCCGGCAGTCCTGTAGTCCCTGCTGAAAGCGCAGATGATAGAGCAGCACGGCGCCGGCACTCTGGCTTTTGCCGATGGGGCTGTTGTGCTCGCCCACCAGAGGCAACAGCCGGCATTCTCCCAATTTTAGGGTATCGAGCAGCCCGGCGCTGATGCGCGGCTGACCCATTTGCAGCCGGCGTTGGGCCGGCAGCGAAGGCAGTGGCGGCGGGTTGGTCAGCGCAGGGGGCTCGGTGTCCAGCACGTTGGCCACTCGGGCCAGGTAAGTGTCAAAGGCCGTTTTCAGTGCCTGGCGATCCTCACAGCCCGTCAACCAGAGGCAGGCCAGCGCGATCACGATGATGGACCTTTTCATGAATCCTTCCTAACCGCCATATCAACAAACAAGCCGCTATCGTCAAGCCTACCAGAAAACCGAGCCAGAAGCCGTGGGGGCCCATGGCCGGCACCAGCCAGTTGGTCAGCCCCAGCACCACGCCTACCGGCAAGCCACACAGCCAGTAGGCCACCAGGGTGATATAAAAAATCACCTGGGTATCTTTATAGCCGCGCAGGGCAGCGGCACCGATCACCTGCACCGAATCGGATATCTGGTAAAGGGAAGCCAGCAGCAGCAGGCTGGCGGCCAGCTCCAGCACCTCGGCATTATCGGTATAAATGCCGCTGATCCAGTAGCGACTCAGGGCCGTGGCAAGCGCCGTGGCCACGGCCAGCAGGGCGCCAAAGCCGATGCCCGCCTGGCTGGCGATTTTGGCCTGGGTGGCCAGGCCTTCGCCGAGGCGGTGGCCCACCCGTATGGTGAGCGCCATGCCGAGACTCAGCGGCAGCATGAAAATCATACTGGAAAAGTTGATGGCAATCTGGTGGCCGGCCACCACATCGGATCCCAGCGGGGCCAGTAACAGGGCCACCACGGTAAACAGGGTCACTTCACAAAAAATCGCCATGGCAATGGGAAAACCCAGGCGAAAAATACGCCCGATGCGGGCCCAATCCGGGGCGGTGAGGGTGGTAAACACGGCAAAGCGGTTCAGCAGGGGCGAGCGGTGAGTGTAGATGATCATGGCAATCAGCATGGCCCAGAACACCAGCGCCGAGGCATAACCGCACCCCACGCCACCCAGCTGGGGCAGCCCGAGTTTGCCGTGGATCAGCACATAGTTGGCGGGCACGTTTACCGCCAGGCCAATAAAACCGATGATCATGGTGGGTTTGGTATGGGACAGCCCCTCGCTGAAATTACGCAACACCTGGTACAGGGCATAGGCGGGCATGCCCCAGAGAATGCCGTGCAGGTAACCGGTGGTTTTTTCCGCCAGCAAGGGCTCCACGTCCATCCAGTGCAGCACCATGGGGGAAAAATACAATGCCAGCGAAGCCGGTACCAGTACCACCAGGGTGAGCCAGAAGCCCTGGTGTACGGCACCGGCCACCTCATCGTGGCGACGGGCGCCGTTGAGTTGCGATATGATGGGGGTGAGCGCCATGACCACGCCCTGTACCAGCAGGATGACCGGCAGCCAGAAGCTGGTGGCCACGGCCACCGCCGCCATGTCGGTGGCGCTGATCTGCCCGGCCATCACGGTATCGACAAAGCTCATGGTGGTTTGCGCGATCTGGGCCACCAGTATGGGACCACACAGCCGCAGCAAATGCCGGGTTTCGGTCAGAAAAGAGGAAAAGGACATGTTGCTCTCGCTCAGGAAAAATGCCGTGGACGTGACTGGCCGGCGCGCATGAATGACCGGAGAGTGGTACGAAATGATAGCCATCGCCACAAACCGTGAATATAACGGTTGCCGGTGCCTTTTCCCATTATTTTAAACTGCTTTTATATGGATTTACGCGATGTTTACCGGAATTGTGCAGGGGCAGGGTACCCTGCTGAATATCATTGAAAAAGCCGACTTTCGTACCCATGTGGTGACCCTGCCCGACGAACTGCTGCCCGGGCTGGCGCTGGGGGCATCGGTGGCTCACAACGGCTGCTGCCTGACCGTCACCGCCATTGATGGCGACAAGGTCAGCTTTGACCTGATGCAGGAAACCCTGAGGGTCACCAACCTGGGGCAGCTCAAGGTGGGGGACCAGGTCAACCTGGAGCGGGCAGCCCGTTTTGGTGACGACATTGGTGGCCATGCCATGTCCGGGCACATCATGGGCATGAGTGAACTGCTGGAACGCATTGAGACCGAGACCAATACCACCTTGCGCTTTGCCGTGCCCGAGGGCTTAAACAAGTATCTGTTTACCAAGGGGTATATTGGTGTTGATGGCATCAGCCTGACCCTGGGGGAGGTGACCGCCGAGCATTTTGCCGTGCATTTGATCCCCGAAACCCTGTCCCGCACCAACCTGGGCAGGGTGCAGCCCGGTTACCGGGCCAACCTGGAGGTGGATCCGCAAACCCAGGCCATTGTGGACACGGTGGAGCGGGTGCTGGCCCGTCAGCCATAAAGCGAAAGCCGGGAAGTCCCGGCTTTCATCAACCAATTAAATTATGCCAACATACATCAATATGTATAACCAATGAGCGAATTGCTAAAAATACTGCTCGTCGTCAGCATCTACCCGTACTTCAACTTCGTCACTGTCTTCATGGCACAGCAGCGTGATGTGCATGGTATTGCAGCAGGCCTGACAATCTTCGTAATAATTCTGATCGCCCCCGGAAGCATCCACTTCAATACGGGTATGGTGGCCGCAATGAGGACAGATAATGGTTTGCTCAAAATAATCACGCATGACAGTTCTCCCGGTAGTGACGTGATCAGGCCTCGGGCAGACTTTGGCAAGAGCGGCCGCCATCCAGGGCGATGATCTGACCGGTCAGGTAGGCCGGCCCTTCCAGCAAAAAGGCGACGGTATCGGCAATTTCCTGGGGCGTTCCCAGCCGCCCCATGGGCACCGATCCCAGCACCTTGTGTTTTTGTGCCTCGCTCAGTTCGTGCTCGGGCCAGATAATGGGGCCGGGCGCAATGCCGTTCACCCGCACGTCGGGAGCCAGCTCTGCCGCCAGGGCCCGGGTCAGGGTGGCCAGGGCGTTTTTGGCCATGCTGTAGGGCAGGTGATGACGCAGGCCATTGGTGGCATGAATATCCACCATGTTGACAATGGCGCCTTTTTCTCGGACCAGGGCGGGGGTCAGGGCCTGGCTCAGCAACAGGGGGGCGGCGGCATTGGTGGCGGAAAGCTCCAGCCACTGGGCCGGGGTGATTTCGCCAAAACGACTGGGATAAAAGGCGGAGGCGTTATTGACCAGGGCGCTGATGCGGCCAAAACAGCCCAGGGCGCGGTCGGCCATGGCGTTGATCTCATCAAGGCGGGTCAGGTCCTGCTGCAGCAGGCGCACACTGTCGGGGCGCGCCCGGTTCAGGCTGTCGGCCAAGGCGCTGGCTTCCTGTTCACTGTGGTGATAGTGCAATACCAGGCAATATCCCTGAGCATGCAGACAACGACTGATTTCTGCACCAATGCGCCTGGCGGCGCCGGTGATCAACACCACGGGTTGCGACATGGCTTCTCCTAGCTGGCGATAATGTTTAACAGGCTGGTCTTGGCCTGCTGAAGATAAGGCTGACCAAACAGATTAACATGATTGAGCAGGTGGTAGAGGTTGTAGATCTCGCGCCGCGCCCGGTAACCCTCTTCCCGGGGCCAGACGGCGTCGTAACCTTGGTAGAACACGCTGGGAAACTGACCAAACAGTTCGGTCATGGCGATATCGGTTTCACGGTCACCAAAATAACTGGCCGGATCAAACAACACTCCCTGTCGTTCACAAAAACCAAGGTTGCCACGCCACAAATCCCCGTGCAACAGGCAGGCGCTGGGCTGGTGGCTGGCCAGACGGTTCTTGATGGCCCCCACGATTTCCTCGATATCGCCAAAATGAATGTCCTTGTCTTCCAGCAACTGCAACTGCCAGCCGATGCGTTGCTCGGCAAAAAAGGTCGCCCACTTTTTGTGCCATGCGTTAGGCTGCACCGTGGTGCCGATGAAATTGTCTTCATCCCAGCCATACATGGGCTGGGTACTGCCCCGGTGTAAATGCGCCAGTTGCCGACCCAGCATGTGCCAGCCCTGCTCGTCGGCCTCTCCAAGTTCCAGGTATTCCAGCACCAGGAAGCTGCTGCTGACGGTGGTACCACAGCACACCGGACGGGGCACTCTCAGGGTCTGGCTGTTGACCAGATGCTCCAGACTCGTCCATTCTGCGCGAAACATATCGATGGCGGCACGGTCATTGAGTTTAACGAAATAGGTGTGGTGGCCATCGCTGATACGAAATGCCTGGTTAATGTCACCACCGCTCAGGGGAGTGCGCTCAACCAGGGTGAACTCGGTGTTGATGGCGTCGCTGATCTGACTGGCAATGATGGGCCACATGGCAGTTTCACTCCTGGATGCCGGGTTTTGCCACAGTATAGGTCAAAAGCCGGCACGACCGGGGGCGAGCACAGAATGAGGTAAACCGCATGATAAAACGACTGAAACAATGGCTGTCAGGCCCGAAACACGAACCGCCTCTGCCCATGCAGGAAGAAGTGGCGGTGGCGGCACTGCTCAGCGAAGTAATGCTGGCCGATGGTGTGGCCAGCAACCGCGAGCGGCAACAACTGGAAAGCCTGCTGGCCCGGTTGTTTGGCCAGACCCCCGCCGAGGTGCACGACTGGCTGGAGCAGGGCAGGGCACGACAGGAGGAGGCGGTCTCCCTGTTTGAGTTCACCACTCACCTCAAGGCGCTGCCGGTGCCTCAGCGGGAAGCCATTTTGCTGGCCCTGTGGCAGATGGCACTGGCCGATGGCGAGCTGGATCCCCAGGAGGAGGCCATTGTGCGTCAGGTGGCTGATCTGCTTTATATTCCCCACAGCCGCTATATTCGCCTCAAACATCAGGCGGAAAAGCCATCGGGCGGTTGAGCGCGCGTGGCGACGGGGCACGAATTCTGTTACCCTTTTCGCCCTCGACCTGTGCCGCCGGGTAACCCCATTGCGTGCCAGGCTGGCAAGGTAACGCCAGATGGTCGGGAACGAATGACACGACCGTTTTCACACATACATGTGCACTTTGGTAGGGTGCACCACTGTCAAGGATATTTCATGCCGACAATTACCCTTCCCGATGGCAGCCAACGCCATTTCGAGCAACCCGTCACCATCATGGACGTGGCCCAGGATATCGGTCCGGGCCTGGCCAAGGCCTGCATCGCCGGGCGCATCGATGGCGAGCTGGCGGATGCCTGTGAGCTCATCAGCCACGACGCCTCCCTGTCGATCATTACCGCCAAGGATCAGGACGGCCTCGAGATAATTCGTCACTCCTGCGCCCATCTGCTGGGACATGCCATCAAGCAACTGTGGCCTGAAACCAAGATGGCCATTGGTCCGGTGATCGACAACGGCTTTTACTATGATGTTGACCTCGAGCATACCCTGACCGAGGAAGACGTTCAGAAGCTGGAAGCCCGCATGCTGGAGCTGGCCAAGACCGAATACGCCGTGGTCAAAAAGAAGGTGAGCTGGCAGGAAGCGCGGGACACCTTTGCCCGTCGGCATGAGTCATACAAAATTGAGATCCTCGATCAAAACGTCAGCCAGCATGACAAGCCCGGTCTGTACCACCACGAGGAATACATCGACATGTGCCGGGGCCCGCACGTGCCCAACATGCGCTTCTGCCAGCACTTCAAGCTGCAGAAGGTCTCCGGCGCCTACTGGCGTGGTGATTCCAAGAACAAGATGCTACAGCGCATCTACGGCACCGCCTGGGCCGACAAGAAGGCACTGAAGTCCTACCTGGTGCAGCTGGAAGAAGCCGCCAAGCGGGATCACCGCAAGATAGGCAAACAGCTCGACCTGTACCACATGCAGGAAGAGGCCCCGGGCATGGTGTTCTGGCACAACGACGGCTGGACCATTTTCCGCGAGCTGGAAACCTTTGTGCGGGACAAGCTGCGCGAATACAAATATGAAGAGGTGAAAGGCCCCTTCATGATGGACAGGGTGCTGTGGGAGAAGTCCGGCCACTGGGACAAGTACGCCGATCACATGTTCACCACCCATTCCGAAAGCCGGGATTACGCCATCAAGCCGATGAACTGCCCGGGCCACGTGCAGATCTTCAACCAGGGGCTGAAGTCCTACCGGGATCTGCCGCTGCGCATGGCTGAATTCGGCTGTTGCCACCGCAACGAGCCGAGCGGCGCCCTGCACGGTCTGATGCGGGTACGCGGTTTTACTCAGGATGATGCCCACATCTTCTGTACCGAAGATCAAATTCAGAGCGAAGTGTCCGCCTGTATCCAGATGGTGTACGACACCTACGAGACCTTCGGCTTCACCAACATCGCGGTCAAGCTGTCCACCCGTCCGGAGCAGCGCATCGGCAGCGACGAGATCTGGGACAAGGCCGAGCTGGCCCTGGAGCAGGCGCTCAAGAACTACGGCATCGAGTACGAACTGCAGCCGGGCGAGGGGGCCTTTTATGGTCCCAAGATTGAATTCACCCTGCACGATTGCCTCAACCGTGCCTGGCAATGCGGCACCGTTCAGCTCGACTTCGCCCTGCCCGGTCGCCTGGGGGCCAGCTATGTGGGCGAAGACAACGAACGCCATGTGCCGGTGATGATCCACCGCGCCATTCTGGGCTCCATCGAGCGTTTCATCGGTATCCTGATTGAGGAATACGCCGGTCTGTTTCCGACCTGGCTGGCTCCCACCCAGGCGGTGGTACTGAACATTACCGACAATCAGGCCGAATATGCCAAAAACCTGGTCGAGTCCCTGAATAATGTTGGCATTAGAGCCAAGGCGGACTTGAGAAATGAGAAAATTGGCTTTAAAATCCGCGAGCATACTCTCAAGCGGGTACCTTTCATGCTGGTATGTGGCGACAAAGAAGTCGACGCCGGCAAGGTAGCGGTTCGTACCCGAAAAGGGCAGGATCTGGGAACCTTCGATGTTGACGCGCTGATCGCGCTCATTCAACAAGAGGTTCAGACCCGCGGAAAGAAAACAGTGGAGGATAGGTTATAAAAGGCGCCAAAAAAGGGGGCAAGCCCGCTCCCCGCAATCGACTGAATGAAGAAATCCGACTGAAAGAAGTTCGTCTGGTCGGCCTGGAAGGTGAAGCATTGGGGGTCGTGTCCATCAATGAGGCACTGAGCGCTGCCAGCGAGGCGGGCGTCGATCTGGTGGAAATCAGTCCCAATGCCGAGCCTCCCGTTTGCCGAATCATGGATTACGGCAAGTTCCTTTACGAAAAGAGTAAAGCGACCAAGGAACAGAAGAAAAAGCAGAAACAAATCCAGGTCAAGGAAATCAAATTCCGGCCCGGTACTGATGAAGGCGACTATCAGGTAAAGCTACGCAACCTGATTCGCTTTTTGGAAGAAGGCAATAAGGCCAAGGTCACGCTGCGATTCCGCGGTCGTGAAATGGCGCACCAGGAGCTCGGTTTTGACCTGCTTAACCGCATCAAGACCGAACTTGAAGAACTTGCCGTGGTTGAATCCTTTCCCAAGCTGGAAGGTCGCCAGGCAGTGATGGTGCTTGCCCCTAAGAAGAAACAGTAAGGTTTTGCAAGTAGCCGGGCAATACGTCCGGCTCACCTTGTCTGTTTGATGTTATTAACAATGCGGAGTATTTCATGCCTAAGATGAAATCCAACAAAGGCGCTGCCAAGCGCTTCAAGAAAACCGGCTCTGGTGGCTTCAAGCGCAAGCAGTCCCACCTGCGTCACATCCTCACCAAGAAAAGCACCAAGCGTAAGCGTCAGCTGCGCGGTAAGTGTCTGGTAGCGGCGTCTGACGTTGCCCAGATCAAATCCATGCTGCCCACCGCTTAAGAGGAGAGTGAACAATGCCAAGAGTTAAACGTGGTGTCACTGCACGCGCTCGTCACAAGAAGATTCTGAAGCAGGCCAAAGGTTATTACGGTGCCCGTTCACGCGTTTATCGCGTAGCGGTACAAGCGGTAACCAAAGCCGGTCAGTATGCCTACCGTGACCGCCGTCAGAAAAAACGTCAGTTCCGTCAGCTGTGGATTGCCCGTATCAACGCGGCTTCCCGTCAGAACGGTCTGTCTTACAGCCGCTTCATCAACGGTCTGAAAAAGGCCTCTGTTGAAATCGATCGCAAGATCCTGGCTGACATCGCCGTGCACGACAAGACCACCTTCACCGCTCTGGTTGCCAAAGCGAAAGAAGCCCTGGCATAAGTCGGACTATGATGATTTTCAAAGGAGGCTACGGCCTCCTTTTTTGTTGCCTTTTGCCCGGCTCCACGCTGGAAGCAAAAGGGCATTTCCTTTATTATCAAGGCCTTTCTAATACTTAGCGTCCGTGTATACGGGCAAGTCAACGAGGAATACATGGATCAGCTGGAAGACGTGATCGTCAAGGCGCAGGCGGAGATCCAGGCTGCCGCCACTGCCGCCGAACTGGATGAAATCCGGGTTCGCTACATGGGCAAAAAGGGCACCTTTACCGAGCAGTCCAAGGCGCTCGGCAAGCTGTCTGCAGAAGAACGCCCCGCCGCCGGTCAGGCCATCAACCAGGCCAAACAGGCCGTGAACGATGCACTGAACGCCAAACGCGACGCCCTGCAACTGGCGGAGCTGAATGCCAAACTGGCCAGCGAGACCCTGGACATTACCCTGCCGGGCCGTCGCCAGGCCAGTGGTGGTCTGCATCCGGTCAGCCGTACCATCAAGCGCATCGAATCGTTTTTTGGCGAGCTGGGTTTTCAGGTGGCCGAAGGTCCGGAAATTGAAGACGATTTTCATAACTTTGATGCGCTCAACATTCCGGCCCATCACCCGGCCCGGGCCGATCACGACACCTTCTATTTCAACCCCAAGCTGATGCTGCGTACCCAGACCTCCGGCGTGCAGATCCGCACCATGGAACAGCAGCAGCCGCCCATTCGCATTATTTCGCCGGGCCGGGTCTATCGTAACGATTACGATCAGACCCACACTCCCATGTTCCACCAGGTGGAAGGCCTGCTGGTGGACGAAAACGTCAGCTTTACCCAGCTTAAAGGCGTACTGCACGACTTTCTGCACAACTTCTTTGAAGAAGATCTGCAAATCCGTTTCCGTCCGTCCTATTTCCCGTTCACCGAGCCCAGCGCCGAAGTGGATGTGATGGGCAAGAACGGCAAGTGGCTGGAAGTACTGGGCTGCGGCATGGTGCATCCCAACGTGCTGCGCTCCGTGGGTATCGATCCGGAGCGCTACAGCGGCTTTGCCTTTGGCATGGGCGTGGAACGTCTGACCATGCTGCGCTATGGCGTCAATGATCTGCGCGCCTTCTTCGAAAATGATCTGCGTTTTCTCAAGCAATTCCGGTAAGCGGCAGGAGCAATAATGAAGTTTTCAAAATCATGGCTGGATGAATGGGTCAACACCGGTCTCAGCACCGAGGCCCTTGCCGAGCAGATCACCATGGCCGGACTGGAAGTGGATGGCATCGAGCCCGTCGCCGGTGACTTTTCCCAGGTCATCGTGGGCGAGGTGATCGAATGCGGTCAGCACCCCGATGCCGACAAACTGCGCGTGACCAAAATTAATGTGGGCGGCGACGAGCTGCTCGATATCGTCTGTGGCGCACCCAACTGCCGCCAGGGCCTGAAAGTGGCGGTGGCCGTGGTCGGTGCCGTGCTGCCCGGCGATTTCAAAATCAAGAAAGCCAAGCTGCGCGGTCAGCCCTCTCACGGCATGCTGTGCTCCTACAGTGAGCTCGGCATCGATATTGAGTCCGACGGCATTATCGAGCTGCCCGCCGACGCGCCCATCGGCACCGACGTGCGCGACTACCTGTCCCTGAACGACGTCACCATTGAAGTGGATCTGACCCCCAACCGTGCCGACTGCCTGAGCATGGCGGGGCTGGCTCGGGAAGTGGGCGTGCTCAACAACCAGGACGTGGCCTGGCCCGAGATTGCCGCCGTGCCGGCGACCATTGACGACCGGCTCGATATTCGCCTGGACGCCCCCGCCGCCTGTCCCCGTTACCTGGGCCGGGTGGTGAAGAACATCAACGTCAAGGCCGAAACCCCGCAGTGGATGCAGGAAAAACTGCGCCGCAGCGGCATTCGCAGCATCGATCCGGTGGTGGACATCACCAACTTTGTGCTGCTGGAGTGGGGCCAGCCCATGCACGCCTTTGATCTGAATACCCTGAACGGCGGTATTCGAGTACGCATGGCGGAGCAGGGCGAAAAACTGACCCTGCTTGACGGCAACGAAGTGACCCTGAACGCCGATACCCTGGTGATTGCCGACAGCGAGCGCCCCGTGGCCATGGCCGGCATCTTTGGTGGCGAGGCTACCGGTGTCACCGACACCACCCGCGACGTACTGCTGGAGTGCGCCTTCTTCAGCCCGCTGGCCATCACCGGCCGGGCACGCAGCTACGGCCTGCACACCGACTCTTCCCACCGCTATGAGCGCGGCGTTGACTATCAGCTGCAGCACAAGGTGATGGAGCGCGCCACGGCGCTGCTGCTGGAGATCTGCGGCGGTGAGGCGGGCTCCGTGATTGAAGCCGTGGCCGAAGACAAGCTGCCCCAGGCCGCCACCGTGGCCCTGCGTCATGACAAGCTCAACCGGTTGATCGGCATCGACATCGACGCCGCCCAGGTGACCGAAATGCTGACCCGACTGGGACTGGACGTCACCACCACCGCCGAGGGCTGGAGCGTGGTGGTGCCGAGTTACCGCTTCGATATCGCCATTGAAGAAGATCTGGTGGAAGAAGTGGCCCGTATCTATGGCTACAACCAGATTCCCGATGTAGCGCCCCGGGCCAATTTGTCCATGTCGTCCCACCGTGAGGCGCAGTTGCCACTGAACCGGCTCAAGGATGCCCTGGTGGACTTGGGCTACCAGGAAGCCATCACCTACAGCTTTGTGGATCCAGAGCAACAACAACTGCTGTTCCCGGGTGCTGAGCACATGGTACTGCCCAATCCCATCGCCGCCGACATGTCCGCCATGCGGCTGTCGTTGTGGCCGGGCCTGATCCAGGCGGCGGTATACAACCAGAACCGTCAGCAGTCACGGCTGCGCCTGTTTGAACAGGGGCTGATCTTTGTGCCCGACGACACCGCCGAGAACGGCGTGCGTCAGACCCCAGTGCTCGCCGGCCTGGTGCTGGGCGCGGTGGTGGACGAGCACTGGAGCATGAGCAGCCAGGCCGCCGACTTCTTTGACCTCAAGGGCGACGTGGAAAGCCTGCTGGCCCTCAGTGCCGACGAACTGACCTTCAGTGTGGAGCGAGCCGAGCTGTCTGCCCTGCACCCGGGACAGTCGGCACGCCTGCTGCGCAACGGCCGGCCGGTAGGCCAGTTTGGCGCCCTGCACCCCAGTCTGCTGAAAAAAATGGGGCTCAAGTCTCAGGCTTACCTGTTTGAAATCGAGCTGGCCGCGCTGACCGAACGCCGGGTGCCGGAGGCGGTGGACATCTCCCGTTTCCCGGCCAACCGCCGCGACCTGGCCCTGGTTGTCGATCAGAACCTTGCCGCCGCCGATATCCTTGATTTGGTTAGGAAAGTTGGCGGTAATCAGCTGGTTGGATTAAACTTGTTTGACGTATACCAGGGGCAGGGGATCGCCGAAGGCAAGAAAAGCCTGGCACTCAGCCTGGTACTGCAGGACACCCAACGGACGTTGGAAGAAAAGGAAATTGCCGACACTGTTGCTCGCATCGTAACGGCGGTATCCGACGAGTTTAATGCTTCCTTGAGGGATTGAGCTTATGGCGTTAACCAAGGCCGATATAGCAGAGCATTTGTTCACCCGGCTTGGCATCAGCAAACGGGATGCCAAGGACATGGTTGAAGCGTTTTTCGAAGAAATTCGTACCGCGCTGGAGCAGGGTGAACAGGTCAAGATTTCCGGTTTCGGCAATTTTGAGCTGCGCAACAAGGGGGAGCGCCCCGGGCGCAATCCCAAAACCGGGGAAGACATTCCCATTTCGGCCAGGCGCGTCGTCACCTTTCGCCCGGGGCAAAAACTCAAGGCCCGGGTGGAAAACGCCGACCTGAACGACGCAGAGTAATACCGAAGCCAGGCAACCGCCTGGCTTCTTTGTGTTTAGACTAAGGCACTATTGGCTCTGCGCCTCACTGGCTGTTAGCCTATGAGGCAGGATGGACTTAGCAGAGGCATGGGCGACGTGCAGAAAGGAAACATCGTCATTCTTACCGGGGCGGGCATTTCCGCCGAATCGGGCATTCGCACCTTTCGGGCCGCGGATGGCCTGTGGGAGGAGCACCGCATCGAAGACGTGGCCACACCGGAAGGTTACCAGCGGGATCCGGCGCTGGTGCAGCGTTTTTACAATCAACGCCGGGAGTTACTGCAAACGGTCGAGCCCAACGCCGCTCATTATGCCCTGGCCCGGCTGGAAGCCGAATGGCCGGAGCAGGTGACCATTGTGACGCAAAACATCGATGATCTCCATGAGCGGGCCGGCAGCCACAACGTGCTGCACATGCACGGCGAGCTGCTCAAGGCCCGCTGCCCCCACAGCAATCAGACCATCAGCTGGACCGGTCCCCTGCACACCACGGATCTGTGCCATTGCTGCCAGTTCCCCGAGCCCCTGCGCCCCCACGTGGTCTGGTTTGGCGAAATGCCCTTGCTGCTGGATCGCATCTACCAGGCCTTGAGCGAGGCCAGCCTGTTTATCGCCATCGGCACCTCGGGTAATGTTTATCCGGCCGCCGGCTTCGTGCATGAGGCCGCCATGCACCATGCCCATACCCTGGAAATCAACCTGGCGCCGAGTGAGGTGCAGGACAATTTCGACGAGCACCGTTACGGTCCCGCCACTCGGGTGGTGACCGACTACGTCAACGAGCTGCTGGCCGGCCGCAACAGAAAAATCCTCAGCCGTTAAACAACTTGATCCCTTAAACAACAAGGCCCGCAAATGCGGGCCTTTCAACATTACTGGGTGCGCAGCTTGACCCAGAATTGCTCGTAAATGGCGAGTACTTCATCCCCCAGATCATCCTGGAAATGCCCCTTGGCCACCACCTCCGCCGAGGGGAACAAGACCGGGTTGGTGGCCAGATCGGCCGGCAGCAAGGCCTTGGCGCCCTGGTTGGGCACCGCCAGCCCCAGCTCGCTGATGATCTGCGCGGCCACCGCCGGGCGCATTAGGTAATCGAGGAACTGGTGCGCGGCCTCCACCGACTTGGCGTTGGCCGGAATGGCGGCGCTGTCTACCCAGAAAATGGCGCCTTCCTCGGGATACACATACTCCAGGTTCAGGCCGTCCTGCTGGGTCTTGTAGGCCTGATCGCTCCACAGCAGACCGATGCTGGTCTCGCCGGTGACGTAGGGCATGCGCGGGTTGTCGGAATTGTACAACAGCACGTTATCCTTCAGGGTCACCAGCTTCTCATAGGCGGCTTCAATTTCCTGGGGATCCCGGCTGTTGGCGGAATGGCCCAGGGTCAGCAGTGTCATCTGGAAATTCTCGCGAATGTCGTCGGTCAGCATCAGCTGGCCGTTGAAATCCGGGCTCCACAAATCCGCCCAGCGGGTCACCTCGGCCTCGGGCAGCTCATCCCGGTTCACCGCAATGGCGGTGCTGCCAAAGGCGTAGGGGGTGCTGTAAGTGTTGCCCTTGTCAAAGTCCCGATCCAGCAGCCCCGGCTCCAGCTGGGCAAAGTGGGGCAGCTTGCTCTTGTCCAAGGGTTGCAGCATGCCTTCCCGGGCCATCTTGCTCAGCATGTAACTGGACGGAAAAATCACATCGTAGCTTTCTTTGGCACCGCTGGTCTGCAGCAGCTTCAGCTTGGCGTAGAGCGCCTCGTTGGAGTCGAAACTGGCGTAATCCACCGCCACGCCGGTTTCCTGGGTAAAGGCCTGCAATACGCCTTCGGGCAGGTATTCGGCCCAGGCGTAAACGGCCAGGCGGTCTTCAGCCACGGCCAGGGTGGGGAGGGCGGCGGCCAGGGCCACTGCCAGCGGGTAACAGCGAATCTTCATATCAGCGTTTGTCCCTTAACAACAGTTGAGAAATCACCACCAGTACCAGCGATGCCGCCAGCATCAGGGTGGCCAGTGCATTAACCTCGGGGGAAACTCCCACCTTGACCATGGAGTAAATCTTGAGCGGCAGAATGTCGTAGCCGGGCCCGGTCACAAAGGAGCTGACAATGACATCGTCCAGCGACAGGGTAAAGCTCAGCAGCCAGCCGGCGGCAATGGCCGGGCGGGCCAGCGGCCACAGAATGCGCCGTAAAATCACGGTTTCACCGGCGCCCAGATCCCGGGCCGCCTCTATCATGCGCACATCAAACCCCTTGAGCCGGGAAAACACCGTGATCACCACAAACGGCAGGCAAAAGGTGACGTGGGCAAACAGCAGCGACCAGAATCCTAGGGACACGCCGATCACCACAAACAGCGCCAGCAGGGAGATGGCCATCACGATATCCGGCGACATCATCACCACAAACAGCATGCCGCCCACAAAACGCTTGCCACGAAAGCGGTAGCGATACAGGGCCACCGCCGCCAGGGTGCCGATCAGGGTGGCGATGGTGGCCGACAGCAGGGCCACGGTCACCGAATGGCGCGCCGCTTCCATCAACCCGGCGTTATTGGCCAGACGCTGATACCAGTCGAGGGTGAAGCCATCCCAGCGTACACCGAAACGGGAGCTGTTGAAGGAGTTCATCACCAGCACCCCGATGGGCAGATACAGACAGCCGAACACCAGCAACAGCAGGCTGCCTTTCAGCCAGTTGATCATTCCAGCGTCTCCTTGCGGTTGAGCAGTTTGCCGGCCTGGTAGTACGCCAGCATCAGCAGCGCCATCAGCAGAGTCAGGGTCACGCTGGTGGCGGCACCAAAGGGCCAGTCGCGAATATTGAGGAACTGGGTCTTGATGATGTTGCCGATCAGCAGGTGCTTGGCGCCGCCCAGCAGATCCGAGATATAGAACATGCCGAGCGCCGGCAGAAACACCAGCAGGCAACCGGCCACAATGCCGGGCAGGGTCAGCGGCAGAATCACCCGCACAAAGCGGGGCAGGGCGCCGGCACCCAGATCCCGGGCCGCTTCCAGCAGGCGGTGGTCAAGTTTTTCAATGGCGGCATAGAGCGGCAGTATCATGAACGGCAGCAGAATGTACACCAGACCAATGATCACCGCGGCCTCGGTAAACACGATGCGCAGTGGTTGTTCGATAATGCCCAGGGCCAGCAGCCCCTGGTTGAGCAGTCCCTTGGTGCCCAGCACCGCCTTCAGGGCGTAGGTGCGGATCAGCGAGTTGGTCCAGAACGGCACTATGATCAGGAACAGCATAACCGGTCGCCAGCGCGCCGGCAGGCCGGCCACCACAAAGGCGAACGGATAGCCGATCAGCAGGCACAGCAGGGTGGCCAGGCCCGCCATCATCAGCGAATGCCACAGCACCTTGAAGTACATGGGGTCAAACAGCCGGCCGTAGTTGTCGGCGGTGAACACCAGGCTCACCAGGCTGGCGTGATCCCGGGTCAGGAAGCTGGTGGCGATGATCATCAGGTTGGGCAGAAACACAAACAGCAGCAGCCAGCCGACGATCACGCCTACCGCCAGGTTACGAAACCCGTTAGTGTTGTTCATAAGGCAGCACCACTTCCCAGCCGTCCACCCAGCTGATGTTCACCGGCTGACCCAGGGCATAATCCGGCTCGGGATCGTCTTCATCGAAAAATGCCGACACCAATATGTCCCGGCCGCCGTCGAGCCGTATCCGGGAGTC
>AZIJ01018565.1_pt1 | contig 16664 bp, 14 predicted proteins | sample 359151 | NCBI WGS metagenome assembly AZIJ01 (sample SAMN02429718, study PRJNA222666) | marine sediment metagenome | biome: Sediment sample; isolation source: enrichment culture of sample MGS-ElMAX(UA) from oil contaminated site at the... | place: Egypt: El Max | collected 2013-01-23 | depth 9.22 m m | reverse complement strand
CTAACATGTATGGGGATGAAATTTATTTATGCAACAAAGCCAACTTAATAAGATCTTAAGAACTTGATTTTACCCTGAGGAAAATATTTTTGAGGGTAGACCTGTGAATCATCAAGTGGATATATTACGACATAAAAAAGTATTTATTAGTATTTTCACATTTGTCTTGGTGATTTTAGGAATTTGGTGGGGTAGCAGTTTACTACTCAATAAAAATAAAACGAAAAAATCAAAGACACAAAATGTAGTAGCCAATCAAACAGAAACAATAGATGTGTCTGGTAATCAGATTTTAATTTCGCCCACACAGATTCAACAAGCAGGTATTCAATTACAAACTTTAGGACAAGCGACAAGAGATGTACAACTCGCCCTGACTTTGCAGGGGCAAGCGCAGTGGTCACCTCAAAGTAAAGTGGTCTTAACGAGTCCTGTAGCGGGTATAGTGCAACAGGTACTAGTGCAACCTTTAGCCGAAGTTGGTCTCCATAGTCCTGTACTGGCTATTCACAGTCCCGATTTAATTCAGATTCAAAATGAAATTTTACAAATTCGTGCACAACTGCAATTAGCCAGCCAAAATTTGGCACGTGAACGCAGTTTATATGCAGAAGGGATTATTGCTGAAAAACGTGTACAGGAAGCCCAGAATGTAGTGCAACGACTGAATATTGATCTGAATGCCAAGCAACGCATGTTGCAGTTTATGGGCGGAAGTAGCAGTCAGGGATTGAATCCCGTGGTGTATGTCAAAAGTCCAGCCAGAGGCAGTGTAGAAAGTTTACAGGTATCTGCAGGTCAGTATGTAGAAACCGGTGCAGTACTGGGCCAGTTGGTGAATAGTGATCTACCTTTGCAATTAATGCTGCAAGCCCCTTTAGCGGATAGCAAATATATCCAGATTGGCGATTTGGTCAAAGTTGAGGGGTGTGAAATTACCGGGCAGGTACAACAAATTGCACCAGCACTTTCAGGCAATACGCAATCTCAAAATGTTCTAGTCCAAATGCAGGCCAAGGATAACTGTTTAAAAGTACAACAGTTTGTTAAAGCGAATATTCAAAGCCATAACCCGACAACAAAAACCGCATGGGTAATACCGAGTGCTGCCTTAACTTTAAAAGATAACAAGCACTTCATTTTTATCAAGAACCAAAATGGTTTCGTGGCAACGCCTGTGGAACTAGTGGGGGCGAACCAGCAGCAAAGTCATGTGATTGGAAATGCATTAAAACCTGGAATTCAAGTTGCTGTGCGGGGTGTCGAACGTCTAAAAGCCGTTTGGTCAGGTTTCGGTGCAGACCAGGCACCACCTGCCAGCAGTAGCACTGCGGTGAATTGAGGTTAGGCACATGTTAAAACGTATTATTGCATTTTCACTGAGTCAACGAATCCTAATGCTGTTATTAGGTATGGCAATCAGTGTTGCGGGTTATTTGGCATTTACCAAATTGCCGATTGATGCCTTTCCCGATGTATCAAGCACACAGGTTCAAATTGTGATGAAATCTCCTGGCATGACGCCAGAAGAGGTGGAAAGCCGTATTGTGGTACCGATAGAACAGGAAATGTTGGGAATCCCTCATCAAACTGTACTACGTTCACAATCTAAATATGCTATTGCAATCATTACCCTGGATTTTGCAGAAGGGACAGATCCTTATTGGGCCCGACAACAGGTCAATGAGCGTTTGACTGGAGTCATGTCAGCTTTGCCTGGCAATGCCTCTGGCGGGATTGCGCCTATGACGACGCCATTAGGTGAATCTTTTATGTTCACTTTACATGGTCCTATGAGTGATATGGAAAAACGAACCTTGCTCGATCGGGTCGTCCGTCCACAGCTCAGAAAAATTGAAGGGGTAGCGGATGTCAATGTCCTGGGTGGTTTGGCACGTACCTTTGAAGTGACACCCAACCTGGATGCTCTGGCATCGAGAGGTCTCTCTCTTGATCAGTTAAAACAAGCCATTGAATTAAATAATGCAAGTGACGGTGCGGGGCGTCTGAATGAAAATGGAGAATCATTACTGATTCGTAGCGATAGTCGTGTCACCAATTTACAAGAGCTGGGTGAGATTATTGTTTCCAATCATCAGGGGACGCTGGTGCAAGTGAAGGATGTCGCCGATGTTCATACCGGTGCCCTTACCCGTTACGGAGCGGTAACCGAAAATGGTCAGGGTGAAGCTGTTGAAGGGATTGTCCTCACCTTAAAAGGCGCCAATGCACGTCAGGTTGTGCAAAGTGTGCGTGAACATTTGCATGACATTGAGAAAAACTTACCCCCGGGCGTTACGATCAAGCCTTTTTATGACCGTGGTGAACTGGTGAATCGTGCCATTCATACCGTGAGTAAAACCTTAGTCGAGGCGATTGTACTTGTCCTGATTTTATTGCTGTTGTTTTTAGGCAACTTAAGGGCTGCTTTGGTTGTTGCCGCAATTTTACCTTTATCTGCGTTGAGTACTTTCTTAATGATGCATCAGTTTGGATTAAGTGCCAACCTGATGTCATTGGGTGGTTTAACTATTGCCATTGGTTTGCTGGTCGATGCGGCGGTTGTGGTGGTGGAAAATATCGAAATGCAACTGGCGGATGCACACGAATCTAAACACCGTTCGTTTTTGCCGCCGTTGAACGTTATTTATCGCGCGGTTTGTGAGGTGGCGGTACCTGTGACTGCAGGAATGATCATTATTATGCTGGTCTTCATTCCGTTGATGACTTTGCAAGGATTAGAAGGGAAACTCTTCTCTCCAGTGGCGCTGACCATTGTCTTTGCTTTGTCGAGCTCACTTATTTTTTCATTAACGATTATTCCAGTGCTGTGTTCTTATTTCTTGAAATCTCAAGCACATCACACGCCGTATATTGTTGCCAAGCTGGAACAGGCATATAGCAAGGTGTTAAATGCAAGCTTGGCCCATCCGAAACGTGTTTATGCTTTGGCTGGAGGCGCTTTGGTGGTTGCTGCACTCATTTTTCCACTCATTGGTAAGTCTTTTATGCCAACCATGGATGAAGGTGACACCATATTGCAGCTGGAAAAAATGCCATCGATCAGCCTACAAAATTCAATTGCACTTGATCTAGACATTCAAAGAAGAATTTTAAAACAAGTTCCTGAAGTGACCCGCATTGTGGCAAGAACCGGATCGGATGAACTTGGTTTGGACCCCATGGGCTTAAATGAAACTGATAGCTTTATCATATTGAAACCGCAAGATCAGTGGCAGGGACAAAGTAAGGATCAGATTTTAGCGAAGATTCGCCATGTATTGACCGACGTTCCTGGGGTCAATCTTACCTTTAGTCAGCCGATCGAAATGCGGACTTCAGAAATGTTATCCGGTGTACGTGGAGATTTGGCTGTCAAAATTTTTGGTAGTGATTTAGACCAGCTGAATCAGCTATCTAAGCAAATCTCTACTGTGCTACAAGGAATCAATGGCAGCGAAGATGTCATGACTTTGGAAAATTCTGGAGTGCAATATCAAGAATTACGTATCCGTCGTGATATGGCTGTCCGCAATCAGCTAGATAGCCAAAGCATACAGGCACAACTCAAAATGCTCATTGAAGGGCAGCAGATTAGTTCGATTATTGAACAGGGACGACCAGTTCCGTTGATGATGAAAGGTGATCCACGTCTAGGACAATCCAGTTTTGCCATCGCAAATATGAATTTACCTGTTGAAAACTCACCTGCTGTACCGTTGTCCTCTTTAGCAGAAATGGTCAAGACTGAAGGTGTCGTCAAAATTGACCGGGAAAATGCTTCAAGAATGTCCGTTGTCCGTGCCAATGTACGTGACCGGGATCTGGTTGGTTTTGTCGAGGAAGCAAAACAGCAGGTTGCCCAGAAAGTTAAATTACCGGCCGGCTATTCATTGAAATGGGGTGGACAGTTTGAAAATCAACAACGTGCAGCAGCACGTCTGATGCTGGTTGTCCCTGCAGTGTTGACCATGATTTTCTTCTTGCTCTTTACAACTTTAGGGTCTATTCGTCAGGCAGTACTGGTTTTTGTGAATATCCCCTTTGCTTTAATTGGGGGAGTCGTAGCCTTAGCCATCACTGGTGAATATTTATCGGTGCCTGCTTCTGTTGGATTTATTGCCTTAATGGGGATTGCCGTACTGAATGGTTTGGTGATGATTGGTTATTTTAACCAGCTCATTTCACGTGGCGTTGCAATTGAAGAAGTGGTTCGCGAGGGGGCGATGAGACGTTTACGTCCCGTAATGATGACTGCAAGTATCGCTGCTTTGGGTCTAATTCCGTTGCTCTTTACCACTGGGCCAGGTGCTGAAATTCAGCGTCCATTAGCGATCGTGGTGATTGGTGGGTTAATTTCATGCACTTTACTGACGCTGATTTTACTTCCTAACTTGTTCAAACAATTTGGTTTAGTGCGAGATACTCATGTCTGAAATGTGCCAACTCTCTATCAACATCTCCAGTGATATTGCCGAAGAATTAATGAGCCATTTATGGCTCATTCCCGAGATTGTGACAGGATGTACCTGTATCTCGGCACAAGGTTTCGGTAGCCGCCAACATTATCGCAACATTCAAGAAAAAATTCAGGGTGCAACTGAGCGTAATTTGATTCTGTTGATTTTGCCTCTTGAAAATGTACCTCTAGTTTTAGCTCATATTCAAATTAAATTTAAATCAAGTGACTGTTTTTATTGGGTAATACCAACGATAACATCAGGCTATGCCAGTCAAGGAGGCGTGAACGAATGAAACCAGAGATAGCGACTCAACCCCGTTTGCTGGGTAAAGCCACACGTTTACTATGCCTAGGCTGTTGTATGATAATTACTTCTGTCGTATCTGCGAAATCAGAATTAGATCAAATCTTGCCACCGCTTGATGCGATTAAGCATAGTTTGTCACAGCATCCAACTGTTCGGTCGGCAATCTCTGATCAGGATTATGCCAATTTTTCAGGACAAGGGTTAAAACTAGGCCAACCTTGGACCGTGCGCGCGGGTATGCAGCTTCGAAACAGTAACGTCCAAGATAGTCAAACCAAATCCAATAATTATGAGCCGAACTTTGGTGTTGAAAAGCAGATTCGTTTACCTGGCAAATACCAGTTGGATCAGGATTTGGCGCAACGAGGAATGACTATTGCTGAATTAAAATATGAAGATGCCAAACATGAAGTTGCCAAAACTTTGCTGAATCAGTGGTTTGCCTATATGCGCAGTGCTTTGCAATTGACGCGCATTGAGGAACAGCAGGAAAGAATACAGCAATATATGCAAATGACCCAGCAGCGTATCCGTGCTGGAGATGCTTCACGACTAGAACTCATGCTGCTCAGCAATGAATTTCGGCAAATCGAAGAACAATATATGCAAGCTAAAACTGCTTACTACCAAGCACAGCAGTTATTATCACGTGATTATCAGGGAAAAATTCCAGAGCACTGGAGCAGTGATATCATCAAAATTCACCCACTCGAATATACACAGACTGAATGGATACAGCAGGTTTTGTCTGCTAATCATGAGCTTGAGCTGGCCAAAACGCAGGCAGCACAGCAAGATGCATTAGTCAAAAGAGAGCAACTTAATCGGATACCTAATCCTACGGTAGGAGTGGGCTATAGTCGTGAGCAGTCTGGCGTTGAAAATTTGATGAGTGTGAGCGTTTCAATTCCACTCGCCAGTCGGCAAGTGCGAATAGCTTCTGGTATGGCAATGGCGGAAGCTCAAAAGGCTAATTTTGAGATTGGACGAGTAGAAAACCGTTTGCGTCAGGAAACTCAATACTGGTTCACGCAGATGGAGTCGGCATCAGTACGGAGTGAGCAGGCTCAACAGAATGTGGCACAGTTACAGCAACAACATGCATTGATGCAAAAAGCATATAAGCTTGGTGAATTAAGTTTAAATGAACTATTACTTCATTCACAGCAATTGGTTGATGCGCGTGGTCGAATTGATCAAGCCAAAATTGATTATGCAGAAAGCTTGAGTTTACTATTGCTAAATTCTCATCAGTTATGGCCTCTACATGAGGATCATCAGGCAGAGTAAAATAGTAGAGTGCTGATATATCAATGTCTTGTATGATCATTATTCGGTTGGTATTTTGTCTTGCTTGGGCCAGAGTACCTGCAGCTTGCACAGAAATAAATATAGGCTGACTTATAAGTAGCAGAATGAGAGGGTAGCTTAGACGTGAGAATATTGTTAGTTGAGGATGATGCCTTACTGGCTAAGGCAACTGCACGGGGCTTAGATCATGCAAATTTTGTGGTCGATATAGCCACCACAGCAGAGCAAGCCTATCATTTTTTGGCGAGTTATGATTATCAGTTTATTCTGCTTGATTTAGGTTTACCAGACAGGAATGGGTTGGAAGTTTTAAAGTCACTGCGCCGTAAAAAGAATAAAGTAGGTGTTATTATTTTGACTGCCCAAGATCAAATTCAGGAACGAATTGCAGGTTTGGATGCAGGTGCAGATGATTTTGTAGTTAAGCCTTATGATTTATACGAAGTTATCGCCAGGGTTCAAGCAGTGTTACGCCGTATATCAGGTCATGTTAGTGATTTGGTTCAGATAGGCAATATTGCTGTCAATCAATCAGCTAAACAAGTATTTATCAATGAGATTGAAGTTGAATTAACCCAAAAAGAATTTCACTTACTTGAACTGCTTATTCTTAATCGTGGTCGAATTATTTCACGAGAGAGTATAGAAAACTCATTCTATGCTTATGATGCGGAAGTGAGTAGTAATGTTATACAGGTATATATTCATAACCTACGCCGCAAACTTGGAAAAAATATCGTGCGAACAGTACAAGGCTTTGGGTATATCATGGATGAGAATTATTGATGCCTAATTTAATACGAAGTTATTCACTGACACGGCGCTTATCATTAATTTTACTGGCGATTACAACTAGTGTCTGGGTGGGTAGCTTGGGATGTATCTATTGGGGGATGCAGCGCGCAGCTAATAATATTTTTGATAAATCATTAGCCGAAACAGCCCATGCTTTACTTTCAACAACATCAAGTACATTAGAAGGGCGAGTCCCTGACCATACTGTAATTGAGAAAGCTCAAGGCGAGCATTATAATCAAATTATATTCCAGATCTGGCATAAAAATGGAAACTTAATCTATCGTTCTGTTGGTGTAGACACACACCCGTTTGTTCAGCAAGCCAAATTTGGTTGGATTAAGATTCACAATCAAACGTATCGTAGCTATTCGATTTGGGACAACACACACACAATACAGGTGCAAATTGCTCAGGTGTGGACGATTCGTCAGGATATTCAGAGTGATATGTTGCTATTTTTGATAGTGGTTTCTGGATTTTTTCTTCCATTATTGTCTTGGTTGATTATAAGAACCATACGTAGTCATCTAGCCACTGTATTTAGTATCAGTCAAAACCTAGAAAAACAGTCGATTGAACATTTAAAACCTATTAACCCTATTGTACCCAAAGAAATAGAACCATTGGTGAATTCATTAAATACACTATTAAGTGAAATAGCAGAAAGCATGCAACGTGAAAAACGTTTTACTTCAAATGCAGCACACGAGTTACGTACTCCTTTGGCTGCTATCCGTATGCATGCACAAGTTTTATTGAGTGCTCGTTCTACAGAAGAGGCGAGAGAATCAGCACAAGACATTATGATTGGAATTGATAAAGCTTCTCGAATGATCACTCAGTTGTTGACTTTGGCTAGGATTGAACATTTAGATGAAAGAAGTGAAGTTTCAGTTGATTTGTGTATTATTATCCAAAAGACACTTACACTTATGGATTTTAAAATCGTTAAAGAAAATATTGATATACAATTAGATTTAAAGCCTGCTCCAATTCTTGCTAAAGCTGAACATCTAGAAATTATATTACGTAATATTATAGAAAATGCAATTATATATCGCAGTCAAAATGGCATTTCAATAATTAAGATAACTTGTGGCTGTATTGAAAATCGTACATTTTTTCAGGTTGAAGATAATGGGATTGGCGTGGAAGAAGAGAAAATGCCATATATCTTGCAAAGATTTTATCGTGCGAACCAGAATAGTAGTGTGATTGGTAGTGGTTTGGGACTGTCGATCGTAAAGCAAATGGTCGATCTATATCATGGAAAAATAGAGGTAAGTCAAGCATCCATAGGTGGTTTTTTAATTAGAATAGAATTTAATAAATAATGGATTTTCTTATAAAGAAATATTGATTGTATTATAATAGTGGAGGGAATAAATAAAATATGGATAGTATGTTTGAATTTATGATAATGATTTTTTTAAATAAAGCTATTGAACTTTATAAATTAATCTAATTTTAATTTTGGTTTTGTAATCTTAAAAATAAATTTATGCTGAGGAATATATGAAAAATAAATATCCATTTCCTTTAATGGTTATACATTGGCTTACATTTGTTTTAGTAGTGCTTGCCTATTTCACTGGTGGAGATCCAACAGTGCATCTAAAAAGTGGGGAACTGCATATTTTTGCTGGAGTCTCTGTATTTCTGTTATTTTTTATCAGAATTATAATGATTTCTATTTATAAAAAAGATCTCCCACACAATAAGTCTATGAGTAAATATCAGAAAACTTTATTTTTAATGGTGAAACATACACTTTATTCATTGCTATTTTTAGTTCCTGTATTAGGTTGGTTTACTTTATCAGGATTAACAGAAAGTTATCAGTTGTTTGGAATAAATTTACCATTAATCAGTAACTCATGGGATGTGGAAATAATTGGTGAAACTCATGAATTTCTTGGTAATTTTTTCATGGTGCTTATAGGTTTACATGCTCTAGCTGCCTTAATTCATCATTATGTATTTAAAGATAATATTTTGAAAAGTATGCTTTATTTTAAAAAATGAACCAAGAGCTTAAAAGATTATGATTGAATCAAATATTGATCTTGAGTCGAGAGCAAAAGCTGCTTCCAAATCAACATGGGTTAGTGTTGTTGTTAATATCTTTTTGTCGATTGGACAGATATTGATTGGTATTTTTTCAAAATCACAAGGTCTAGTTGCAGATGGTATTCATACTTTAAGTGATTTAGTTGCGGATTTTATTGTATTGGTGGCGAACCGTCATAGCCAAAAAGCACCTGACGATGCACATCCATATGGCTATCTTCGTTTTGAAAATGCAGCATCTTTTATACTTGGTCTGATCTTATTTATTGTTGGTGTTGGTATGGACAGCAACGCATAAGATCCTTCATCCAGAACAAATTCCTAAGGTACACAGTATAGCGCTTTGGATTGCAATAACAGCCTTGATCTGTAAAGAGCTTTTGTTTCGTTATATGCTGTCCATTGCTAAAAAAGTAAAATCAAGTTTATTGATTGCAAATGCTTGGCATGCACGTTCAGATGCAGCATCTTCTTTTGTTGTTGCCTTAGGGATTTTAGGTAATCTCGCAGGATATCCAATTCTTGACCCAATCGCAGCCTTAATTGTCGGTTTAATGATTGCCAAAATGGGGTTTGAGTTTAGCTGGACGGGCTTACATGATTTGATGGACAAGTCGGCGAATGAAGATGAAATAGCCGCGATCAAAGCAACTTTGTTGAAGAAAGACGGGATACTAGGTCTGCATCAACTCAGAACACGTAAAATGGGTGACATGATTATTGTCGATGTTCATTTGGAAGTCAGTGGTGAACAAAGCGTCAAAGAAGGACATAGAATTGCAGTAGAGGCGAGAAATGAAGTCCTTAAAAATCATAATGTCATAGATGTTGTCACTCATATTGATCCAATATAGTGAGGCATTGAAAATGCAAAGGCATCTAGAATAACTGATATACAAGATGCCTAGATTTGGATGATTTATTTAAGATGTGCAATCAGTTTATCTGCTTCAATTTCCCCTTGAACGCGTAAACTTTTTAATTCATTGCCATTATTGTCGATAAAAATGAGTGCAGGTGGGCCATACAAATGCATGGCTTGTAGCCATTCTTTTTGTACTTGAGTGCTTTCGCTCATATCAAAACGAATTCTTTTATATTTCGAAAATGCTTCAATCACACGGCTATCGCGAAACGTTGAACGTTCCATGACTTGGCAAGCAGCGCACCAATCGGCAGATACATCGATTACAACAGTCTGTTTATTTTGTTTGGCTTGATCTAATAAGGCTTGTAAAGCTTGCGGTTGGCTCACTGTTTCAAAGACTACATTCGCTGGTTTAGTGGTATCGGGTGATACCGCCGTATGGCTTAAAGCAGCAAGTGGGTGTAATGGATCATCTTGGCCTGTTGCAGCACCGATCCATAAAAATAGCGCCAATACGTTAAGCCCAAGGCCAAATGCTTTGACTAAGCGATCTTTATGGTTTTTTGCTTGTTCAAAAGCACCTAACCAAACCCCATAGCCTCCAAGTAAGGCACCCCACATCCATAGCGTTACACTTCCTGTCCAAACGCGAGATAGTAACCAAATTGCGACAGCGATTAATCCAACACCAAAAATACTCTTGATTTGCTCCATCCAGCTTCCAGAGCGTGGCAATAATTTAGCACTTGTGGTACCTAGGATAATTAATGGAATTCCCATACCTAGTCCTAAACTAAATAATGCCATTCCACCAAGTAAAGCATCACTAGTAGCACTGATATAGACCAATACACCCGCTAAAGGCGCAGAAACACAGGGCGAAACAACAAGTGCTGAAAGTGCGCCCATCAGTGCAACCGAACCAATGCGTCCACCTTTTTGTTGTTGAGAGAATCGATCTAATTTGTTTTGAACAAAATGCGGGAGTTGTAGGGTGTATACACCAAACATGCCGAAAGCCAAAACAATAAATAAAATAGCAAAGCTGATAAGTACCGCTGGTGATTGTAGCCATAATTGAAGATTTGCTTTCGCACCGAAATACCCCATGAGTGTTCCCATGATGGCATAACACACCGCCATGCCCAGTACATAAGCAAGGGACAGCTTAAAACCTCTCCATCCTGTTAATCGCTCACTTTTTTCACCTGCAATCAAGCCTGAAAGAATCGGCATCATGGGAAATACACAAGGTGTAAATGCAAGACCTGCACCTAAGACTAAAAGTGTTAATAAAATGAGTGGCACACTCGCATGATTTAAAAATGCAGCAAGACTCGAGGCGTTATTCAGATCGTAATTCTCATCTTTATTTTTTACAGGACTTATGGTTTCTATATGGTTGTCGGGCTTTTTAATACTAGTTGCAGAAACCAATTTTAATCCTTTGGGATGAATGGTGAGCACTTCATCTACAGGTGGAAAGCATAAGCCACTATCAGCACAACCTTGGTAACGCAATTTGATTTGGACTGTTTCTGGTTGGCTACTACCTAAATGGGTAATACCAACTTTCATTGTTGCAGCATCATGAAATACAGCCACACGTCCAAAATTAGGATCTTGTTTCCATACCATATGACCAGCAAGTTCGCTTGTATCTATCGTCACATCTTTTGGTGTGAAGACTTCTACATGAATTCGATCTCGATACAAACTGTAATTGGGTGCAATCGTCCATTTCAAATTAAGTGCAGCTTGATTTTGATCTGGTTGTACTTTTAATGAAAATGCTTGTTCTACAGGCAAAAAACTATCTTGAGTTGTATCCACAACTTTCGAGAAATCAGGTGTAGCTGCATTCACGATTTGCAGTGATAAAAAACCAAAAATTAAAACAATAAAAATACGCAGTGTAGATCTATAAACATCTTGAATCGGATTGAAGAACGGTCTCATCCAGACATCCCCTAATTTCATTTATACGGACGTACATTTTTTGATGGATGAAGCGTACTGAAGTTAATCACAACTTGCCTTAACACTTGCTTAAGCCATTGCAGGATTGTCTTAAGCAAGTGTTAATGTTTGACTGATTACATTTCATTAGTCTATGAGCTGAGGAAAATGTGGAGTCAGTCGATGGCTTGGGAAAAACAAACGTTAGCAAAAATAAAATGGCGAATTGCAGTTTTAGCATTACTGAGTTGTGGTGGCGCTTTGAGCGTCAGCACAGTTCAGGCAGCAGAACCGTCAGCACTTTCTGTGAACAATAAAATGTTGCCAGCAAGCGATATTAATTGGTCGAAATATGCAGGGAAAGTAGTTGTAATTGACTTTTGGGCCAGTTGGTGTGGCCCTTGTCGAGAATCTTTTCCTTGGATGAAACAAATGCAAGCCAAGTACGGAAAAGATGGATTGGTTTTCGTAGGAATCAATGTAGACAAAGATCCTGCATTAGCGCTCAAGTTTATTCAGCAATATCAGCCTAATTTTGAAATTAGATCAGACCAACAAGGAAAGTTAGCCAGCCAATTTAAGGTACCAGGAATGCCTTCCACATTCATTCTTGGGCGAGATGGTCAGCCAGCAGCAAAACATCAAGGTTTCTTCAAGGCCAAAGAAGCCGAGTATGAGGCTGAGATTGTGCGCTTACTCTCCAATAAAAATACTTAAGCAGAGGTGAAATTTGAAACTTAGTTTAAAGATATTAACCAGTCTAGGCATCTTATTGCCGAGTCTGTTGTTATCCGCATGTAGTCATATGCCGACAAAGATGCAAACTTTAGGGGTTAAGCCTTGGGAGCGTGATATTTTGGCTCGTCCAGCGATGCAATTAGATGCTGCACCATTAGATGCAGCTTATGATGAACATATTTATTTTAGTAAAGAAGCAGCCAGTGGCGGCCGTGGTTTTGGTGGTGGAGGTTGCGGATGCAATTAACAAAAAAATCAGCACGCCATATTGCGCTTGCTTTGACTCAGGCTTCAACAGTTTTATTAAGTAGTCACGTTGCACATGCTGAAACGACAACGACATCTAGCAAAGAAAGCACAACTTCACCTTTTAGCTTATCTAAAATCGTAGAGCCAGGCTGGAAAGTTGATACTGCGGTATTGATGTATAAAGAAGCGGATAGTCGTGTTCAAGCCATTGAACCGAGTCTGCGCTTTGAAAAAGACTTTGGTGATCAACATATTTTATCTGGAAAAGTGGTTATTGATTCACTCACAGGTGCTTCACCGAACGGTGCGACATCAGCCAATGTGCCACAAACTTTTACAGGTCCATCAGGTAATGCTGCGAAACCAACGCCAGCAAGCCAATTACCCTTAGATGATGAATTTCACGATACCCGTGTTGCAGCATCCGCAAACTGGCAACAACCAATTGCACCAGATATGAAGCTGAATGTGGGTGGAAATGTCTCAAATGAGTACGATTTCAGATCAATCGGAGCAAATGCGAGCATTGCGAAAGACTTTAATGACAAGAATACCACTGTGTCATTGGGTGGCGCATTTGAGTATGACAGTATTGATGCTGTTGGTGGTGCGCCTGTACCTCTAACTCCACAATTGGATGGACAGAAACAACAAGGCACAAAGAGCAAGAATGTTTCTGATGTTTTACTTGGTTTAACGCAAGTAATTGATCGTCACTCATTGGTACAACTCAACTATTCATTATCGATGAGTAATGGATACCAAAACGACCCATATAAAATTTTGACGCTAGTCGATGCTAACGGCAATTTAATTGCTGATCAGGACTTTGCGGCAGGCAATAATTTCTACTTATTTGAAAATCGTCCAGAGAAAAGAACACGTCATAGCTTCTTTGGTGAATATAAATATGGGTTTGATCGAGGTGATGTTGCCGATGTCTCATATCGTTTTACCACAGATGACTGGGGTGTTAAATCACATACATTGGACGCAAAATATCGTTATGCGGTTAACGAGAAATATTTTGTAGAACCCCATGTTCGTTACTATACCCAAACGGCTGCTGATTTCTATCATAGCTACTTAAAAGTGGGGGATGGTATCGAATTAGATGCTCAAGGTGAACCTGTTCCGACCGTAGAGTATGCATCGGCGGATAGCCGCTTGGGTGCGTTTGATGCAACGACCTACGGTGTTAAGTTTGGGATGAATCTTGCAAATGACCGTGAGCTAAGTTTCCGCGTTGAACAATATGATCAGAAAGCCAAAGATCTAAAACCGATTGGTGGGAATTTAGCAGGACAAATTTTGCAACCAGATTTATCAGCAACATTTGTTCAACTTGGTTATAGTTTTAAATGGTAATAATTTAATCTAAGCTGTTAAAACCTATTACTTTCGGGTGATAGGTTTCATAACTTATACTAATTTAAACTAAGCGTGAGTATGATGTCTCATAGATTAGAACTAATACAAGAAAATGATGAGCTTCATCAAATTCGCTTTACTGCGATGGCAAGCCCTTGCCAAGTGTTATTAGATCATACCGATTGGACTAGCGCAGCACATATTGCACAAGCTGTTTATGCAGAATGTTTACGCATTGAACAGAAATATAGCCGTTATCGTAATGATAGTTTTTTAGCTGCTTTGCATCGCAATACCGATTGTTGGTTTGATGTGGATGAGGAAACAGCAAAATTATTTGATTTTTCTGAAATTTTATATCAATTGTCCGAAAAAAAATTTGATATTACCTCTGGTATACTTGGAAAAATTTGGCATTTTGATGGTTCAGAGCAAGTTCCAACTATTGAGCAAATCAATCAGCTTTTGCCTCATATTGGTTGGGACAAAGTAAAATGGAATCAATCTCAGAAAAAAATTTATTTACCTCAAGGAATGTCGCTCGATTTTGGTGGAATTGGTAAAGAATACGCAGTAGATCGTTGTGCAGATATTATTGAACAATTAAGTCAGCAAGCTTATTTAGTCAATTTTGGTGGAGATCTCAGAGCGAGAGGACCAAGAAAATCAGGTTTGGCATGGCGAATCGGTTTAGAGACACCTGAACAAAACAATCAAGCGCAAGCCTATTTTGATTTAAATACAGGGGCTATGGCGACCAGTGGTGATAGTAAAAGATATCTGTTCAAAGATGGTGTTCGTTATAGCCATATTTTAAATCCATTAACAGGAATCTCTGTAAAAGATGCACCGCGTTCAATTACCGTTTATGCTCAAACCTGTATTCAAGCTGGCATGTTAGCGACCTTGGCAATGTTAGAAGGTGCGGGTGCAAAACAGTTCTTAGCAGAACAATCAGAGGGGCAAGCATGGATTATCGACTAAGTGGACAACGTATTTTTTTAGTTGAAGATGATCTTATGCTAGGTGAATCTTTGTCTGAAATATTGCAAGCTCAAGGTGCAGAGGTAAACTGGCATAAGAATGCTGAACGCGTTATGAGCTGCTTGCAAACTTCAAGCTATGACTTGATGATTTTGGATATTGGTTTACCTAAAATTTCTGGTTTTGAGTTACTTGCCCAATTACGGGAAATGCAACAAGACTTGCCTGTTCTGATTTTATCGGCACGAGACATGATTCAAGACAGAGTTTTTGGTCTTGATCTTGGTGCAGATGATTATGTTTTAAAACCTTTTGACTTATCTGAATTACTGGCAAGAGTTCGTGTTTTAATTAGACGACGTTGTGGCCGTGCGCAGACCAAAATTAAAATTGGTGAGGTTTGTTTAGATCCAAGTTCACATCAAGTTTTTTATTTAAATCAGAAAATTAGCTTATCGCGTCAAGAATATCGCTTGCTGAAGTTACTGATGGAGCATATTGGACAGGTGATCACCCGTGATCGTTTAGAAACGGCATTATTAGATAAAGATGAATTAGAAAGTAATGCTTTAGAGGTACATATCCATCATTTACGTAAAAAGCTATTTCCTGAGTTTATTCGAACCATTCGCGGTGTTGGATATTTAGTTCAAGTAGAACTGTAATGCAGAAAATATTATCGATAAAACAACAAGTTGTTAGAACAAGTTTATATGCGCTTATTCTCGCATTAGTTTTGAGTAGTATTTTAGGCTATCTTGCGACAAAACATGAAGTAAATGAGTTGTTTGACGCAACTCTAATTGATAATACCAGAATTATTAAGGGTTTAATTGATTCAGAACAGGCACATCAAAATTGGATAGATTTGCAAAAAAGCCTTGATGAAACATTACTTGAACATATCAGTTCAGGTGATCAACGCTTCAACGGTCATGCCTATGAAAAGAAGATTGCAATTCAGGTCTGGAGTAAAGAGGGCGATTTAGTCCTTCGTTCGGCCAGTGCCCCAAATCATGCTTTAGCACCATTAAAAGAGGGATTAACACAATTTCAAGGTGGGGAATATGATTGGATGGTTTATACCGTTTGGCTGCCTAACAAAAAGAGCTGGCTTGCTGTTGCAGAGCGATTAGATATTCGAAAGGAGCTATCAACCAATATCGAAGCTAGTCTATTACTCAGTTTGATTTTTGCACTTTTTTTAGCCTTATGTTTATTAAAACTTCAACTTAAAAAAGCATTTGCACCGTTAGTGGAATTGGGTGAAAAAATTTCTCAACGCGATTTTAATGATTTAAGTGCGTTACATTTACCTCATTCGCCCGACGAATTGAAACCTGTGATAACGGAGTTAAATGATCTATTTCATCGAGTAGATTCTTCATTAGAAAGAGAAAAACATTTTTTAGCTGATGCAGCGCACGAACTAAGAACGCCACTTACTGTGATTAAATTGCAAGTTGAACAAGCACTTATTCAACCTGATGCAAGAGAAACGATTTTACAGCGTTTATCTGAAAGTGTAGAGCGTAATCAGCAAGTGG
>AZIJ01018979.1_pt1 | contig 16699 bp, 14 predicted proteins | sample 359151 | NCBI WGS metagenome assembly AZIJ01 (sample SAMN02429718, study PRJNA222666) | marine sediment metagenome | biome: Sediment sample; isolation source: enrichment culture of sample MGS-ElMAX(UA) from oil contaminated site at the... | place: Egypt: El Max | collected 2013-01-23 | depth 9.22 m m | reverse complement strand
GGCTCCCCCAGCCGTGACAAGACCTGGCTCTCCCTGACTTACGCCTATTGACCCGCCAATCCTGCAAGGAGTGCGACATGAAGGACAAGAGCGACAAGGAATTGAAGACCATCGCCCGTCGCAGCGTGCTCAAGACCGGCGGAAAGCTGATCGGCGTGGCGGCGCTCATGAAAGCCGCGGGCGCGCTGGTGCCTGGTGGTGCCTGGGCCGCGGGAAGCGAGGGGATAGAGAAGACCGATCTCACCCTCGGCATCATTCCGCTCACCGATTGCGCGCCGCTCGTGATTGCGCATGAGAAGGGATATTTCTCGAAATACGGCATCAACAGCCAGATTTCGAAGGAAGCCTCCTGGGCGAATATTCGCGACAAGGTGTCGATCGGCGCGCTCGATGCGGCGCATATGCTTGCCGGTATGCCGATCGCTTCCACGCTCGGCGTTGGCGCAATCAAGAAGCCAACCATCACTTCCTATTCGATGAACCTGAACGGTAATGGCATCACCGTCTCGAACGAACTCTACGACCGTATGGTGGAAGCCGACCCGCAAGCGATGGCTGAGCGGCCCGTTTCCGCCCGTGCCCTGAAGAAGGTGATTGAGGCGGATAGGGCGGCCGGCAGGAACCCCATGACCTTCGCCATGGTGTTCCCCGTGTCGACGCACAATTACGAAATCCGCTACTGGATGGCGGATGCCGGTATCAATCCGGACAAGGACGTTCGTCTTATCGTCATTCCGCCGCCCCAGATGGTCGCGAACCTCACCGCGAGAAATATCGACGGCTACTGCGTCGGCGAACCGTGGAACGAGCGCGCCGTCATCGCGGGCATCGGCAAGACGCTCATCACCAATTATGAAATCTGGAACAACAACCCGGAGAAGGTGGTTGGCGTCAATCTCGACTGGGCGGAAAAGAATCCGAACACGCATATGGCAATGATCCGTGCGCTGGTCGAAGCGGCACAATGGATGGACAAGCCGGAAAACCGCCTCCAGGTCGTCGAGATCATCTCGCGCAAGTCGTATGTCAACGCGCCCGTCGATGTCGTGAAGATGTCGATGACCGGCACCTTCCGTTATGCAATCGACGAAGAACCGCGCCCGCTACCGGACTTCAACGTCTTCTATCGCTACGCCGCAACCTTCCCCTGGCGGAGCCACGCGGTGTGGTTCCTCTCGCAGATGGTTCGCTGGGGCCAGATTGAAAAGCCGCTCGATATCGTCAGGACGGCGAACGAAATCTACCGGCCAGACATCTATCGCGAAGCAGTGAAAGACATGGGCATTCCCCTCCCCACCATCGACATGAAGACCGAGGGCACGCATGCCGAGGGCTGGACTCTTGAAGAGGCGACAAAGCCTGTCGCCATGGGGCCTGACCTCTTCTTCAACGGGGATGTTTTCGATCCCTCGAAAATCCTTTCCTACATCGACGGCTTCGAGGTGAAGAACCTGGCATTCGCCATGGATGAACTCTCGAAGCTGAACTCGTGAGGAGGTCGAGATGAACTCAGCAGTACTCAGCATCGTGGAGCCCGAAAAGGGATTGGACATGGCGGCGTCCAACACCGCGCCTGTGCCGTCGCCTCAGCTGCGGGAGCCCGAGGCCGCCCGTGAAAGGACGCCTTTCGAAACGTTGTTGAGAGCTGTCCTACTGCCGGCCATCACCTTTGGGCTGGTCCTTCTCGGCTGGACGATCATGCAGGCGGCTTTCGTTCCGGCCTTTCCGGACGTCCCGGCCGTGTGGAACAAGGCGGTCGAAATATTCTCGGACCCCTTCTATGTCTACGGCCCCAACGATATGGGCATTGCCTGGCAGGTGATGTATTCGCTGGGGCGTGTGCTCGGGGGCTTCCTGCTCGCCGTGGCTGTCGGCATTCCGGTGGGGTTCCTGATCGGTTCCAACAAGACCTTCGAGCAAGCCTGGTTGCCGCTCATTGCGATCCTGCGACCCGTAAGTCCACTCGCATGGTTGCCGATCGGACTTCTCATTTTTCGTGCTGTCGATCCCTCCGCGATCTTCGTCATCTTCATCACCAGCATCTGGCCGATAATCCTGAACACGGCGGCGGGCGTGAAAGCCATTCCCCAGGACTATCTGAACGTTGCGCGTGTGCTGAATTTCAATCGCCGCGAAATGGTGGCGAAAATTTACGTGCCTGCAACGCTGCCTTACATGCTGACCGGCATGCAGCTTTCGCTCGGCACGGCATGGATGGTCATTGTCGCCGCCGAAATGTTGACCGGTGGCATCGGCATCGGATTCTACATCTGGGACGAATGGAACAACCTCTCCGTCCCCTCGATCATCGTCGCGATCATCATCATCGGCTGTGTCGGCATCATGCTCGAAGCGGGCATGGGCTTCGTCCGCCGCCGTTACGACTACACCAGCAAGAAGGAGTAGGGGCCATGACGGACCGGCATCCGGTTCTTCGGATCAGCAAAGTCGGCAAGACCTTCGACACACGCTCGGGCTCGTTCGAGGCGCTGCGTGACGTCGCTCTCACCATCCATGAAGGCGAGTTCGTCTCCATCATCGGTCACTCGGGATGCGGTAAGTCCACGCTTCTCAATCTCGTGGCGGGCCTCGAAACTGCAACGCTTGGCGGCATCTTTCTTGATGGCATTCTGGTCGACGGGCCGGGACCGGAGCGGGCGGTGGTCTTCCAGAACCATTCGCTGCTGCCCTGGCTCACCGTCTACGGCAATGTCCGCCTCGCGGTCGACAAGGTTTTCGCTGGCCGTAAGTCGCCCGCCGAACGCGACGACTGGACGCGTGAGATGCTCGACCTCGTCAACATGGCGCATGCCGCTGACAAACGCCCGTCGGAAATCTCCGGCGGCATGAAGCAGCGAGTCGGCATCGCCCGGGCGCTCGCCATGGAGCCGAAGGTTCTGCTCCTTGACGAGCCTTTCGGTGCACTCGACGCGCTCACACGCGCACAACTCCAGGACAGCGTGATGGAAATTCACGCTCGCCTCGGCAACACCGTCGTCATGATTACGCATGACGTGGACGAAGCCGTCCTGCTTTCCGACCGCATCGTAATGATGAGCAACGGACCCGCGGCCGGCATTGGCGAAATTCACGATGTCGCTCTGCCGAGACCCCGGCGGCGACTGGAACTTGGAGAGAATACCGACTATCTCGCCGCCCGCTCGGCGGTGATGCGCTTCCTCACCCGCAACCGTACGGACAAGGTGGCCTGATTATGAGCAGAAAGCAAAAACTTGTGGTGATCGGCAATGGCATGGCGGGTTGCCGTGCGGTGGAAGAACTCCTCGCGCTCGATCCGGATCGCTATGAAATCGTGATCTTCGGTGGCGAGCCCGAGGTGAACTACAACCGCATCATGCTCTCTCCTGTCTTGGCAGGAGAAACGAGCTTCGACGAGATTGTGATCAACGGTGCGGACTGGTATGCGGAAAATGGCATCGAACTGAGGAGCGGCGAAGAAGTCGTCGGGATCGATCCGGTTTCCCGCATGGTCGCGACCGACAAGGGAGACCGCTGCATATATGACCGGCTGCTGATCGCGACAGGTTCGCTCCCCTTCATCTTGCCCGTGCCCGGCGCAACACTGGATGGTGTCATCGCTTTCCGCGACATCGCCGATGTGCGCCGGATGATCGCGACGGCCGAAGGCGGCGGTCGTGCCGTGGTGATCGGCGGCGGTCTACTCGGCCTTGAGGCAGCGAACGGCCTTCGGACGCTCGGCATGGACGTTACTGTCATTCACCTGATGGAAACGCTGATGGAGCGCCAGCTCGACGAGGCTGCGGGTTTCCTTTTACGCCGCGAGCTGGAAGGGCGAGGCATCGAGGTGCTGACCGGGGCGTCGACCGAAGAGATCGTCGGAAGAAGCGCCGTCGAAGGCGTGAAGCTGAAGGACGGACGCACCCTCCCGGCCGACCTTGTCGTCATGGCGGCGGGCATACGGCCGAATATCACGCTCGCCCGCGACGCTGGCCTTGCATGCAACCGTGGCATCGTCGTTGACGATTTCATGCGCACTTCGGACCCTGCAATTCTTGCCGTCGGCGAATGCGTCGAGCACCGAGGCCAGGTCTACGGCCTCGTCGCGCCGATCTGGGAGATGTGCCGCGTGGTCGGCACCACGCTCGCGGAAGAGGATGGCGAGGGCTATCAGGGTTCCGTCATCAGCACGAAGCTCAAGGTAACGGGCGTCGAAGTCTTTTCGGCGGGCGATTTCGCGAGCGGCGACGACCGGGAGGACATCGTTTTCCGCGATGCCGCGCGCGGCGTCTACAAGCGCCTCGTCATCTCGCGGGATCGGATCATCGGTGCCGTCCTCTATGGCGATACGCAGGACGGAAGCTGGTATTTCAATCTGTTGCGCCAGAAAGAAAACATCGCGGAGAGCCGTGAGACGCTGGTCTTCGGTCCCGCGCTCGCAGGGGCGTCCCAGGACCCTAACGCCGCCGTTGCCGCATTGCCCGACACGAGCGAAATCTGTGGCTGCAACGGCGTCTGCAAGGGCGCGATCGTGAATGCGATCAGGGAGAAGGATCTGACGACGCTCGACAGTGTGCGCGCCCATACAAAGGCGTCCGCCTCCTGCGGTTCCTGCACCGAGCTTGTCGAGAAGCTGATGGTGCTCACTCTCGGCGACACCTACAACCCCGCCGCCGTCGAACCGATATGCGCCTGTACCGACCTAGGTCATGACGAGGTTCGCCGTCTCATCAAGGCGAAGGAACTCAAGACCATTCCCGCCGTGATGCAGGAACTGGAATGGAAAACCTCCTGCGGCTGCGCGAAGTGCCGGCCCGCGCTCAACTACTATCTCGTCTGCGACTGGCCGGATGAATATGCCGACGACTACCAGTCGCGCTTCGTCAACGAGCGTGTCCACGCCAACATACAGAAGGACGGCACCTATTCGGTCGTACCGCGCATGTGGGGTGGCATGACCAGCGCGAAGGAGTTGCGGGCAATCGCCGATGTGGTGGACAAGTTCGCCATTCCCGCAGTGAAGGTCACAGGCGGCCAGCGCATCGACATGCTGGGCATAGCCAAGGAAGACCTGCCCGCCGTCTGGGCTGATCTCGGCAAGGCGGGTTTTGTTTCCGGCCAGGCCTACGCCAAGGGGCTCCGCACGGTAAAAACCTGTGTCGGCACGGATTGGTGCCGCTTCGGCACGCAGGACTCGACCGGCCTCGGCATCCGCATTGAAAGATTCATGTGGGGGTCCTGGACACCCGCCAAGGTCAAGATGGCCGTCTCTGGCTGCCCCCGCAATTGCGCGGAGGCGACCTGCAAGGATGTCGGCATCGTCTGTGTCGACTCCGGCTACGAGATCCATTTCGCGGGCGCTGCTGGTCTTGACATCAAGGGCACGGAAAAGCTTGGCACCGTGATGGCTGAAGACGCCGCGCTCGAGCATGTCGTGGCTCTCGTCCAGATGTACCGCGAACAGGCGCATTACCTGGAACGTATCTACAAATGGGCGAAGCGCATTGGCTACGACGAAATCCGTCGTCAGATCATGGACGATGCGGAGCGACGCAAGGCTCTGTTCGATCGCTTCGTCTTCTCGCAGAAATTTGCACAGGTCGACCCTTGGTCCGAGCGCGTCTCGGGCAAGGACAAGCATGAGTTTAGGCCGATGGCCGAAATCGGCTTTTCCCGGGCTGCGGAGTGAGCGCGATGACGAACTGGATCGAGATCGGAAATTTGTCGGACATTCCCCCGCGCGGAGCGCGCTGCGTGACGACGCCTCTGGGGCGCATCGCCGTCTTCCGGACGGCGACCGACGAGCTCTATGCCATCGAAGACCGTTGCCCCCACAAAGGTGGCCCCCTGAGCCAGGGCATCGTTCATGGCGCGGCCGTCGCATGTCCACTGCATAACTGGGTGTTCTCGCTCGAAACTGGCGTCGCGCTCGGCGCGGATGAGGGGGCGGTGCGCACCTTCGCGCTGCGGCGGGAAGGAGAAAAAATCCTGATGGATGTCGAGATGATGGCGTCTGTAGCGGCGGACTAGGAGGCTTCGGTACGCGGCATATGGAAACGATGAAACAGCCTTTTGCGAAAACCACTTGCCCCTATTGCGGAGTTGGATGCGGTGTCGTTGCCCCCCGCGGCGCCGCGAGAGGGGCCCGCATTTCCGGAGATATCTCGCACCCGGTGAATGCGGGTCGCCTCTGTTCCAAGGGCTCTCTTCTCGGCGAGACAACGGGTCTTGAAGGCCGCCTCCTTCATCCGATGAAAAAGGGCGCGCGCGTCGGCTGGGACGAGGCGCTTGACGAGATCGCGGCGAAATTCACCGACATCGTCGATGCGCATGGGCCCGATGCCGTCGCCTTCTATGTCTCCGGTCAGTTGTTGACCGAGGATTATTACGTGGCGAACAAGCTGATGAAGGGCTTCATCGGCAGCGGCAATATCGACACGAATTCTCGCCTCTGCATGTCGTCTGCCGTCGCCGCGCACAAGCGTGCATTTGGCGAGGACGTCGTGCCGGGTTGTTACGAGGATTTCGAGGAAGCGGACCTCATCGTGCTTGTCGGCTCCAACACGGCCTGGTGCCACCCGATCCTCTATCAGCGGTTGCTCGCAGCGAAGACGAAGCGTAACGCTCGCCTCGTCGTCATCGATCCGCGCCGCACGGCCACCTGCGACGATGCCGATCTTCACCTGCCCATCGCGCCGGGCGCCGATCTCGCGCTTTTCAACGCGCTATTCTGTGAACTCGCGGCGCGCGGCGTCACCGATCCGGACTATGTCGCAAACCATACCGAGGGGCTCGACGAAGCGCTTTCCGCCGCGCGCGAAGGTCACGGCTCCATTTCCGCGGCAGCAGAAGCCTGCGGCCTCGATGCGCGCGATATGGAAACCTTCATCCGCTGGTTCGCGGAGACGGAGCGCACCGTCACCGCCTTCTCGCAAGGGGTCAATCAGTCGAAGACAGGCGTCGATCAGGTCAACGCCATTGTCAATTGCCATCTTCTCACTGGCCGCATCGGCAGGCCCGGCATGGGGCCTTTCTCCATCACCGGCCAACCGAATGCGATGGGCGGACGCGAGGTCGGCGGCCTCGCGAACCAGCTCGCCGCTCATCTCGATTTTTCGGAAGAGGGTTGCGCCACGCTCTCCCGCTTCTGGCAGACGGATCGCGTCGCGACCTCCCCCGGTCTCAAGGCAGTCGATCTCTTCGACGCGGTCGCAACCGGTCGCGTGAAGGCGCTCTGGATCATGGCGACGAATCCGGTCGTTAGTCTCCCCAACGCGGAGTTCGTGCGCCGAGCGCTTCGAACTTGCGACTTCGTCGTCCTTTCGGACTGCATCGCGAACACGGATACCGCCGCCTGCGCGGATATCCTGCTGCCTGCCGCCGCCTGGGGTGAAAAGGATGGCACGGTGACGAATTCGGAGCGCCGCATTTCCCGCCAGCGTGCCTTCATGGCGCCGCCCGGCGAGGCGAAGCCCGACTGGTGGATCGTCGGCGAAGTTGCCCGCCGCATGGGCTTTGCCGATACCTTTCCTTATCGCGGCCCGGCGGACATCTTCCGCGAACATGCGCGTCTTTCCGGCTTTGAAAATGACGGCGCCCGCTGCTTCGACATTTCCGCGCTCGCTCATCTGAGTGATGCGGAGTATGAAGCGCTCGCTCCGGTCCAGTGGCCGGTAGATACGCGCGGCGGCACATCGCGTCTGTTTGGCAACGGCCTCTTCCCCACGCCGTCGGGCCGCGCCCGTTTCGTGGCCTCGGTGCCGCCTGTCCCCGCGAAGCGGCACGGCGCTTTCCCACTCGTCTTGAACAGCGGTCGTCTGCGCGACCAGTGGCACACCATGGCGCGAACCGGCCTCTCGCCGACACTGGCATCGAATGCGCCGGAGCCTGCCGCTGAAATTCACGAGGCAGATGCCCGCGCCGCTGGCATTGAGGATGGCGGTTTCATGCGCATCGTCACTGCCTATGGTTCTGGTATTTTTCGCGCTTCGGTGACGGCGGCGCAGCAGCGTGGCTCGCTTTTCGTTCCGATCCACTGGTCGAGCGTAACCAGCGCGATGAGCGGCGCCGGCCGCATGGTTCATCCCGAGACCGACCCGGTGTCGGGGCAGCCAGCCTTCAAACACACGCCCGCCCGGGCCGAGCCGGTCATGCCGCATTGGCGTGCCTTCTTTCTGTCGCGCCATGAGATTACGTCGCCGTCATGTGGCTATTGGGTGGTTCGGCGCTTGGAAGGCGGCTGGCTTTACGAGCTTGCTGGTCTCACCACGGCAGACGCGCCGCCGGACATCGACACTCTTGTGCAATTGCCCGATGCGGAAGTTGAGCGGGTCGAGATGCGCGACACGGCGCGCGGAGTGCTCCGTCAGGCAAGGGTGCGGGACGGTTGCCTCGCGGATTGCCTGATGCTGACGCGAACCGGTGAGCTTCCGTCGCGCGACTGGCTCGTCGGTCTTCTCGCCCTTGAGGCGCTGGATGAGAATGTGCGCCGCGCCCTGCTAACGGGTCATCCAGTCGAAGGGGAGGGTGGAGAGGGCCGCATCGTCTGTGCCTGCATGGGCATACGCTCCGGCGCCATTCTCGCCGCAATCGCTGACGGAGAGTGCGATGTCGCGTCGATTGGCGCGTGCACGGGCGCGGGCACGAATTGCGGATCGTGCCGCTCCGAAATCCGCGGCCTGATAGAACGGACAAGAACGGAGGAAGCCGCATGACCGCTCTGAAGGGGAAGACACCGTTTGTTTCGTTCGTGGGCGCAGGGCCTGGTAACCCAGACCTTCTCACCCTTCGTGCCATGCGCCGGCTCAAAGAGGCCGAGATCGTCCTGCATGACGCTCTCGGCACACGGGAAATTCTCGACTTGCTCCCGGCGCCCGTGCGGCGCGTGAACGTCGGCAAGCGTGCGGGACGGCACGCCATACCGCAGGAAGAGATCAATCTCCTGCTCGTCAACCTTGCTTTGCGCGGGAGACGCGTTGTCCGGTTGAAGGGCGGCGATCCCGCCATCTTCGGCCGTCTGGAAGAGGAGGTGGCGGCGCTTGCCGACGCAGGCATCCCTTACGAGATCGTTCCCGGCATCACGGCTGCATCCGCCGCTGTGGCTTCGGTTGGGCTTTCGCTTACCATGCGCGGCGTTGCGCGGCGGGTACAATTCGTGACCGGCCATACTCGGCAGGACGAGGCCTTCGACCCCGTGGCTTCGGGCATCGGCGATCCCGGTGTTACCAGCGTGGTCTACATGGCCCGCGGTGCTGCGGCTGGCATCGGCGCGGGTCTCATCAATGCAGGCTGGCCCGGAACGACGCCGGTTCTCGTCCTCGCAAGCGTGAGCCAGCCAAATGAAATCCACATTTGGGCCAGCCTGAATCGGTTGGCGCATGCCGTTGCTGCTCTGCCGGCGGACGCGCCGCTCGTCCTCGTATTGGGAAATGCCGTCGCTGCCAGCAAACTCCGGCGCGAGGCCGTTGCCGGGGCAGCCCATGAATTGCGCTTGCGAAGCCAAGAGTTCACTTTTCGAGCGGATGTTGACCCGGGCATTTGAGCTTGCATCCATTTCGTTGAGCCACCATGCGCACCAGGTCGACTTGGCTGTGACTTGCCGCGCCATTCGCCGAAAAGAAACTTTCAGAGTATCGTCATCGATCGCCGCAAATTTTTATGTGCACCGCACCCGCATGGGCGGGTACAACAGCGCAAACTAGGCCGCATGAATATTCCCGAAAACCGGGTAAGCTGTTGAACACGCAGACAAATAAAATTTCCGTCGCGCCGATGATGGACTGGACGGACCGGCATGACCGGTTTTTCCTGCGTCTCATCACGCGTCATGCACTTCTATATACGGAGATGGTGACGACGGGTGCGGTGCTGTATGGGGACCGCGAGCATCTTCTCGCCTTCGATCCGTCCGAACACCCCATTGCCGTTCAGCTTGGCGGCTCGGAACCGGCGGATCTCGCCGAGGCCGCGCGCATAGCCGGGGATTTCGGCTATGACGAGGTGAACCTCAATGTGGGCTGCCCTTCGGACCGGGTGCAGTCTGGCCGCTTCGGTGCCTGCCTCATGCGCGAGCCGGACCTTGTTGCGCGTTGTGTCGAGGCGATGCGGTCGGCGGTCTCCGTCCCCGTTACCGTGAAGTGCCGCATCGGTGTGGACGAACAGGAGCCCGAGGAGGCCCTCCCGGCCATGGCTCATGCCGTTCGCGAAGCCGGTTGCGAAACGCTCGTCGTCCATGCGCGCAAGGCCTGGCTTGAAGGTTTGTCGCCGAAGGAAAACCGCGATGTTCCGCCGCTCGACTATCCGCTCGTCTATCGCCTGAAGCAGGCCATGCCGGACATGACCATCATCCTCAATGGCGGCATCGCGACGCTCGACGAGGCGGAAGCGCATCTTGCCCATGTCGATGGCGCCATGCTCGGCCGTGCCGCCTATCAGAACCCCTATATGCTCTCAGGCGTGGACGCGCGTTTCTACGGCGACGATCGCCCGGTTCCCTCGCGCCATGAGGTGCTTGGTGCTTTTCTGCCCTATGTGCAAAGAGAATTGGCGCATGGAACACATCTTCATGCGATGACACGTCATATATTGGGGCTCTTTCAGGGGCGTCCGGGCGCACGGGCCTTTCGCCGTCATATCTCTGAAAACGCGCCACGACCCGGCGCGAATGAGCATGTCATTCGCGAAGCGATGGCGTTGGTAGGTGAAGAGACGAACGGTGAAGGGCGCAGCACGCTGTCATGGGCTTGATGGGAGGTGGCAAATCGCCTGACCCCTGCAGGACAGGTAGGAATTCCAGCCACGATACTCTAGATTTTTCGCGGCATCGGGGTTCTTCCCGTCCGTTGACCGCCAGCCGGAAGTTTTTTTCATGCAGATTGAAGCCATGTCGTTCATGGAGCTAGCGCCTTTTGCGCTCGGGCTCATTGCCACCGGCCTTGTCGCCGGCGTCCTCGCCGGGCTGCTCGGCGTCGGCGGCGGCATCGTCATCGTGCCCGTCCTCTATCATGTCTTCACGCTTCTCGGCATCGACGAGGCTGTGCGTATGCATCTCGCCGTCGGTACCTCACTCGGTACCATCGTGCTGACCTCGATCCGTTCAGTCCGTGCGCATGCCAGGAAAGGCGCGGTCGATTGGCCGATGCTGCGCAGTTGGGCCGCGCCCATTCTCGCAGGCGTCGCCATCGGAACGCTGATCGCGGCTTACGTCAGCGGCGATGCACTCACTGGCGTTTTTGCCACCATCGCGATCCTCGTTGCGGCCAATCTCGCTTTCGGCAAGGAAAGCTGGCGTCTCGGCACGGAGCTTCCCGGCAAGCCGGCGCAATATTCCGTGGCGGGCGTCATCGGCGCGCTCTCCGCGCTCATGGGCATTGGCGGCGGCACCTTCGCCGTCAGCTTCATGACGCTCTACGGCAAGAATCCGCGCGAAGCGGTGGCGACCTCATCCGGCCTTGGTGTCTTGATTGCCGTCCCGGCGGTAATCGGCTTTGTCTGGGCCGGCTGGAACGATCCGCTGCTTCCGCCTTTCAGCTTCGGCTATGTGAACCTGATCGGCATTGCCTTCATCGCGCCGCTCTCGGTGCTGGCCGCGCCCTGGGGCGCTGCCATCGCGCATGCGATCAGTCACAAGGCGCTCATCCGCGCTTTCGCCTTCTTCCTCGCGCTGACATCGCTGCAGATGTTCTACCGGCTGTTTTTCGGCTGACCGTCAGCCGAGAAACCAGTCCATGATCCGTGCATTCTCTTCTGCCGGATAGGTGTGGGAGAGGTCCGCGATCTCGCGATAGGTCACCTCCGCACCTGCTGCCGAAAGCTCCGATGAGGCGAGCCGAGCCATGTCGACCGCGAACATCCAGTCGAGCGCGCCATGCGTGATGTAGACCGGCAGGCCGTTCAGCCGCGCCGGATCGGCGGAGCCGATGAGCATCGGGTGCCACGCGGACGAAACAGGCGCGAGATGCGTATAAGGTCCGCCCGCCAGCCCCGCGAGATAGGTGAAGGTGCCGCCATCGCTCATGCCGGTCAGCAGCACATGGGTAGCGTCGATGTTCCAGCGTTCGTTTACATGCGCGATCATCCGCGCCAGCGAAGCGCGGTCCTGCTCCGGCTCCATCAGCGACCATGTTGTGTCGAGCGATGTCGGGCTGAGAAGAATGGCCCCGCGTGAGCGCGCTGCCGTAAGCCATGTCCAAAGGAATCCGCGTCCATGTCCACTGCCACCATGACAGGCGACGATCAACGGGTGGGGGCGGGTGGCGTCATATGTTTCCGGCACATAAAGCGAGAAGCCGCCGCGCTGTTTTCTCTCATTGCCGAAATGATGAATGCCCGTGCCCTCTTTCCCGACGCCTTGCGCCAGCTCCTCGACCAGCGCCTCGTTGTCCCGCGCGCTGTCGTCGAGGAAAAAGCGGTTCACCGGCGGCAGCATCGCCGAAACGGGATAAAGCGCTTCCATCGCCCGCGGCCCGTGCCGCATGCCGCGATAGGCGGCGAAGATGGGCCCGCCCGGCGACGACTGATCGCCCACCGCCTCGCGCAACCCCTGGAACACGGCCTCCGTCTCGTCCGCCGCTTCCCGGACATGTGCCGCGAAGGCGGAAAGATGCTTCGGCCATTCCGCCGCGTCGAAGGCGGGCCGCGCTTGCTTCAGCTTCGCCGCCACCGGCTCCATCTGCTCGACCAGGCTTTCCAGCAGCGGCGGATGCATGTGCCGCGCGATGAACGACACCGCATCCATCCCCTGCAACAGCGCGGGCAGTAGCGTATCGACGGCCGCGATCAGCTCATTGCTCGGTGTTTCGCTCATGGCATTGCCTCCCGGTTTCTCGTTGCTGCGAGAGTGACCGGAGGGGCAGGGGAGGGCAAGCGCGGAAGTGGCTCAGATCTTCTGGTCGTACTCGCCGACTTCGGGCTGCGCGGAGAGGTGCCTGTCTAGTTCCGCGAACATGGCCCGCATGTTCGCTTCCGATGCCGGGCTTTCCACCACGACAACGAGCCCCGGCTTGTTGGACGACGCACGCACCAGTCCCCATGTCCCATCCTCGACGGTCACGCGCACGCCGTTCACGGTCACGACATCGCGGATCTTCTGGCCGAGGAGTTTCTCACCCTTCTCCGCCATATCGGTGAAGAGCTTCACCATCCGCTCCACCACTTCGTATTTCTTCTCGTCCGGGCAATAGGGCGACATGGTGGGCGAGCCCCATGTCTTCGGCAGGTCTTCGCGCAGCTCCGACATCTTCTTGTCCGGGTTGCGGTCCAGCATGTCGCAGATCGCGATCGCGCTGACGAGCCCGTCGTCATAGCCGCGCCCGATCGGCGGATTGAAGAAATAGTGTCCCGACTTTTCGAAGCCGACAAGGGCGTTCAGTTCATGCGCGCGCCGCTTGATATAGGAGTGGCCGGTCTTCCAGTAGTCGGTCTTCGCGCCGTTCTTCTGAAGTACGGGATCGGTGAGAAAGAGTCCGGTCGATTTCACGTCGACCACGAATTGCGCGTTGGCATGCCGCGCTGAAAGATCGCGCGCCAGCATCACGCCCACCTTGTCGGCGAAGATTTCCTCGCCCGTATCGTCCACCACGCCGCAGCGGTCGCCGTCGCCATCGAAGCCGAGGCCCACATCCGCGCCCGTTTCCAGCACCTTGTCGCGCAGCGCATGGAGCATTTCCATGTCTTCCGGGTTCGGATTATAGCGCGGGAAGGTCCAGTCCAGTTCGCAATCGAGCGGGATCACTTCCACGCCGATCCCTTCGAGCACTTTCGGCGCAAAGGCACCCGCCGTGCCATTGCCGCAGGCTGCGACGACGCGCAGCTTGCGCTTGATCTTCGGGCGGTCGGTAAGATCCGCGATATAGCGTTCCGCCATGCCTTCCACACGGATATAGCGTCCGCCCTCGCGCGCCACGCCCTTGCCGTTCAGCACGACCTCTTTTAGACGGCTCATTTCGTCCGGCCCGAAGGTCAGCGGCCGCTGCGCGCCCATCTTCACGCCCGTCCAGCCGTTTTCGTTGTGGCTCGCTGTCACCATGGCAACGCAAGGCACATCGAGTTCGAATTGCGAGAAATAGGCGACGGGCGAAAGCGCGAGTCCGATATCGTGCACCTCGCAGCCCGCTTCCATCAGGCCGATGATGAGCGCCTGCTTGATCGAGGCGGAATAGGAGCGGAAGTCGTGCCCCACCGCGATCTTTGGCGCCACGCCGAATTCATGGATCACCGTGCCGAGCCCCAGCCCCAGTGCCTGCACCCCGACGAGGTTGATTTCCTTCTCGAAGAGCCAGCGCGCGTCATATTCGCGAAACCCGTTGGGAGAGACGAGCGGCAGGTTTTCGAAATCCGGTGTGTTGGGCTTCAGATCGGTGCGCGGCTTCAACGTCATGTTATCTCCGAGGAGGCGGGTTGGAGCGTTTCCAGGTCAGGGGCCTCCGTCAAGATGAAGAGGGCGGCTCGCCGCCGGGAAACGCGACAAAACAATAAGTCTAGATAGTTCCTTATAGCGAATTTTCAGCGTCAACGGATGACAGTCTGATCCGCTATTGAAGGCCCGAATGAGGCGGGAGAATGGCGTCTCGATCAGTAGCGCAGCATCAGCCGCTCGCCCCGCACCTCGAAGGAGGCGAGCCGCCCGAGGAAGCTCATGCCGAGCAGGGATCTGTCGAGTCCGCCCCGCGAGACCGAGGCATCCACGTCGCGCAGGGTAATTCCACCGACCTTCACCTCCTTGAGCGTGATGGCGGCGGCATGGATGACCCCGTTCGCCGTGTTGTAGGGAATGGTATAGCGCAACGATGAAAGATCGATGCCGATCCGCTCTGCATCTGCCGTACTGAGCGCCACGTCGCTCGCGCCCGTATCCACCATGAAGCGCACATGAATACCGTTGACCAGCGCATCGGCATGGAAATGTCCGGTCATGTCGCGCGAGAGATAGGCCGTGCCCGGCTCGCTTGTTACCGGCGCGGAAGGCGCAAGTTCGCTGCGCAGACGGCTTCCAACATCCGAAAAGACGTCGCGATAGGAATAACCGATCACAAGCACGAGCCCGATCGCCACCCAGGCCAGCGCCTGCTTCAGCGCCACCCCCGCGCGCTCCCGCCAGCCCATGATGACGCTGGTGCCCACCAGCGCCAGCAGCAGCACGCCATAGACGAGGCGCATCCGTGCATTCTCGCTGTCGAGTGCACCCGGAAAGCGGTTCATGAGGAGTAGCAGCAGCGCCGCGGCCCCCAGAAGGAGCAGGGCGGCCCATGTCCAGTTGTTCTGTCTCATGGAGGTGAGCCTAACGCAGGAAGTTGAGAATTGCGTAACCGGTAACCTTCTCCCCCTTTTTCTGAATCTGGAATCCTCCAGCCCTTGGAAGCTGCGCGACAAGCTCTTATTTACATGTTAGAGTTGAGTTGATTGTTAATTCACTTATATAAAGAGTGAAATATTGAGCGACCCGCAGGATAAAGTCATATCGCTGACAGGCGTCCGCCAGGCCTCTCCCGTCCCGGAAGGTGCGGCCGAGGCGGCGTCCGCGCTTGGTCTGCCCGAGTTCGAGCCGGGCTGGGTCTGGCTCGTCGGTGCAGGGCCCGGCGATCCGGGTCTTCTCACGCTTCACGCGCTCAATGCGCTCCGCCAGGCCGATGTCGTTGTCTATGACGCGCTGGTGGATGAGACGGTCCTGCAATTTGCCGGTCCGCATACCACTCTCGAATATGCCGGCAAGCGCGGCGGCAAGCCGAGCCCGAAGCAGCGCGATATTTCCGCGAAGCTGGTGGAGCTTGCGAGCGCGGGCAAGCGCGTGTTGCGCCTGAAGGGCGGCGACCCCTTCGTCTTTGGCCGGGGCGGCGAAGAAGCGCTTGCGCTTGTCGATGCGGGCATTCCCTTCCGTGTGGTTCCCGGCGTGACGGCAGGTGTCGGCGGCCTCGGCTATGCCGGTATCCCGGTTACGCATCGCGACGTGAACCACGCCGTCACCTTCGTCACCGGCCACATGGCGGGGGGCGATGTGCCCGAAAATCTCGACTGGCCCTCCATTGCCAAGGGCTCGCCCGTCATCGTTCTTTATATGGCGCTCTCCCATCTCGGCGAGATTTCGAAGCTGCTGATTGAAAATGGTCGCCGGGCGGGTGAGCCCGTCGCTCTTGTGCGCAACGCGACCTTGAAAGATCAGTCGGTTCTCGAAACGACCCTCGGCACGGCAGCGCAAGACGTCGCCCGCGCGGACTTCAAGGCGCCTGCCATCATCGTCATCGGCGATGTCGTCAAGCTCCGCGAGGGGCTCGACTGGCTTGGTGCCATTGATGGCCGCATCCTCCAGCGCGATCCGCTGAATCTCCGCACGAAGCGGGATGCCGGTTAGGTTTTCTCGTTGCGGCAGCGGGGACCGGGGCTTAAAGAGGACAAAACTCCTCTTCAGGGCAGGCGGATATTCATGAGCGACGATGTAGTGAAAGACAGCAACGGTAACATCCTTGCCGATGGCGATAGTGTCATGGTCATCAAGGATCTGAAGGTGAAGGGCACGTCCGTCACCTTGAAGCGCGGCACCGTTGTGAAAAACATCCGCCTCACCGGCGATAGCGGCCACATCGAATGCAATGCCGCGAAGGTGAAGGGGCTTGTCCTCAAGACCGAGTTCCTGAAGAAGGCGTGACAGGCCACCCTCAAAATAAACTTGTCCCCCTCTCTTCCTCCGTACCCATATTAGTTCGATCTCGCTCCACCGAAGGGCGCG
>AZIJ01005752.1_pt1 | contig 16775 bp, 17 predicted proteins | sample 359151 | NCBI WGS metagenome assembly AZIJ01 (sample SAMN02429718, study PRJNA222666) | marine sediment metagenome | biome: Sediment sample; isolation source: enrichment culture of sample MGS-ElMAX(UA) from oil contaminated site at the... | place: Egypt: El Max | collected 2013-01-23 | depth 9.22 m m | reverse complement strand
CAAGTTGTGGCATACAACTCACCTTTTAACACCATGGGGATATCGCGTGCGAGGACATCGCGTAGCATACCGCCAAAACAGGCAGTCATGGTACCCATAATCACGCAGATGAGTGGTGAAAAACCTGCTTCAAAGGCTTTCAGGGCGCCCATCACGGTAAAAAACGAAACGCCCACCGCATCAGCGAGTAACAAGGTTTTTTGATGAATGTAATCTTTGTAGCGCAACCATAGAATAGTGACTAAAGCGGCAAGGGCAACGGTGTATAAATAGTATGGATCGTATACCCAAAACACCGGCATATCTAAAATGAGATCGCGCGTAGTTCCACCACCGATAGCGGTTACGGTAGCCAATACGATGACGCCAAAGCCATCCATGTTTTTGCGAAACGCCAATAAGGTGCCAGAAACCGCGAAAACGGCGACGCCTAAATGGTCAATCCAATAAAATAATGTGGCCAATTCCATGTTGTTATTGTGGTTCCTAATATGGTTCTTAACCGTTGCACGTACTGAAATACTAGTTTACGTCAATTTACTCCCTATTTAAGCAGAAATTCGTTAGAATGCCCGCCATTCATTAAAAATTAGAAATTAGGGCTTGTTTGCAATATATTCAGCCCCATTTCTAACCTCAATAACTTAAAAATACAGTAAGGGGATATTCATGGATTTCTTAATTCCAACAGCGTACGCACAAGAAGCCGGAGCACCACAAGGTGGCGGTATGGAACTGGTTTTCATGCTGGTTATGTTCGGCTTGATTTTCTATTTCATGATTTACCGTCCACAAGCAAAACGTGTGAAAGCGCATAAAGAATTGGTATCAAGCATCAGCAAAGGTGATGAAGTACTGATGAACGGTGGTTTTGTTGGCCGTATCAGCAAAATTTCAGACGATAAAGACTTTATGGTGATCACAGTTGCCGAAGGTATGGAAGTAACAGTTCAGAAATCAGCGGTTACTGCAGTACTGCCAAAAGGTACGATGAAATCTCTGTAATAAGAGATAAGGATTTAACGTGTTAAATAAGTTTCCGTTGTGGAAGAACTTGATGGTAATCGCCGTATTGGCGATTGCTGCCTTGTATGCGCTTCCAAATTTGTACGGTGAAGATTACGCCGTGCAAATCTCGGCAAGTCGTAATGCATCTGTAACGACAGATACGTTAGGGCGTGTTGAACAAACCCTTGAGCAATTGGACATCACGCCCAAGGGTGTCACGCTTGAGAACGAGCAGATTTTGGTTCGCGTCAATTCTGACGTTGAACAGTTGCAAGCTCGTGATGCGTTGCTAAAAGAGCTCGGCACCAACTACATCGTTGCATTGAATCTAGCACCGGCGACGCCAGAATGGTTAGCGGATATTGGTGCAGAGCCGATGAAACTCGGTCTTGATTTGCGCGGCGGTGTTCACTTCTTGATGGAAGTGGATATGCAAGAAGCCGTGCGTAAAATCCAAGATCAAATGCGCGATACGGTACGTGCTGAATTACGTGAAGAACGGATTCGCTCGACCAGTATTCGCCGTGACGATTCTGAAGTTGTAATCCAGTTGCGCAGTGCTGAAGACTATGCTGCCGCGGAACAATACTTAGACAACCGTTATCCTGGTTATACGCTGATTGAAGACGAAGCAACGCAAACGCTGCGTCTGCGTATGACCGAAGCAAAACTGAAAGAGACCCAAGATTACGCCATTTCACAAAACGTGACGATTCTTCGTAACCGTGTGAACGAGCTTGGTGTTGCCGAGCCTATCGTGCAGCGTCAAGGTGCTGAGCGCATTGTGGTTCAATTACCGGGCGTGCAAGATACAGCTCGCGCTAAGGAAATCTTGGGCGCAACAGCGACCCTCGAGTTCCGTTTGGTCGATGATGAAAATAGTTTGCGTGATGCCGAAATGGGTCGTGTACCGTTTGGTTCAGAATTGTTTCCTAACCGTAACGGTGGTAACACCTTATTACGCGAAGACGTGATCTTAACCGGTGACCATATTGTTAATGCCACGTCAGGTTTTGACGAAAACCAGCGTCCACAAGTGAGTATCTCACTCGATGGTGCTGGCGGTGACAAAATGTCGCTGGCGACACGCGATAATGTTGGCAAACCGATGGCCACGTTGTTTATTGAATTTAAAGCAACTGGCGAGCGTGACGAGAACGATCGTATTGTGTTCGAACGTCACGCGGAAGTCATTAACGTTGCCACTATTCAAGCCCGCCTAGGTAGCAATTTCCGAATTACTGGTATCAGTTCGCAACAAGAAGCTCAGAACTTAGCGCTGTTACTGCGTGCTGGTGCTTTGATTGCACCAATCCAAATCGTAGAAGAACGAACTCTAGGCCCAAGCCTCGGTAAAGAGAATATCGCGCTGGGAACACAAGCTATCTTGTGGGGCTTTATCCTCGTTATCTTCTTTATGGTGCTGTATTACAAGAAGTTTGGTCTGGTTGCGAACCTTGCTCTAACGGCTAACCTTGTTCTTATTGTTGGTGTTATGTCCATGATTCCGGGAGCGACCTTAACCTTGCCAGGTATGGCCGGTATTGTTTTGACTGTTGGTATGGCGGTTGATGCGAACGTACTCATATTTGAGCGTATTCGCGAGGAAATTCGTGACAAACGAAGTCCGCAACAAGCCATTCACCATGGTTATGACAGCGCATTTTCGACCATTATGGATGCCAACATTACCACGTTGATTGTTGCAATCATCTTGTTTGCGGTGGGTACAGGGCCAGTTAAAGGCTTTGCGGTAACCCTCGCAATCGGCATTATCACCTCGATGTTTACCGCAATTATCGGTACCCGTGCAGTTATAAACGCTGTCTGGGGTGGCAAGCGCATCGATAAATTGTCGGTATAAGGGGTACTGTTATGCATGAGATTATTAAGACAAATAAAACGATACCATTCATGCGCTATCGTCTTGGCGCATGGTTTATTAGTGGCTTATTGATTATCGCGTCTATCGTGAGCTTGAGCGTCAACCAGTTGAACTGGGGGCTTGATTTCACTGGTGGTACCGTCATCGAAGTTGGCTATGAAACTGCCGCTGATTTGCCAGCAGTGCGCCAAACCCTAGACGCCAATGGGTTCGGTGGCGCCGTTGTACAAAACTTCGGTACACAACAAGATGTTTTGATTCGTATCGAGCCGCGTGAAGGCGTTAAAGCACAAGAGCTAGGTAATCAAATCTTATCTTTGCTACAAGCCGAATCTGACGGTCAAGTGGAAATGCGTCGGATTGAGTTCGTTGGGCCGCAAGTGGGTGACGAGTTGACCGAGCAGGGTGGTTTAGCGATGTTAACCGCGCTGATCTGTATTCTCATCTATATTGCATTGCGCTTCGAGTGGCGACTCGCTCTCGGTGCTGTAGGCGCATTGGCGCACGATGTCATCATCACCCTTGGCTTGTTCTCAGTGCTCGGGCTTGAGTTCGATCTGACGGTATTGGCAGCGTTGCTCGCGGTAATTGGTTATTCAATTAACGATACCGTGGTGGTATGTGACCGAATTCGTGAAAACTTCCGTAAGTACCACAAAGGTACCTCGCAGGAGATTATTGACGGTGCCTTAACGGATACGATGAGCCGGACGGTGATCACGTCGTTAACCACGATTTTAGTATTGATGGCACTATTTTTCTTAGGCGGCCAGTTAATCCATGGTTTTGCGACAGCGTTATTGTTTGGTGTCATCATTGGTACCTATTCATCAATCTATATTGCCAGCTCATTAGCGCTTGCGCTTGGTGTTAGTCGTGAAGACTTGATGCCGCCAGAGGTGGAAAAAGAGGGTGAAGATTTAGACCCGATGCCATAGGGCTAAAGTCACAAACAAACGGAGATAACGATGCTAGTAGTCATATCGCCAGCAAAGAACTTAGATTACGACAGTCCATTGCCAACTGCTGAATATTCGCAGCCGCGCATGTTAGAGCGGGCGCAGGAACTGGTGGATCGGTGCCAAGCGCTATCTCCGATGCAGTTAAGTGAATTAATGAAAATTAGCGATAAGTTGGCAGGTCTCAATGCTGCTCGGTTCGCCGAGTGGCATACGCCCTTTACGCCAAACAATGCGCGTCCTGCTATTTATGCATTTGACGGTGATGTATACAGTGGTTTAGCCGCAGAAAAGTTATCTGCTGAATCAATTGCCTATGCTCAGGAACATTTACGCATATTGTCAGGTCTATATGGTGTATTGAGGCCACTCGACTTAATGCAGCCTTACCGATTAGAGATGGGCACCAAGCTCGACACGTCGCGTGGACGTAATTTGTATGAGTTTTGGGGCGATGAAATTACTGACATGCTCAATGAAGATTTAGAGACGATCGATTCAGAGCTGGTCATTAATTTAGCGTCACAAGAATACTTCTCAAGCGTGCAAACAAAACGTTTGAAAGCGCAAATTGTGACCCCAGTGTTCAAGGACGAGAAAAACGGTGAGTACAAGGTTATTAGCTTTTGGGCTAAAAAAGCACGCGGCATGATGGCGCGCTATATTATGACCGAACAGCCGAAGTCAGTGGCAGAACTGCGCCAGTTCAACGCCGGTGGTTATCGATTTAACGCCGATGAATCTACCGATAGTGAATTGGTTTTTTATCGAGCTGAGCGCGATCAGAAATAATCGAGCAAGGGGCAAATAATGAGAGATTTTGGGCAAGATCCATCACCGGCAGCAACAACCTCCACCAATAAAGGTAAGTTGATTATCAGTGTTATTGTGTTACTCGCAATAGCAATTGCTGTGGTGTTCTATCTTGCCAAGCAACAGGAGCAAGCGGCGAAGCCAGAAATCAAGCAACCTGCGCCAGTTGTTCAAGAGTCTCAACAACCAGAACCCGAAGCTGAACCGGAAACCTCGCCAGAAATTGATGAGCCGGTGCCTGAAATTAGCGAAACAGTTGAACTAGAGCCTGAACCTGAGCCGGAAGTACCGTTGCCAGACATGGCGAATAGCACCACGGCAGTGTTAGATGAACTGAAAGCTGCAGAGCAAAACGTTGAGCCTATCTCTGGTCAGCAACTGATTCGAGATACCGTTGTGTTTGTCGATAACTTGCGCCAAGGGTTAGTGATTCGCGAGAAAGCTGTTATTGCAGGCCCTACCGCGTCATTCCGAGTGCTCGAACAAAACGGCAAAATTTATATCGACCCGCGTAGCTATGATCGCTACAACCCAATGGTTGACTGGTTTGTTAGTTTAGATACAGATGTGTTGGTGTCGATGTTTGAACGCTATCAACCGCTGGTGAAGCAAGCCCTTGGTGAAATTGGTTACCCCGACCAAGATCCAAACCAGATGTTGTTAGAAGCGATTAACGTGTTGCTGGAAACTCCGTCGGTTGGAACCGTTATCGAATTAAATGATGACAGCGTCATGTATCGCTATGCAGACCCGACCTTGGAAGCATTGCCAGCAGCACAGAAGCAAATGTTACGTACCGGTCCAGATAATATTCGCCGTATCAAATTGAAACTTGAAGCGATTCAAGACGCATTAATGCAGTAAGCAACCATGACACAATCTTATTCTGAGTCCATACCGGATAACGTTAAAGGGGCATTTCCGTTACGCGGGAATGCCTTTAGTCGTTGGGTTGGTCGTGTTGGCTTGCGTTTGTTGGGTGGCTGGCGTGTCGTTGGCGATTTGCCGCATGTGAAAAAGGCGATTATACCGGTTGCACCGCATACCTCGAATTGGGATTTCTTTATTGGTGTTTTTGCCATGTTGGCACTTGGCCTGAACTTAAGTTACCTCGGCAAACACACCATTTTTCGTTTCCCAGTAAATGGCTTATTGCGTTGGCTGGGTGGAATTCCTGTTGATAGACGAGCAGCCAGCGGCGTCGTTGAGCAAATGGTGGCGCAGTTTAACCAGCGCGATCATTTAATCTTAGCGTTGTCACCAGAGGGAACACGCAAGAAAGTCGCCGAGTGGAAAAAAGGTTTTCTACATATCGCGCAGGCGGCGCAGGTACCAGTGGTGCCGATTGCACTCGATTTCTCAAGGAAGGTCGTGGAGATTACCCCAGCATTTATGATCACCGGTTCAATTGATGATGAATTGCAGCGAGTTAAAGATGCTCTGGCTCATGCAGTAGGAAAATATCCAGAACATGCCTGATTGGCAAAATTGTGCTATTATCCCGCCGATTTTTAGAAAAGGATCCAACCATGAACGTCATTGAAGGCGGAATTGCCGCCCCAGGTAAGAAATTTGCGATTGTTGTTTCTCGGTTCAATCACTTTGTGGTTGATAGCCTACTCGAAGGCGCATTAACAACGCTGAAGCACTATGGCCAAGTCAATGCTGACGATATTACGGTCGTGCGAGTTCCTGGCGCTTACGAGATTCCACTGACTGCAAAAAAATTAGCTAAATCAGGTCGCTATGATGCGATTATTGCTGTTGGCGCAGTGATCCGTGGCGGTACACCGCATTTTGATTTCGTTGCTGGTGAAAGCAATAGTGGATTAGGTCGTGTAGCACTGGAGCACGAGATTCCAGTCGCGTTTGGTATTATTACCACCGACAGCATTGAACAAGCTATTGAGCGCAGTGGCACAAAAGCCGGAAACAAAGGCTCTGAAGCTGCTTTGAGTGCGCTCGAAATGGTTAATGTTCTGAGTCAAATTTAAGAGAGTTATTCATGAAACCAGCTGCACGCCGTAAGGCAAGAAAGCTCGCCGTTCAGGCAATATATTCATGGCAGTTGTCACAAAATAGCATGAGTGACATTGAAGCCCAGTTTTTAACCGATAATGACACCAGTAAAGTAGATGTTGATTACTTTTTGGCGTTAGTACGCGGTGTTGCTGGGCAATCATCAACTTTAGATGAAGCTCTTGAACCATTTTTAGACCGTCCGCTCAAAGATCTCGACCAAGTAGAACGCGCCGTGCTGCGTTTAGCTGCGTATGAGTTGCGTGAGCGCTTGGATGTGCCATACAAAGTTGCTATCAACGAAGCGATTGAATTAGCGAAATCGTTTGGCGCTGATGATAGTCATCGTTTTGTGAATGGTGTTCTTGATAAAGCTATCGACTCACTCCGCGCTGCTCGTCAGTAAGCGTTATTGCTATGGCCTTTGGCGAATTTGATCTGATTGAAACCTATTTCACACATCGTCTACCGCAACGTGACGATGTTGATTTAGGTATTGGTGACGACGGCGCAATTGCTCGGGTTCCTGAAAATAGTGAACTGGTGATTGTTACCGACACCATGGTTGAGGGCGTGCATTTTGATCGCAATACCCCGGCTCGCGCACTAGGCCATAAAGTCGTTGCGGTGAATCTTAGCGATTTAGCAGCAATGGGGGCAGAACCCGCATGGATCAGCCTCGCCATTACGTTACCGGAAATCAACGATGACTGGTTAACTGGCTTTGCGCATGGTTTACGTGAAATCTGCGATTACTACAATTGCCAACTCATTGGTGGAGACACCACACAAGGTCCGCTATCAGTAACGATCACCGCCCACGGTTTTGTGCCAACAGGCAAAGCGTTACGTCGCAGTGGTGCGAAGCCAGGCGACTGGATTTACGTGAGCGGTACCTTAGGTGATGCTGGGTTAGCTTTAGCAGCCCGGCAACACCGCCAGCAGTTAAGCCCAGATTATCAGCGTAAACTCACTGAACGCCTGTATTTTCCGTCGCCGCGTGTCGCCTTAGGTCAATCACTACGTGGAATAGCCAGTAGCGCTATCGACGTATCAGACGGGTTACTTGCCGATTTACGCCATATTCTCAAAGCTTCGCATGTTGGTGCACGTTTAAGTGTCGACGAAGTACCTTTATCGTTAGCCTTAACGGAGAGCCTCACCGAGGAACAAGCACTGATTTACGCTTTAACGAGTGGCGATGATTACGAATTGTTGTTTACCGTGCCAGAAGCCCAGCGGGGCTTGTTTGATACGGTGACTGCACATAGCCCAAGCAAACCCGTATGCATAGGACGGGTCACCAAAGATGCCGAAATGATTCAGTTGTTACATGATGACGAACCGTGGCAACTCCCCGATATTACCCCAGGTTTCGAACATTTTCGTTCGCCTGCTAAATCGCCAGCAGAGTAAATGATGAAGCGTTTATTGTTGCATCCAGTTCATTGCTTGGCTTTTGGTTTTGGCAGTGGGCTTGCGGCAAAAGCGCCGGGAACCTTTGGCACGTTAGCAGCAATTCCACTTGTTTATGCAATGCAACTGAGTGGTTTGCTCACCTACAGTATCATTACCATCATTGCTGCCATCGTTGGCTTTTGGATTTGTGGTTACACCGCAAAAACATTAGGCGTGCATGACCATCCTGCGATTGTTTGGGATGAAATTGCTGGCTATATGATTGCAATGATTGCATTGCCATTCACGTGGTACAACGTTTTGGCGGCATTCGCACTGTTTCGCTTTTTTGATATCGTCAAGCCAGGACCAATCGGTTGGTGCGATCGAAACTTAAAAGGTGGGGCGGGCATTATGGTTGACGACTTGCTGGCCGGAGTGGCCAGCACCGTAGTTTTACATGCTGCTCATGCGTTGCTTAATCTGAGCCTCTAAGCCTGCGGCATCGAGTTGTAACTCAGCACGGATTTCTTCTTGGCTACCATGTTTAATAAACTCGTCAGGTAAGCCTAAATGAAGCATTTGCACTGTCTTACCTTGTTGCGCCAAGTATTCACTGACGGCGCTACCAGCCCCACCAGCAACTACATTTTCCTCAACACTCACCAATAGATCGTGCTCAGCGGCAAGCGAATCGATGAGGTTGGTATCCAGTGGCTTCACAAAACGCATATCGGCCACGCTGGCATTAAGCGTTTCAGCACAGCTCATCACCTCGCTAAGCAATGTACCGAAGTTAAGAATCGCGACCTTTTTACCTTCACGAACCATGCGGCCTTTGCCGATCTCAAGCTTCTGCATTTGCTCATCCATGCTCACACCCGTGCCATTACCGCGTGGATAACGAACGGCTGCCGGCCCTTGGTGCAGGTGGCCGGTGAAGAGCATATTACGACACTCGTTTTCATCGCTCGGTGTCATGATGACGATGTTCGGCACACAGCGCATGTAACTGATATCGAACGCGCCTTGATGGGTTGGGCCATCGGCACCAACAATACCGGCTCGATCAATCGCAAATAGCACCGGTAAATTCTGTAGCGCCACATCGTGAATGAATTGATCGTAGCCACGCTGTAAAAACGTTGAGTAAATCGCAACCACCGGATGATAGCCGCCGATTGCTAAACCCGCACCAAAAGTTACCGCGTGCTGCTCGGCAATGGCAACATCAAAATATTGCTGTGGAAACTTCTGCGAAAACTCGACCATACCTGAGCCTTCACGCATAGCTGGTGTTACGGCCATAAGTTTCTCATCTGCAGCAGCCATTTCGCAGAGCCAATCACCAAATACTTTTGAATAAGACGGCGTAGCGGCCTTTTTGCTAGGTAATGAGGTTTGCGACGGATCAAATTTAGGCACACCGTGGTAACCAATTGGATCTTTTTCAGCCGGTGCGTAGCCCTTACCTTTGCGCGTCACAATGTGCAAAAACTGTGGGCCCTTCAAATTACGCATATTGCGAAGGGTATCAACCAACAGGTTCACATCATGACCATCAATCGGGCCAATATAATTAAAACCCAGCTCTTCAAAGATCGTGCCCGGCGCAACCATGCCTTTCATATGCTCTTCGGCGCGGCTCGCAAGGTGAGAAATGCCTGGCATACCTTGCAATAGCTTTTTACCGCCTTCACGAATGGAGGTATATACCTTGCCCGATAATACGCGCGCCAAATGGTTATTCAATGCGCCAACATTTTCCGAAATCGACATGTCGTTGTCATTCAGAATCACCAACATGTCGGGTTTGATATCACCCGCGTGATTCAAGGCTTCGAAAGCCATGCCCGCGGTAATCGCACCATCGCCAATAATCGAAACAACTTTTTGCTGGGTATTGTTGCGTTGTGCAGCAATGGCCATGCCTAAAGCAGCGCTAATTGAGGTACTCGAATGGCCGACGCTGAGTGTGTCGTATTCACTTTCTGGACGCCATGGGAACGGGTGTAAGCCGTCTTTCTGACGAATGGTATGCAGTTGGTCTTTACGGCCGGTGAGAATCTTGTGTGGGTAGGCTTGATGGCCAACATCCCATACGAGTTGATCATGCGGTGTCGAGTAAACGTAGTGTAGCGCCACCGTCAGCTCAACGGTGCCTAACCCGGAGGCAAGGTGACCACTGCTTTGGCTTACTGAGTTTAATAGAAACTCGCGCACTTCGGCACAGAGCTGCGGCAACTGACGTTCGTTTAACAAACGTAAGTCGGCAGGTGTATTGATGCTGTCCAACAAAGCTGTTGAAGCGGCTGAGTGACTACTTGATGACGACATGTATTAATGATCCCGGTTCAGCAGATGATCTGCGAATGCTTCCAATAATTGGGTATTGTAAGGAATTTTGCCCAGCGCATGAAGCGCTTTATGGTGTAAATCGTTGAGGCGCTGCTGCGCACCCTCTAAGCCAAGTAAACTCACATAGGTGGTTTTGTTAGCTTCAATATCGCTACCTTGGGTTTTGCCGAGCGCTTCAGTATTGCCAATTACATCTAAAATATCATCGCGCACTTGAAATGCTAACCCTAAATAATGCGCAAAAGCATCAAAGTGGGCGCGATATGGCTGTGCATCGTCGTGGCCGGCGAGTACTCCCAGTTGTACCGCTGCTCGAATCAGCGCACCGGTTTTATGAATGTGCACTTGTGCGAGTTCTGATTCAGGCACGGCATTGCCGGTGGCTGCTATATCTAAAGCTTGACCGCCGCACATACCACGATCGCCACTGGCATCAGCCAATACATGAATCATTTCGAGTTGGCGTGTGGCGTTTAATTGTTTATCTGGTGTACTGAGTAACTCAAAAGCTAATGTTTGTAATGCATCACCTGCGAGTATAGCAGTAGCATCATCAAAGGCGATATGACAAGTCGGGTGGCCACGTCGCAAGCTATCGTTATCCATGGCTGGTAAATCATCATGCACCAATGAATAAGCATGAATACATTCAACCGCAGCTGCGGCGCGCTCTAAACTATGGGCATCAGCGCCGCATAACGCACCGACGTGCAAGGTCAAAAAGGGCCGCACACGTTTGCCGCCGAGAACCAGCGCATAATGCATTGCTTCATTTAATCGCGGTGCTATTGCTACACGTTCTTGCAACAAGCGCGACAAATAGTTGTTAATGTGCTCTTTAGTGTCGTTGAGCTGCTGCGTCAGATTCACGCCTCATCCTCAGCACTTGGTTGAAATGGCGTGAGATTTTCTTGGCCTTGCTGCTGCAATAGCCGGCTGACTTTTTGTTCCGCTTGTTGCAGTTTCTGTTGGCTCAAACGAGATAATTTTACCGCTTGCTCGAATTGCTCCAGCGCTTGTTCAAGAGGCAACTCACCCTGTTCTAACTGCACAACAATTTTTTCAAGTTGTTGCATGGCTTGTTCGAAAGACAAATCACTCATAAGGCATGGTATCCAGTAGCTACGTGGAATAATGGCGCACAAGTTACCTTGATTCCGCAGCGTGGTCAAATCAGGTATAATGCCGCCTTTTTACACTCAGTAACAGTAACGGCATCAAATAATCTCATGAAATTTATAGTTCGATTGCACGCAGAAATCACCATTAAAAGTAAAGGCGTTCGGAAACGCTATGGCAAGGTACTGGTAAATAATCTGAAAAGTATCTTGCGCCGTAACGACGTTAACGCCAAGGTGATCTGGTGTTGGGATCGAATCGAGGTTGTTGTTGCCGATGACGCACAACAAGATGCGAACCAAGTGAGTGATATTTTACAACGAGTTCCTGGAATTTCTTGGTTTAGCCGTTCGCATGAGCTACCACTTCCCGAAGGCGACCCAACCGACTTCACGCCAATTATGGAAGAAGTATTAGCGTGCTGGCAGGCTATCATTCCGGGTCAAAGCTTTGCTGTGCGAGTGAAGCGAAAAGGTGAGCATCCGTTTCGTTCCCTTGATTTAGAGCGCTATTTAGGCGGTGCCATTCTCAAACATTGCGCGGATAGCAAGGTCAACCTGAAGAAGCCGGACGTTGAAGTTCGCGTTGAAATTGATCATGACGTTGTGCGCGTGTTCGGGCACAAAGAACAAGGCTTAGGTGGATTCCCGTTACCAACACAAGAAAATGTGTTGAGTTTGCTCTCCGGTGGTTTTGACTCGAGTGTTGCCAGTTTCCAGTTGTTACGCCGCGGTGCGCGCGTGCACTTTTGCTTTTTTAACCTAGGTGGCGCGCAACACGAAACAGGCGTTCGACAAACGGCTTATTACCTTTGGCAGCAATACGCGAGTTCGCATCCGCTAAAGTTTATTAGTATTGATTTTGCCCCTGTGGTTGAAGAAATTCTCACCAAGGTTGATAACGGCTTGATGGGCGTGGTGTTAAAACGGCAAATGTTAAGGGCCGCGGAAATCGTTGCGAACAACTTACACACTGCGGCGATTGTTACTGGTGAAGCGCTAGGACAAGTATCAAGCCAAACATTGAGTAACTTAAGTGTGATTGATGAAGCAACCGATAAATTGGTACTGCGCCCGTTAATCACCATGGATAAGCAAGAAATCATTAACATTGCGCAACAAATTGGTACCGCCGATTTTGCCCGAAGTATGCCAGAATATTGTGGTGTGATTTCGAATAAGCCAACGGTCAAGGCACAGCGCGATGCGCTAGCTGAAGCTGAAAGTCAGCTCGATAGTGAATTGATTAAGCAGGTGGTGCGTCAATCGCGAGTTGAAGATGTGAGCCAAATAGGTGAAGCAACTGAGCAACGCGTTCAAAAAGTTGATGCAGTGCAGAGTGTTAACGGTGCGACTCACGAAATCATTGATATTCGCAGTCAGGATGAAGTGGATAATAAGCCTTTTAACGCACCAAAAGACGATATTGTGGTTCGCCATATTCCGTTTTTCAAATTGGCGACAGCGTTTGCTGATTTAGATAATAGTAAAACTTATTTGTTGTATTGTGAAAAGGGTGTCATGAGCAAGTTGCAGGCTTTGTATTTACAAGAGCAAGGGCACCAAAATGTAGCGGTATATCAGCCGCCGTCAAAGTAAACAAAGTGGCTTAAATCAGAAAAGCAGTAAGGAAATTGAATGACGTCAAGAAACATTGCGCGGCTTATATTTTTAATCGTACTGATTGGGCTGTCTGCTGCATTCTTAATGCAAGTATCAACCAATCAAGTACCGCGCTTTGAAAATGCTGACAAAGTGGTGCATTTTGGGGCATTCTTTGTTTTGGCTCTGACGTTCCATCGCGCTTTTCCGATTCCAATCTGGGCCGCTTTAGTGATTCTGACGCTGTATGGCGTGGCCATAGAGTGGGTGCAAGATATGTTGCCGTATCGCGACGCAAGTTTGGGCGATTTGATTGCCGACGCGGCAGGCGCTTCAACCTATTATGCCTATGCTTACTTTAGGTTTCGTCAAAAGAAAAAAGCGAAGTAAATTACTTCGCTTTCTTTTTGTTTGCTTCTTTTTTCTTTGCCTTTTTCTTTTTCGCTTTCCCCGGCGTTGGGAACTTGTATTGCGGCCGTAAGTCGTCAAACACACGACGTTCAAGTTTGACTTTCTGGTAGCGCTCTATACGACCGAGTAATTCGGCATCATGCGCTTCCACCAACGCAATAGCTAAACCCGATTTGCCGGCGCGGCCAGTGCGCCCAATACGGTGCAAGTAAACATCCGCAGTCTTCGGTAAATCAAAGTTCACCACCAACTCGATGTCTTCCACATCAATACCGCGTGCGGCAACGTCGGTTGCGATCAGGGTGCTGTCTTCAAACTTTTCCATGCGCGCAATAATGCGTTGGCGATCGGATTGTGGCATGTCACCGCGTAACGTTAAGGTTTTAATACCAGCCGATTGTAACTTGCCCGATAACTCTTCAACGCGCTCACGGGTACGAACGAAGATAATACGGCGTCCAGTATTTTCAGCTAGCACACGCTCAAGAAGTTTAAACTTATGCTCGGCAGTATCCGCTTGATACCAACGCTGTAAGATTTTGCCGCGCTCGCGCTTCGGTGGTTCCACGGTAATGTGCTGCGGTTCTTTTTGAATTTCCCCAGAGAAGCGTTTAACACCAGCGCTTTCTAATGTGGCTGAGAACAATAAAGTTTGCTTGAGATGCCGCGCCTCATTTACCAACTGCTTCACCGCACTACTGAAGCCCATATCGAGCATACGGTCAGCTTCATCAATAATCAGCCACTCGACGTTTTCAAGTTCATATTGGTCAGCGCCAATCAAATCTAGTAAGCGTCCTGGCGTTGCCACCAAAATATCATGATTAGCCTGAAGCTGTTGATGCTGCGAACCATAATTCACACCACCAGTAATCAACACCGTTTTGAGTTCTGTGGTTTCACCAAACGCATCCGCTTGCTCAGCAATTTGCTGAGCAAGTTCGCGTGTTGGTGCCAAAATAAGAATGCGTGCTGACCCCGGTTGGCGACGAGGAAAATCCAAGAGATGCTGGATAGCCGGCAATAAAAAGGCGAGCGTTTTACCAGTACCCGTTGGTGAATTGACTAACAAGTCTTGACCATCCAAAGCTGCTGGAATAACTGCTTGCTGTACTTTCGCTGGCTTGTTAATGTCTGCAGCCTTGAGAACATCGATGAGTTCGTCATCCAGTTCTAATTGTTCCCAATCGGGTGTCATGCTTAGTTCCTGTCGTTACGGATAAGTAGTGCGCTAAATGCTTACGGAGAAGCCAATGGGCTTTCAATGCCGGCAATTTTACCTCAAAGATGACCAATGTGCGATGAAAGTTAGCACCGATAGCCTGCTGTTCGGAGCTTGGGTTCAGGTAGGCATGGCGCAACGCATACTGGATATGGGCACCGGTTGCGGCATTCTTGCATTAATGTTGGCACAACGTAGCGCAGCCACGGCAATGATTGAGGCGGTTGAGCTTGATCCAAACGCGGCAATACAAGCTCAGCAAAATGTGTTGGCATCGCCGTGGTCCGACAAAATCGTGATCACACAAGGTGATGTAATCACCGCGGCTTACCGTGAGAATCAGTACGACCTCATTGTCATGAATCCACCGTACTTCGCCAACCATCTGGCGAGCGCTTCCAAAGAGCGTGAATTAGCACGGCAAGGCACCGGCGATATTTGGCAGGCGTGGCTGCATCGAGCCGCTCAGTTACTTGCACCAAACGGTCGTATTGCCGTGGTTGCACCAATACAAGCACTAGATACAATTGCTGCTGAATTAGCGACCATGAACTTGCAATTGGCGCGCCAATGCAAAGTTCAGAGCATCCCGAGAAAAGCACCATATTTAGTTTTGTTCGAGTTTGTCAGAGATTTAGAAGAGCAATCGAAGAAGTTCGAGCAAGTTGTGATTCGCGATGAAGTAGGGCACTACACAGTAGGCTTTAAGCAAATAACAAAAGACTTTTATTTAAACTTTGAATAAAAACTGCGCACTTATTTAATAAGCTAATTAAATAAGTGCGCAGAGCTTCTTTAAAACTAATAATTAAGACTGACAGTTACAGTCCAAGCACTTTCTTACCTTGGCGGAAAGTAATATCCACAGGAATATCAGCAGCCGACAAGCGATCTAAATCGGCTTGTAACTGCGGGCTAATATTGCCCATGGTATCAAAGAGCTCGCCTACACCTTGGTAATCGCCGTTACCTTGAAGCGTCAGAATCTTCTCTGACAAACTATTCATCGCTGCGCGCATCGCATCCATATTCACTGAATATTGACCTTGTTCATTGCGCGAAAACGCACCCGCTTGTTCAAAGAAGTTAAAGCGAATCATGTTGGCTTTGCCGTGGGCACTTGAGGCACCAAAACGTACCGAGCGGAAGATACCCGCCAAGAACGTGGTGTAATAATCCTCGAGCACGCCTTCAGTAATGACACCAGCTTCGAGCAACTGCGTCACCATGTATAAGCCTAGAATATCGGCTTTGCCTTCTTCTAAGGCTGAAGCGTGTTCTTTCAGGGCCTCACGCACGGTGCCTTCTGCGCCAACTAAGTTTTTGATACCAAGGCCGTGTGCCACTTCATGGAACATCGTATTGGCGAAAAACGCATTAAAGGTAATGTGCTGGCGTTGCTCAGGCACTATGAGCTCGTCGGCTATCGGCAACATGATTGCGTCGAACTTGGCGCGCATGGCGTTTTTCAGCTGTAATCGGCGCGTGCCTTTTTCCAACTGAACTTCTTCGTCATTGGGCAAGTTGATAGCAATGGTTTTACTGCCAGCATTCGAGTGACCGGCATAATAAACCACATCGTATGCATTAAGCTGCGCACCTGCACCAGGTACTTCGGCTTTGTATTCAGCAGGTACCGGCAGATTTTGCTGTAGCTCAGGTAAGTACTGCGCATACACCGCTAACTTTTCGCTCCACTCGAGGTCTTTAATTAACACATAAGACTCGAACGCTGCACGATAGCCGTATAGCTGATCTTCATAGCTTTCAATTGGGCCAATCACCACATCGATATCGTTGTTGGTCATGTCCATCCAAGCGAAATCAGACGGCTGATATTCGTTGCTCAAAAACGCATCAGCACGCATGCTGAGATAATTTTTGAAGCCTTCGTCTTCAGCAAACTCAGCAGCCTCACGTAATAACCCCGCTGCTTTTTCTAACTGTGCACGATACGCCTCGTTGTAAGGTATCGCGTAAAG
>AZIJ01019243.1_pt1 | contig 16982 bp, 16 predicted proteins | sample 359151 | NCBI WGS metagenome assembly AZIJ01 (sample SAMN02429718, study PRJNA222666) | marine sediment metagenome | biome: Sediment sample; isolation source: enrichment culture of sample MGS-ElMAX(UA) from oil contaminated site at the... | place: Egypt: El Max | collected 2013-01-23 | depth 9.22 m m | reverse complement strand
GGCTGCCGGCCGCGGTGGCGTTCGCCAGTGGGGTGCTGGCCTCCATGGTGTTCCGCACCGTGCCGCCGCGCTCGGTGTACAATGCGGTGGACTGGCCGGTGGTGGTGCTGCTGGGGGCCTTGATCCCGGTGGCGGATGTGATGGAATCGAGTGGCACCGCCCGGCTGGTGGCCGGCTGGTTGCTGGATGGCCTTGCCCAGGGCAATGCCCTGGTGGCACTGGCGCTGATCCTGGTGGTGACCATGACCCTGTCGGATGTGATGAACAATGCCGCCACGGCGGCGGTGATGTGCCCCATTGCCCTGGGCACCGCCAGCCAGCTGGCGGTTAATCCGGATGCCTTTTTAATGGCGGTGGCCATTGGTGGCTCCTGCGCCTTTCTGACCCCCATCGGCCATCAGAACAACACCCTTATTCTGGGGCCCGGTGGCTTTCGCTTCGGGGACTACTGGCGACTGGGGCTGCCGCTGGAGCTGCTGGTGGTGGCGGTCAGTCTGCCCATGCTGTTATGGATATGGCCGCTTCAGGCCGGATGAAACGAGGAAATGCCCATGCAAAACGAACTGGACAACCGCATTATTCTGGAAGTGTTTGACAAGATCCGGCGCTTTGGCGAGCCCTATGAGGATGGCCATATGCTGGAGGGCATCGTTGCCAAAAGCGATTTCGACGGTTACAGCGTGGTGCTGGAAGGCAGCGGCGTGACCCTGCAGCTCAATTTTCACCAGAGCTACCATTTCGAGTACGCCACCACTGGCCTGAAGGATCAGTTCATGGCCAAGGTGGAGTACATTCACCGTCATTTCAACGAGTCATAACGGCACACAACACATCGTCATGCCGGCAAATCTAACATCGTCATACCGGGCTTGACCCGGTATCTTGCTGCAGAAAGATCCTGACCGGGTCGCGACGACTTTCGTCAGGATGACGGCCTGAGCGTATCATTAATCCGGCGACGGTCAGCCCAGCCGGCTTGCCCGCACGCTGCGGCCCTTGATCTTGCCCTGCTGCAGGTGCTTGAGTGCCTGCCGGGCCACGTCCTTGTGCACCGCCACGTAAGACTGCATTTCGGTGATGTCGATCTTGCCGACCTGTTCCCCGGCAAGGCCGGCGTCCCGGGTCAGGGCACCGAGAATGTCGCCGGCGCGGATCTTGCCTTTGCGCCCGCCGGCGATGTTGAGGGTGACCATCTCCGGCTGGCGGGGCGCGGCCTGGCCATTGAGGGCATCCAGTGAGCCCTGTGCCATGGGGGCACGCTGATATTCCTCAATCAGGTTGACTCGGTAGGCCTCCTGGGCGCTGTACAGGCTCAGGGCCAGGCCCTGCTCGCCGGCGCGACCGGTGCGGCCGATACGGTGCACGTGCACCTGGGGATCGGGCGTGATGTCGTAGTTGATCACCGCCGCCAGCTCCTTGATGTCCAGGCCCCGGGCCGCCACGTCGGTGGCCACCAGAATATTGGCGCTGCCGTTGGCAAAGCGCACCAGCACCTGATCCCGCTCCCGCTGTTCCAGATCGCCGTTCAGCGCCAGGGCGGCAAAGCCCAGGCCGTTGAGGTGGTCGGCCACTTCCTGGCAGGCCCGCTTGGTGTTGCAGAACACCACGGCGGAGGCGGGGGCATAGTGGGCCAGCAGGGTCGCCAGGGCCGCTTTGCGTTGCGCGGGGGTGACTTCAAACAGCAGCTCCACGATGTTGCCGGCGCTGTGCTCATCGGCCACCGCAATTTGCTGAGGCTGGCGCTGCAGGCCACGGCTCAGCTCGGCAATGCCATCGGGATAGGTGGCGGAAAACAGCAGGGTCTGGCGTGCGGCGGGAGCAAAGGCCACTACCTTGCGAATATCGTCGGCAAAGCCCATGTCGAGCATGCGATCCGCTTCGTCCAGCACCAGGGTGTGCAGGGCATCCAGCTCAAGGCTGCCCTGCTGCAGGTGCTTGAGCATGCGGCCCGGGGTGCCCACCACGATATGGGCGCCGAATTGCAGGGTGGCGGTCTGGGCCGCGGTGGGCGAGCCGCCACACAATGACACCAGTTTGACGTTGGCCATGGCCCGGGCCAGCTTGCGCAGCTCCCGGGCCACCTGATCCGCCAGCTCCCGGGTGGGGCACAGCACCATGGCCTGAACCTGGTTGCGGCTCACATCTAGGCGCGACAGCAGCCCCAGGCCAAAGGCCAGGGTTTTGCCGCTGCCGGTACTGGCCTGGGCAATCACATCCTGCCCGGCCAGCACCAGGGGCAGGCCCTGAGCCTGAATGGGGGTCATACGGGTGTAGCCCAGGCTGGTCAGGTTATCGAGCAGGATCGGCCCCAGGGGCAGAGTGGAAAAGTCGGTGTTGGTCACGGCAGGCTCTTGCGGTATCGAGAAAATGTAAGGGGCCGGAATGGCCGGGCGCGCATCATAGCAGAAAAGCGCCAAGGGTGGTGTTTTTCTGGCCGGCGAAGACAACAACGGCGCTGTCGATGACAGCGCCGTTGGCATCATAAAAGGCTGGTCGGCCTTAGTTGTGCTTGTGCAGCTCGGCGTTCAGCTCAACGGCAGACTTGTTGGTCTTCACCTCGATGCGGCCGGTCTGGGAATTGCGACGGAACAGCAGATCCGGCTTGCCCGCCAGATCGGCGGCCTTGACGGTCTGCACTTCCTGGTTCTTGTCATCCAGCACGGTGACTTTCGAGCCGGCGGTGATGTACAGGCCGGACTCGATGGTGCAGCGATCTCCCAGGGGAATGCCCAGGCCCGAGTTGGCGCCCAGCAGGCTGCCTTCGCCCACGGAAATAACGATGTTGCCACCGCCGGACAGAGTGCCCATGGTGGAGCAGCCACCGCCCAGATCGGAGCCATTGCCGACCACCACACCGGCGGAGATGCGGCCTTCCACCATGCTCACACCCAGGGTACCGGCGTTGAAGTTGATAAAGCCTTCGTGCATGACGGTGGTGCCTTCACCTACGTGGGCGCCCAGGCGAATGCGGGAAGCATCACCGATGCGTACCCCGGCAGGCACCACGTAATCGGCCATTTTCGGGAACTTGTCCACGGAGTTGACGCTGATGGTGCGCCCTTGAGCACGGGCCTGCAGCTGACGTTTAGACAGCTCGTCCACGGCGATGGCGCCTTCGCTGGTCCAGGCCACGTTGGGCAGCAGGCCGAACATGCCGGACAAGTCCAGACCATGCGGCTTGACCAGGCGGTGGGACAGCAGCGCCAGTTTGAGGTAGACCTCGGCGGTGCTGGCAGGGGCGGTATCGGTTTCCAGCAGGGTCACCACCAGCGGCTGGCGGGTGCCCTCCAGGGCGTCGGCGATCTCGGCCTGCTCGGCGGCACCGGCTGCCAGGAAGGCCGCTTTCAGCTCAGCCAGTTGCGCGGCGGTGATGTCAATGGCGGCATTGCCACCCTGATAGCCAATCTGGTCGGCCACGGCGGCGATCAGGGCATCATCCGCGTGCAGCAGCGGCAGGTTGTAGTAAACCTCCAGCCATTCTCCCTTGGCGGACTTGGTGCCCACGCCCAGACCGAAAGCAAAGTTTGCCATGGTGTTCACTCCGTTAATTTTGTTGCTTTCCTGAAATTGATGCACCTTTTATCACATTTTGCCCTCGCGGTTGAGTTCATCTACCAACTTTTCTCGCAATTGCGTCTGCTCCTGTTCAGTTAATGGCCGATCTTCGCCGTTGGTGAGGCTGAAAAAGTCTTCGACCCGCTCGCCGATGGTGGTGATCTTGGCGGCATGCAGGTTCAGCCCCAGCCGGCTGAACACGGCGCCGGTACGGGCCAGCAGGCCGGGGGTGTCGAGGGCAACCAGCTCCATCAGGGTGCGCTTGCTGCTGCGCTCCGGCTCCAGAAACTGTACCCGGGTGGGCACATCAAATTCCCGGTGCCGGCGGGAAGGGGGGCGAATGCGTATCACCGGCGGAGTGCGGCTGTTCAGGGTCAGGCTCAGATCGGTGCACAGTTCGCTCAGGCGATCGCCACTTACCGGTTGGCCGTCGGGCTCGAGCACGATAAAGGTATCCAGGGCGTAGCCGTCTTTTGAGGTCATGATCTGGGCATCGTGAATATTGAGGTTTTTCTGATCCAGTGCCGCCGCCACCCGGCCAAACAGGTTGGGGGAGTCGGGGCAGTAGATAAACAGCTCGCTGCCACCCCGGCTCGGCTGCTGGCTGATCTGCACCAGCGGTTGTTGGGCGTTGCCATGGGCCAGAATGTGCCGGCTGTGCCAAGCAATCTGCTCCGGCGTATGGCGCAGAAAATAGTCGGCGGGAAAACGGGCCCACAGTGGTTTGATCTGTTCAGGGGAGGTATCCAGATGCTCCAGCAGCCGGCGCGCCTGCTGCTGGTTTTCGCGAATGCGCAGGCGCAGATCCGGTGGGTTTTCCAGTCCCCGGCGCAGCGCTTTCTGGGTGGCAAAATACAGCTCGCGCAGCAGGCTGCCCTTCCAGTCGTTCCACAGGGTATCGTTGGTGGCGCAGATGTCGGCCACGGTCAGGCAGTAGAGAAAGTCGAGGTGCAGCTCGTCCCGTACCTGGGTGGCAAAGTCCCGGATCACCTCCGGATCGTGAATGTCCCGGCGCTGGGCGGTGACCGACATCAGCAGGTGCTGGCGCACCAGCCAGGACACCAGGCGGGCATCGGAGCGGTCGAGGTCATGCTCCAGGCAAAAGGCCAGGGCGTCATCGGCGCCCAGGGTGGAGTGATCGCCGCCCCGGCCCTTGGCAATATCGTGAAACAGCCCGGCCAGCAGCAGCAGCTCGGGCTTGCGCAGCCGGTTGACGATATCAAAGCACAGCGGATGGCTGCGCTGGTAGCCGTCATCGCGAAAGCGGCCGAGGTTGGTCAGCACCCGGTGGGTATGCTCATCCACCGGGTAGGCGTGAAACATGTCGAACTGCATCTGGCCGACGATTTTGTTCCACTGGGGAAAATAGGCGGCGAGGATGCCGTAGCGGTGCATCAGGGTCAGTGCCAGCCGGCCGCTGCCGGGATGGCGGATCAGCATCATGAACAGCCGGCGGCAGTCGGCCCGCTCGCACAGAAAACCGCTTAGCCGGCGCCGCGCTTCTCGCAGTTGGCGCAGGGTGGTGGAATAGATGCCGGTGATCTGGGGATGGGCAGCCATCTGGTAGAACAGCCGCAAAATGGCGGCGGGCTCCCGGTTGAACAGCTCGGGATCGACCACGTCAATCAGCCGCCCGCGCAGGCGAAACTCCGGGGTCAGGTTTTTCACGTCCATGGCGATATGACCGAGAATGGCCTCGTCAAACAACTGCAGCAGCATTTCGTTGAGTTCGGCCACTCGGCGTACCGTCTGATAGTAGCGCTTCATCATGTGCTCGATGGCCTCGTTGCCCTCACCGGCGTAGCCCAGGGCGGTGGCGACCGCCCGCTGGCGGTCGAACAGCAGCCGGTTGTCGGGCCGGCGGATCACGGTGTGCAGGGCAAAGCGCAGCTTCCACAGAAAGTTCTGGCAATCCTGCAGCTCGTCGTACTCGGCCTGATCGAGAAAGCCGTGACTGACCATTTCTCCCAGGGTGGTGGCGCCGAAGTGACGGCGGGCCACCCAGCTGATGGTCTGAATGTCGCGCAGCCCGCCGGGGCTGTTCTTGATGTCCGGCTCCAGCTTGTAGCTGGTGTCGTGAAACTGGCGATGACGCTGCTCCTGCTCGGTGCGCTTGGCCTCGAAAAAGGCCTGGCTGGGCCAGAATCGATCCGGGGCCGTGGCCCGGGTCAGATCCGCAAAGGTATCGTAGCAGCCGGTGATCAGTCGGGCTTCGATCAGGTTGGTGGCCACGGTAATGTCCTGCTCGCCCTGAGCCACACACTCGGCCACCGAGCGCACACTGTGGCCCACTTCCAGGTGCAGATCCCAGAGCTGAGTGACAAAGTCGCCGATGCGCTCGCTCAGGGGCTCGTCCAGTTGATGGCGGCAGAGGATCAGCAAGTCGATGTCGGAGCAGGGGTGCAGCTCGCCCCGGCCGTAGCCGCCCACCGCCACCAGCGCTAGCTCCGGGCTCTGGGCCAGGCCATGGCGGGCCCAGAGCCCGGTGAGCAACTGATCCATATGCTGGGAGCGGGTATTCACCAGTTCGTTGATGTCGTCACCGGCATCGAAACGCTGCTCCAGCCAGCCCTGCAGGCGGGCCAGAATGTCCTTGCAGCGGGTCAGGGTCAGTTGGTCGGGAGACAACAGGGCAGGAGCGAGAAGGCTGGCTTCCATGGGCGGCATTTCCTTTTGAGCGGGACAGCCTCTAACTTAACAAAGCCGGTGAACGGGGAAAAGTGCGCCCGCATTCGGCATACTAAACCCTGTCCTTTTTCGGTGATGGAGTGCCATGATGCCAAGCCATGATCAACTGCCGCCCTGGCTCGGCCGGTTTACCGGCTCGGCCTGGCTGTTGCCGGTGGTGTTTGTGACATCGCTGCTGGAAGCGGTGATCCTGCCCATTCCCTTGGAGCTGTTGCTGATCCCGCTGATGCTGATGGAACGCCAGCGCTTGTGGCCACTGGCGGCCGCCGCCCTGGCGGGGTGTCTGGCCGGAGCCCTGCTGGGCTATGGCCTGGGAGCCTGGCTGTTCGACAGCCTGGGGCTGCGGTTATTGCAGGTGCTGGACGGGCAGCAGGCCTTTGACGCCTTCAGCCAAGAGCTGTCCCAGGATGGCTTTTTGGCCATCGTCATGGTGGGAGTGACGCCGGTGCCGTTTCAGATGGCCATGCTGGCCGCCGGCGCCGTGGGCTACTCCCTGGGGCTCTTTATGCTGGCGTCACTGATTGGCCGCGGCATTCGCTACTTCGGCCTGGCGCTGCTGGTGCGGCTGACCGGGGAGCAGGCGCTGGCGCTGTGGCGCCGTCATGCCCGAACACTCGGGTTTTCACTACTGGGACTGGCCTTGCTGGGTTATGGGCTCCGTCAGTGGCTGGGCTCCTGAACGAAGAAGAGGCGCCTTGGCGCCTCTTGCTTACTGGGAATGTAAGGGTCTTCCCGTGCTTTATTATGCAGGCTGACCTGCCGGTATTATGCTGACCGCATGATTACCTTTGGGGCCTTTTTCTATTTCGTAACGAACGACCTGGCCCGCTTTCAGGGTTCGGTATCCTTCCATCTGAATGGTAGAGAAATGGGCAAAGACATCCTCGCCACCCTCCGCCGGACAGATAAAGCCAAATCCCTTGGCATTGTTAAACCACTTAACCGTTCCGGTTGTCATACTTGTGCATCCTTTTACTCAAACATCCTAAACAACATTGAGAAACTGGCCGTGGCCAATTATAACTTCAGGCGATTTTTCGCCGGATGCGGCCGCCATCAAAGTCTCGAATGAAACTTTGATGGCGACCAGTTAACCACTCTAGTGAAACCGGTGAGGGAGTCAAGTGCTGCATGTCCCGGTTAAGGCCCCGTATTCGAGCAAAAAAACGTCATGGTTGCGGCGGTTGTTGACAGTGGCGGCGCAGGCGGTAGGGTGAAGGTAACAGGCCCGTACCGCCCGGCCAGGTGTAGCGGGATCCAATTCAGTGATTTAGAGTAACTATATGGGCAGGAGAACACAGCATACCCTGGATGACAAACTGAAGGAGGCGGAAGAAACCGCGCTGCAACCCCCTCCTATGTATAAGGTCATCTTGAACAATGATGATTACACCCCCATGGATTTTGTGGTGGAGGTGCTGCAAAAATTCTTCGCCATGGACACGGACAAGGCCACCGAAGTGATGTTGTCGGTGCATTATCAGGGCAAGGGGGTCTGCGGACAGTTTACCGCAGAGATTGCAGAGACCAAGGTAGCGCAAGTGAACAAGTTTGCCCGTACGCACGAACATCCGTTGTTGTGCACCATGGAGCAGGCATAAAATCACCCGAAGTGAGGGTGACCGTAGTTTCTTAGGGGAGGTGCCTATGTTGAACAAAGATCTTGAGAGCACGTTGAACGATGCCTTCAACGAAGCCCGCCGATCCCGTCACGAGTTCATGACGGTGGAGCACCTGCTGCTGGCCCTGCTCGACAACCCGTCGGCGAGGGAAGCCCTGCTGGCCTGCGGTGCCGATCTGGAACAGTTACGGCGCGAAACCTACAGTTTTATCGAGCAGACCACGCCGTTGATCCCCGTGGGCGACGATGAAATTGAAACCCAGCCCACCCTGGGCTTTCAGCGGGTGCTGCAGCGGGCAGTATTCCATGTACAGTCGTCGGGCAATGCGGAAGTCACCGGGGCCAATGTGCTGGTGGCCATCTTCAGCGAGCAGGAATCCCAGGCCGCCTACCTGCTGAAAAAAGTCGGCGTGGGCCGGCTCGACGTGGTCAACTTTCTGTCTCACGGTATTCGCAAGGACGGCGAGCAGGAAGACGCGCCCTCTTCCCAGCAGGAGGAGCAGAGCGACGAAGCCGCCAACAACCAGACCGAAGGCTTTGTGGTCAACCTCAACCAGTGGGTCAAGGAAGGCCGTATCGATCCGCTGATCGGGCGCGATCAGGAGCTGAACCGCACCATTCAGGTGTTGTGCCGCCGACGCAAGAACAACCCGCTGCTGGTGGGGGAAGCCGGGGTGGGTAAAACCGCCATTGCCGAAGGCCTGGCTTATCGCATCGTGCACAACGACGTGCCCGAAATCATCGCCGACAGCACCATTTATTCCCTCGATATGGGCTCCCTGCTGGCGGGCACCAAGTACCGGGGCGACTTTGAAAAACGCTTCAAGGCGGTGCTCAAGCAGTTTGAAAAGCAAAAGGGCGCCATTCTGTTCATCGACGAGATCCACACCATTATCGGTGCCGGTGCCGCCTCCGGTGGCCAGCTCGATGCCGCCAACCTGCTGAAACCGCTGCTCTCCAGCGGTCAGATCCGTTGCGTGGGCTCCACCACCTATCAGGAATACAGCCAGATTTTTGAAAAGGACAGGGCGCTGGCGCGGCGTTTCCAGAAAATCGATATTCTGGAACCCTCCGTCGACGATACCGCCAAGATCCTGCAGGGACTGAAAAGTCGCTACGAATCCCACCACGATGTGCGCTACACCAGCAAGGCGTTGCGGGCGGCCGCCGAGCTGTCGGCCAAATACATCAACGATCGCCATTTGCCCGACAAGGCCATTGACGTGATCGATGAGGCCGGTGCTCAGGTGCGCATGTTGCCGCCGTCCAAGCGCAAGAAGACCATAGGGGTGGGCGATATCGAAGCCATTGTGGCCAAGATTGCCCGCATTCCGGAGAAGTCGGTGTCCAGCTCCGACAAGGAAGCCCTGAAAAACCTGGAGCCCAACCTGAAAATGGTGGTATTTGGCCAGGACAAGGCGATTTCCGTGCTCACCGATTCTATTCGTCTGAGCCGGGCCGGTCTGGGCCACGAGAAGCGCCCCATCGGCTCCTTCCTGTTTGCCGGCCCCACCGGGGTGGGCAAGACCGAGGTCACCCAGCAGCTGGCACGCATTCTCGGCATTGAGCTGATTCGCTTTGATATGTCGGAATACATGGAGGCCCACACGGTCTCCCGCCTGATTGGTGCCCCTCCGGGCTACGTGGGCTTTGACCAGGGCGGTCTGCTGACCGACGCGGTGATCAAGCATCCCCATGCGGTGCTGCTGCTCGATGAAATTGAAAAAGCGCACCCGGATGTGTTCAACATTCTGCTGCAGGTGATGGACAACGGTACCCTGACCGACAACAACGGCCGTAAGGCGGACTTCCGTAACGTTATCCTGGTGATGACCACCAACGCCGGGGTTCAGGAAACCGTGCGCAAGTCCATCGGCTTCCAGCAGCAGGATCACAGTCATGATGCCATGACCGAGATCAACCGCACCTTTGCACCGGAGTTCCGCAACCGGCTGGATCACATCATCTGGTTCAACCACCTCGACATGGACATTATTCACCGGGTAGTGGACAAGTTTATCGTGGAGCTGCAGGCGCAACTGGATGCCAAGGGCGTTTCGCTGGAGGTCAGCGAGCCGGCCCGTCACTGGCTGGCGGAAAAGGGTTACGACAAGTCGATGGGGGCCCGTCCCATGGGCCGGGTGATCCAGGAACAGCTGAAAAAGCCGCTGGCCAACGAGTTGCTGTTTGGCGAGCTGGTGAGCGGCGGCACGGTGCGGGTTACCCTGGAAGGGGACGAGCTGCACTTCGAATTTCAGTCGGAAGCGTCCATGGCCTGAGGCCAGTCAGCACCGCAACAGCATGCAGCACGCCCGGCGCCGAGAAAGGCGCCGGGCGTTTTTTCTTCCAGCGAAAACGGAGTCGTGCCTGGCGATAAGGGCGAAGAGCTCGCCCCGGGCTATTCAGCCTGTTGCCTCAACCGAAACGGAGGAGCGAATTAGCGAGAGCGGAAGACGATGCGACCCTTGGACAGGTCGTAGGGAGTCAGCTGGACAGTGACCTTGTCACCGGTGAGAATGCGAATGTAGTTCTTGCGCATTTTTCCGGAGATGTGAGCGGTGACCACATGGCCATTTTCCAGCTCAACGCGAAACATGGTGTTGGGCAAGGTTTCCAGAATGGTCCCCTGCATTTCAATACTGTCTTCTTTAGCCATTGAATCCTCTTGTTAGCGCAGGCAATAAAAACGGCAGGGATCATGCCGGATTTCGCTTGCAGTGTAAAGTTTAGGCTCCGTCTTTCATCGTTTGCCAATGGCCGTCGATCAACCGCTGGTGGGGATGAAAATGCTGCTTGTAATTCATTTTGCGACAGCCGTCGACTTGGTAGCCGAGATACAGCCACTGCTTGCCGAGCTCACGAGCCAGCTGAATCTGGCTGAGAATGGCAAAGGTACCCAGGGATCTGTGCTCTTCGTCGGGATCATAAAAGGTGTACATGGCACTGAGCGCCTGGCTCAGCAGATCGGTCACCGCCACGGCGATCAGCCGCTCTTCCCGGTGAAACTCGACAAACACCGGCGGCAGCCAGTGGCACAATAAAAAGCCTTCATACTGCTGGCGGCTGGCCGGATACATGGAGCCATCCCGGTGGCGTTGGTTGATGTAACGCTGGTAAAGGGAAAAATACTCGGGCTTGTCCTGTTTACTCAGCCGAACGCGCAGATCGCGGTTCTTGCGCAGAATGCGTTTCTGGCTGCGGCCCGGGGCAAAGTCGTTGACCGCAATACGCAATGACTCGCAGGCCTGGCAGGCTTGGCAGCGGGGCCGGTAAATGTCGGCGCCGCTGCGGCGAAACCCCGCCGACAGCAACTGCTCGTAGCCCTCGGGGCACAGCAGCTCCCGGTCGAGCAATACCAGCAGTTGCTCCAGCCGGCCGGGCAGATAACTGCAGGGATGCTTGGGCGTCAGCCCCACTTTCAGGTTCACTTCCCTCATAGGCTCAGCTCATTCGGTTGCCAGCAGTGATTGGAAACGGGCGCGTGTTGCAGCTCTTTGAGTTTATGCAGAAAGCGGGAGCGGGGCCAGCTTACCACCCCCAGGCTGTGCAGGTGCGGGTTGGGCAGCTGACAGTCCACCAGTTCGCCGCCGTAGTGAGCAAAATGCCGGCACAATCCCAGCATGGCCAGCTTGGAGCCGTTGTCCACCAGATGAAACATGGACTCGCCGCAAAACAGCCGGCCCAGGCCAATGCCATAAAGCCCGGCCACCAGCCGCTGCTGGTCCCACACCTCGATGGAATGGGCATGGCCCTGGTGGTGCAGCCGGCAGTAGTTGCGCTCGATGTCGGGAGTGATCCAGGTGCCGGGGCCTTCTTCACGCAGCTCCCGGCAATGGCGAATGACCGCTTCAAAGGCGTGGTTCACGGTCAGCCGGTAGCGGTGTTTGCGGGCCAGCTTGGCCAGGCTGCGACTGACGTGCAGTTCATCGGGTATCAGCACGGCACGGGGATCCGGCGACCACCACAAGGGCGGCTGGGAGTCGTCATACCAGGGGAAAATGCCCATACGGTAGGCCAGCAGCAGCCGCTCGGGACGCAGATCGCCGCCCACGGCGAGCAGGCCGTCGGGATCCGTGAGTGCGGTTTCGGGAGCGGGGAACCACAGCCGCTCATCCAGTTGGGTCAGGTACATGGCGGCGTCTCACCTTGATGCGTTTTGCCAGTCTTCGCCGGTTTTCTGCTCAATGTATTCACGAATGAACTGGCGCACCTTCTGGGACGGGGTGACATCTTCTGCGGCGCAGAGTTGCTCAAACAGCGCCTTCTTGCGCGGGTCGATGAGCAGGGTCAGACGGGCGGTTCTTTGCTCCATAACTCCTCCGGGATACATCACATGTTAATCATATTAACATTGAATACGTGCTTGATGAGAATACAATCAAGGATTGTTCATGCCTTAACCCACAGCGGAGCCAGCCATGTCCCATCGCGCCCACCTGTTCTCCCTTCGCCCGGCCCATGCCCTGAATGAGGCCTGCCGGCGTGAGCCCTATGGCCGGGCACAGCTGATCAAGGATGTGCTGGCCGGGATCACCGTCGGCATCATTGCCATTCCCCTGGCCATGGCCCTGGCCATTGCCAGCGGGGTGGCGCCCCAGTACGGGCTCTATACCGCCATTATCGGCGGTTTTGTGATTGCCCTGACCGGCGGCTCCCGGCTGAGCATTTCCGGGCCCACGGCGGCCTTTGTGGTGATCCTGTATCCCATCGCCCAGAACTACGGCCTGGGCGGCCTGTTGCTGGCCACCCTGATGGCCGGTGTCCTGCTGGTGGTGATGGCGCTGCTGCGGCTGGGGCGGCTGGTGGAATACATTCCCGAGCCGGTAACCCTGGGCTTTACCGGGGGCATTGCCGTGGTCATTGCCGGACTGCAACTGAAGGATTTTTTTGGCCTGACGCCCACCGAATTGCCCGAGGCCTTTGTGCCCAGGCTGGTGGCCCTGGCCGGTCACCTGCCGCAGTTGCACTGGCCGAGTGTGCTGGTAGCCGGGCTGACCCTGGCGGTCATGTTGTGCTGGCCGCGCCTGAAAACCGGTGTGCCGCCGCACCTGCCGGCGGTGCTGCTGGCCAGCCTGGCGGCACTGTGGCTCAACCAGCAGGGGCTCGGCATTGACACCATCAGCAGCCGCTTCAGTTATTGGCTACCCGACGGCAGCCAGGGAGCGGGCATTCCTCCCGTGCTGCCGGCCTTCACCTGGCCCTGGCTGCAACCCGGAGCGGAAGGGGCCGCCATCGGACTAAGCTGGCCGCTGGTGCGGGATCTGCTGCCGGGGGCCTTTGCCATCGCCATGCTGGGGGCCATTGAGTCACTGTTGTGCGCCGTGGTGCTGGACGGCATGACCGGCAAGCGCCACAGCGCCAACAGTGAACTGCTGGGGCAGGGCATCGGCAACCTGGTGGCGCCGTTTTTTGGCGGCATACCGGCCACCGCCGCCATTGCCCGCTCTGCCGCCAATTTCAGGGCGGGAGCGGTGTCGCCGGTGGCGGCCATGGTGCATGCCCTGGTGGTGCTGGCGGGGCTGGTGTTGCTGGCTGGTTGGCTTGCTTACCTGCCGATGCCGGCCATGGCAGCGCTGCTGTTGGTGGTGGCCTGGAACATGAGTGAAGCCCCCAAGGCGGTGCATCTGTTCCACACCGCCCCCAAAGGCGACTTGCTGGTGTTTTTGACCTGTTTTTCCCTGACCATCGTGTTTGACATGGTGATCGCCATTACCACCGGCATGCTGTTGGCCACCGTGCTGTTTGTAAAAAACATTGCCGACATGACCCGGGTGGTGGACATCTCCGGTCACGAACGCCTTGTGCCCCAAGGCGTGCCGGCAAACTGGCGGGTATACAAGATCAACGGACCCCTGTTTTTTGCCGCCGCCGACCGGGTATTCAGCGAGCTGGCGCTGCTGGTTCGGGAGCAGCGGGGCGTGGTGCTGTATATGGATGCGGTGCCGGTGCTGGATGCGGGCGGCCTGTCAGCCCTGAACCGCTTTATTGACGCCTGCCGCACTCAGGGGACGGAAGTGGTGATCGCGGATCTGCAGTTTCAGCCGCTGAAAACCCTGGCCCGGGCCGGCATGGCCCCGGTGAAAAACAGCCTGAGCTTTCACCCCACCTTGAAAGAAGCGCTGGTGCATGTGCGGCACCCCGAGACCGCGGTGGCGTAAACCAAAAAACGGCGCTGTTTCTACAGCGCCGTTTTTCCTGCAGATATGCTGCTTCGTGATTACAGCTGAGCCTGGGCGTCCAGGTAGCGCTCGGCGTCCAGGGCAGCCATGCAGCCGGTGCCGGCGGAGGTAATGGCCTGGCGGTAAATGTGATCCATCACGTCGCCGGCGGCGAACACGCCTTCAATGCTGGTCTGGGTGGCGTTGCCGTGCAGGCCGGACTGCACCTTGAGATAGCCGTTTTCCATCTCCAGCTGACCTTCAAAAATGCCGGTGTTGGGCTGGTGGCCGATGGCGATAAAGACGCCGGCCACGTCCAGCTGTTCGGTGGCGTCGGACTGAGTGTGTTTCAGGCGTACGCCGGTCACGCCCATGTCGTCGCCCAGCACTTCGTCCAGGGTGCGGTCGGTGTGCAGCACTATGTTGCCGTTTGCCACCTTGTCCATCAGCCGGTCGATCAGGATCTTCTCGGAGCGGAACTGATCACGGCGGTGGATCAGGTGGACTTCAGCGGCGATGTTGGACAGGTACAGGGCTTCTTCCACGGCGGTGTTGCCGCCACCCACTACGGCCACTTTTTGGTTGCGATAGAAAAAGCCGTCACAGGTGGCGCAGGCGGATACGCCGCGGCCCTGAAAGGCTTCTTCCGAGGGCAGGCCCAGGTACTTGGCGGAAGCGCCGGTGGCGATGATCAAGGCGTCGCAGGTGTATTCGCCGGTATCGCCCTTCAGGCGGAAGGGGCGCTGGGTCAGCTCCACGGTGTGAATATGGTCGAATACGATCTCGGTCTCAAAGCGCTCGGCATGTGCTTTCATGCGCTCCATCAACGCCGGGCCGGTCAGGCCTTCCGCGTCGCCGGGCCAGTTTTCCACTTCGGTGGTGGTGGTCAGCTGGCCGCCCTGCTGAATGCCGGTGACCAGCACCGGGCTGAGGTTGGCCCGGGCGGCATAAACGGCGGCGGTATAGCCCGCGGGGCCTGAGCCCAGAATAAGCAGTTTGGCGTGTTTGGCTTGACTCATGTATTTCTCCAACCTTGGCAAATGGGCGACGATATTGGCTCAAGATTGTAGGGGATAGCGAAAGGGGAATAAAGAACCTCGGCGGGGTTTGCCGGCAGGCTGGGAGGCAAACGGCGAAAAAAAGAGTTATAACGAATAGTTATGCAATATAACTCCATTATATTTAAAGGCGATTTCAAGCGGAGCCCGCTCAAGACAAAATGCTGTGCATCCTGGGCCGAACAGCGAGTCTTTAAGGGCAATTCCGAAGCGGGGCCGGGGATTTCAGCACTATTGGCTGCTTTGCTTCAAGTGAAAGCGTTTGGGAGTGTTTCAGGGGAAATGCCTGTTCGGCATTTGTAAAATTGGAATTTGGCGCCTTTTTGCAGTTGCCAACAAACACTTGTGCTACCGGTTTGCCATTTATCATGTTAAGCTCCTGTTTTATGCGTTATTGTATATGTAATCAATAATTTCAGATTTTTATTTTGTTATTGCGGCCTGTCGTGGTGTGAAGCCCGACTTCGGCGACAGCAAGCATGTCTGAGCAGGTTGAAGGGATGCCGGTGCGCATGGCCTGATGCCGACCAAGTCCAGTATCAATAGTGGAATGTACCTAAAATGAGCCAAAGGATGGATGAAGTGTTGGATGCGAATAACCGGCCCCTCAAGGAGCTCGATCGCATCGACCGCAACATACTTAACGAGCTGCAGCAGGACGGCCGTATTTCCAACGTGGAGCTGTCCAAGCGAGTTGGCCTGAGTCCCACCCCTTGCCTGGAGCGGGTGCGCCGACTGGAACGTCAGGGATATATCGAAGGCTACACCGCCATTCTCAATCCCCAGTTTCTGGATGCCTCGCTGCTGGTGTTTGTGGAAATCACCCTGAACCGGGGTACCCCGGACGTGTTTGACGAGTTTAACGACGCCGTGCAGAAGCTGGAGGAAATCCAGGAGTGTCATCTGGTGTCGGGCGACTTCGACTACCTGCTGAAAACCCGGGTGGCCGACATGTCCGCGTACCGCAAGCTGCTGGGCGAGACCTTGCTGCGCCTGCCCGGCGTCAACGACACCCGCACCTATGTGGTGATGGAAGAGGTCAAGCAGAGCAACCGTCTGGTGATCAATACCCGTTAAGCTGTGCTATTGTGTCCCGCTCTGGTATTTTTATGCCGGCGGGACTTGAGACCACACTTTCAGCGAGCGGCCCCGGCCGCTCGTTTGTCGTTGTACCGGGTAACGGTGCGGCGGCGACTCTTTCCGTCGCGCAACCCTGATAATCTGAGCACCATCATCATAACGAGGAGCGGACGTTTGGCGGAGAAAAAGCTGTTTACTCCCATGTCTGGTTTGCAGCGTCTCTTTGAGGCCGGGCTGATAGCCATCATTTTACTGGCCGTGTTCATGATGCTGTCGCTGTTGTCCTATCATCCGTCGGATCCGGGCTGGTCACAAACCGCCTGGGGCGGTGACATCATCAACGCTGCCGGCCCGGCGGGCGCCTGGCTGGCCGACATACTGCTGTTTGTGTTCGGTTTTTCCGCCTACCTGCTGCCACCCTTCATGGTGTTTGTGGGGTGGGTGACCCTGTGGCGCCCCAAGGGGCTTATCGACATTTGCTACCTGACCCTCAGCCTGCGCATCATCGGTTTTCTGATGGTGTTGCTGAGCCTGCTGGCGCTGGCCAGCATGAACATCGGCGATATCTACTATTTTTCTGCCGGCGGCCTGATTGGCGACATGCTGGCCGGGGCCCTGGATCCGGTGTTTGGCGGCCTGGGCACCACCCTGATGCTGCTGTGCTGCTTTGCCACTGGCGTCACCTTTTTCACTGGCTGGTCCTGGCTGCTGATCGTGGAACGTCTCGGCGCCCTGGTGATGGAAGCACCGGGCTGGCTGTCGACGCTGCCGGAGCGGATTGCCGACTGGCAGACCCGCCGCCGCAGTGGTGCGCCGCCGGTG